>Ga0316626_10000226_pt1 | contig 20486 bp, 13 predicted proteins | sample OWC_Aug_T1_C1_D5_FD_207656 | JGI IMG/M metagenome (GOLD analysis project Ga0316626, IMG submission 207656) | Wetland soil microbial communities from Old Woman Creek delta, Ohio, United States - OWC_Aug_T1_C1_D5_A | ecosystem: Environmental > Terrestrial > Soil > Wetlands | place: USA: Ohio...
CCTACCGTGTCAAGGTAGTGCTCTCCCACTGAGCTACGTGCCAAGAAGCCAGCTAACGTGGCGCAGTCAATACCGATTTGGCTGGGCTTCGTCAACGAGTCGGGGGCTTGGGGGCGGCCTCGACCGAGGCAGCGTCCGGGATCGTCGCCGGCTCGGGCGCAAGGCGCGGCGCGATCGCCACCAGCAGCGTGTCGCCGTCCATTCCGACCGAGCGCACCTCGAAGTCTGCGCCGAGCCCGGTACCGAGCCGCCCGACGAGTGCTCCGGCCTGTTCCGGCGTTTCAACCTCGGCGACGATCCGGCCGCGCGCGAACTCGAGCGGCCGCACGGCGCCACCGCGTGCCCCGAGAGCGCGCGCGATCCGCTTCCAGAGCGGGTAGGAGTCGACCCCTTCGAACGCGATCCGCAGCGCTGTGCGCGCACCCGGCTGCGCGGGAGCGCCGAGCAGGCCCGCCTGCTGGAGGTGGGAGCGCAGCCGCGAGCGGTCGACGTGGGTCTCGACAGTCACGACGTACTCGCGCTGGGCGGCGGGGCTCAGCTCGAGCAGCGGCGCGCGCTCGCCCCGATCCTCGAGGATTCGGAACTGCGAGGCAAAGACGAGCAGATCGGTGCCGAGGGCGGCGCGCACGGAATCCGGCGAGGCGCTCGCACCCGCCTGGGAGGCGAGATCGAGGGCCGCCCGCTCCACCGCTTCGCGGACGCCCGCTTCGAGCGCGGCCTGGCGCGCGCTCGCACCGCCGGCGGACCCGGCCGCGAGAGGCACCGAGCCCACCGACTCGACGCGCACGAGTTCCGCGCGCGCCGCGCCGTCAGCGAGCGCGGCGAACGCAAGGACGATCGCGATCGCGGCGGCCGGTGCCCTCAATGCACCCACTCCGCGGCACGACGGCCGAACAGCGCGTTCACCTGCACGAGCAGCGCTTCGCTCGCGCTCACCGAGCAGGCGTCGGGCAGCGCGATCACCGTCTCGCTCTCGCCGGCGATTCGCACGTGGAGGAGCACCGGACAGTCGCCGGGATGGCTCTCGAACGCGCTTCGCAGCGCGCAGAGGCGGTCGCGCGAGGCTTCGACCTCGAGGACGTCGATGCGCAACCGGGTCGCGAGCTTCTGCTCGGCGTCTTCGAGCTTCAGCGCCTCGCGCACCAGGACCTTCGGCGGATCGCCTCCCTCCAATTTGCCGGCGATCACGAGCGGGATCGGCGCCTGTCCCAGGCCCGGCTCCAGTGCGTTCTTCAGCAGTGGACGCAGTCGCGCGTAGGGTTCGGAGAAGATCACCAGATCGAAAGCTCCTTCGAGGTCTTCGAGCGTACCGAAGCCCATCGCATCGCCCTTGCGCGTGCGCGTCTCGCGCAGTTGCGTCAGCAAGCCGCCGATGCGCACGTCGCGCCCTTCCCTGCCCTCCGTGGCGCTCGAACGCGTATCGGTGAAGCGCGCCAGCGCGGGTGCGACGACGCCGAGCGGGTGGCCCGTCACGTAGAAGCCCAGCAGTTCGCGCTCGTAGCCGAGTCGCTCGCTGTCGGTCCAGGCCGCGACATCGGGGAGTTTCGGATCGGGACCGGGCGCGCGCGCGCTGCCGCCGCCGAACAAGCTTTCCTGCCCGATCTCGCGATCGCGCTGGGCCGCGGCGCCGCGTTCCAATGCCGCGTCGAGCGCTCCCCAGACCGCTGCGCGGTTCGCGTGCAGCGAGTCGAATGCGCCGCCCTTGACGAGACTCTCCACCACACGCCGGTTCACGCGCTTCGCGTCGACACGCTGGCTGAAGTCGAAGAGGCTGAGGAAGCGGCCCTCGTTCGCGGCGCGCGCTTCCACGATCGCCTCGATCGCGCCGTCCCCGACGTTCTTGATCCCTGCGAAACCGAAGCGGATGCCGCCCTCGGTGGTGGTGAAGTCGCGCACCGACTCGTTCACGTCGGGCGGCAGGATCTCGATGCCCTTCTCGCGCGCGTGCGCGATGTAGCGGGTGAGCTTGTCGTGGTTGCCGGATTCGACGGTGAGCAACGCCGCCAGGTACTCGCGCGCGTGATTCGCCTTGAGATAGGCGGTCTGGTAGGTGATCAGCGCGTAGGCCGTCGAGTGCGATTTCGCGAAGCCGTACTCCGCGAACTTGGCGACCAACTCGAAGACCTCTTCCGCCTTGCCCCTGTCGACGTTGCGCGCCGTCGCACCCGAGACGAAGCGCTCGCGCTGCTTCGCCATCTCCGCGGGTTTCTTCTTGCCCATCGCGCGGCGCAGCAGGTCCGCCTCGCCGAGGCTGTAGCCAGCCAGTTTGTTGGCGATCTGGAGCACCTGATCCTGGTAGACGATCACGCCGAGCGTTTCGGCGGTCAACTCCTGGAGTTCCGGCAGCAGGTACTCGACCCGGGTGACGCCGTTCTTGCGGTTCACGTAGTCCTCGACCATGCCGGAGGCGAGTGGGCCGGGCCGATACAACGCGACCAGCGGGATGATCTCCTTGAAGCTGCGCGGCTTGAGCTTGACGACGAGGTCGGTCATGCCGCTCGACTCGACCTGGAACACACCTTCGGTGTCGCCGCTGGAGAGCAGGTCGAAGGTGCGCGCGTCGTCGAGCGGCAGCTTTTCGACCGAAAACTCCGCATCCACCTCACGGATCAGCTTCTCGGCGTCCGCGATCACGGTGAGCGTCTTGAGCCCCAGGAAGTCGAACTTGATCAGCCCGACCTTCTCGACGCAGCGCATGTCGTACTGGGTCATGATGTCGCCGGAACGCGCGTCGCGGTACAGCGGCACCGTCTCGATCAGCGGTCGATTGCCGATCACGACACCGGCCGCGTGTTTCGAGACATGGCGCGTGAGCCCTTCGAGCTTGCGCGCGGTCTGGAACAGGCGAGCCACCTGCCCGTCCGCTTCGATGCGGGCGCGCAGTTCGGGCGACTGCTGATGCGCCTCCTCGAGCGTCGTGCCGAGCGCCTCGGGGACCAGCTTCGCGATGCGGTCGACGTCGGCGTAGGGCATGCCGAGCGCGCGGCCGACATCGCGCAGCGCCGCTCTCGCCTGCAGCGTCCCCAAGCTGACGATCTGCGCGACGCGCATCTCGTCGGGCGCCGGCTTCGCAGTGCCGTCGTATTTCTCGGCGACGTAGCGGATCACCGAGTCGCGCCCGCGCATGCAGAAGTCGACGTCGATGTCCGGCATCGAAACGCGTTCGGGGTTGAGAAAGCGTTCGAAGAGGATGTCGTACTCGATCGGGTCGATGCCGGTGATGCCGAGGCCGTAGGCGACCAGGCTTCCCGCCGACGAACCGCGTCCCGGGCCGACCGGCACACCGGTGCGTCGCGCGTAGTCGATGAAGTCCGCCACGATCAGGAAGTAACCGGCGAAGCCCATCGACTGGATCACCGACAGCTCGTACTTCATGCGCTCGCCGTAGACGCCGTACTTGCCGGGCAGCGGTTCGTCGCGGTCGAAGCCGAGGCGCCGGCGCAGCCCCGTCCAGGCGATCTCCTCCAGCACCTGCTCGCGGGTCGTGCCGGCGGGCACCTGGAAATCGGGCAGCTGGTACTTGCCCATCTCCAGTTCGACGTCGCAGCGCTCGGCAATTTCCAGCGTCGCCGCGACGGCGGACGGGTGGTCGTGGAAGACCTCCCACATCTCGTCGCCGTCCTTCACGTAGAAACCCTGGCCGTCGAAGCGGAAGCGCTTCGGATCGTCGAGGTTGGCGGCCGTGCCGATGCAGAGCAGCACGTCGTGCGGCTCGTGGTCGTCGGCTTCGAGATAGTGGGCGTCGTTGGTTGCGACCAGCGGGAGGTGCAGATCGCCGGACATCTTCACCAACTCGGCGTTCACCTTGTCCTGCGCGGGAATCCCGTGGCGCTGCAGCTCCAGGTAGAAGCGGCCCTCGAAGAGCGACGCGAACTCCTCGACGAGGCGCCAGGCGCGCGTGGCGTCGTTGTCGAGGATCGCGCGCGACACCATCGACGAGAGACAACCCGACGTCGCGATCAGGCCTTCGCTGTGCTCGCGCAGCAGATCGAGGTCGATGCGCGGCTTGTAGTAGAAGCCCTCGAGATAGCCCCTCGACACCAGCACCATCAGATTGCGGTAGCCCGTGTCGTTCATCGCGAGCAGCAGCAGGTGGTTGATCGCGTCGAAGCCCGCGTCGTCCTTCTCGCGGCCCTTCCTTTCGAAGCGCGACCCCGATGCGAGGTAGACCTCGCAGCCGAGAATCGGCTTCACGCCCGCGTCGCGCGCCTTCTCGTAGAACTCGACGGCGCCGAAGAGATTGCCGTGGTCGGTCATCGCGACCGCCGGCATGCCCAGCGCCTTGGCGCGCGCGAAGAGCGCCTTGTGCTGGATCGCACCGTCGAGGAGCGAGAACTGGGTGTGGAGATGCAGGTGGGCGAAGGGTCGCGGCATCCCCCGTACTACTCCCACTCGATGGTGGCGGGCGGCTTCGACGAGACGTCGTAGACCACGCGCGAGACGCCCTTCACCTCGTTGGTGATGCGGCTCGACGCGCTGGCCAGCACGTCGTACGAGAGTCGCGCCCAGTCCGCCGTCATCGCGTCCACGGAGGTCACCGCGCGCAGCGCGACGACGTGGTCATAGGTGCGCGCGTCACCCTGCACGCCCACCGTCTGGATCGGCAGGAACACCGCGAAGGCCTGCCACACCGCGTCGTAGAGACCGCCGCGGCGCAATTCCTCGATCCAGATCGCATCGGCTCGGCGCAGGATCGCGAGGCGCTCGGCCGTGACCTCGCCCAGGATGCGGATCGCGAGACCCGGACCCGGGAACGGATGGCGTCCGACGAGCGCCTCCGAGATGCCGAGCTTGCGGCCGACGGCGCGTACCTCGTCCTTGAAGAGTTCGCGCAGTGGTTCGACCAGCGCGAGCTTCATCCGCTCCGGCAAGCCGCCGACGTTGTGGTGCGTCTTGATGGTCTGCGAGGGGCCGCGAACCGACACGCTTTCGATCACGTCGGGGTAGAGCGTTCCCTGCACCAGGAAGGTCGCGTCGCCGATGCGTTCCGCCTCGCGCTCGAAGACCTCGATGAAGAGATGGCCGATGATGCGGCGCTTCCGCTCGGGGTCGCTGACGCCAGCGAGCGCGGCGAGGAAGCGCTCGCTCGCATCGACGACCGTGAGCGGGATGCCGAGCCCCTCGCGGAAGATGCGCTCGACTTCGCTGGCCTCGTTCTCGCGCAGCAGTCCGTGGTCGACGAGGATGCAGTGCAGCTTCTCGCCGATCGCACGGTGCACCAGCGCGGCCGCCACCGACGAGTCGACGCCTCCCGAGAGCCCGCACACGACCCGTGCAGCACCGACCTGCGTGCGGATCTTGCCCACCGCCTCTTCGATGAACGCCTCCATCGACCACGAGTCGCCGCAGCCGCAGATGCCGTGCACGAAGTTCGCGAGCAGCTCGACGCCGCCTTCGGTGTGCGCCACCTCGGGGTGGAACTGGATGCCGTAGAGCGGTCGCTCGCGGTGGCGCACGGCGGCAAACGGGGAGTTGTCGCTCGACGCGATGCGCTCGAAGCCCTCGGGCAGGCGCAGCACGCGATCGCCGTGGCTCATCCAGACGGTGCGTGCGGGGCGGTCTTCGAGGCCGGCAAAGAGCGGATCGCCGCGGCGCTCGAGTTTCAACTGGGCGCGCCCGTACTCGCGATCGTCCGATGCCTCGACGACACCGCCGAGCTGCTGGCACATCCACTGGAGGCCGTAACAGATGCCCAGCACCGGAACCCCGAGCTCGAGCACTTCGCGGTGCGCGAACGGCGCGTCCGCGTCGAGCACGCTCGACGGCCCCCCCGAAAGCACGATGCCCTGCGGCGCGAAGCGGCGCACCGCATCCAGCGAAATGCCGCAAGGATGGATCTCGCAGTAGACGCCGCGCTCGCGGATGCGACGCGCGATGAGCTGGGTGAACTGGGAGCCGAAGTCCAGGATCAGGACCCGGTCGCGATGCACGTCGGGAGGCATGAGCGCGGATCCCTCGTTCTACTCGAGCCGGTAGTTGGGAGCTTCCTTCGTGATCACGACGTCGTGCACGTGGCTTTCCTGGAGCGACGCCTGGGAGATCCGCACGAAGCGCGCCTTTTGCCGCAGCTCGGCGAGATCCGCCGCGCCGACGTAGCCCATGCCGGAACGCAGACCGCCCACCATCTGGTGCACGTTGCTGGTGAGGCTGCCGCGATAGGGCACGCGCCCCTCGATTCCCTCGGGCACCAACTTCGCGGCCTCGACATCGCCCTGGAAGTAACGGTCGCGCGAGCCATCGGCCATCGCGCCCAGCGAACCCATCCCGCGGTAGAGCTTGTAGGTGCGGCCCTGGTAGAGAATTGTCTCGCCGGGCGCTTCGTCGGTACCCGCGAACAGCGAGCCGATCATCACGGTCGACGCACCCCCCGCGAGCGCCTTCACCGCGTCGCCGGAGAACTTCACGCCGCCATCCGAGATCACCGGCACATCGAAACGCGACGCGACGCGCACCGCGTCCATCACGGCGGTGAGCTGCGGTACACCGACACCCGTCACCACGCGCGTCGTGCAGATCGACCCGGGACCGACGCCCACCTTGACGGCCGACGCACCCGCCTTGATCAGCGCCTCGGCGCCCTCGGACGTGGCGACGTTGCCGCCCACCATCGGCAGCTTCGGGAAGGTGCGCCGCATCTCGACCAGCGTGTCGAGCACCAGCTGCGAGTGGCCATGCGCGGTGTCCACGACGATCACGTCGACTGCCGCGTCGACGAGCGCCTGGGCGCGCTCGAGCCGGTCCGGTCCGACGCCCACCGCGGCGCCGCAGCGCAGCCGCCCGAACTCGTCCTTCGCGGCGCTCGGGAAGCGCTCGTTCTTCTCGATGTCCTTGATCGTGAGCAGCCCGCGCAGATCGCCGTGCTCGTCCACCACGAGTAGCTTCTCGATGCGGTGCTCGTGCAGCAGTTCCTTGCAGCGCTCGAGTTGGGTGCCCGGCGGCACCGTCACGAGCTTCTCGCGCGGTGTCATCACGTTCGAGATCGGCTGATCGTCGTCGCGCACGAAGCGCAGGTCGCGGTTGGTGAGAATCCCGACCGCCTTGCCGTCCTTCGTCACCGGCACGCCCGAGATCCGATGCTGCGCCATGATGCGGCGCGCCTCGCGGATCAGTTGCTCGGGCCGCATCGTGACCGGGTCGACGATCAACCCCGACTCGAAGCGCTTCACCTTGGCGACCTCCGCAGCCTGCACGGCCGGCGGAAGGTTGCGGTGGACGACGCCGAGCCCCCCGTTCTGGGCCATGCAGATCGCCGTCTCGTGCTCGGTGACGGTGTCCATCGCGGCCGACACGAACGGAAGGCTCAGCACGATCTCGCGCGTGAGACGCGTGCGCAGGCTGACGTCGCGCGGCAACACCTGCGACGCCGCCGGAACCAGCAGCACGTCGTCGAAGGTCAGCGCTTCGCGGATGAGGACGCCGTCGGTTTCGCCAAGCTCTTGGGTCATCGCGTCGACCATTGGATGTGGGCCCACCAACCTGGCGCGACGAACGACGACGGGGCGATGCGCAGGCCGATGAGCCAGTTACAGAGCACGAGCAGAAGGAGACTCGCGGAGGAGAAATACCCGGGGGTTCCGAGTGCGGCCGAGTCTACTCGCCGCGTTCGCGAGGGTCAACCGACAGATGCGTCTCCGCCGCTGAGCGCGGCGCGCGCATGCTGCGCCACCTCGGCGGCGACTGCTGCGGCGATCCGGAAGGCCGCGCGCGGGTGATCTTCGGCGAAGCGCAGGAATTCCTCACGGCGCAGCAGCAGCAGGTCGCTCGCATCGACGCCAACGGCGCTCGTCTCGCGCGCGCCTACTGCGAAGAGCGCCAGCACGCCGATCGTCCCGCCGGCGCCAACCGCGATCTTCTCGATGCTGCGGCGACTCGCGATTTCGACGCTGCCGCGCAGCACCAGCACCAGTGCGTCCGACTCCTCACCCTCGACGAACAGCGTCTCGCCAACCGACAGATCGCGTTCCTCGAGCAGTCCGGCGAGTTCCTCGCGCTCGGCGTCACCGAGATCGCTGAACAACGCAAACGATTTCAGCTCGGCCGCGTTCACGGAACGATTCTCGAGAAGGCGCCGCGCAGGCGTTCGAGCGGGTCCTTGCGACCTTCGAGCGGCAACAGGAACAACATCGACGCCTCGACCAGCGCGACATTCGCCCGCAGCTCGTCGGCGAGATCGGGCTCCCCCGGGCGTCGCACCAGGAGGTGCAGCAACCGCGAGCGCGGCAGCGCGCCGAGCGTTTCGGAAAGCGGCCGCAGGGTGTCGGCGGCCTCCGCCACGCTGCCACCGAGCAGCAGGAAGGTCCCCAGCGCGCCATGGCCCGCCAGCGGCCAGAGTGACGCGAAGCGCGGATCGGCCGGCACGTGTACGAATTCAATGCCGAGATCGTCGTCGATGCGCAGCCTCGCCAGCGGCCCGAGCGCGTCGGCGGCGATGCCGTTCTCCATCCGCGGGTGCGGCGTCAGGCCGGGCAGACCACACAGCAACGAGAAGAAGGATTCGGTGAGGCGCGGATCGCACGAGGCCACCAGTAGCTTGGCATCGCGCAAGGGGCCGTTCTCACCGCGTGCGCTGCCCTGCCATTCCCGCAGGCGCCGCACCTGCGCGGCGCGGAACAGACCCGCGTCAGGCGGCGGTACCGGCGCGCGTGCGCGCACCTCGACGATGCCGCGTTGCACGAGCGTCTGAAGCGTGCGCAGCACCTGGTAATCCGGGAACGAAGCGTGGTCGACGATCTCGCCCACCTGCGAGTAGAGCTCGAGCAGCAGCAGCACTTCCTGGGTCAGCGGCTGCACGACGCTCGGCAACGCGCCGCTGCGAACTTTGAGCGCGACGTGCGCGTCGCGCGAAGGCAGTTGCGTATGCAAGCGCCTGCCTTCGTCGAGCTGGCGCATGCCTTCGAGCAGCAGCGCGCGGGTCGGCGTCGTGATCTGCGTCGTGACGCGACCGGCATCGGGCCGGAACTCGAAACTTCCCTCGCTCCAGCCGAGCAGCCGGAACAACGCCTTCTCCCCTTCCACCGCTCCGGTCGCGGCGTGGACGACGTCGCCCTCGCGCAGGTGCACGCGTCCGCGCACGGCACGGCCGTCGGAATTGCGCCCGCGTAGCTCGATCGTGCCGGTGCGCCGATTCAGGTGGAAGAGTTGGAGCAGGTCCACGAGCGGGATCTGCGACAGGCGACCCCCGACGACCTCGCGCGCTTCCTGCACCACCGCATCCAGCTCGGATCCGCGCTCCGCCAGCTCGGCGACGCGCTCGCCCACGTCATCGGCGTCGGCGTCGGCGGCGACCGTCAACGCGCCCCACTCTTCGGCGCCGCCCGCGGGCGGCTCGCCGACGAACACGAAACGCACGCGCCGCGTGCGGGGGTTGGCGCGCAGGATCTCGACGAGTCTGGCGGCGTCGATCAGTTCGAGCCGATCCGCGGTGATGAGCACGTCGGGCACTTCGCGGAGGGCGGTCTCGAGCGCGGCGGCGCCATGCGGACAGATCTGCGTCGCGTAGCCGCGAACGGCGCACGCCTCGCGCAGGCGCTCGGCGCGTTCCGCGTTGGCATCGGCGATCACGACCAGGTGGCTCACGACTGCTCCCGCCTGCTAGCGCGTGATGGGCACGCCGAGCGCGTGCTGGAGTTGGAAGGCCAGGTGCTCGACCATCACGCGGTCTGCCGTCTGGAACAACACGGGCGAGGCGGCCGACTCGTCGGGCTCGCCGACCAGCGCATAGCCCGGCCCTTCCGCGTAGTACACCAGGAAGGGTCGGCGCGTGCCGATTTGAGACGGCGTCACGCAGGTCACGTTTGAGCCTGCGAGCGACTCGGCGCGCTCGTCGGAAACCAGCACGACTTCCGTGTGGGTCTGGGACGGGTCGAAGCGCGCGAGTTCCTCGCGGACCAGATGCAGCCATTGCGCGCCCGGCGCCACACACAGCAGGCCGCGTTCCTGGGAGCGACGCTCGACTTCGCCCAGCACGAAACGCAGCACCTGCGGGAGGACTTCCGCACCGAGCGGTTGCCCCTTCGAGGCGAGTGCGTCGAGCACCAGCGGGAACGGCTTGCCTTCCAACTCGTGGACGATGCTCTCGCGGTCCTCGGCCAGACGCGCCGACAGCACGCGGCGCAGCTCCTCGATCTGGGTGCCGTCGACGGGAAACGAGACGGCCGCCAGGTGCATGCGCGGCGGCCCGGCTGCGATGCTGCCGCGCACCTCGGCGCGCATCAACAGCTCGCACATCCGGCGTTTCAGCACGGCGGCGCCGAGCGCGTCGGTCTCGGGCATCAGGACGGCGAAGCGCTCCTCGCTGGAGGTGGCCAACAGATCGGTGGTACGCAGCACGCGGCCGATCTGGAATGCGAAGCGCTCGAGCCACGCGGAGAGTTCGGCGTCGGTCAGCTCGCGGCGCCAGCGCGCAAAGTCTGCGAGTTCCAATTCGATCAGCGAGAACGAACGCCCGAAGCGACCTGCCTTGAGGATCTCGTTGCGCACGACATCCTCGAAGAACGCGTAGGTGTAGGCACGTGTCACCGGGTCGCGGAACGAGCGGTGCTCGAGGGCGCGGAAGCGCAGCGCGTTGGAGAGAGCCACGGCGGCGGGCGCGGCGAAGCGCTCCGCGACCGCGCGGTCGCGATCCTCGAACGGGGACCCGGCGATCCGGTCGGTCAGACGCACGAAGCCGAGTACGCGGCCCTCGTGACGGAGCGGCACGACGAGTGCGGATGCGACGCCGCTCTCGATCGCGAACGGAGCCCCCTCGGGCTTGCCCAGCGCTTCGAGTCCGCTGGGCAGCGCGTCGAGCGCGATCTCTTCGGGCTCGCGTTCGATGCGCACGAGGCCGCGCGCCGTCGCGAGGCGGAGGCGTCCCGCGTCGTCGGCGCGCGCCACCCACGCAACGCCCCCTTGCGCGCGCGTTTCGAGACAAAGAGCCTCGACGATGCGATCTGCGAGCGGCTCGATCGCGAGTGTCGAGAACAACGCGAGGGTCCGCTCGTAGAGCGAGAGATGGCCGAGGTACTCGAGGTTCTCGGCCATCAGCGACGCATGCTCCTGGCGGAGTCGCCTGCGTTGCAGGATGCCTTCGAGGGAGCGCTCGAGGAGCGTGGGATCGAGCGGCTTCAGCAGGTAGTCGCTGGCGCCCATCCGCATCGCATCGACGGCGGTTCGCACGTCGCCGACGCTGGTCACGACGATCACGTCCTGGCCTGGCGCGCGCGCCTTCACGCGCTCGACCAGTTCGGCGCCCGAAAGCCCGGGCATGACGAGGTCGGTGACGACGACGTCGAAGGCTTCGCGCTCGAGCAGATGCAGCGCTTCCTCGCCGCTGGCGGCCGTGCGCACCTCGAAGCCCTGCTGCACGAGCAAGTCTTCCAGGAACACGCGGAAGTAGCGCTGGTCGTCGACCGCGAGGATCCGGGCCTTGGCCATCCTTCCCCCGGCGCTCGGCCCTTTGCGAGCGCCCGCACGGGCGCCCCCGGAGCCCCCAGAAGCAGGGAACCCGGGGTGCCACCGCGCCTCGAAAGCTCATCGGCGAATGGCGACGGCTCCTGAGGGGATTCCCGCTTGCGCGGCGGGCATCGAGGCGACCGGCTCGCCGAGCAGCGAGTGGGGGGTGGCCTCGGCGATCTGCACAGCAACGAGGCGTCCCGGAGCCGCATCGGGGAAGGCCGCCGCATCGAGATTCACGACGCGATGCCACGGGTCCCGGCCGGCGAGCTGGCGCTCGTGGCGGCTGCGCCCGGCGACCAGCACTTCCGTGCGCGTCCCCACGCGGCTGCGGTGGTAGCCGAGCGTCTGGCGACGCAACAACTCCTGTACCGCTTCGAGGCGCTCCTGGGCGACGGTCTCGGGCACCCGGCCGGCCAGCTCGGCGCCAGGCGTGCCGGGTCGCGGGGAGTACTTGAACGAGAAGCCGTCGGCATAGCCGACGTCACGGACCAGCGCGAGAGTCGCCTCGAAGTCGGCGTCGCTCTCCCCTGGGAATCCGACGATCAGATCGGTCGTGAGCACCAGATCCGGGCGAGCTGCGCGCAAGCGCGCCGCGAGTGCGCGCACGTCGTCCCCCGTGTAGCGGCGGCGCATGCGCTCGAGAACGGCGTCCGCCCCGCTCTGCACCGGCATGTGCACATGCGGACAGAGCTTCTCGACGTCGCCGTGGGCGCGTACCAGATCCTCGTCGAAGAAGATCGGATGCGGGCTCGTGTAGCGGATGCGGCGCAAACCGCGGATCGCAGCCAGGCGTCGGATCAGCGCTGCGAAGCTCGTCGTGCCGGCCTGATTGGTTCGCTCGCGGCGCAGGTCGTGGCGGCCATAGGCGTTGACGGTCTGGCCGAGCAGGACGATCTCGACCACGCCACGCGCCGCCAGCGACTCGGCCTCGCGCACGATCGCGTCCGCGGGCCGGCTCACCTCACGCCCACGCGTCGTCGGCACGATGCAGAACGAGCAGAACATGTCGCAGCCTTCCATCACCGTGAGATAGGCGCGGCCCGGCGAAGGCTCGACGAAGGCGGGGTGGCGATCGGGGAGATCGAAGCGATCGAGGCTCGGCGAGGTCGAGACCTGCGTGGCCCGCTGGCCGATCTCGGCAGCGCGGACCAGCGAGGGGACGAGGCGCAGGTTGTGGGTCCCGAATACGAAGTCGACCTGGGCGAAGCGCGCGAGGAGGGCGTCGCCCTCCTGCTGGGCCACGCAGCCCCCGACCCCGAGCAGGCGGCCGGGCCGCTGGGCCTTCCACTCGCGGAGGCGTCCGAGGTCGCTGTAGAGCCGGTGCTCGGCCTTCTCCCGGATCGAGCAGGTATTGATCACGAGAAGATCGGCGTTCCCGGCCTCTGCGGTGGCCTCGTAGCCGGCATGGAGGAGCAGGTTGGCGACCTTGTTCGAGTCGTGGGCGTTCATCTGGCACCCGAAGGTGCGGATCGCGAAGGTCCGGGCTGCCATGCGTCGCGCAACCTATAGGAGCCTGGAACCACCCGCCAAGGCGGTCGAGCTGGCGGTCGCGGCAGATTCCAAGCTCTTCCCACCGGGTCGGCGACGGGGAATTGCCGCAATCCCAAAAAGCTGTTTGACAGCGGGATATGACCGCGGGCATACTGTCAAACGTCAAGTCGCGGTAATTCGAAGGAATCCGACGGAATCGAGGAGCGACCACCGAGTTTCGAAGGTTCTGGAGTGGCGGTGGATGAGACATTTCGATCTGAAATGTCCAACCTCTCACCCCCCATCATCTGTCCACCGCCTCTCCGCCTTGCACGACGCCCCGCTTGGGAAGCCAAGCGGGGCGTTCTGCCTTGCAAGCGAGGCGAAGCCGAGCGAAGACCCATCGCTCGCGCCCGCAGCTGCGATCACTCTCCGGGGACGGGGCGCCCTACAGCACGAGCTTGTCGACGATCCTCGAAAGCTGCCGCAGGTTCCTGCACTCCTCCGCCATCGTCGTGTACGGCAGGTACTTGTCCATCACCGAATCGCCGAAGCCCCAGGCGCTGGGGCTCTCGGGATTCAGCCAGATCACGTTCTTGGCTTTCGTGTGGACGTCGCGCAGACACCAGGCTTTGGGGTCGTTGTAGTTGTTGCGGGCGTCGCCGAGCACCAGCACGGTGGTCTTGGCGTCGACCGAGGACAGGAAGTCGCGCCAGAAGGTGTGGAAGGCCATCCCGAAGTTCGAGCGCGTGTAGACGTTGATCACGCCGCCGCCCTCGAGCGCTTCCTCGATTGCCTTGCTGACGTCGTGGTCCTGGAAGACGGGCGTCACCTCGCCCAACTCCGCGACGAATACGAAGGAGCGTATCTTCGTGAAGCATTCCTGCAGGCTGTAGACGAACTGCAGCATGAAGCGCGAGACATTGGCGACCGACGACGACACGTCGCACAGGATCACGAGCTTCGGGCGATCCTTGCGCTTCTCCTTGAACACGAGTTCGAACGGGATGCCGCCGTGGCCCGCGTTGCGTCGCAGCATCGTGTGCAGGTCGAGCTTGCCCTTCTTGCGGCGCTTGCGGCGGATCGACATCACGTTCTTGATCTTCTGCGCCAGGCGGTTGACCACCTCACGCATCCGCGCGATCTCTTCCTCGGTGAGCGAGTAGAAACTCTTCTCGAAGAGCGCCTCGCGGCGGAACTTCTCCATGTAGTCGAAGTTGCGGGTCTGGAGTTCACGCTCCATGAAATCACGCACGCTCTTCCGCAACGCTTCGAAGAAGCGCTCGGCGAGCTTGCCGATCGCCTCGGCCTCGGCGTCGCCCATGCCCGCAGCGCGCAGGCGGGCCGCCAGCTCGCGCAATTCGTTGGCGGCTCCCTCCGCACCGAGCGCCTCCATCGTGCGGCGCGAGAAGAAGCCGATCTGGAGCATGTTCTCGATGCGCGCGGCGCCTGCCTGGGCCGCGGCGGCGCGAATCATCTGTTCGAGCTGGTTGAGGTCGCCGGTCAGCAACGCGCGTGCCAGCTCGGACAGGTCGACCTCGCCCTCCGGCATCTGGCCGCTCTCGAGCATCTGGCGGATCTGTTCGAGCAGCTGCTGGACGTCGATGCCCTGCTCGCCGAGCGAACCCGTGGCGGAATCGAAGGCGTTCTTCAGGTTGTCGTAGAAGCCGGACCAGTAGAGGTCGAAGAGCTGGTCGTAGGTGGCGATGTCGTCGCCGCGCTTCACCAGCGAGGCGCGCAACGCGTCGCGGAACACGTCGCGATCCGCAATCGACAACGCGTCGAGTGCCTCGAAAGCGTCGATCGCCTCGGAGACGGAGACGCGCAAACCGCTCTGCCGGAGGAGGTTCGCGAACTCGAGGATCTTGCGCTGCATGCGCTACTCCGGCGCGGGCGACGATCGCCGGTTAGTGGAGCGTGCCCTTCTTGCGGGGCGGTACCGGCATGCCCGGTGCGGTAGCGGCCGGAGGCGTCGCCTTGGTCATCATGCGCGACAGCTCCTGCTGCGCCTTCCGGATGTCGGCTTCGTACTTGAGGATCACGCTCATCGTGTCCTTCACGAGGTCCTCGTCGAGCACCGATGCGTTCAGCGCGAGCAGCGCACGCGCCCAATCGATCGTCTCGCTGATCGACGGCGTCTTCTTGAGGTCGAGGCCGCGGAGCTTCTGCATCAGCGACACGACGTCGGCCACGAGCTTCGCGTCCATCCCCGGCACCTTGACCTGGAGGATCCTGCGTTCGACCTCCTCGTCCGGGTAGTCGATCCACAGGTGCAGACAGCGGCGTTTCAGCGCGTCGCTCATCTCGCGGGCGTCGTTCGAGGTGAGGAACACGATCGGGCGTGTGACCGCCGCGAAGGTTCCGATCTCGGGCACCGTCACCTGGAAGTCCGAAAGCACTTCGAGCAGGAACGCCTCGAACTCCGGGTCCGACTTGTCGACCTCGTCGATCAGCAGCGCCGTCGGTTCCTTCGACGTGATCGCGTGGAGCAGTGGGCGCGGTACGATGAACTGCTCGGAGAAGAACACGCTGTCCTGCTTGCCGACGCGCTCGGCCGCCTCGCGCAGGCTCTTGGTGCCCTCCATCACCTCCGAGATCTTTTCCTTGAGGATCTGGGTGTAGAGCAGCTGCTTCGAGTACTCCCACTCGTAGAGCGCCTTGGCTTCGTCGAGACCCTCGTAACACTGGAGCCGCACGAGCGGCCGACCGGACGCCTTTGCGACCACCTTGGCGAGTTCCGTCTTGCCCACGCCGGCGGGGCCTTCGACGAGCACCGGCTTCTCGAGCTTGCACGCCAAGTACACCACGGTCGCGATGCGGCGGTTGCAGATGTAGCCCTGCTTCTCGAGATCCTTCTGGACGTCTTCGACTGTCTCGAACATCGCTTTTTCCTGACCTCTCACTACCAGCGCTGACGCCGGCGCGCCAATGCGAGTCCAGTGCGTTGCGGCTTCGCTAACTCATCAGATGCAGCACGTGACCGAGCTTCTCTTTCTTGGTGCGCAGGTACTCGTAGTTCTTTTCGTTGGGTGTGATCTCGAGCGGCACGCGTTCGACGATCGTGAGACCGTAGCCCTCGATGCCGGCACGCTTGCCCGGGTTGTTCGTGATGAGGCGCATCTTGCGCACGCCCAGATCGACGAGAATCTGCGCGCCGACGCCGTAGTCGCGCAGGTCGGCCGGGAAGCCGAGCCGCTCGTTGGCCTCGACGGTGTCGAGCCCTTCTTTGTCCTGCAAGCTGTAGGCGCGGATCTTGTTCTTGAGACCGATCCCGCGGCCTTCCTGGCGCATGTAGAGGATCACGCCGAGGCCCTCGGCGTCGATCAGCTTCATCGCGGCCTGGAGCTGCTCGCCGCAATCGCAGCGCAGCGAGCCGAAGGCGTCGCCCGTCAGGCACTCGCTGTGGACACGCACGAGCACGTCGTGATCCGCGGTGATGTCACCCTTCACGAGCGCCATGTGATCGACGTGATCGATGTCGTTCTCGAAGATGTAGGTGCGCCACTCGCCGGCGCCCGCGGTGGGCAGCTCCGCCTCGGCGACACGGCGGACCAGCTTCTCGTTGCGCAGCCGGTATTCGATCAGCTGCGCGATCGTCACGATCTTGAGACCGTGGCTGCGCGCGAACTCCACCAGATGCGGCATGCGCGCCATCGTGCCGTCGTCGTTCATCACCTCGCAGATCACACCGGCGGGCTTCTTGCCCGCGAGCCGCGCCAGATCGACGGAACCCTCGGTCTGACCGGCGCGCCGCAGCACGCCGCCCGCGCGCGCACGCAGCGGGAAGACGTGGCCGGGGCGGGAGAGATCGTGCGGCCGCGAGGCGTCGTCGATCGCGACGCGAATCGTGTGCGCGCGGTCGGCGGCGGAGATGCCGGTCGTGACACCCTGGCGTGCTTCGATCGAGATCGTGAAGCCGGTGCCGAAGGTCGTGGTGTTGTCGCCGTCGGGCACCATCATCGGGAGCCGCAGCTCCTGGAGGCGCTCTTCGGTGAGCGAGAGGCAGATCAAGCCGCGCCCGTATCTCGCCATGAAGTTGACGGCCTCGGGCGTGACGCACTCGGCCGCCATGCAGAGGTCGCCCTCGTTCTCGCGATCCTCGTCGTCGGTGAGGATGATCATCCGGCCGGCCCGGATCTCGGCGACACCGACTTCGACTGGGACGATGACGTCGGCCCATTCCGGGGGAACGCGGCGGGGCTTGAGCCGCAGCGGCGAGCCGGCGTTCGACACCATGCCGTTGCCTCTCGTTGGCAGGGCCGCGTGGGCGCAGGACCGCGGCGGGGGTTCGACCTGGCGCCAGCGCGCAGGTCGGCTTCCCGTGGGGAAGCCGCGGCAGATTATCGACCGCTGACTGGAGCGTCAACCGTCGCGCTTGAGCGAAGACGGGCCGGACGCCGGTGCCGGACGCCGGCGCCGGATCGGCTCAGAGCGCTGCGGCCTTGCTCTCCGGCATCCGCCCGGCGTTCTTGAAGACACCCGAGAGGAAATCGTCCTCGCTCACGCCGAAACTGGTCGCGAACTGGTGCTTCTGGTCGAGGTGGCGGTAGAGCCTGCGGAGCAACTCGCGGAAGGTTTCGAGCACGCCCTCGCCCTTCATCGCGACGGCCGGGAAGGTCGCGATCTCGCCCCACGACGCGCGGATCTCGTTCAGCGGCTTCACGTCGGGCAAGTCGCGCTTGTTGAACTGCACGACCTTCGGAATCCCGTCGAAGTCGATGTTGTTGGCGCGCAGGTTGGCTTCCATGTCGCGCCACGAGTAGGCATTGGCGCTCGCCGAGGCGCGCTGCGAATCCGCGACGAACGCGACCGCGTCCGCGCCCGCGAGCACCACCTTGCGCGTCGACTTGTGCATCACCTGCCCGGGCACGGTGAAGAGCTTGAGCTTCACGGACACGCCCTTCCCTGCGCCGAACTGGATCGGCAGGAAGTCGAAGTAGAGCGTGCGGTCGTCGGTCGTGTCGAGCGTGACCATCTTGCCGCGCGACGCCGGGTCGAGGAGCTGGTGGAGCTGCTGGAGGTTGGTGGTCTTGCCGGAGAGGGCGGGTCCGTAGTAGACCACCTTCAAGGTGATCTCCCGCGCTGCCATGTTGATCTGGACCATGGCTCCTCCGCGCCCGCGGAGCACCCGACCGGGACCGCCCGGCCGTCCGCAAAGACGCCACCGTCGTGCTCATCGGCAGCGCCTGGCCCGAAGTGAAGCGAGGAAGCGGTGCCGGGCGTCAAGTTATCCGGTTGTCAAGTTATTGGGGTCGTCAGGAGTGGGACGAACCCGGGCCTCAGCGGTTCTGGTAGGCGTCCAGCAGCGCTCGAGCCGCGGCGCCCGGGGTCGTCTTGCGGGCGGCGACCTCGGCCTCGAGCCGCGGGATCGCCCGCGCAACCGCCGGGTGCGTCCGGAAGCTCTGTTGCAACGCCTCACCGACGAGGCTCCACAGCCACGCCTTCGCCTGCTGGCTGCGGCGCTGCTCGAGTTCTCCGGCCGCCTCGAGCCGTGCCCGGTGCTCGAGGACCTGCTCCCAGAACTCCCCGATCCCGTCGCCGCTGAGGGCGCTCGCCAGCAGCACGGGTGGACGCCAGTTCGGCGACGCCGGCCGCAGCAGCGACAGCGCGTGACGGTACGAAGCGCGTGCCCGCCTCGCCGCCTCGCGCTGCTCGCCGTCTGCCTTGTTCACGACCAGCGCGTCGGCGAGTTCGAGCACACCCTTCTTCATGCCCTGCAGCTCGTCACCCGCGCCGGGTTGGAGCAGCACGCCGAAGAAGTCGACCATCGACGCGACGGCGACCTCGCTCTGCCCGACGCCGACCGTCTCGACGATCACGACGTCGAAGCCCGCTGCTTCCAGTACCAGCATCGTCTCACGCGTGCGGTGCGCGACACCGCCCAGCGATCCGCCCGAAGGCGAGGGACGAATGAACGCCGAGGGATCCTGCGCCAGTCGCTCCATGCGCGTCTTGTCGCCGAGGATCGAACCGCCCGAGCGCGGACTCGACGGGTCGATGGCGAGCACGGCGACGCGCTTGCCCGACGCAATCAAGCGCAGCCCGAGCGCCTCGATGAAGGTGCTCTTGCCGACGCCCGGCGTGCCGGTGACGCCGAGCCGTACCGCGCGACCCGTGTGCGGCACCAGTTCCTCGAGGACGGCCTGGCCGAGCGCGGCGTGGTCGGCGCGGCGGCTCTCGAGCAGCGTGATCGTCTTGGCGATCGTGCGCCGCTCGCCAGCACGAACGCCGCTGATGTAGGCCCGGATCGAGCCCTCGCTCATGCGTGTCGCGCGCGGATTGCGGCGAGTACTTCGCGCGCGGACTTTGGAACCGGCGTTCCGGGCCCGAAGATCGCTGCGACACCACTCGCGTGCAGGTCGTCGTAGTCCTTGGGCGGAATCACGCCGCCCGCGACGACGACGATGTCGACCGCGCCCTCCGCGCGCAGCGCCTCGACGAGCTGCGGGATCAGCGTCTTGTGTCCGCCCGCCTGCGTCGACACGCCCACCGCGTGCACGTCGTTCTCGATCGCCTGGCGCGCCACCTCTTCCGGCATCTGGAAGAGCGGGCCGATGTCGACGTCGAAGCCGATGTCGGCGAAGGCGCTCGCGATCACCTTCATGCCGCGGTCGTGACCGTCCTGACCGAGCTTGCAGACGAGCAGGCGCGGGCGGCGGCCTTCCACTTCGGCGAACGCCTCGACTTCGGCGCGCACCGCCTCGTAGTCCTGGTCGCCTTCGGACACTCCCGCGTACACGCCTGAGATTGTACGCGTCTCGGGGCGATGGCGACCCCAGACACGCTCGAGCGCCTCGGAGATCTCGCCGACCGTCGCGCGCGCGCGGGCCGCATCGATGGCCCGCTCGAGCAGATTGCCGTCCCGATGACCCGGAGGGCCAGGCGCTTCGCGCCCATCCCGATGACCCGGAGGGCCAGGCGCTTCGCGCCCATCCCGATGACCCGGAGGGCCAGGCGCTTCGCGCCCTGCGCCTCCTCGCGCGAGCGCCTCGAGCGCATCGAGCGTGCGCTTCACCTCCGCCGGGTCGCGCTTCGCGCGCAGCTCGGCGAGCCGCTTCACCTGCGAGTCGCGCACCGCCGCGTTGTCGATCTCCAGCAGATCGAACTCGTTCTCCGCACCGGCCGCCTGATACTTGTTGACACCCACCACGACGTCCTCGCGCCGATCGATGCGCGCCTGGCGTCGTGCGGCGCACTCCTCGATGCGGAGCTTGGGCATGCCCGACTCGATCGCGCGCGCCATGCCGCCGAGCGCCTCGACCTCGGCGATCACCTTGCGCGCCTCCTCGGCCAGCGTCGCCGTCAGCGACTCGAGGAAGTACGAGCCCGCAAACGGGTCGATCACCGCGGGGATGCCGGTTTCCTCCTGCAGGATCAGCTGCGTGTTGCGCGCGATGCGGGCGCTCGTCTCACTGGGCAGCGCGAGCGCTTCGTCGAAGGCGTTGGTGTGTAGCGACTGCGTCCCGCCGAAGACGGCGGCCATCGCCTCGATCGTGGTGCGCACCACGTTGTTCAGCGGATCCTGGTAGGTGAGGCTCGCGCCCGAGGTCTGGCAGTGCGTGCGCAGCATCGACGACTCG
>Ga0316626_10000227_pt1 | contig 20432 bp, 24 predicted proteins | sample OWC_Aug_T1_C1_D5_FD_207656 | JGI IMG/M metagenome (GOLD analysis project Ga0316626, IMG submission 207656) | Wetland soil microbial communities from Old Woman Creek delta, Ohio, United States - OWC_Aug_T1_C1_D5_A | ecosystem: Environmental > Terrestrial > Soil > Wetlands | place: USA: Ohio...
CCCGCAAGGTCGTAGCGGTCCGTGCGGTAGGTGTCGATGATCTCCATGATCCCCTGCATGGCCTGTTGCTGGATCTTTTCCCACCCCGCCCGCCCGTAGATGCGCGAGTACTCCGCTTCCGCAAGGTCGATGATCAGCGAGTCGAACTGGCCCGGCGTGGGGAAGTAGTGCGCGGGGTCCATCGTGACCGGCGTGAAGGTCGCCGTGTGGTACGTGAAGTAGAAGTCGAGGTCGGCGGCGAGCGGGAAGGCGCTCGCGGGCTTGAAGTTCATCACCCATGCGTAGGAGTCGGGAGCCGCCGTGACGATGGGCCGGAAGCTCCACGCCGAGATGTGCCCGATCCCCATCGAGGTGAAGTTCTCCTGCAAGTAGAACTCCTGGTACGCCTTGTAGGGGATCGTCGTCAGCGTGGGGGAGACGGCGGTGGACTGCGCCCGGAGCCACGCGCTCTTGCCGGGGTCGAAGTCGGCCGGCATGGCGATCTCCTGCATCGCCCCGGCGGGGTGGGTGAGGGTCGTCGTCCTCACTTGCCAGATGTAGCCGCCCTTCGAGGTCTGGTTCAGCTTCCGGTACGCCTCGTTCAGGAAGTCCATCGCGTCGCTTGTGGACAGCCCGATGGGAAACTTCCGCTGGAGCCGGGCCACCATCGTCGTCGTGGAGAGAGTGTTGCTCATCGTTACATCCGCGAGATCATCAGGCCCCACTGCGAGATCGAGGAATCGGGCATCTCCATCGTCGCGTTGGGGACATCGTCAATCGTCTGCGTGTTGGCGGCCCGCCGCAGGAGCTTCAGCTTGCCCGTGGCGATGGCCTTGACGGGGTTCGAGAGGCCCTCCAGCTTCTGGAGGTCGTACAGCTTCGCGGCGGACATCAGCTCCACGATCTCGTCAAAGCCGTCCGGCAGCATGATGTAGCCCGACGCGCTGAAGTCGGGGGCCATCTTGTGGTAGCAGAGGCGGAGTTCGGCGGGTCCGGTCGGGGGAGGCCCGAGCCGGAAGCGCATCCGCCCCGAGTACGTCCCCGTCGTGAAGTCCTGCCCGTGGTCCGTGTAGAACATCTGGATGTTCGTGGAGAAGGAGCGCAGCCCGGCGTTCATCGCCATCTCGAACTTGTAGCGCGGAATCTTGGGGATGCGGGCGCGGATCGTCGGCTGGAGGAGCGCCACGTCCGAGCCGGGGATGTAGTCCTCGGGGTAGACGTACACGTCCTCGTACATCGTGTAGGTAGAGTCCACGAGGGACGCCGACAGGTTGACCGGCTGCTCCAGCGTCAGGGTGCCGACGCCGCCGATGCTCAGGATCGGGTAGTCGAGGTTGGAGTTGCCGAAGCGGATGCGCCGCCCGTACCAGCCGGTGTCCCACGCGGTCCCCACGCCCGTGACGGTGGCAGTGCCGTTGACGACGCTGACCGTGCCCGTGGAGTAGGCGGCGGGGACGAGGATGTTCGTCTCGCCGTAGTTCCACGGCCACGGCTGGTTGTAGAGGTCCTGTGACACGCTCGCGACGGTGTCGATGATCTGCCCGAGCGAGACGGTGTCCAGGCTCGGGTATCGCTGGACCGCCGCGACGATCTGCCTGAATGTCTGCCGGGCCATACGTCACCTATCCCTTCGGTGCGGAGGGTTTCCAGTCGTGCTCGGGGAAGAGGAGCTTCAGGGCGCCGATGGCGACCTCGGGCGAGCGATTTCCCGCCTGCGCCCGGCTCTCCTCCTGGATGATCACGCAGAGGGCGCGCCAGCGTTCCATCTGGCGGCTCTCGTAGTCCCTGTCGCTCTCGCCGGGCCGCCCGATGGTCGGGTCGCCCATGTAGCGCGGGACGAAGTTGAAGTTGGACTTGATGAGCCGCCGCCGCTCCTCGATGGGATAGGTCAGCCACTGGCGGACGAGGCTCTCGACCTTGGAGGCGCGGGCGAACTCGCGGATCGGGTCCTGGAACGCCTCGATCTGGCGTTTCGGCTCCGACTGCTCTTTCAGCTTCTCGATGAAGGTCGCGAACCCGGCCTTCGAGGCTTCGTGGACTTCCATGACTCCTCCGGGGAGGTAAAAGGGGGAGGTGGCGGTCCCTCCCCCCGGTTGCTACTAGGGCGAGATGCTCGGCGGAGCCTGTCCGTAGGCGTTGTGGATGGCGGTCAGGAACTCGGCGTCTACGTCCACGATCTTCGCGGCGTGACCCGCGTACCCGGCCGCCCGCATGACGGACCGGATACCGGCAGACTGCTCGGTGTTGAAGAAGACGTAGAGTTCCTGCTGGATGATGGAGGCTTCCTGTGCGGTGAGTGCCATCTCTGCCTCCTTACTGCGCCGTGAAGTTGACGAGACACGGAATGATGATCGGACCAGCCGCCGCCTGAGCGATCTGCGGAAGGATCTGGCTGGCCTGGTTGTAGAGGTTCGCGACGCCGCCGGAACCGATGGCAACGCCAGCGGCATCGCCATAGGCTTCGACGTTGACGGCGAGCGCCGTGCCGTCACCGACAGACTGGACGGACGCGAGGCCGCCGATCTGGATGATCGTGTAGTTTCCGGCCGTGACGGTCCCGAGGGCAACCCCCGTAGGAACCGACGTAGCCGTATTCACCATCACCTCGTAGGGCCGGATGATGACGACGGGATCAAGGTTCGCGAAAACCGCGAATCCATCGAACACGTCGGTATCAGTCGGCGAATTGGGACGCATGAAATCGCGCTGTGCCACCGTGTAGGTGGCGGTTGCGGATACCGTGTGGGCCTTGATCCTCCGAAGCTGCGGTGTCGCGAAGGTCGCCACAGGATTCACGAAGATCCAGTTGTCCACGTCGGCATTGGCCGCGACGAGGCCCACGTTGTTGTAGTCGGTCGTGATTGCCGCGCTCGTGCTGACAGGAACGCCGGGGATCGTCAGGAGGACAACATCCTGATCTCCGTAGATGGCGTTGGCCCCGACGGTGCCCGTCGGCCACGCGGGCGTGACGAGCTGCCCGAGGGCAAGTGCTTCCCGTGCCCTGACGAACATGAAGGTGTTCCCACCCAAAGCGGGAGCCTGACCACCGAGAGTCCATGTGTCGCCAAGGCACGCCCCGATGTTCTGGTGAACGGCCTGCCACTGCGCGAGCGTCATGTTGAGGTAGGGCGTTCCGAAGTACGGCGTGATCTGCTTGCCCATCCCCGGCCCGCCCTCGTGACCCGAGGGAACCGTGTAGTCGATCTTCTTGCGACGGTACAACATGGCGTACCGCCTTACTGCCCGGTGAAGTTGACGTAGCAGGGGATGATGATGTTGGCTGCTGCGTTGGCGATCTGCGGCAGAATCAGCGAGGCGCCCGTATAGAGGTTCGCAGCTCCGGCAGCGGAACCAGCGGCCACGCCAGCGGCAGCACCGACAGCGGGAACGTTGACGCTGAGTGCCGTGCCCGTACCCGTCGTCAGGACGCAGGCAAGGCCAGCCACCTGAATGATGGTGTAGCTGCCAGAAGTCACGGTCCCGAGCGCGACGCCGACTGGAGTGGTAGTGGCCGTGTTGACGATGACGTTGTGGGGCCGAATGATGCAGACAGGGTTGTTGTCGGTCGCCACCGTGTCGAAGATGTCCGCATCGAGAGGCGAGTTGGGACGAAGGTAGTCGCGCAGCGCGACCGTGTGGGCGGAGAGAACGGCCGACGTGTTCGCCTTGATGCGCCGGAGCTGCGGGAGCGCGGCACCCGTGGCGTTCACGAAGACCCAGTTGTCCACCTCGCAGTTCGCTGCCAGAAGCGACGTGTCGTAGTGGGTCGTCACGACGGAGGTCGTTGACTCGCCACCGGGATTGTGGGCCGTGGTGGCCGTCGGCAGGGCCGTCGCGACGAGCTGACCGAGAGTCAGGCCGGCCGTGGCCTTGACGAACATGAAGGCGTTGCCGCCGTTCGCGGGCGCCTGTCCGCCAAGCCACCAGAGATCACCGAGCCGCGCTCCGATGGCGGCCGACACGCCGGCCCAGGTCGCAGCCGTCATGTCGATGTACGGCGTGCCGAAGTAGTGCGTGATCTGCTTCTGCACTCCGGGGCCGCCCTGCGCGGAAGCAGGCGAGGTGTAGTCGATCTTTTTCGGGTGATAAAGCATTTGTTCGTTCCTTTCGGGGCTGTACCAGCACTACGCCGGCCTCGGCCCCATTCGGATCTCTAGGCAGTTACGCCATCAATGACGCACTGGAACATCCGGCGCTGGTGCCGCATGAAGAAGCGGACGCCGCACAGCCGGGTGAACGCGAGCTGGTCGGGGTAGGTCAGCGGGCCGGTCCACTCGAACAGGAACCGCGGGTCCACGACCATGTGCGTGTCGTCGGAACGGATGAAGTAGGCGCGGCCGGCGGGGCACTGGCGGTCCCAGTACCACGGGCGGCCCATGTACTCCAGCGACTCCCACGTCACGTCGGCCTGACCACCCTGTCCGCCGGGGCGGACGAAGCGGACGGGGGCGTTGCACGTGCGCTGGTAGAACTCCCACACGTTCTGCGCGGAGATGGTGAAGTTCGGCTTCTGGTCGCCGTCCGTGCAGTTGTTCCACGAGGTGATCCAGGCGTCAGTCGTGCCGTTCGGGCCGTTGGCCGCGAAGGAGCCGAAGGCGGTGGCGGCGTTGTTCTGCCACCACGGCCACGTCGCCGGGTCGAGGCCGCCCACGGCGCCCGTCGTCGGGGTCGTGGAGATGCCGAGGGCGAGGCCGACGAACGACTTCCCGCCGAAGTTGGTGCCGTCCGAGAAGATCTCGTTGCCGATGATGAGGTCGAAGGTGCGGTTGAGCTGCTTCATGCGGGTGTCGAGGAGGCTCGCGAGAGCCACCGGCCCGCTGTTTTCGAGCTGCTCGGTCTTGGTGATGGAGATGGAGCCGCCGAGGTACTTCCAGTCGTACCGGAGGGGCTGCGCCACTTCCTGCGGCTGCGTGGAGAAGGTGTCGCTTCCGGCGAAGAACTGCGCCGTGGCGGACTGGCCGTAATCGACCATGCCCTGCCAAGTCCGGCCACCAGAAGAGTCGGTGTGCCGGTATTCATCGAAGAAGAGGCCGACGCCGGGGCGCCGGGTGAGGTACTGGCCCACCATCTGCTTCGAGTAGTTCTTGATGGTGGTCGTCAGAAAACTGTTGTAATTGATGGTTTCTGCCGTGGTCGGCATAGCTCAGAGCCTCCTAGCTCCTAGCGGTAGTCCTCCGGTCGGCCACCGGCCATCACCCACGCAGACATTGCGGCGTCGTGAAAGTTCTTGGCCTCCCCGGAGTTGGGCGAGCCCGTTGTGCTGCCCGCCCGTGCTGTTGAAGAAGGAAGGCCCGCGACCCTCTCGCGTTCATACGTCTGGAGCTTCGCCTTGAGCGTTTCGATCTCTTTCTGCGCCATCTGGTACTTCGGGACGAGATCCTTGACCTGATGCTCCAGCCCCAGAGCGATCATCACCTTGTCGGCGGCCGCATAATTGTTCATGGTCGCCATCTGTGCGATCACGGGGTCCTGTTGCATGGTCTGGATGATCTCGTTCCAATGTTCCACGACGTAGGGATTGGCGGCGCGGGCCGTCTGGGCGGCGGTCTGGAGCGCCACCTGCGTCCGGATGGGCGCGACTTCGCGCTCGGCCTCCATCCGAATGAGCTGCTGTAGCGCCTGCGAGTCGCCCGCGGCGGCGAGATCCTGTAGCTCCTTGCGTTTGGCATCCTCGGCTGAGGGTCCGGCCGGAGGCTTCTCCGTGATGGCCTTGCGGGCCAGCTCGAAGATCGCCTGCCGTTCGGCCTCCATCCGCTTACGTTCCTCGGCGAGGGCCTGGGTCTTCTGCGTGAAAACGGATTTCGGGACGTACTTCTCCTGAAACGCCTGGGTGGACTCATACTTTTTGATCGTGTCCTCGTCCAGTTGGAACGCCGGTTCCGCAGGAGGAGCCGTTCCCTGAGGAGCAGCCGCAGAAGACGGGTCGCTCGCTGGAGATGCAGTGCCGGTGTCCTGGCTCGCTGCAACTGCCGCCGAGTCCGTGTTCGTTGTAACTGCCTGATCTTCCATTGTTTATTCTTTCCTTTCTATGATGGTTCTTTCACGGTGGAAACGTCAAGAAAGTCGGCTTGTCTCTCCTTCACGATATCCATGACGCGCTCCTGCTCATTTGGAACACGTCCAAACTTCACGTCGTCCCACGCCCGCTTGGCGCACTCGATCAGGTTCGGATCTACCTCGTCCGAATCCATCGGATGAGGAGACCTCGCGGCGTGTCGGCTCCGCTCGTACTCTTCAGGCCCCATCTGCTCCAGCCCGCGCTCCTTTGCCACGCGATCACGATGCTGCGAAGACTCCAGCGTGAGTCCAAGCTGGGTGTCGAAGTAGGGGAACAGTCCCTTGTTCTTCCCGTTGATCCGCCCGTTGAAAGAGAAAAGCCGCTCGGCTTTCCCCCCGAGGCACCGGCAGCAGTCGATGATCTTCTCGTGCTTCTCAACGATGGCCTCGAACTTGGCTCCGCAGGTCAAGCAGCGGTAGTCATAAAGGATCACGGATTACCTCCCGTCATGGTGCCTGCGGTCGTGCCCTGTGGGTTGGTGTCGCCCCGCTGGCCCTTGAGCGAGGCCATCGGCTGCTGCGTCTGCTGCTGCTGGATCATCTTGATCCGCGCCGGGCCGAGAGCGGCCATGCAAAGCTGCGCGAAGGTGTTGAGAAGCTGCTCGGGCGGGACCTGTCCCTTCGCGAAGTTGCCCATCGCGACGGTGGAGGCTTCCGCCGTCTGCATCAGGCCGGAGAAGAGGTCGTCCACGTTGTCCCAGTCCATGAAGTCGGCCAGCCGGTAGAAGGCCGGGCGGGGATCGAGGCCCAACTGGACGATGAGCGGCATCGCCGTCTGGAAAAGCTGGAGTTCGGCGGCCTTGCGGACTTCGGTGTTCTTCGGGACGGACGACCCGGCGACGACCTCGAACGCGAACTCGCCCGAAACGTCGTCCCGATTGTAGGTGATCCAGCCGTCGAGTTCGCCCGCCCTCGGAAGCGCCTTCGCGTAACGCTCCGTGACCATGTACTTCTGGAGGAAGCGGGTGTGCTTCATCGCGAGGTAGCGGTAGAAGTCGGTGATCCGGTCCCGCCGCTTGTCGAGCTTCCGCTCCTTCTCCGAGTTGATCATCATGGCCTCGCGGGCGGAGCGCGTGGAGGGGAGACCCCCGCGCTGGCTCGGCCCGTAGCCGACGATGTGGAAGATTTCCTGCTCGAGCATCTGGTAGCGCGGGAACAGGTCCCGTGCCGGAGAAACGTCGTCCAGCTTGGCGACGAGACGGTTCATGTCGAAGCCGCCGGGGTCGAGTTGCTGCGTCCCGCCGAGCGCCTCCGTGATCTTCGTGCCGTCAACGAAGAGGAGCGCGTTGGCGACGGTCGTGTCCGTGATCTTGGACTTCTGGTCTTCGGAGAAGATGCCGGACAGGGTGACGTACTTGCGCCACTTGGTCCGCGAATCCTCCGAGATGATCCGCTCGGTGACGTTGATCTCCCTCAGTTGAGGGGCGATCAGCTCCGCTTCGGGGCGAGGGTAGAACCTGCCGGGAACCGGGTGCTGGTAGAGGAGGGTGATGGGGTAGAGATCGCGGCACCCGAAGCGGAGGTTGACCGGCCATTCCCGCTTCCCGATGATGTAGTGCTTGGCGTCCGTGAGGTAGAGAACTTCGTGGTTGACCTTGTCGTAGACCTCCCAGACACAGATGGTCTTGTAGGCCGGGTCCTTCTCGCCCGTCCCCGGCCCGTGAACGAGGCTCGCCGCCTGCCTCTCGGCAGGCCCCTCCGGTACAGCCTGCGCCCGGCTGTATTCCGACGCTTCCGGGAAGGATTCGATGTTCTCCGGTAGATTCGTGATGTCGGGGTCGTTTCGTAGCTCCTCGATGGTGGGATACCACGCCGTAAATAGGTACTTGCAGTCGGAGAGGTCCAGGCGGCGAGCCGTCCTGTCGAAAAGGATGTCCCGGGGGTCGATCCGTCGAAGTTCGAACTCCTGGCTGAGGACGTTTCCCGTCTTCTTCTTCTGCCCTTCGTTCTCGTCGTCGTCCTCGTACTCGTGTTCCGTCTTCACGTCCTCGATGACCGCGCCGTAGCCGCAGATGAAGGTGTCGAGGAGGCAGAGGTTCCCGATGTCCTTCGCGTTCATCTGGTCGAAGTCGTACTTGAGGACCTGCGTCAGACGACGGGCGGTCGGCACCCCGGCGGCGTCCCGCGCCGTGGCGATCACGTCGGGGTTCTGGACGTAGATGGTCGTCTCCAGACCGGCGTAGAGGCCCCACCCGTAGGCGACGGTGTTCCCGGTCGTCCCCATCCACGGAGGCACCTGACCGACGTTCTCGCCGGACTGGAAGTCGCCGAAGATGAGGCGGCGGTTCTCCTCCCAGTTGGTCGCGTACTTCTTCTGGAACTGCTTTGCGCGGACGAGGCGGGCGCCCCAGTCCTTCTCCTCTTTCTGGAGTTCCTTCGGGCGCTCGTCTTCGCTGGTCGGCGGAGGGTCGTTCTTCTTCTTAGCCATTTGCCGCTACTTCCCACAGCAACTTCACGTCGCCACTGGATTTACGTTTTGGATCTCCAGCCCACGCCCACGAGCCACCCCCACGCTCTCCGATGAGCTTCCATCCGGCGGCGCGAAGGCTCGTACCACCCTCCTCACGTAACGTGTAGGTGCCGATTCGACGGTAGCCGAGCGCGAACGCAGCCCGAACGGATGCGCCGTAAAGGAACGAACAGGCGTTTCGCGTCCCGTCCGTGCAGAGGCGCGTCACTTCCAGCGTCTCGCCGTCGTCACGCATCCGTGACACGGGACGACCGACGATGGCGACCCCGACGAGTTTGTCGCCGTCAACGGCGCCGAGGCTGAATTTGTGCCCGACCACTCTCTTGTGGTGGCGGTGGAGAGAGTCAACGAACTCGTTCGCCGTCTCTAGTTCGACATGGACAAGAGTTAAGCTCATCCGTTCACTATCCGATCACCGAACGCATCCTCGAATGTGAACCCGCGATGCATCCGGCCGGCGGTTTCTGGTGTTTGCTGGATTTTCTCGCCCCGTCCGTCCGCCTTGTAGCGCGGGACGACGCCGTTTTCCATGAGGGCGAGGGCGTCGAGAATGTCCTTGAACCGGGAGGCCATCCCCCGTGTGACCTCGTTCTCCAGTTCGGCCTTGATCGAGTGGGCGATTTCCTGCGCGAAGTAGATGGACCCGGACTGGAAGCGCGGCTTGAGAGCGTTCTGCCACCGCTCGTACTTCGACATGTTGCGCGGGGCGGGCACCCAGTTGATCTTGAGGCGCGTGGCCGGATTCCCGTCGCCGTTCTGGGCGTCCTGCATCCGCCGGACGTACTCCAGATTGACGGCGTGGTCGAAGTGCGTCATATGCGCGTCCTCGATGAAGATGGGCCACGCCGGATGGGCCTCCTGCTCCTCGTAGAGAACGTCGATCAGCTTCGCCGTGTCCCACTCTCGGGAAGCGCGGATGTCCCAGATCCAGAGTTTCGCGAACTTGTCGTATCCGCCGATGACGACCGCGGCGTAGCAGCCGAGGACCCGCGCCTCCGAGTGCTGGTTCGGGTCCACCGTGATCCGGCACCAGCGCAGGGCCGGGAACTCCTCACGCGACTTGTAGCGGATCTGGTCCCGCGAGGCGACGCAGTCCGACTTGCCCACCGGGCTGCCCTCATAGGCGGCGTAGTACTCGTCGCCCATGTGGTCCTTGAGCCGTGTCAGTTCCTTCTCGGAAAGTTTGGTGGGGAAGAAGAGGGAGCCGTCCTCGAGATGCGCCGTGGCCTTGACGATCCGCCACGGGGAGACGTACTCGTTGTCCTCGAGCCGCTTCTCCTCCTCCTCGCGGATGATCATTCCCCGCACGTCGTTGTCGTGCCAAGGCGTGCAGCACATCCAGACATGGGCGGGGTTTCCGACGCGGTCGGTCGTGTGGATGATCGGGAAGACCTGACGATAGAACTCGTGGGTCTTCTTGAGCTGCTCCGGCGTGGCGACGTTCTGCTTGTTGTTGAGGTCGTCCAGGATCGCCCCGTCCGCGTGCTTGCCGATCGGGAGCGCCCCGATGGAACCGATGAAGAAGTTGGGGTCTCGGACGGCCGCGATCTCGCCACGGTCGATCCGGGGCTTCAGGACGATCCCTTCCTTCTGCCGCGAGGACTTGCGGTTTTCGCGGTCGGGCTTCTTCCAGAGTTCGCCATAGTCCTCGGTGATCCGTCCCTCGTGCCCGCCCGCCCGCAGGATGTTCTCGATGAGGGTCAGGAAGCCTTCGCCGAGGGCGAGGGTGTTGGAGCAGTAGATGATCCGGTGGTACGGGTTGTCGTGGTAGTAAAGCTGCCGGAGGTACTGCCAAACCGCCCCCGCCGTGATGACGGAGGTCTTGTAGCAGCCACGAGGCACGTCGAGGATCAGGAAGGGAGTCTCCTCCATATCCAGCGTCTTCGTCAGTTCGTCGCACATCCACCGATGGGGCTGCTCCTCCAGTTGAAGGCCCCAGTAATAATTCGCGAAAAAGAAGAGGTCCCGGAGGCCCTCCTCGGCGGTGGGCGACAGTTTCCTCATCCGGCGGACTCTCCAAAGGTGATGCCTGGGATCGCGTCCACCCGCGCCGTGCCATCCCGTTCGGCCAAGCGTTCAATCGCCCACTTCTTCGCGGAGTGGACGACCGGCGCTCCCTGCGGCTTCGCTGCCTCCAGAGGCGCGGGCGGGACGACCACGGGAAGCTGCCGGTAGTCGTAGACCTGCCGCGCCTCCGTAATCTCGATCTCCACGACCTCGGAGATCGCGAACTCCCGCCGCGTCTCGCGGTAGGGATCGCGCCGGGAGGGGTAGAAAAAGACGTGGAATCCGTTCTCGATCAGACGACGAGCGCAGCCGAACTCGATGTCCGCGTCGTAGTCTTTCAGCCGCAGGCGGACATGAATGGGTGCCTCGGCCTGGGGAGCCTCGTTTGATGTCACCTCTACGGGAGGTTTCCGTGGCTTCCCCTTCGGCCATCCGCCCCGCTTCTTCGGGCTACCTGCGGTTTCTTCGGTGGTTTCCATGTCAGTCCTCATGGCAGAAGCATCGTTTCAATGTAGATGGCGCCAGCCGTCGCGAGGACATCGTCAAGTGTCTTCCCGCCTCCTGCGACGAACTGGGCCTTGACGGCGGTCGTGGCGCTGAAAGAGGGGAGGTCGTAGCCCGTCATGTTCGTGCCGCGCTCGGCCGTATCGTTTCCATAAATCGTGTTGGCCGCCGCCTTCGCGTCTGACGCCACGACGTAGTCGATGTATCCGGCTCCCGTGCGCCCGAGCGAGATGGTCAGCGTCCCCGCGAACGTCTCCGCCGTCGTGATGACGACGTAGGCGTTCGTGACGACTTCCTTTGCCCGGAGCGTACAGACCGTGATCTCGCCAGTCGCCGTGCCGATTCCGCCACCGAGGGCGAGGACCATCGCTTTCGTCCAGTCATAACGGCTGATAACCGTCTTGACGAGGCCCGCATTCGTGACCGTCATCGTGCCCGCTGTTGGCTTCGAGAGTTCCAGGTCGAGATGTCCCGTCGAACCGAGGGTCGCCCGGACCTCGCTCGACGTGATGCCGCCCGTGTAGAAGCGGATCGGAGCCGCCGCCTGCGCCGCGATGGAGATTCCACCCGTCGCGTTGGCGTTCGCGAGAAGCGCCATCGAACTCGCCTGCCGCGCCCCCGTGCCCGTGTAGTGGTCGTTGTGGAGGAGTGTATAGGCCGTGCAGTTATCGACTTGGAGCGTATTCGAGGAGCAGACGGAGTGATCGCCACCAAAGCCATCCGTGTTATAGACGACGGCTTCAAGGATGCCAGCCGTGTTGCTTTCCAGCTTCATCTGAGTCGTCGCGAGAACGCTGTCCGCCAGCATGAATCCGCCACCGGCCGCGATGTTGATGTGGCCTGTTTGGGCCGCCCCCGGCGTTGCCGCCTGAAGCGCGACTGCCCCACCGTCATTCGTGGGATCAATGGCGATGCTCAGCGTCCGGTCTGCGGAGAGATCGCCGCCGCCAGACAGGGGAAGTGTCGTGTTGATGAGCCGCGTACTCGGGACCGCACCACCGAGTCCACCGACTGCTGTGTACTGGATCGAACCGTCCTCAAACTTGTAGCCACCACCGCAGCCGTTGACAATTTCCACCGTCCCGTTTACCTGGAGCGTGCTGCCGGTGTCGCTGGTCGTGCCGATCATCACGTCGCCGGCAGGGGTGATCCGCATTCTCTCGGCCACGGTGGTCGAGCCGGTCGGCGTGGTCCCGAAGATGATCCGCGTGGCGCGGGAGGCGTCCGTGTGAGCCGAGTCGGCCAGCATGGCGATGACGCCGCTGGCGGTCGCATTCCATGTCGTCGCGCCGTACCCGAACGCCCCGATGAGCGAGAGGTAATCGTCGGACTGGACGGCCGACGGAGCCGCCATCGTGTTCCGGCCCTTGCGGAAGAGAAGCGTCGGGTAGAAGGTGTTGTCCCCGAACTGGTTGAACTCTACGACGCTCGCTCCGGCGTCGAAGCCGCAGGTCTGGATGGTCGTACCAGGGACCGTGGCGATGGGGGTCAGGATACCGACGCCGATCTTGTTCCCCCGGACGATCCCGCCCGTCACTTCGCCGAGTATCCCGCCATTTAGCTTCGGAGACTGGACCTCACCGTTGAAAAGGGAGACGGTCGTGCCAGCCGTATAGATCGCGTAGTTGTTCGTCGCGTTCGCCAACTGCGCGACGTAGAGGCCGTACTGGTTGATGACGTTGGTGGCCCCGGCTCCGGTCGTTTCGAGGACGCGGAGTCCGTACCGGGTCGTTATGGGACCGGCCCCTGCGGCGATGGATGTCGCTGCGAGGTAATGGGTGCAGTTCGTGACATTACCGCCGACGCCGTTGATGAAGACGTTGGAGGCGAGGCCGGACACACCGGCCACGGTCCCGGCCACGTGGCTCGTCGTGACGTTCGACAGGAACCCGTATCGCCCGTTCGCGTCCGCCGCGGTCGCCGTGATGTCCGTGAGCGCGCCGATGCCGTTAGATCCGGTCGCCCCGAAACTTCTGGAAATATGGAGCGGTGCAGACGGCGTGGCCGTGCCGATCCCGTGGTACTTGTTCGTGTTATCCCAGAAGAAGGTCGCGTTGTCTTCTGTGAACGCGGGACCGGCTCCTACGAAGACGACGGAGCCGGGAGTCAGAGCGGAACTGCCGCCCGTGCCGCCGTTGGCGATGTTCAGGACGCCGCCCAGAGTCAGGGTGCCCGCAATCACGATGGGGCCGCCCGTCAGGGTCAGCCCGGTCGTCCCGCCGGAGCCACTTACCGAGGTCACGGACCCTGCGCCCGAACGGTAGATTTTCCCGAACCACTGCGCCGTCGTGAGCCGGAGCCTCGAGGGGTTGAGTGAGAGCGCCATCGTCTACATCCCGTAGGTGGCGTTCGTGGTCATGCGGAGCAGATGCGGCTTTCCGATGGTCTTTTCGGTCATCGGGCCGAGGCCCGCGTAGACCCGGACATCCCCCGTGTTGGCCGTCACCTCGACCTGATAGAGACCGACGCCGGGGATCAGGTCCACGAAGTCGGACGTTGTCAGGCCGCCTGCCGTCACGTCGATGGCGTCCACGAGCGTCGGAGTCGATGTGCCGGTCACGCTCAGGGAGGCCCAGATCAGCACCGTGGCGGTGTTGGAGATGTAGACCTGTGCGACCGGCGGGTAGCCGGGGTTCATGAAGTTGCTGATGTCGAGGATCTCCGACTGGAGGCCCGTCCCCGAGGTCGAGCAGAACGTGATGGCGCTCGGATAGTCGGCTTGCAAGTTAGGCTCCTCTCATGAAACTGCGTCCGATGGTATTCGGATGGGTCTGGATGTGCATGTGCGGTCCCGTTCCATGCTCCCTTGCGTAGGCGATGGGTTTCGACGGGCGCGCCGGATCGTAGACGTACCGGCCGTTCAGATAAGCGACGAGCTGCTCCATATCGGATGCCGGCCGGTTCTTCGTCCGCACGTCCACCGCCCGCCATGCGGCGTGGACGCCCGTACCGCCAAGTGCCTTGTCTTCGTCGTCGGAACGCCAGATGCACGTGAGGATGAAGGTCCAACCGAGGAACTCGGACGCGAACCGCGCCCCGTCGAGGACAACGAGCCGCGTGAGCTTGTTCAGGCGGCCTTTCAGCCATTCCTCGGCGATCCGTTCGGTCGCGAACTCGATGGGCTCCTCGCGCCAAGTCGCCGAGGCGCCCGCCCCGCCGAACCCGGTCGTCTCGGGAGGTTTCCCGCTCACTTCAGATCCGTTCTCTTGTTTGGGGACGAATCGTGCGCCTGTCGCACGGAAAGCTGCCCCGTAAGTACGGAGAGGACGTTCGACAGCGCATTCAGCTTATCCACGATCTGTTCGTGACGGCGGTCGTAGGTCACGCGATCCAACAGGTCTTTGTGTTCCTCCGCGCCAGTTCTGTTGTGCTGCGCAAACCGCCTGTCGATGGCCGGGTTCAGCACCCAGCTCACGAATCCAGCCGTGCAGCCGACGAAGACCAGCATCCCGCCTCCGAGCCAGATAACGAACTCGATGTGCGAGGAAGAGTCCGCGGGCACCGCCGCGGTCGAGCCGAACAGCGCGAGCGCCCATCCGGCGATCACGAAGGAGGCCGCTACGAGCCGGACAGAGCGCGTACAAAACAGTCGGTACGCCTGTGACGCAATGCTGCGTGGCTCAAAGAGGTTTCTCACCGGCTCCATCACTTCGAAGTGCCTTTCAACTTATCGAACGAGCGCATCCCGGCTATCCCGAGCATGGCGAAAAGCGTGGTCGTCAGGACTTCGACGTTCAGCGTCGGGGGTTCCTTCCAACCGACGATGTTGTGGCCGAGCCAGTCGAGGACAGGCGCGAGGAAGGTCGCATAGAGCAGTCCGATAGCGCAGATCCATCCGATTGCCGGACGCCAGCGGGACACGAACTTGTCGGAGGAGCCCGCCTCGATCTCATTGATCTTCGTCTGGGCCAGCGAGAGTTTCAGTTCGTAGTCGAGTTCGGCCTGCCGGAGAGCCGCCTCCGCCTTTGCGATCTCGGCCGAGGCCGTGGCCGCGATGTTGGGGTCCGCCTTGAAGCGAGCGATGATCTCTGAAACGGAGCCGAGGACTCCCTTAATGCCACCTTCAAAAATCGAGGCAACATCAAATCCCACGGAGAGCCCCCTGCCGATGCGACTCGAGGTCGTCCGCACACGCGGAGAGAGAAAACGCTGGCACCGCCGAACCAGTTGAAATCGCGGAAAACGTCGCCTGGAGGGTAGGAGTTCTCCCGGAAACGGAGGCCAGATGGATGGATTCGGCGGCCCAGCGCGAATTCATATGGTCAGCCCCTGGCCGCCTGGATGGCCGGGAGCAGGAGAAGGACGACCGCGAGAAGTTCCATGACGTTCTCCTTTCAGCCGCCACCGGGTCCGGGCGTCGGAGGAGGTGGCGGCGTCGGCGTGTTGCAAGGGCCTACTCCGCCGGGTCCTGGCCCACATGGGGGCAGGGTCGGGGTTTGGGTAGGCGTTTCCGTGAATGTCGGTGTCGGCGTCGGGCAACCGTAGCCGCCCGGTCCCGGCCCGCCACAGGTGGGCGTCGGAGTGGCCGTCGCCGTGACCGTATGGGTGGCCGTCGATGTCATGGTAGGCGTGTACGTCGGTGTGACGGATGGCGTCCGAGTCGGCTGCGGAGTCTCGGTCGAGGTCCGGGTCGGAGTCGCCGTTGCCGTCGGAGGGACGGGCGTGCTGGTAGCCGTCAGGCTCGGCGTGACCGTCGATGTGGGCGTTGGAGTCTGCGGTGCGACCGGGTTGTTCTTCTCGGAACACCCGAACGTGAACGCCATCAAGCTCACGAGGATGAGGACCATGCCCAGCTTATCGAGTTCTAGGAACACGCTGTCTCCTGCGCGAACTCGCTGTCCGTCCCAATCGGACCCCGGTCGAAGATGGCGTCGTTTGTCGAAGGCATCTGTGACTCCTATATCGCCTGTCCGCCGCACCCGCCGATGCCCCAGAACCAGTTGCGGGCTTCCCAGGTCACGAGCGGTAGCACGTTGTCGTGATTCGCCAGCGAGATCCGGATGCGGCCCTCGGCGTAGCTCGTACTCCCGGCGGCGCACGGACAGCCGCCCGATACCCGGAAGTCGCAGCGATGCCAGTCCACGGACGGGTAATGCCCGCTCGCCGGTACGGCTGGGCAGGTCAGCGCGGCCTGCCTCCGGCCCTCGTCCATCGCGACGAGGACGAGATCCCACGGAGGAGGCTGAGTCCCGATAGGGGCGCAGGAGCCGCACCCTTCCACGGGAGACATCCCCTCACGGCACCCGAACAGGAACATCGCGGCGACCGCCATCCCGAGCAGCAGAAGTGCCGGTGCGAGAGAGGCTTTCGGGTCGAGCCAGCGGCGATACCGCATCAGTTGATGAACTCCACGATCATTCCTATGCGAACTCTGAGTAGGTGCCGTAGGCACCCTTCTGGTAGTGGGCGTCCACGGACAGGAGGATCGGGTCCACGTCGGACTCGGTTCCCGTGGAGGCGACACGTTTGATGCGGGCGATGATGATGGACGACTGCGGCACGGTCGAACTGCCCGCGATGGAGCAGATTTCCTTGACGCGGTGGACCTTGTCATCGGCCCCCTGGATCGTGTACTCGCCGTACTGGGCAGCAGATTCGGCGCCGAACGCTCCGTTGATGGCCCCGTAGGAGTAGTAGACCTCCCAGCGGACTGTCCGCCCCGCCGTTGGCTGCGACGGGAAGGTGAAGTGGGCATGGAGTTTCAGATCGCTTCCGGGTGCCATGTTGTGCGGCATTTGGATGGCGAAGTGGCCGAGGTCGTTGAGCGCGAAGGCGAGGCCAGAGATGTTCGCCGTGATGGCCGTCAGGGCTGGGGTCGTACCCCCCGTCTTGAATGCCATCGCGGGACTCATGGAGTCGTCCCACCGGAGATCGAAGGGCCATGCGGTTGTTCTGGGTAGCGTTGCCATCTATAGCTCCTTACAACTGCGCGATGGCAACGTCGGGGCCGTTCGCAATTGCCTGGAAGGTTGCCCGTAGCACGGTCTGGGCGAGAGACGACACGGCGTTGGCGTTGAGCGTGACGGCGGCGGCTCCTTCCGTGACGGTGAAGGAGCAGGTCAGGGTCGAGGCGCCGCTCGACTCGGCCAGCGTGTCGGTGCCGACGAGCGAGACGGAGGAAACGGTGTTACCCGCCGCCTTTCGGACGGAGCTGACGCGGACGCGGGAGGTGAGCGACTGGAAGTCCGCCGCGTCGTTGGCCTGGATCGTGACGAAGAACTCCGCGCTGACGGCTGAGGACGCTCCGAACGTCACCGTGGCGAGAGCGGTCGCGGCCGACTCCGTGAGCGTCGTCCAGCCGGAGGCGATGAAGTTCCGCATGGAGAGGGCGTTCTGGACGGCGGCGGCAGCACCGGGATACGTCGTCTTGATGGCGATGGCGCCACCAGCGCCGGAACCCGTGGAGCGTGATCCTTCGATCCCGAAGACGGTGCCGGGCGTATCGGCGGTCCCTGCCGCGACGCCCTGAACGGAGAGGTTCTGGGCTACGGGAGCGGCGGCGTCCGCTGCTCCGAGGTTGATGTTGGCGGCAGAGCGACGGGTCAAACAGGCGTCAACATTGTCGTCAATTGATTGCCCGTTTACCCATCCGAACTTCATGTAGTTCGCGAGGCGTAGCGCCGTAGTCGCCTGGATATTTAACGGGACCGAACCTCCCCCACCAGTTGCGTAACAAAACGATCCTGCGGCATTATAAAGTCCAGACGTACTGGCGCCCGAGAATACAATTGATGGCAGCAACGCTGATCCATCGTTGAAGATCGCTTGCGTTGCTGCTGTTCCGCCAGCGCCGTTATTCTTCAGGGTAAGAGCCGTAGCGGCGACGTGCTGCGCGTTCCCCGCAGCCTGCGGAGTCCCTACCCGGAAAATGATGTCACCGGAGGCGGCGTTACCGGTCCCCAGAGAGCCGTCTACGGTGAAGTTGACACCCGCCGTGTTGTTGTCGGTAGCGCCACGTGCCCCCTGCACGGAGAGCGTCTGGGCTACGGGCGCGGCGGCGTCTGCGGATCCGAGGTTGAGGTTGGCAGCGCCGCGCCGATGGAGGATTACGTCTGCCGCGCCACCGAGAGTGATGTCGGAACCGAAGAGGCTGAGTTGACCGTTGTAGCAGGTCAACATCTGGTTGCCGGCGATGGCAACGGACACTTGGCTGGCGCCCGACTTGAAGATGCCGGTGGTCGGATCTCCCGTATACGAAAGGCTTGGAAGAAGGGCTGTCCCATCCGCGAGTAGCGCCTGTGGAGCAGCGGTGGCTGCCGAGCCCGCGTTGTGCAGGGTAAGAGCCGTAGCGGCGACGTGCTGGTTGTTCCCGGCATTCTGCGGGGTGCCAACCTGAAAGACGAGGTTGCCGGAGGTGCCCGTGCCGGTTCCGAGGGAGCCGATGACGGTCGAGTGGACGGCGTTCGTGTTGGCGTCCACGCCTCCTCGAGCGCCCTGGAACGTGATGGTGTTGGCGACGGGAGCGGCGGCGTCCGGAGCGCCGAAGTTGAACGTGGCGGCGGCGCGGCGTTCGAACGTGAGGTCGGCGGCGGCTCCGAAGGAGATCCGGGCCGTGTCGGAGAGGATGTCCATCGCGCCGTCCGCGAGCGTGTAGGCTTCCGCGCCCGAGATGGCGAGCGAAACGATGTTCGCGCCGGACGAGTACCAGCCGAGGGTCGTGTCGGACGTGAACGTGTAGGCGGGATTCGCGGCGGCTCCATCGCCCGTCTCAACGATGGTGTCGGCCATGAGGGAGCCGACGATACCGACGCCGTTGATGTGGAAGTTGCCGACCTCCTGTACGCCGGGAGAGACGGCCTGGAGCGTGACGCCTCCGCCACCGATGGTGATGCTGGAGGTCGGGTCATACATTACGGTCGGCATCGTCGTCTCCGTCTACCAGAACTCGTAGAGGGCCTGGACGTTGGTGCCGGCCCCGGCGAATAGCTGGATCTGCTGGTTCGTCGCGCTCACGGCACCGTTGATGTGGTTGCGGAGCTGGTCGGGGTAGGGGAGCATGATCTGGGCGGGGGCGACGGGGACGACGAGCCCGTTGGTGGCGCTCGGCGTGGACCCGTCGATGGTGTAGTAGACGGTGTTCGCGGCCCCGGCCTCGACCTGGAGGGTGACGCAGCGGGGGTACTGGGTCTCGCCGGGAGCGGCGCCGGGGGAGGTCTTGACCGGGATGCCGCCGCTCGTGAGGGTGTGCAGGGTGGCGGCAGCGGCGGCGGACAGTCGGCGGTGCTGCGTCGCAATCCCGGTCGCGCCGACGTGGCCCGGAAGCGTCTGGATGGTCTGCGGCATGGTTACTCCTGTTTCCTTTTTCTTGAAGTGACGATTGGGTGGCCGTGGGTCGGCTTGTTCTGCGTCCGCCAGCCCTTGTTCATGTAGAGGAAGGGGCCGGGGCTGACGGGGGGCCGGTCATGCGTAAAGTCCTGCGTGGCGCGGATGGACGTGGGGTACGGGCAGATGATCGTCACGTTCGCCTCGGGGACGAGGTTGGTCATGGAAACGCGCCTGCAGAGGAGATAGCCGGAGGGAGGGCGGATGGGGTGGACGGGCGTCGGGGCGGCGACCTGATGCGCTCCCACCGTCAGGCCCGTCCCGGCCTGATCCCAGCAGGGCCGACCGATGAATACACGTCTTGCCCTCCTGAGCGCCGCAAGGTAGTCTTTAAAAAACGAACGTGTCAACAAATAAGAAACGGACCTTCCGACGGAAACGCTACTTCGGCTGGAGCCTGGCGTCCCAGTGCCAGTGCTGCGGACGGATCATCGTTTTAGTCCGGGCACCCGACCGCCCCCTCGTCCGCATCCCCGTCTACATAAGAAGCTGGGACGGCAACCCGTGGTACGACCGGAGCGTCCACAAGAAACACATCCTCGCCCGCTACAAGAAGGCCCAGGAGGACATCCGCCTCCAGAAAGCCGGGGGAGATCCTTTCTTTCTCCTTGACTAACCGCCTTCCGGGACCTATCTATCCCTCGTGGACACCGCGACGTGTTACGAAAGGTTACATAGCCTCTTTTGGACTCAGTCCAACACGTGTCCCCGTAACCCCTTTCGTTTCAGTACCCGAAAATTGTTTCTTGACACGCACTACGAAAACCCCTTATGTATCCCCCCGTCGGCCTCAAAGCAGCTCCTAAAGGCTCTCCCAGAGCAGTTGGTAGGGGTTGGAACCAGTTGGTAGGCGTTAGAACACTCTCCCGCGCCTCACAGAGTTCGGCGCCTCCCGGGGGTCAGACCGGATACTCCTTTAGACTAGGCCGAGACGGAGTTGAGAAGCGCTCAGGCGAGACGATAGAGCGCGAAGAGAAGAAGCAGTCTCTTCCCCTGCTCCTGAGATCAAGGGCCTAAGCCCGAACCGTTAGAAGCCCCCTTAGAAAACTTCCCCTTAGACCCCTACATTAGACACCGTCCAAAAGGGCCTGCC
>Ga0316626_10000228_pt1 | contig 20418 bp, 14 predicted proteins | sample OWC_Aug_T1_C1_D5_FD_207656 | JGI IMG/M metagenome (GOLD analysis project Ga0316626, IMG submission 207656) | Wetland soil microbial communities from Old Woman Creek delta, Ohio, United States - OWC_Aug_T1_C1_D5_A | ecosystem: Environmental > Terrestrial > Soil > Wetlands | place: USA: Ohio...
TTCTGCTTCAACAAGCAGACGAGCCGGGTCTGCGGTCGCGACCGGTAGTGCGTCTGGGAGGTCGTGTCTTAAAGAGGTCAGGGGCAGTCGGGCAGTTTCGCGGGATCGCCGAACGACGCGGGTGTGAGGCCGGGCGGATCGACGCAGACGGCGAGCACCTTTTCGTCGACGATCGCCGTTGCGCCGAGGAAGTACGATGTGGCGAATGGCAGCAGCAGGCGTCCGGCGCGGCGGTGGTTTCCGAAGCGCGCGGTTACATCACCCTTGCCGAAAGGAGAGAAGTCAAGAAACCCCTGGGCCCAGACGAGGAGAGTGTGATCGTCGAAGCCCAAGCGGTAGCCCGTGCCGTCCGGGAAGATCGCCAGCAGGCCCTCGTGCACGCCCGCAGGCAGGTCTGCTACGGGGAGCGGCGCGATGGCGACGCCGGGCGCGCGCAACGCGTCGAGGTTTACGGCGGCGGTCCAGCGGGCGTGGCTGCGGAGCGGTGCGCGCGGGCTCGCGTCGCTCGAGACCTCGGCCGTGCCGACAAAGGAGCGCGCCGTGGCTCCGTCGAAGAGGTGATAGAGGGGATCGGCGGTGGTGACGATCTTCCACGCGTAGCGGTCGGGAACGAGGAGCGCGTGCGTCGACTGCCAGGTCCCCGGCGCTCCGACGTACACTCGGGCCTCGGTGCGCGAGACCAACCCGGTGAGCGGACCGCCGCGCGCGCGGATGGCGCGCTCGAGGAGGGGGCGCGGTGCGCATCCCGCCAGGATCAGCAGCGCGGCGACGAGCAACGTGCGGCGCGCTGGCGTACCCCACGGCCGGTCGCGTAAGCTACGAGGCTCGATGCGCACTATCGGTCCGTTTGTCCTCACCGCCATCGTCCTCGCTGGCTGCCACACGCCGCTGCCCGAGCCGACGTTTCTTCGGCCGTTCACGCCCCCGCCACCGGTCACCGAGTTCCTGGTGAAGGAGACGCGCCTGGTCAACGGCGCCGTCAGCGTCCGGCTCGACATACCGCTCAGCCCCGTCGGTCCCAAGCCGACGGTCATCGCGCTGTTCGGCGATACGCACCAGTTCGTCGCCGCGGGGTTCGTGGCGGTGACGTACAATATCAACTGGGCCCTGCTCAAGGGCCCGGCCCCGCCGCCTCCGCCGCAGCAGGTGGTGGGGAAGTGGGTGCTCGCGTCGCCGTCCGCGGCCGTGCTCGGCGAGACCTACCTCCGCGGCATCGCCAGCACGGCGACCGACTATGTGCCAAAGATCATCGACTGGCTCGTGACCGTTCCGGACGTGGACGCGACGCGCATCGGCATGGTCGGCGTGTCGACGAACGGCTTCGTCACGCTGCAGGCCGTTGCCGCCGATCGCCGCATCCGCGCGGCGGTTGCCGTTGCCGCGTGCGGCGACTACCACCGCTTCCTCCGCTACTCGTCGATGGGGATGGAAGGGAGGCCGCTCGACCTCGACCCAGCGTACGATCGCTGGGTCCAGAGCCAGGAGATCATCCGGAACCCGCGCCCGGTGGTGCACGCCGCCCTCCTCATGGTGAACCGCGTCCCGGACGAGCTCATCCCAATCTCGTGCGCGGACGAGACCGCGCGTGTGCTGGCGCGCGCGTACAAACGCGCCGGGGCGGCGGATCGGTTCCGCTACGTTCGCGTTCCGGAGGCCGGGCACGGGATCGGCTTGGAGGAGCGTCGCGAGACGCTGGTGTGGTTGCAGGACTGGCTGCAGGGGCGGTGAGTCACACCGCGCCTCGGCCGGCGGAAGCCCCGACGTCACGATTCGCGCTCATCGATCGCCCGGAGCATGTCGATGAGCATCTGTAGGGTCACGGCGAGCGATTCGGGCCGGACGTGGTCGAGGGTGTCGAAGCGGGTGTGGTAGTTCGGCACCAGACGGGTGGTGTCCTGGCAGAGGAGACACACGGACGCGACGCCGGCAGTGGAGAACGCGCACGCATCCGTCGCCCCGACCGGGAGTGCACGTGCGGCGATGGGCCAGCCATTGCGCGCCGCGGCGTCCTTTGCGAGCTGCACCAACCACGGGTCGTGACGCGCGCCCATGGACAGCTCACGGGTGACGACGGTGAGGAAGCGCTCGTCGTATACGCCGTCGACGAACAGACCGTACGATGGCAGCGCCGCGAGCTCGGCGGCGTGCGCGCTCACGTAGCGCTTGGCCCCGCGCAGGCCGGCTTCTTCCGACGACGCGGCCAGCAGAACCACCTCGGTTCGCTGCAGCAACGGCTGGCCGTCCCGCGTCGCATCGGTGAGCGCCATGCCGACTCCGTCGACCACGCCGATGCCGGCGAGATCATCCATGGCTCCTGGGACGACGGAGTAGGTGTGAAAGAAGAGGTTCAGCCCGACGAGCGGATAGAGGCCCAGGCACATGTAGCCGACGACGTTGAAGGCGTGGCTGGCGTTGGTGGCACCGGCCAGCCACTTCGCGAGTCCGCCGACCATCGGCACCAGCGCCGCGCCGAGGGAGACGACCAGGATGGGGACCGCGGCGTTCTTCAGAAGGAACCACAGGTTGTACTCGTAGGCCGAGTCTTGATGCGCGCTCACCACCACGCGCTGCCGCACCTCGCCGGGCGGGCGCACGACGCCGACGACGTTCTCGCCCTCCGCCGCCGGAAAGAGCGGATCGATGAGCTCGCGGTAGCGCAGCAGTTCGAAGTAGGTGATGACAACGGCGGCGCCGCCGAGAAGAAAGGAGAGCAGCGGCCATAGCCAATACGCGATCGCCGCCGCCAGGTACAGCAAAACGGTAAACGGGATGAACCCGAGAAACGCCTTCGGGTGACACGTGAAGCGCTCGGTTCGTACGTCGATGCCGCGCGCCCTCCAACGCTCCGCCAGCTTCTGCCCGAGCCGGCGTTCCTGATCGCTGCACGACTCGCGCGGACCGATCTCCCGGAGCACTTCGTCCATCAGGCCGTACATCGCATCGCGGTAGCGCGCGCCGATCATTTCGAACCTCTCTCGCTTGTCGAATCGCGGAACGTAGCCTAGTTGCAACGGCGCCATGATGCCAGCCTGGTCCCGGTCCTGCGCATCAACTTCAGCGTCGCGCGCCTCGTCGAGTAGTCAGACGCGTCAGTCTGTGATGGGCCTCTCTGGTTCGTTTCCCATTCTTCTTGCCACGAGCAATAATTGAGGGCCAATGCGTGTATTGGTGCGGCCATCGTGTGGGCGAAGGGTGTTCGGCTTTCATTGTGTCGCGCTGCGGCTGCTGCTGGTGCTCGCGGCGCCTTGGGGTCACCAGGCTGTCGCGCAGCCGCTGCCGGGTCCCTCGCTCGAGGGCCGCCGCCCTTCCGCCGACGGTACTCCGTTCGAGCGGTGGCGGTGGGCTTTCCAGCAGCGGGTGTTTCCGATGGGTTCCATCCCGGACGGAGCAATCACCCGAGCTCTCGACCAGATCGCCGGCACTGGCGCTGCCGCCGGCGCGGCGGTACCGGGGAGTCGGTGGGTCAACATTGGTCCCGCACCAATCGCCGGCGGCCAGATCGGCGCTGAGGGGCATACGCGGCCCATGAGCGGTCGTGTAGCCGCAGCGGACGTCGACCCGGGCGACCCCAATCACTGGCTCATCGGTGCGGCGGAGGGCGGGGTGTGGGAGACACGCGACGCGGGGCAGACGTGGGTGCCGCGGACGGATGACGCGGCGTCACTCGCCACCGGCGCGATCGCGTTTGCGCCGAGTGCGCCGAACGTCGTGTACGCCGGAACCGGCGAAGGCATCGGGACGTATGCAGGAGCCGGCTTGCTCAAGTCTCTCGATGGCGGCGAAACATGGCGATTGTTCGCACAGGGGACTTTCTCGGGGGCGACCGTCAGACGAATCCGAGTTCATCCCACCGACCACAACATCTTTCTGGTGGCGAGTCGCGGTGGCTTCGGTGCCCAACCGAAGCGGCAGGCGCAAACCGGCATCTTCAAGTCGATGGATGGCGGTGTGACCTGGTCGCACGGGCTCCGAGGGCGCGGCAGTGCGCTGGAGGTCAGCGCCCTTGATTTCGCTCGGCAGTATGCGGCGATTGGCGTGCTCGGGGGCACGCAACCCGATCCGACGCCCATCCCGAACGAACCCACGCCCGTGCCGAACGGAGTCTACCGGTCCTTCGATGGCGGAGACGAGTGGAGCGTCGTGCCCGGACCCTGGGACAGCGAGTCCGGTGGCGTCGGGCGCATCGAACTGGCGCTTGCCCCATCTGATCCGAACGTTCTCTACGTCAGCATCGCAGACGCCGAAGATGACCGGGGGGATGACGGCACCTTGATGGGGCTCTGGCGGACGACCAATGCGTGGGATGCGGTTCCCGGCTGGGAGCACATCGACCTCAACGGCTTTGACTATGGCTTTCGGCGCTACGGCTACTGCGGCTGGGACGCGGCCTTCGGAACAATCCAGAGGCATTGTGACTACAGCCACGCCATCATCGTCGATCCGACCAACCCTTCGGTCCTCTTCGCCGGAGGGGTTCAGCTCTATCGACTCGAGGGCAGGCGATGGACGGCTGAAGTCAGCCACACCGTCAGCGATCCGCACAATGGCATCCACGTCGATCAGCACCACATGGTGTGGACCGGCGGCCGGCTGATCGTTGCCAACGATGGTGGCGTGTGGAGCACGACCGACGGCGGGGCGACCTGGCAGGACCACAACACCACTCTGGCGATCACGCAATTCTATGCCGGCTCGCTGCATCCGACCGATCCCTTCTTCGCCGTGGCCGGGAGCCAGGACAACGGGACGGAGAAGTGGACCGGGGCCGAGGAGTGGCGGTGGGTGAACTTCGGCGACGGCGGCCCCAGCGCGATCTCGGATACGAACCCTTCCTTGTCCTGGGCGGTATCATCTCAATACCTGAGAATCGAGCGCACGCAGGACGGCGGCGCGAGCTTCCACCGCGGTGACGATGGGATCGATGACAACTGGCGGGTCGATGCAGACCGGAGGACGGCCCCGTTCATCGCTCGGTTCGAGAAGTGCCCGAACAACGAAGACGTCTTCATCGCCGGCACGGACAATGTCTGGAAGACGACCGAGTTCTTTCGCGGGGGCGATCCGCAGTGGCGGGCCAACAGCATGGATCTCAAGGGCGACGACGGCACTCCAGTTTCCATCTCTGCGCTCGCCTTCGCGGCCGCTGCTGGAGGGTGCGACACCTACGCCCTGGGGACGGAGGACGGACGGCTCATGTCGACCTCCGATGGCGGCCTTCACTGGGTCGATCTCGATCCCGCGGGGATGGTGCCGGGGCGGTACGTGAGCGATCTGGCATTCGATCCGACCGATGCGAACATTCTGTACGCCGCGTTGTCCGGCTTCGATGCCGGCACGCCCGGTCAGCCAGGGCACCTGTTTCAGAGCACCAACGCGCTGTCGGACTCGCCAACTTGGACGAACATCGGCCCGCCGGTCGATCTCCCGCACAACGCGGTCGCCGTCGATCCGCTGGATCCGCGCACGCTGTACGTCGCCACCGATCTTGCCGTCTGGAAGACGAGTGATGGCGGCGCCGACTGGGTGCCGATGGGCCCGCGGACCGGCATGCCCAACGTCGTGGTGTCCGATCTGCAGATAAGCGGAGCGACCGACCGCATCGCGGCGTTCACCTACGGGCGCGGCGCATTTGTCCTGGAGGTCGCCGCGGACACGCCCACACCGACCCCGACCCCGACGCCGACCCAAACCCCTCGCCCGACCTTCACGTTGGGACCCTGCGTCGGCGACTGCAGCCACAACGGCGTGGTCACCATCGACGAACTGGTGAAGGGGGTCACCATCGCCACTGGGGCGACACCGACCGGGACGTGCCCATCCTTCGACACGAACGCAGACGAGAACGTCATGGTAGACGAGCTGATCAGAGCAGTGAATTCGGCCCTGTACGGCTGCGTCTTGGCGGCGGCAAGGCCTCCGCTCTCCCTGTGAGAGGGGATCAGGGTGCCCGAGCGGTGACTGGGGTCACCGCTCGGGCACGGGAATAGGTGTGGCCCGCTACGGGCAGTTCACCACGATATCTGATCCGCTCATCACGAACGGGGGCGTCGGGATGGTAGGCGGTTTCGGATCGCCCGACAGCAGGACGTTGAACGGACTCGCCTCGACGTTCACCCAGCCCGGGCCACTGGTCAGCATCTCGTTGACCCAGTCGACGATAGTCGGCACGCCACCGGTCGTGTCGCTGTAAACCTTGTTGTGTCCCCACATCGTGTGCCGCGACCCGGTGCCGATGTAGTAGCGGTAGTTGTTGTCATTGGCTGCCACTGCCGCCTCGGTGTCCACCGCCTGCTGGTGCATCTTTTGGTTGAAAGCGCAGCTCGCCTGCCACCAGAAGGCCCCGAAGACGGGGTTGTTCCCGTTCAGCATCACGTTGTAGAAGCCAGTCTGGCCGCCGGAACCGCCATCGAACGCTGCCGAGTAGTTCGCCCAGTTCGTCTCCGGGAAGTACTTGGCGACTGCCTGCATGTACGCCGGGACGCCGGTGCCGTTGTCGATCGCCTCGACGACTCCGGGAATCGTCGTCGGCAGGTTGGCCTTGAAATTCCAGTTGTTGAACTCGTTCTGGAGGAAGGACGGGGTGATCACGCCGTTCCCCGCATCGCCGAGGACCCGGAACTCTGAGGACTTCCACACGTCCTCCAGCAGGGGCGCGTGGAAGATTGCTCCGTAGGCGCCGGCGCTCGATCCGGTGACGAACACGACCTCCGGGTCGAGGAAGCGCTCGCGCGCCCACTTTTCCACCACCTTCGCGTTGTGAAAACCGCGGTGCTCGACATGGAGTGGGGTAGCCGGGTTGTTGTTGTTGTAGTCCTGCGCCGCATCGCCGAAGTGGATGTCGCAGCTGCAGTACGAAACCACCACGATGTTCCAGTCCTTGAAGGGGTTGTCGGGATTGGTGAGATCGGCGAACCCGCTTGTCCAGGTGTTGGGGTTGTCGCTGCCGCCCGGGTTCACGCTGTTGTCGCACACGGGGATGAGGCAGGTGAGCTGTTCCCAGCAGGCGCCGCCACCCTGGTAGTACATCACCAGCTTGTTCTCCGACCCGCGCTTGGCAAAGAAGGAGTACGGCGAGCTATTCATGCAAGTGGGGGTGAGATCCTTGCCCTGGTACGTGATCGTGCCGGTCGGCGAGATCGTCATGAACTGAGTGTTGTCAACGCTCGGCGAGACCGTCGTGGAATAGACGACGTCGCTGGTGAGCCCGTCGATCGACTCCTCGACGAGGGTCACGCTCGTGCCCGTGGCGCAGGTGAGCGGGGTCGCCGAGTCGGTGAACTTCTGACTCGCCTTGGCCTTGTCCGCCTCGAGCGTGGCACGGTCTGGGTCCTTTTCCGGCTTCTTGATGTGCTTCGACTCCGCCTTGAGGAAGTCGGAACACTTCTTGGCTGCGGCCTTGAGGAACTTCGAACCGCAGGTCGCGTCGTCCTTGTTGCCGAGGTCAAGACCTGTGTTGATCTCTCCCACGATCTCCGTCACCGCGGTGCCGACGATCAACTTCAGTTCGTCTGCCGAAACCGTGGGCAGGGCACAGTCGCCCCCTTTGCTCGTAGCTTTCGTTTCAGCCTTCGACCACTGGTCCTCGAGCTTCCCCGCGGCCTTGCTCAGCGCCGCGTCGCGCTTGGCCACGTCCTGGTTCTTGTCCCAGGTGCTCCACGCCTTCAGGACGCTCTGGCAGTACTTGCCGGCGCTCTTCATCTTGGTGCTGACGCACAGGTTGACGGGATCGACTCCCGCGTGCGCACGCGGCGCCCACATCATTGCTGCGACGGTGATCGCCGAGACGATCAGCTTCGCGTGGATACCCCTTGTCTGCATTGTCATGATCCTCCCTCTCTGCTGTTGCACGATGGCTCAGTCCGTCGGGGCCCGGCTCAGACTCCGAGCACTCGTTGGCGCCCTCCTCAGAGCAACCACACCCCCCGCATGGGGCGATGATACCCTCGCAGAACTGAACCCCCTTCCGCGGAACTCAAAGAAACCTAGGCTGTCTGGCTGTTTATTGATAGCTATCTCCACCGCCGCCCATGGTCAAGAACCGATTTGCACAATCGTCCGGTCCGGCCGGGGAGACGCCGGGCCGCCCGCTACCGGGACTGTCGATTTTCTCGTGCGCGATCTGCGTGCCACGTGGAGTGGGGCTGTAGTCGCAGGCCTTGTGCCCGCCGGGCGGAGTGTCCGGAGCGGCCACAAGGGCCGCGGCTACAGTTTATCGACAGTCCCTACCAAGCGGGGGACTCGGCTGTGGTCCGCCGAGGCGACGGATCGTCGATCCCACATCACGAGCCGTAGACGATCACCGTGCGCGCCACCTCGCCCTTCTCCATGGCCTCGAATGCCGTGTTGATCTCCTCCAACGCGATGCGCCGCGAGATGAGTTCGTCGAGCTTCAGCTTCTTCTGCATGTACAACTCCAGCAGCTTCGGCATGTCACGGTGCATGTTCGCCGAGCCGAGCAGCGTGCCGATGATCGACTTCTCTTCGAGGGGTATGATCGCCGCGGGAACGGTGAGATCTTCGCCGAATCCCGGGGCTCCGACCATGATGACCTTGCCGCCCCGGCGAACCGACGCGAGGCACTGGGCGACGATCGGGGGCGAGCCGACGACTTCGAAGGCGATATCGGCCCCGACCCCGGCGGTGAGCCCGCGAATCGCGTCCGCGGCGTCGCCGGCCGTGCGCGGATTGACGGTGTGAGTGGCGCCGAATTCGGTGGCCCACTTCAACTTCTGATCCACGAGATCTACGGCGATGATCGTGCCCGCACCGCACAGCGCCGCGCCCTGAATGACGTTGAGACCGACCCCGCCGCAACCAAAAACGGCCACCCGCTGCCCGGGCCGAACGTGGGCGGTGTTGATCGCCGCGCCGACGCCGGTAATGACGCCGCACCCGACCAGGCAGGCCCGGTCGAGCGGGACGTCGTTGGGAATCTTGATCGCCGCCGGCGCACGGACGACCGTGCGCTCGGCGAACGAGGCGAGGCCCGCGAAACGGGTGATCTCGAGACCGTCCTTCTCGAAAATCGCCTCCTGTCCCTCCATCATGGCGTGCACGCCGGCCTCGCACAGGTGCATCTCGCCCGTCACGCAGTAGAAGCACCGGCCGCAGGACGGAATGGCCGACAGCACCACGTGATCGCCCGGCGCGAGGCTGGTGACGCCACTGCCCACCTCTTCGACGATGCCCGCCGCCTCGTGGCCGAGGACCACGGGAGGCGGGTGAGGAAGCCGTCCCTGCACGACCGACAGGTCGGTGTGGCAGATGCCGCTCGCCGCCACCTTGACGACGACCTCGTCCGGGCGCGGCGGCTTCAGCGTGAGTGACTCGATCTTCAGCGGTTCGTTGAACCCATACAGCACTGCGGCCTTCACCATCTGTCCCTCCGGTCGAGGTGTCTCCCAATCCCACGTAGAACCAGCGCGCGACGACGTACACCATACTGGCCGATGCACGCAAACGCTCGTTTGGTTGATTCCGCCGCCTGCCGGGCGAACCGGGTGATGTGGTGGCGGTCGGGGTTCGCGGAGAAGAGGCCATGCCGGTGGTTGCGCTCGGACGCGACACTTGCCAGAGTGGCTGGTGGTCTCTGCCATTCCGGCGCCCAGACAACAAGGAGGAAATCATGCGTGAAGCCGTCATCGTTGCGAGCTCTCGGACCCCGCTGGCGAAATCCTTTCGCGGCTCGTTCAACCTGACCCGTCCCGACGACATGTCCGCGCACTGCATCAAGGACGTGCTGCGAAAAGTGCCGCAGCTCGATCCCGCCGAGATCGACGACGTCATCCTCGGCACCGGCTTTCCCGAAGGACCGCAGGGCTTCAACATGGGGCGCAACGCGGTCGTGCTCGCGGGTCTGCCCATTACCGTCTCCGGCGTCACGCTCAACCGCTTCTGCTCCTCGGGGCTGCAGGCAATCGCCTTCGCGGCGCAGCACATCATGGCGAACGGTGCCGACGTGATGCTCGCGGGCGGCGCCGAGTCGATCACGATGCTGCAGAACGACTTCAACAAGACCAACCTCTTCAATCAGTTCATCCTGGACCACAAGCGCGACATCTACATGCCGATGGGGCTCACGGCGGAAGTGGTGGCGGAGCGTTACCGGGTCAGCCGGCAGTCGCAGGACGAGTACGCGCTGCTCAGCCAGCAGCGCCTCGCGGCGGCGCAGCGCTCTGGGAAGCTCGATGACGAGATGGCGCCGATGAAGGCGGTCCGACGGGTAACGGACAAGAAGACCGGAGAGACGCGCGACGAATCGTGCGAGGTCAAGATGGACGAGTGCAACCGTCCCGACACCACCATGGAAGGCCTCGCCAAACTTCCGCCCGCGTTCAAGGAAACCGGCACCGTGACCGCCGGCAACTCCTCTCAGTTCTCCGATGGCGCATCGGTCACGTTGGTGATGTCGGCCGAGCGCGCCAAGCAGCTGAACATCAAACCGATGGGGATCTTCCGTTGCTTTGCGGTGGCGGGATGCGAGCCCGACGAGATGGGCATCGGGCCGGTCTTCGCCGTGCCGAAGCTGCTGAAGCGCGCCGGGCTGAAGCTGTCGGACATCGACGTCGTCGAGCTCAACGAGGCGTTTGCCTCGCAGGTCGTCTACTGCCGCGACAAGCTCGGGCTCGATCCCGAGAAGCTCAACCCGAACGGGGGTTCGATTGCCATCGGCCACCCGTACGGGATGACCGGCTCGCGCATGACCGGCCACATTCTCGGTGAGCTGCGCCGCCGCAAGGCCAAGTACGGCATCGTCACCATGTGCGTCGGTGGCGGCATGGGCGCCGCAGGGCTGTTCGAAGCCACGAGCTAGAGCGTGAGAGCGGGGGCCCGTGGGCCTGTGAGCCCGTGGGCCCTTTCCACTTTCGGCGGAACGGCTTGGCAAATCCGCTGCTCATCCGCTAGGAAAATCGGATCATGCCTGCAGCCGACGACCGCACCAACCTGCTGCGCCAGGCGCTCGACGAGCGCATCCTGGTCCTCGACGGCGCCATGGGTACGGCGATCCAGGCGATGGACCTCACCGCCGCCGACTTCGGCGGCGCGGCGCTCGAAGGGTGCAACGAGCACCTGGTGCTGACGCGTCCCGACGCGATCCAGCGGATCCATGAAGACTACCTCGACGCCGGTGCGGACATCATCGAGACCGATACCTTCGGCGGGACGCGTATCGTGCTGGCGGAGTACGGCCTCGATGACAAGGTCTACGAGATCAACCATGCCGCCGCCCGGTTGGCACGCGAAGTCGCCGACGCCGCGTCGACGAGCGCTCGGCCCCGGTTCGTCGCCGCCTCGATGGGGCCGGGAACGAAAACCATTTCGGTCACCGGTGGCATCACGTTCGACCAGGTGCGTGCCGCCTACGCCGAACAGACGGTCCCGCTCGTCGAAGGCGGGGCCGACGTGCTGTTCCTCGAGACGCAGCAGGATACGCTCAACGTGAAGGCCGCGCTGGCTGGGATCGACGACGCTTTTGCCAAGCTCGGGCGCGGGCTGCCGGTCGTCTTGTCCGTCTCGATCGAAACGATGGGCACGATGCTGGCCGGACAGTCGATCGAAGCCCTGTACGTTTCCGTTGCGCATCGCGATCTGCTGGCGATCGGCCTGAACTGCGCCACCGGGCCGGATTTCATGACCGATCATCTGCGCACGCTGGCGGAGCTCTCGCGCTTTCCGATCTCTTGCTTTCCGAATGCGGGCTTGCCGGACGAGGAGGGGCACTACAACGAGCACCCGCCACTGCTGGCGAGCAAGATCGAGCGCTTTTGCGCGGAGGGCTGGATCAATATCATCGGCGGGTGCTGCGGGACGACGGCGGAACACATCCGCATGATCGCTGCGGTCGCGGCCCGGTACCGGCCGCGCCAGCCACGGACCGCCGGGCGCTCGGTGGTGTCGGGCATCGAGGCGCTCGTGATCGACGAGGACACCCGCCCGGTGATCGTTGGTGAGCGCACCAACGTCCTCGGCAGCCGCAAGTTCAAGGAGCTCATCGCCGCGGGCAAGTTCGACGAGGCGGCCGAGGTCGGCCGGCTGCAGGTGCGCCGGGGCGCGCATGTGCTCGACGTGTGCCTGCAGGACCCCGACCGCAACGAGCGGGCGGACGTCACCAACTTCCTCGAGACGCTGGTGAAGAAGGTCAAGGTGCCGATCATGATCGACTCCACTGACCATCACGTCATCGAGGAAGCGCTGAAGCGGACCCAGGGCAAGTCGATCATCAACTCGATCAACCTCGAGGACGGTGAGGAGCGCTTCCATCGTGTCGTGCCGCTGGCGCGCCAGTACGGCGCGGCGCTCATCGTCGGTTGCATCGACGAGGACAAGCAGCAGGCGCAGGCGATCACCCGCGAGCGCAAGCTGGCCATCGCCCAGCGGTCGTACGAGCTGCTTGCGAAGTCGTACGGTGTCCCGGCGGGGGACCTCATCTTCGACGCGTTGGTCTTCCCAGTCGGAACCGGCGATCGCAACTACATTGGTTCCGGGGTCGAGACCATCGAAGGTATTCGCCTGATCAAACAGGCGCTGCCGGACGCGAAGACGATTCTCGGCGTGTCGAACGTATCGTTTGGTTTGCCAACGGCAGGACGCGAAGTGTTGAACTCGGTTTTCCTGTACCACTGCGTTCAGGCCGGCCTCGACATGGCCATCGTCAACTCCGAGAAGCTCGAACGCTACCCGTCGATTCCTGAAGACGAGCGGCGGCTGGCGGAAGATCTCATCTGGTGGCGCGGTGACGACCCGATCGCCGCGTTCAGCGCGCATTTCCGTGCCAAGGCGCCGAAGAAGACCGTCGAGGAGCGCCGGGATCTGCCGCTCGACGAACGGCTGGCGCTCTACATCCTGGAGGGATCGAAAGACGGGCTGTTTGCGGATCTCGACGAGGCCCGGCGCGGGCGCAAGCCCTTGGAGATCATCAACGGGCCGCTGATGGCCGGGATGGACGAGGTCGGACGGCTCTTCGGGGCCAACGAGATGATCGTGGCCGAGGTGCTGCAGTCGGCCGAAGCGATGAAGGCCGCGGTCGCGTATCTCGAGCCGTACATGGAGAAGGCGGAGACGTCGGTGAAGGGCACGATCCTCCTGGCTACCGTGAAGGGTGACGTCCATGACATCGGCAAGAACCTCGTCGACATCATCCTGAGCAATAACGGCTTCAGGATCATCAACCTCGGCATCAAGGTTCCGCCGGAAGAGTTGGTCGGGGCGTACCGGAAGCATGAGCCCGACGCCATCGGTCTCTCCGGATTGCTGGTGAAGTCGGCGCAGATGATGGTGGTCACCGCGCAGGACCTCAAGGTCGCGGGCGTGAGCTGCCCGATTCTGGTCGGCGGTGCTGCGCTCTCGAACCGGTTCACGCGGCTGAAGATCGCTTCCGAGTATGAGGGGGTCGTCGCCTATGCCAGCGACGCGATGACCGGTCTGGACCTGGCGAATCAACTGATGGACCCGCCGCGCCGCCGGGAGCTAGCGCAGAAGCTGGCGCGAGAAACCGAGCAGCTGCAGGCGGAGGCCGCGCAGCGCGTGCGGCGCGTGGCGCCCTCGGCCCCGTCGCGGGTCGCGGTGCGCCGTGACCACGACGTCCCGACGCCGCCGGATCTCAAGCTGCACGTCGTGCGCGACTACGATCTCGAATCGATCTTCCGTTACATCAACCCGGTGATGCTCTACACCCGTCACCTCGGGTTCAAGGGTAAGTTCGAAGAGGCGCTGGAGCGCGGAGACGCCAAGGCACGCGAGCTGCGCGCCCTGGTGGAAGCGGTGCAGGAGGTCATGCTCGGCCGCGACGACATCGGCGCACAGGCCGTGTACAAGTTCTTCCGCGCCGCGTCCGAGGGAAACACGCTCCATCTCTGCTCTCCCGACGGCTCGCGGGTGCTGGAGTCGTTTCGCTTCGGCCGCCAGTCTGGCGCTGAAGGCCTGTGCCTGGCCGATTACGTGCTACCGGTGGGCGCCGATCGGCCAGATTACGTGTGTCTGCTCGCCACCACCATCGGTCCGGGCGTGCGCGCGCTCGCCGAGCGCTGGAAGGCCGACGGCGAGTACCTGCGCTCGCACATGCTGCAGGCGCTGGCGCTCGAGGGCGCCGAGGCGTTCGCCGAGTTGCTGCACGAGAAGATTCGCGAGATGTGGGGCTTTCGCGATGCCCCGGGCACCAGCCTCAAAGATCTCTTCAAGGTGCGGTACCGGGGCATTCGGGTCTCGTTCGGATACCCGGCGTGCCCGCGGCTCGAGGATCAGGAGCAACTCTTTCGCCTGTTGGAGGTCAGCGAGCACATCGGTGTTCGCCTCACGGAGGGCTACATGATGGACCCGGAGGGATCGGTCACGGCGCTCGTCCTGCACCATCCCGATGCGAAGTACTTCAACTTGACGCCGGAGGACACTGAGCGCCTGGAACGGGAAATCGATACGGAGGAGCGTGCAGTCTCATGATGGTTGAAATGTCGTCCCAATATCGGTGTCGCTGCCGGGTGGAGATAAACGGCCACCAGCTGGTCCGCAGGACCGGCTGTGCGGGTCATTTCAGACACCGGCTCATTGCGCTGCTTGCCTACGCCGCTGTCGGACTCTCCGCCTGTGGCGGCGGCAGTCTCGACCCGGCGGTGCACGTGACCGGTGTGGTCGAGGCGCCGGACGGCGAGATCGCTGCCGCGCCGGGGCTGTGGCGCCGGTTCGTCAGCGCGGTGCTCCCGTCGGCGCGCGCGCTCACCGGACTGGATCCCGTCGGCGCCGGCGTCGCGGTGCGCCTCGAGCAGATCGACGCGAGCGGAAAGGTCACGAACGTGTTGGCGACCGATCAGACCCGCAGCGACGGGACCTACGATCATGCCCTTGCGAGTGCCGAGCAACCCGGAAGCTCGCTGATCGTCAGCGTCGGCGAAGACGACACGCTCATGCGCGCGTTCGTTTCGGGCGAAGCGGTCGACATCAACCCTGCGACTGAGGCCACGGTCCGCCTGGTGCTCGACAGCGAGTTCGCGCTCGCCAACTTCTCGGCCGCCGATTTGCAGAGCATCCAGGCGGCGGTGGACACGGCGACCGCCGACGTGATCGCCGGCGGCTCGATTGCCGTGGCAAACGCGCGTGCTGAGCAACGCGCGGCCGACAGCGCCGAGGTGCAGGCTGCCATCGACGAAGCGGGCGCGCCGTGACTCCGGCATAATGCGCCTCCGTCAATCTCGCTCCGCTCGGGCGACCCTCTCTCCCGCATTGCCGGTGGCAGAGGGACAGGGTGAGGGTTCCGATTGAAAAAGCGGCGCCTTCGGTCCCGCATGGCAGGCTGAAGCCCGCGACGAATCTCTGGGTGTGTCGGATCCCATGCGGATCTCTCTCGTTCGCCTTCTGCGCCTCCCCCTCGACGACTACCTCGCCGGGCTCCACGTCTGCTTGGGCGCCCAGGCAACATCCCGCTTTGAGGAGGCACGCCCTGATCTCTGCCAAAGGGGGGGATCGAGGGGGATTTTGTTCGCGCGCATCGTCTTCGTCGCGCTGGCCTTTCTCCTGACCTGGTGGATCTACGTCCCCATTCACGAACTCGCCCACGCCTTCGGCTGCCTCCTCACCGGTGGCGAGGTCACACGACTGGAAATCGACCCGCTGTACGGCGCGGCACTGCTCTTGCGCTTCTTTCCCTTCGTCACGGTGGGTTCGGACTACGCCGGCCAGCTCACGGGGTTCGAGACGCACGGCAGCGATCTGATCTACCTCGCCACCGACTTCGCCCCGTTCCTGTTGACGGTCTTCCTTGGCGTTCCCTTGCTGCGGTCAGTCGGAGCGGGACGGCCCCGCTGCTGCGAACGGGCAACCCCGCTTTTCTTCGGCGCCGCGCTTCCCATCGCGTATGCGCCGTTCATTTCGCTTACCGGCGACTACTACGAGATGGGCTCGATCCTGGTGTCGCGGTGCGTGACGCTGTGGTCGCCGTCCCTTCCTCTCGAGCGCTGGCGCAGTGACGATATTTTCCGCCTCGTGGCCAAGCTATCCGATGCCGATCCCGGCTTGGGGGCCACCGACGCCATTGGCATCGGCGTCTCGTTGCTGCTCGGCCTCGCGCTCGCGTTCGCCACCTACGCCGCCGGCGTCCTCTTCGCGCGTTTCGCTGTCCACCGCTTCCAGCAGGGGCGGGCGTGAGCCCGCGATGTGCTGCGTCGTGTCCCTAAGAGTGGCTACGGTCCGGCCAGTCGCGTTCGCAGGTGGAACGACTTCGGTCGCGTGAGGGTCTCGTAGCCGACGCGCGACAGTGTGCAGCCGCGGCCGGAGTCCTTGACGCCGGTCCAGGCGAGGGCGGGGTCGAGGTAGTCGCAGCGGTTCATGAACCACGTTCCCGTCTCCACGCGCTCGCCGAGAGCGATGGCTGCATCCGCGTCGGCCGTCCACACCGACGCGGTGAGGCCGTAGGCGCTGTCGTTCATGAGGGTCACTGCCTCCTCGTCGTCGCGCACTTTCATGATCCCGACCACCGGGCCGAAGCTCTCCTCGGTCATGACGCGCATGGAATGATCGACGTCCACCAGGACCTGCGGCGCCAGGTAGGGCGTGCCCGGGGCGTCGGCGGCGAACGTTGTGGGATCAACGAGGGCGCGGGCGCCGCGGGCCATGGCGTCGGCGGTGTGGGCGCGCACGAGGTCGGCGGCGCTCGTCCGGACCACCGGTCCGAGGGTGACTGCGGGGTCGAGCGGGTTGCCGAGGCGGTACTGGCGGACCAGATCCACGTAGGCGGCGACGAACGCATCGTAGACGGCGGCGTGGACGTAGATGCGTTCGATGCCGCAGCACGATTGCCCGGAGTTGAAAAAGGCGCCATCGACCAGCCCGGCGACGGCATGCGCCAGGTCGGCATCGGGTCGCACGTACGCCGGATCCTTGCCGCCGAGTTCGAGGCCGACGCTGATGAAGCGGCGGGCCGCGGCGCCCTGGATGGCGCGACCAGCTTCGACCGAGCCGGTGAAGGCGACATGATCGATGCCGGCGCCGGCGATCATGCGCGCGACCTCGGCATGGCTGCAGTGCAGCGCCTGGAAGACCCCCGGGGGCAGACCGGCCTCCGCGAAGGCCTGCGCGAAGCGTTCGGCGCACAGGGGCGTCTGCGCCGAGTGGCGCAGGATCACCGCGTTGCCCGCCAAAATGGCGGGCACCACCGAGTTGACCGCCGTCAGGTACGGGTAGTTCCATGGCGCGATCGTCAGCACGACGCCGAGGGGTTCGCGGCGGATGAAGCGCGTGAAGTTCGGCTTCTCGCCGACGGCGATGTCGGCGAGCGCCTCCTCGGCGATGGCGATCATGTAACGGGAGCGCTCCGCGAGTCCACGCACCTCGCCCGGACTCTGGCTCACCGGTCGACCCATCTGCCAGGAGATCTCCTCGGCGATCTCGGCCGTGCGCGCCACGAACGCATCGACGAAGCGCGCGCACCGCGCGGCGCGCGCCGCCACCGGCACGCGCCTCCACACCGTCTGCCCGCGGCGCGCCGCGGCCAGCGCGGCATCAACCTGCGGCGGAGTCGCCAGCGGGCGCTCGACGTACACGCGACCGTCCACGGGCGAGATGGCCTTCAGCACGTCTGCCATCGACGAGTGTCTATGCCTCGTGGCGCCGCGTGGCAAGGACTGGCGCATCCCCACCCGCCCCGGGCACGTGGCGGTTGAACAACGGGTGGCGCCGCAGTATGCCCCGTAGTCATGGCTCCGTCGTCGTTTGGGGGGGCGTTCTCTGGAATCATCCCCGCGGTCGTGACTCCCTTCGACGCGTCCGGCGCGCTCGACGTCAACGCCGCGCGCGTGATCCTGCGCCGGCTGAAAGCGGGAGGCGTGCATGGTCTGTTCGTGGCCGGCTCGACCGGGGAAGCATGGGCGCTCGACGACGACGAACGCGTGCGTCTGGCGGCCGTCGCGCTCGAGGTGGGGGCCGGTGACCTGCCGGTCTTTGTCGGCAGTGGACGCCCGTCGACCCGGGCAACCGTCGCGCTGGCCAGGCGGCTCGCTGGCGCGGGCGCCGACGCGATCGTGCTGCCGCCGCCGGATTTCGTGCGGCCGAGCGAGGGCGAGCTTGTCGACTACTTCGCTGAGGCCGCCGCGGCCGTGGCTTGCGGCGTGGTCCTCTACAACATCCCGCAGTTCAGCGGCTATCCCCTCACCTCCGGGCTCGTCGCCCGAGTGGCGGCGGCCTGCGGAAATCTGCGCGCGCTGAAGGACTCCGCGGGAGATCTGACCCAGACCCTCGACTTCCGCCGCGTCCTCCCGGAACGCGTCTCTGTCCTGACTGGTGCTGACCCGTTGCTGCTCCCGGTGCTGCTCGCCGGTGGCCAGGGCGCTGTGCTCGGCAGTGCGGGTATCTTTCCGGAACTCTCCGTGGCGGTGTTCGAGCGCTGGCGCGCGAACGACCTCGCCGGAGCGCGCGAGGCGCAGTTGCTTCTGCTCTCGTTCTGGCTGTTCACGCTAGGAACGACGTTTCCCGCGGCGTACAAGGCAGCGGCGGAAATCGTGGGGCTTCCCGCCGGCGCGCCGCGGCGGCCGGTGGCACCGCTGGCGGCCGAGCGCCGCCTCGAGCTCGAGCGACTCCTCGCGGCGCTGGGAGTTCACCCGGCGGCGACCCGTTGACTGTTTCCTGGTAGGTTCGCGCTGAGCGCTGGATCACGCGGCAGGCTGCTCGTCGCCAGCCGACAGCGGTGCTGCGAACGCAGTCGCATCCTGAGGAAAGTGGCGCGCGACGATGGCGTGGAAGTCGGCACTGTCTCGGGCGCGCGCGATTGCGTCACGGAACGGGCGGGTGCCGGACATGCCGGCGAGGTAGCGGACGGCGAACTTGCGCATGGCGATGGTCCCCCACGGATCGCCTTCGCGCGCCACCATCGCGGCGTGATGTTTCAGCAGCAGTTGTTTCTGTTCAGCCGGAGTCGGTGGCGCCGCAATCGGCTCGCCGCGCAGCGCCGCACTGATCTCGCGAAACACCCATGGGCGGGTCAGCGCACAGCGTGCCACCATCACGCCGCGGGCGCCGGTGACCGCGAGCGCACGCTGGGCCGATGCCGCGCCGGCGATGTCGCCGTTGGCGATCACCGGAATCGACACGGCCCGTACCACCTCGGCGATCATGTCGAGGTGACACGGGTCGCCGTAGTGCTGGTCCGCCGTCCGCCCGTGCACCGTGATTGCCTCCGCGCCGTTGGCTTCGACGCTGCGGGCGACCTCGGGCGCGGTGCGCGCATCGAGGGACGGCCCGAGACGGATCTTCGCGGTTACCGGGACGCCGCCGGCGCCACGCACCGCGGCGGCAACCAGTTGCCCGACGGTGGCGGGATCGCGTAGCAGCGCCGCGCCGGCCGCGTGCCGGCCCATGATGCGCTTCTTTGGGCAGCCGAAGTTCAGATCGATGACCGAGATCCTCAGGTCGGCCAGACGCCGGGCCGCCTCGGTGATCATTTCGGGCTCGCGATCCCAGAGCTGCACGCCCAACGGGCGTGGCTCCGCTTCGACCCCGTGGAGCCGCGCCGGCCCGATCTGGCCACGCACCCAGCCTCCCGCCCACACCATCTCAGTGAACATCAGGGCGCAGCCACCCAGGTCGCGCACGACGCCGCGGAAGATGGCATCGGTGAACCCGGCGATCGGCGCCGCGAGCACGGGCGTTTCGAGTCGCAGCGGTCCGAGCTGTAGCGGTGCTACCTGCATCTGTCACTCATCTGGGGACGCGTGCGGCCGGTGTCCGGCGGCTGCGCAGGCAAAGATGTGCCACTGCGCGTTGTATGATCGGAGCAAGGCTCGTTGAGGACGCCGTTCACGCCGCGGAACTGTCGCGAGTGATCACTGCGGGATCCACTGCCACCAGGCCGCGCTGTTCGGGAAACTTCGGCGTGACATTGGCGTAGAACTTCTCGAAGACGCGGAAGTCGGCTTCGATGTCTCCCGTCGGTGTGAAGGCGGGACCCAGGCCGGCTACCTTACGCCGGTAGTCGATATAGCCGAGGACGATCGGTACGCCCGCACCCCTGGCGATGTGATAGAAACCGGTCTTCCATGACGCCGACTTCTTACGCGTGGCTTCCGGAGGCACGGCGAGGATGAGTCGGTCGCTCTGCTGGAACCGCGCGACCGCTTGTTCAACCACGTTGCGGCGCGTCGTGCGGTCGATCGGCACGGCGCCGAAAAAGCGGATGATCGGCGCGAGCGGGAAGAAGAATGCCGCGTCCTTGATGAACCATGCCAGCTTCACCCGGAAGATGTATGCTGCCGTCAACATGATGAACGCGTCCCAGTTCGAGGTGTGTGGCGCGGCGATCAGGACAAAGCGGGACGGCTGGGGGACGGCGCCCTCCGTCCTCCAACCGGTGAGGCGGAAGATCAGCGTGGCCAATCCGTGCATGAACGAGCTGACGCCGAAGGCGCTTTCCCGGGCGCTTGCCATCGAGCATGTTTAGCC
>Ga0316626_10000229_pt1 | contig 20400 bp, 13 predicted proteins | sample OWC_Aug_T1_C1_D5_FD_207656 | JGI IMG/M metagenome (GOLD analysis project Ga0316626, IMG submission 207656) | Wetland soil microbial communities from Old Woman Creek delta, Ohio, United States - OWC_Aug_T1_C1_D5_A | ecosystem: Environmental > Terrestrial > Soil > Wetlands | place: USA: Ohio...
TGATCATGAAGTGTCAGTGACAGTGTCGGTGTCAGTGACACCAGAAAATAAACCAGGGGGAGGAGAAGAAAATGAACAAGGTCAAAAGCGTAGAGGAGCTTGAGGTGTTTAAGAACGGACATAATTTGACGCTAAATATCTACAAGATTTCGAAAAAATTCCCGGGGGAAGAAAGGTTCAGCCTTATCCAACAAATAAGACGGGCGGCTGCCTCTATCTGCACAAATTTAATGGAGGGCAGTCACAGGCCGGGGAGAAAAGAATTCCGACAATTCGTCGGTATAGCAAAGGGTTCAGCGGGTGAATTGAAATATCATCTTCTACTCGCAAAAGATTTGGGATACTTGCCTGAGGAACAATTTGTTGTTTTGAGATCAGAAGCAGAAAAAATCAGTAAGATGTTGAATGGCTTGGCGAAGTCATTGACCGACACTGACACAGACACCGACACGCAGTAAAACGAGCACTGCCATGATTGAACTCTCGAATATACGCAAAGTCTTTAACCAGGGCAGGCCCAATGAGTTCGTCGCCATCGGGGGAGTAAGCCTTTCGATTGATCTCAATAAGGTGACTGTGCTCAGGGGTCCGAGCGGTTCGGGGAAGACGACCCTTCTCAGTCTGATCGGCTGCATGGCCAGGCCCACCTCCGGAAGGATCGCGCTTTCCAGTCGGGAGATCACGAGCCTTCCTGAGCGGTTTCTCACCCAGATCAGGCAAAACACCTTCGGATTTATTTTCCAGCAATTCAACCTGATCAAAGGCATCACGGCTCTGGAGAACGCGATGCTGCCCGCCTATCCTTCGGGAGAAAAGCATGCATCCTTAAAGAAGCGAGCTTTGCATCTCTTCGATCTCTTCAACCTCTCCCGGAAAGCTGCTTCCAAAGTCGAGTGGCTTTCCGGAGGAGAAGCCCAGAGGGTGACCATTGTCAGGGCTCTCATCAACAACCCATCCATCATCATTGCGGATGAACCCACGGCCCACCTCGACACGAAGCTTTCCCAGGAGTTTATGGAGATCGTGGCCAGACTGAAGGCGGAGCAGAAGACCGTCTTGATCGCGAGTCACGACCCGATCATTCATGAATCGGCCATCGTTGACCGCGTCGTCGAGATGAGGGATGGGCATATCGTGCATGAAGAGAGCGCAGTGGGAGATGCCCCTTCGCCCTATCCCTCTCCCCGGCTGGGAGAGGGATAGGGCGAAGGTAATCAAACTATTATGCCCGACTCATTTCGGCATCTAATAAAAATCAGTAGGTTCGGCGCCTTTAAAATTATGGAGCCTGATCCTGATCCAGGATGACATGACTTGATTCGGGGCAGGGTTGAGACTGACAAAGAAAGAGTTTTTTAACAGCCTGTTGAGATTTGACATTGATTTGACATTTGGATTTTGAAATTTGGTATTGACCGACCATGATCTTCCATCCCTCCATCCTCGCCCTCTACGTGGCGTCACTGCTCATCAGCTTTATGGTCCTTTACTCTGCCTTCTACGGCCTGCAGGTTTTGAGAAAATGGGACATTCGGAGCGGAAGCGAAATACAGCTCATCCTCGAGAGAAAGACCTACCTGATCTCTACGCTTCTGACGTATGTTTTCGGGTTCGAGATCCTTTCCCTATTCCTCTTTATCTTTACGGTCGATCGTTTACACACGTTCTTTGTAGGGGCCATGTGCGCAGCAGGCACGCTCTATGTCAACGGCTTTGGTTACCCCACACTGGTGTTGAAGGTGATCAATTTCTTGCTGGCAGGTCTCTGGCTCATTCTGAACTACACCGATAATAGAGGATATGATTATCCTCTGATCAAAACGAAATATATACTCCTTCTCAACCTGGCCCCGCTGATTCTCATAGAGACGGCCCTTCAGGCCAACTATTTTCTTCGCCTCGACCCCCACATCATCACGTCGTGCTGCGGAAGCCTTTTCAGTGCCGGGGAGCAGGCGTTGGCGTCGGAGATGGTCGCTCTCCCGAGCATTCCGATGAAGATCGCTTTCTACTTTGCGATGGCTTTGACGGTGACTTCAGGCCTCTATTGCTACCGGAGAGGCAAAGGGGCCTATCTCTTGTCCATGGCGTCGGCTGCAACCTTCATCGTCTCCCTCGCATCGATCTTCTCTTTTATCTCCGTCTATTTTTACGAGCTGCCGACTCATCATTGTCCCTTTTGTATTCTGCAGAAGGAATACGGATACGTGGGTTATCCAATTTACATCGCTCTCTTAGGCGGGACCATATCAGGGATCGGGCCGGGTCTGTTGATGCCTTTCCGGGGGGTCAAGAGCCTCTCAGGCATCCTTCCTTCAATTCAGAAGCGGCTGGCCCTTCTGTCGGCTATTTCGTTCCTGATCTTTACTTTGATTGTCACTTACAGGATGGTTTTCACTGATTTTATTTTGGAAGGTTATTAGATCCCTACCCCCTCACCCTTCCCCTCTCCCCAGCGGGGAGAGGGAGGGGGTGAGGGGAGATTTCAAATATTTTTAGGTAGGATTTCTATTCTTCAACGAGGATATGTTCCTGGCGCAGCCCTCCGATCACAAAAGTTACCCGTAAATACTTCCCAATCTTCCCTCCTTCATTGTCAATTCTGGCGATAGAGATCGGCCCTTCGTCCAGGTGCTTCTGCCCGAGGGCTCCGACCCTGACAAATCTCTGGACATAGAATTTTTCTCCAGTAGACTCCACGATGACATAAGCATACCCAAAATGTCTCGAGGAAACATCGGGGCTCCGAGCTACTCCCCGAACTCGGAAGTGGACATCGAGGAAAATTCCGTTTTTCATCAGCTTAGCCTTTATCACTTCCAAACGAACTTCTTGGCCCTTTTTCTCAATCTCTGGCTTTGGCTGCTGTCCTGCAAGTGAACTGGTGGGTAACAAAAAGGAAATGATGATTGGTACAAGAACCAGCTTCAATTTCATGATTTTTTCCGTTTGTCTACTCCGCCATGAGGCTGGTACAACCATGTTCGGAATGACAAAAAACGAATCGGGGTGGCCTCATCAGAGAGAAACAATGAAGTGATTGTGATCTCTATAATTCATAACGAAACTCTCCCCGGAAGTGAATGGGGTAAAATAGGTATTTTATTACGAAAGATCATGTATATGTCGGGCCCGTCAGACCGGCATCACAAAATACAGTCTTTCCTTGTATAAAATACGCTCTTCCCCCCATGGCTTTTTCGTCGCCATTCAATAAAATGGAAGTTGGTACTTGATTTCGAATCGTCCTCCCCGTACCCTCATGACGGATAAGATGCTCGCGCGTTTTCTAAAGAGACAAGAGATGAAACGGAATTGGATCATTATCGTTCTGACTGGTTTCGTTCTGGGGGTGGTTGTTTTCTCCATTTTTCGCCTTCATTATGCCAACCACGATAAAATGATTTCCCAGTTTCAGGACCATCAGTTCTTGCATGCACAGAGTATCGCCGAGCAGCTTGAATCGGTATTCACGGGTTATTCAAAAGGTCTCCAAACGCTTTCGTCTCTCATATCTTACCACTGTGATGACATGAGGCAGAAGAAAGCCGAAATTCGAATCTTCTCAGAACAATTGGAGAAGATGCATGTGGAAGAAATTTCCCTCCACAACGAAACCGGGGGCGTGATCTATTCTACGGGTCGTGGGACGATGGGCCCAAAGAACCTGAGGAGCGAACTAATCGTCTGGGCCAATCAAACGGAGCACCGAGGAAAGGTTTTTGCCTTGACGTTGTTACCGGACAAAAAAGACCCCGCAGGCAGGACTGGGGCGAACGATCATGAACCGGGTTCTCTCAGATTTCTCCTGGCGACTCCCGTTTATCAACAAACCTCCAAACCAACCCCCCCCGGGAAAGGTGCGAAATGTGAGGGTCTGCTTACGTTTACGGTCAACTTAACGGAACTTCTAGAGGATCGATTGGGGTTTGTCGATCCTGAATTGAATCTCCACCAGGTATTGATCATCGACAAAGACGGAACGCTCCTGTTGCAATCCGAACATCGAGAAATGGCGCTCAGGAATGTTCACCGCAAGGGTGAGGGCTGCGGTCAGTGTCACCTTTCATTTGACTATGTCGAAAAGATCTTAAAAGAAAGAGAAGGCACGATCACTTATCAGCTAAAGAGTCGTCCGAAGAAATTCGCCGCCTTTGCCCCGATGGATTTCGAAAATGCGTCCTGGATTGTCGTGGTCAACTCCCTCCTCGATGATGTGATGGCTTTTGAAAAGAGAGACCGACGCTGGCACTTGTTGCTTATCGGTTTTGTGGCATTATGCCTCATCACGGGCGCCGTCCTGATCAGCCGTAATTATCGAACGATCATCAGAACGCAAGAAGAGGCGAAGCATTGGCGGGAAAAAAGATCTCTGGAAGAAAAGATCCTGCGGTCGGAGGTCCTTTACCGAACGATTGTCGAAACGGCACACGATATCATCTGGATTCTGGATGAGGAAGGTTGCTTCACCTTTGCAAACAAACGGGCAGAGGCTGTCCTCGGTTATCAGGTTTCAGATCTGATGGGTAAGAAGATCGCATCCTTCATTCATCCGGAGGATCTTTCGAAGACTGAGACCCATTTTTTCAGAACATTGGAAGAGGGACCCCACCATTCCGAGTTCAGGTTCTTGGGGAAAGGTGGGAAAGTCCTCGTCCTCTCAGTCAATACGGCTTCCGTTCGTGTAGGAGACGGAATCAGCGGAACGGCGAGCTTCGGCAGGGACATCACTGAAGAAAAAAAGACTGAGAAGGCCTTAGAAGAATCGGAAAAACAGCTCCACCATCTTTCCTCGCAACTCTTGACAGCCCAGGAAACGGAGCGAAGACGTCTCTCAAGAGAACTCCACGATGAATTAGGGGGAGCACTGGCTGTCTTGAAGCTGAGATTTAACCTGATTGAGAAGAATTTACATCAGGACCAGACCAAGCTTCGAGAGGAATTTCAGCACAGCCTTTCATACATCGATCAGGTCATTGAAGATGTCCATCGCCTGACCAAGGACTTGAGCCCCCACGTCCTTGAGGATCTCGGCCTGACCGCCGCCCTTCGGTGGCTGATCGGAAACTTCACGAGGAGTTATGGGATCGACGTAACCTCTAACTTCATCGAGGTTGATCACCTTTTCCCGGGGAATGGCCAGATTATTGTCTACAGAATGATTCAAGAGGCCCTGAACAATATCGGGAAGCATTCCGGGGCGAAGCATATCACCGTGTCGACTGAGAATCATAGTGGCGAGATCTCCTTTTGGGTGGAAGATGATGGAAAAGGATTTGACGTCTTCAAGGTTTTTTCAAAGAATCCCTCCGAAAAAGGGTTGGGGTTAGCCACCATGAATGAGCGGGCCAGAATGTTGGGCGGATCTTTTCATCTCTGGAGCGAAGAGGGAAAAGGCACGCGCATACGCATTAGCATTCCCCTCAACAAGGAAAGAATCCAACCGTGAATCGATACCGGATCGTATTGGCCGATGATCATTCCCTGTTCCGCCAGGGTTTGAAGGCGGTCCTCGAAGGAACGGACGAGTTCAAGGTCGTCGGCGAAGCGGGGGACGGCCTCGAATTGGTTGACCTTTTGAATCAGGTAAACCCCCATCTGGTCGTTCTCGACATCTCCATGCCCAACCTCCGGGGAATCGAAGCCATCCCTGAAATCAAAAAAAAACACCCCGAGGTGAAAATATTAGTGGTCACCATGCACAATGACAAAGAGTACCTCTACCAGGCGATCTCCCAAGGTGCAGACGGATACTTTCTCAAAAAAGATGCAGGGACAGAACTCTTCTCTGCCATCGAAAAGATCCGGAAGGGAAAGGTTTATGTCTCTCCCTCCCTCTCCGGGGATTTGACTGATTATTGGGAGGGAATCCGCGAGGGGGTCAAGAAAAGCATTCTGACGAATCGGGAGAGGGAAGTCCTGAGTTTGATTGCCGGAGGGAAATCCAACAAAGAAATCGCCGATATGCTCTATATCAGCGTTCACACGGTTGAGCGCCATCGAGCCAATCTCATGGAGAAATTGAATTTTAAGAAGACAGCGGATCTCGTGAAGTACGCCATCGAGAAGGGCTACGTTTGAAAAGCCCGGATATTCCGGGAATCAAGTAAAAAAGACCCTGTTAATATAAGAGTGGAATTTAATGGGATCTCTCCCCCGGTTACCCTCCCTGTTGATTCGGGGGGGCTGAAGAAACACCGGGGGTTACGGGTTTACCGGTGTAATTTTTGAAATACTGAAGCACTCGCAGGACGTATATCTGAGTCTCCCGATAAGGAGGGATACCGTTATATCGAAAGACAGTTTCTTCTCCAGCATTATAAGCTGCTAAGGCCAATTTGAAATCTCTGTTAAACAAGTCTAATAAATAGCGCAGGTAGCGGACTCCCCCGTCAATATTGTCCTCGGGATGAAAAGAATCGTTGACTCCGAGTGCCTTGGCCGTCCCTGGCATCAACTGCATGAGACCTTTGGCCCCTGCTCGAGAAACGGCTTGGGGGTCAAAGTTTGATTCCGCCTTGATCACGGCCTTGACCAGCGCGTAATCCACTCCGTATCGGTTCGAAGCTTTCCGGATCTCCGAATCGTACTGATCAAAATTCGCCCCCAGGCGAAACCGTACCCACTTTTCTTTTAGAACCAGGTTGTACCTTTTGTCAGGCACATTGGTTAAATGAACCACCCCGTTCTCATCCACAAATTTATAGATTTCAGCTGAAGAAAGAGATGGGAAAACCAGCCCAAGCCCGAGTATCCCCCCGATTATCCCAAAGACGAGAATTAAGAGAGTTTTCTGATGGATTCGTTTCATTGCGCACTTTTTCGGTCTATCGAAACTCTATACTTCAACCTACTGGGGAACTTCCCACCTCTTCTTTCAGAGCCAGGTCGAGATCTCTTGCTGACACAGACACCACCACTGACACTATGGCTTTTCCGCATAGCGTTTCGGATCTTTTTCGAACTGTTGCTTGCATTGAACGGAGTCGAAATAGTACGTCTTACCTTCGTGGTTGGTTTTCAGCCCGGCCTTGGCCGCCTTCGTCATGGACACATCGACCCCGCATACCGGGTCCTTGCTGAGTGTTTCGGTCATGCCTGCAGCTGCGACCTCCAGACGGCTCTCGGAGTCAACGAGAAAAGTACCTGATACAACGATGCGCTCGCCAGGCTTGAGTCCCTTTGTGATTTCGACCCTGTTGCCAAAACGCCAGCCCGTTTCAACGTCCCGCGGCTCAAAGAATCCATTACCCCGGTCGACGAAAACCGTTTTTCGGAGCCCGGAGTCGAGAACCGCGTCCGTCGGTGCCGTTATGGCTGGCGGCAACGTGATGGGGATTTCAACATCCACAAACATATCCGGCTTGAGCGTGTATCCGGGATTGTCCAGTTCGAGGCGCACCTTCAAGGTGCGGGAGGTAGCATCAAACTGGGGGAGGACCGTGCTCACGAACGCAGTAAGCGTTTTCTTTGTCTCAGGGATGGTCACCCCCACCTTCATGCCTGGCCTGACGGACCCTGCCTCGTTCCGGAAGAGGTCGGCAAGGACCCAGACACGGCTCAAGTCGGCGATACGGTACCACTCGGTACCCTTGTCAAAGCGCTGGCCGGGCGACACGTTTCTCGCGATGATGAATCCGGTTGTCGGCGCCAGGATGAAAACCTTGTCCGTGATCTGCCTGGTGCTGGCCAATTCATTAATCTGCTGTTGGCTCATGCCGAGGCTTTCGAGCGCGTCGATGTAGGTCTGTAGATTGACACTTGCCAGTTGGGATGGCGCGAGCGCTTGCCTTCCTCCTGCGTGAAAGCGGTCTTCCTGTGATGAACCAAGGAGGGATATGTAGGCCAGTTGGGCAGCCCGAAACAGGGGACTGTAAAAAGAGGCCAGTCGCTCATCCTTTCTCACGAGGGTTCCGGTGTCGTTGTTGTAGGTCTCCCTGATCCAGCCGTCGGCCCCTGCTACGAGGCGGTAGACACGCTTTTCATCGGGTGCTACCCTGCCCACGGTACGAATAAAATGGCCCACGGCAGCCTTTCCCACAACCCCGGTCTTGACCCCGATCACCTGCTGCTTTTCCGGAGTAATCCTTACCGTGCCCGGCGGCATAGAAGAAATGCCAGTGCCAGTGTCTGTGTTTGTATCAGGTCTTTCGGCGGGATTAACCGCGGTGGATTTGACAACCGAGGAATTAGTCCTCGGGACTTCTCGCCGGCTGTACCAGGAACCGGTTAAAAACGCTCCGCCCAGAAGCACCAAGAGCAAGAATGCGTACATAAATTTCTTCATAGCAAATCTCAGCCCCCCGGAAAAAGCATCATCGGAAGCGGCAGGGTCATCTCCCGATATTACTTGATGATAAGCATACTATAACCGTATGCGAAAGGTGCACTCAATGGGTAAAAGTCTGTATATCGCAGGGACAAAAGGCAGTATTTTCCTCCCTCTCCCCCAGTGTGGGAGAGGGACGAGTAAGGGATCAAAAATGGTATGGCCCCCCATTTTTTTGTCAAAAAAATGGGGAGGGATTTCTCCCTCCCCGATCGAAAATCTCTTACTCAGGGACCTGTGCGAATGGGGAACGGCAAAGCGTTCGTCCAGGCGGATGAGCCGCCGATACTGTTGTTCGCATGGATCCTGTAGTAGTAGGTAGTGTTGCGATTCACGGTCTGCGTGACACTCCTGACGGCGCCGCCAACGTTGGAGGTGCTCACGTTCCTCGTGAACGTGGCGTTGGTGGCACGCTGGATCGTGAAGTTGGCTGGGTTGGTGACGGCGTCCCATGTCAGCGTAGCCGTATAGTTGTTGCCGTTGGCTTTCACGACCGATACTCTAAAATTGGTCGGTGCCGCCGGAATCAGGGGCACTGTCGCGGAGGTTTGGTTCGTAGGATTAACCGACCGCCCAATTGCGTTCACGGCCCAGACCTGGTAAAAGTAGGTATTGCCGACCGTTACCGTAGTATCGAAGTAGGTTACGTTGCCCGTGCCGTTATTCGGTCCGGGCGTAGCGATCGTGGCGAAGTTGTTACAAGTGGTTGCCGGTGGTACCACCGTGCAGCGTTCGACTGCAAAGCCGGTCTCATTGGTTGCGTTGTCCCTCCACCGCAGCCTCACCTGCGGTCCTGATTGCACGGTTGTCGTCAGGAGGGTCGGATCCGCTGGCACCGCCGTTGTTGGTACCCCAACCGTGACCGCGAGCGTCCCTCCGGAAACAGAGTCGGCAGCCATGGTGGGGAAACCGAGCGAGCCCGGATAAGCTTGGGTGTCGCCGACTGGATTGCCTACTGCAAACACCCTGTACCAATAGGCAGTATTATTATTGACGGTTGTGTCTGAAAACGTCACATTCCCCCCGGCACCCGCGCTGGGGCCGACGTTGAATGGCGTCAGTCCCGTCGTGAAATTGGCATCGGATGCCCTTTGGACCGTGAACCCTGCCTCTTTAATGGAGTTGTCAGTCCAGGTGAAGGTAACTGTCGGGTTGTTGGCAGGGCCGGTCACTGTATAAGTGGTGTTGAGAGTAGGTGGCTTCGGAGGAACTGCAAACGCCAGGGAGTGCATCATGTCCATCTCTTCATGGGCGAGAATGTGGCAGTGCCACACGTACTCCCATCCAAAGTTGACGTAGTGGTTCAGGATCTCTGTAATCTGGACTCCATCCGGGTCGAACCATCCCGCGGGTGGCGGTGGGATAAGCGTGGCCCCTTCAGGCAGCGTCGGGTCGATCAAGCGGACGCTGTCAGGCGCCTCGAACGGAAGCTGCGCTGGCGTCGGAACGGTCGGCCTCATCGCGAGGTAGGTGATCTCCAGAGGGTTCACTCTGAAGGTGTCCTTCCAGCCGAGCTCGATGGGGTCGTTGGGCAACAGGACCCCGTCCTGGCCAAGGCGGTTGACGAGTTGAGCATGGAACAGGTGGGTGTGAATGGTGTGGGTATCCACGCCGTTGTGGAAAATCCTCCAGATCTGTGTACCATCGGGAAGAACTCCTATTGGAGTCCCTTCCACTGAGCCTTTGACGATATCGGTCGGCGGGCTCCCATAGCCGTAGGGTATCAAGACATGGACCGGGGAGGTCGGGTTACTGAGTCCGAGCATCCCGCTCATCCGGCCGAACAGGGTGTCGTACACGCCGCCCATCTCGTCATGCATTGCTTTCATCTCAAGCGGTAATGTGACGGCATTCTGCGCAATAGTCCCCGTTTCGTCAATAGGTTTGAAGGTCTTCGCTGTATCGGCGATCTGTATATATTGGGCCGCAGCAGTCGCCGGGAATGTGTTGTTGTAGGCGGAGTTGAAAGCGGCCTGAGGTATGATGATCGGATCCTGGGATACCTCGAAGACACCGCGCTTCGATGCTGTTTTAGCAAACACCGCCTGGAGATTCGCAAGAGTAACGCCAGGTGTTTCTGTACCTGGTGTCACCGATGTCCCCACCCGGATCTGCATGATCGTGCGGGTGTTGGGACCGTAGCCCGGCTGCGTGGTGGGCGCGCCGCCGGAACCCGTTTGGTCCGGGACGCCCGTGAAGTAGTCGTAGACCGGGACGCCCGCCGGGAAAGCCGCAGGGGCATCGTTGTAGAGAATGAGTGTTTTGCCTGCGTAGGCGCTGAAATCAACCACTACATCGGCGCGCTCCGCAGATCCTACGAGAAGCGAGTGCTGATTGACGACGCCGAAATTGAAGAGAGTCGGGTTGAGGTTCCAGCCGATGGGCTTCTGGGGTACCACAACCGGTTTCGGCATGAAGCCGCCTTCGGTGCCCAACATAATCCAGTCCGGTCCTTTCGTTGCCGGATCGGGAATGCCGCTGGGCCAGTCCGCATATTGGTTCGGCTGGCCGGCGGTCGAGATCATCTTGACCTCCGTGCAAACGGTCGGGTCTAATGGCGTCGGGTCGCAGAGAACGGTGGGGCTGCCGGGGACGCCGGGGGTGCCGGGGGCCGGAACCCAGGAATTCTTGTCTGCTGCCACATAGAGCTGTAGGTTAAACATCCGGTCATTGGCGGCACTCAGAACGCGGAACCGGTAAGCCTTGGGCTCCACCTCCAGGTATGGGTAGGCCGTGCCGTTGACGATGGGGGTATCCATGAAGGCCTCGCCAGGTATGGAGGGATTCGGAACCCCAGGTCTCAATGGCGGCTCCCAGGGCGCAGTGCAAACAGGATTAATGGGATCCGGCAGGCCATCACAAACAGGCTGATAGTACTCATTCGGAACGGGACCAACCTCGATGCACCCTACCGGGAGCCCATTGACACACTCGGGGACCGGCGGATTGAACCAGGGACCGTAGTGCCAGCGGCCGAAGGCGTTTGTGCCGGCAAGGTCCCACGGGTTCTGGGCGGACATATAGACATGGGGGAACCAGAGGTCGCCGGTGTTTGCTTGCCCGGACGGCAATGTACCCCAATTCCAGGTCGGATCCTGTGCGTAGATGGTATTAGCGTCCACCCAGGTCCTGTCCTGGATGACCAGAGGAATACCAAGACCAGGGAGGACTTTCGCACAATTGGTATTGTTCACATCGCAATTAATGTTGACGCCGGAGACGTTGGTGCCGTTGATCATGTCTTGCTCAACGGCGTCCGTGATCACATATCCAGCTGCCTCACCTGCATAAACATTAAGACGCGTAATGCCCATGGCATGGTCGTGATAAAACTGCAGCCTGGCGCCTTGCGCATTGGTATAAAAGAAAGTCATGCATCCACTGCTCCCAGGCAACAGTGGAGCATTCGGATCAGAGGCGCAGCCAGGCATGTCCGGTACGTTCCGTGCGCTGACACCCGCGGGGTAGGGGGTGCTTTCGTTCGCAGGGGTAATCCACTGATGAGTATTCCCGTCGCTCATCCAGACGGTGTTGTTGCCGTGGAGATGGATCGTGGCCCGGTTTTGTGTGTACTTATCGCCTGCTCCACCCGGACCTGCCGGGCCCAGCCCAGCGCCCGGAACGGTTTCATCCACCGGAATGAAGAGGTTTCCACCGGCGCCGGCGGGAAGCAAGTTGTAGAACTTGATGCGAACTGGCACGGGATCGCCAGCGGGACTGGCTACGCCATGTGCCCTGCCCATTGCAACGATGGTAGGCCCCAGGTAATGCGGTCTGTCCACAGCCATAACTTGAGTCGTTGTGCCGGGATAATTAATCGGAGTGGTGCCATCGATTTGAAACAATGGGATTGTTCCAGTTGGCGACACCTGTACATAGCCCCGTAGTCTGGTAGGCGGCAGGGCGGTGTGCATTTTCTCGGAGAACTCGACCAAGGCTATTTCATAGTAGTGAGAGCCCGGAAAGGTTGTGGTATCGGGAACGCCAAGCGGAATGTACTGTCCGAGGTTGTTTGCTCCGGCAGGCGTCAGGCCCGGCAGGCTGTCGACAAACTTTAGCATGCCGCCGGTGAGACCAGTGAGGGTCGCCGTGGCTCCGGCGTCCACGCCGGTGGTGTCGGTGATTACAACGATCGGAGCACTGTAACCCGAACCAGGATTTGTAACGGTGATACCGGTAATGGCACCCGTTGCATCTATCTGGGTTGTTGGGTCTATTGTGGCCGTAGCCAATACGTCAGCGGTGCCATAGGCGTCAAGGATTTCCACGGTGGGAGCGGTGTACCCCGAGCCTCCGGCATCGACGATGATGGAACCGATGGATCCCTTCGGGAGCGGGCTGTAAGCCCAGTTACCGTAAGGACCGAAATAATGCGGCACCCCGCCAGGGCCCTCAATGCCCGGAAGGGGTGGGGCGGACGCGGCGAGTGCGGCTACTGGTGCCACGGTAGCGAGTACGGCTACCAAACTCATAAAGATTAAGAATTTAAACTTACTCATCTTTTCTCTCCTTTCGTGATTGATTAGCGCGTTGCGCCCGGCACAGGTGCCCGGGAAGTGCGCCCGGCTACCCCGGGTTTAAGACCTTGTTGTCTGGCACGCTTTGCAGCGGCCTTCTGCTCGGCGGGTGGTATCTTTCCGAGGTATTTAGCCACGTCGCTGGTGGTAACCTGTCCTTTAGCTACGGCTTTTTTGCCTTTTTCCTGGGCAAAAGCATCGCCGGATGACCAGGCAAAGACAGCTGCCAAGATCAAGCTCGGAAAAATCAAAAACTTGCGCTTACTCATGGTACGCTCCTTTCTTAAAAAAGTGTCAGTGTTAGTGTGAGTGTCAGTAAAAAAAAGAAAAAAAACCTGTGACCGACGTTCATTTGTTCTAAGATCCACCTCCTTTCCTTCGCCAAATCTGGCGCTTTCTAAAATGGTTTTCCTTCGAATTTTGATACCTCAACCTCTACAAAGATCGCCGCTCCTACCTATCATTGAAAGCTGATTGCCGGTGTTGGATCAATTCACAGAAATACCCATTTTCATATGGTCAAAACTATGTAGTCAGAAGCCATCGACATCACACAGGAGCGGCGAGAAATAAACGCCACCCTGCCTGATTTTCTCTATGGCGGTGAAGAGTTCAGCCGAAGAGTCCTGCTTCAGCAGGTATCCATCCGCACCCACGGAAAGGGCCTTTTGGACGTATTCTTTTTCTCTGTGCATGCTCAAAATCAGTACTTTCATGTCAGGATAGGCGCCCTTGATTTTGGAGGTCGCTTCAAGCCCCCCAAGGTTCGGCATGGATATGTCGATAATGGCCATATGCGGCGCTAACTTAGCTGAGGTCAGCAACGTGAGTAGTTCGAGACCGTCGCCTGCCTCCCCAATCACATCCAGATCATCCTCTTTAGTGAGAACGCTCTTGAGACCATGACGAAACATAGCGTGATCATCAGCCAGGACAATACGGTAAGGACCTTTTATCATCATCATCTTTTCGTCCTCTCCACCTGTTGGAATCGCAAAGAAGATTATGCGTTTTCTCCTTTTCTATCAGGTTGAATTTACTCAAACAATTCCAGGAAATAACCATTTCAAGATAGTCAAAACTATGTAGATAAAAATAGGGACACATACCATTTTCCCGGGTTATGACTGCTCCGATCCTGGAAAGATTAAGTTTCTTACCAAGGAAGCTTATCAAAAAATGGTATGTGTCCCTATTTTAATGTGTCTCTATTTTACTATTTTAGTTTAACGAAATTCCCTTTCCCTCCAGATTGTGTAGATTACCGGAAAGACGATCAGCACCAGCAGAAGCGAGGTGAAGAGGCCTCCGACGACAGGGGCGGCGATCCGTTGCATCACATCGGCACCCGCTCCCGCGCTGAAAAGAATAGGGATCAGGCCCAGATTGGTTGCAACCGTCATGATCTTAGGCCTCAGCCTTTTGACGGCACCATGCATCACAGCCTCTCTGAGGTCATCCTCTGTTTTCAATCGACCCTCGTCCTTCCATTTCTGATAAGCAAGATCAAGGAAGAGAAGCATGACGATCCCCGTCTCTGCGCTTATCCCCCCGAGGGCGATCATTCCCACCCATGTGGCTGTGCTCATATTGTAGTTGAGGAGATAAAGAAGCCAGAAGGAGCCGACGAGAGAAAAAGGGACGGCCAGAAGTACGATCATGGTCTTGACGACCGAGCTTGTGTTGAGATAGACAAGGACAAGGATGATCAGGGCCGTGAGAGGGATGACGAATTTCAGAGTCTCCCGAGTCTTCATCAGATACTCATATTCCCCGCTCCATTCAAGCCGGTAGCCGTCCGGGATTTTGAGAGAGGCGAGCTTTTTCTTTCCTTCACTGATATAACGACCGATATCCCCTCCTGCGTAGTCGATGTAGACATAGGAGACAAGGGTCCCTTCGTCGCTTTTGATGACGGTGGCCCCCTTGACAACCTTGATCTCTGCCAGTTCTCCCAGGGGCACTTGCGCCTGTCCTGATTTGAGCGTGACCGGCACAAGGACTCTTTTCAACTTCTCGATGTTCGATCGCAGGTCCCTGGGGTACCTCACATTGACCGGATATCGTTCTCTTCCCTCCACGGTCGTCGTGATGTTCGTCCCGCCGATGGCGGACTGGATGATCTCCTGGACATCATCGATTGTCAGCCCATACCGAGCCGTTTCCTCGCGTCTGATATGGATATCAAGAAAGTAACCGGTGTTCAGCCTTTCGGCGTAGACGTTCCTTGTTCCGGGGGCACCCTTGAGGAGGTTCTCAACCTCGATCCCCAATCTCTCCACTTCCTCCAGCTTGGGTCCCATGACCTTGATCCCAAGCGGGGTCCGGATACCGGTTGAGAGCATGTCAATTCGTGCTTTGATCGGCATCGTAAACAGGTTGGCGACACCCGGTATCGTTAAGGCTTCGTCCATTTCGTCCTTCAGTTTGTCGACAGTCATCCCTTTCCTCCACTGGGCTTCCGGCTTCAGGTTGATGACCGTTTCAAACATCTCGAGGGGAGCTGGATCGGTTGCTGTTTCAGCGCGGCCCGCCTTTCCAAAAACCTGGGTGACTTCCGGGATTTTCATCAGAATCCTGTCCTGGAGCTGAAGAACTCTGGATACCTCTGAAATCGATGGTCCGGGCACAGTAACGGGCATATAGAAAAGGGAGCCCTCATAAAGGGGGGGCATGAATTCACGGCCCAGTTTCAGGATCGGGTAGATCGTCAATATCAAGAGGATGATCGCAAGGGAGATCACAAGCCTCTTCTTACGAAGGGAAAATCGGACGACGGGTTCATAGATGCGACGTAGGAACACGTTGAGAGGGTTCTTCTCCTCCGGAATGATTTTCCCCCGGATTAAAAGCGTCATGAGGGCGGGGGTCAGAGTGATGGCGAGGAAAGCTGAAAAAAGCATGGCGAAGGTCTTTGTATAAGCGAGGGGTCTGAACAGTTTTCCTGCCTGAGCCTGAAGCGCGAATACGGGGAAAAAGGCCACGGTGATGACAAGGAGAGAGAAGAAGAGGGAAGGGCCCACTTCCTTTGCCGCCTGAATGATGACCTCAGCCCTGTTCCCCTGTTTTCCACGGACTTCCCATTCCTCCAGCTTTTTGTGGGCGTTTTCAACCATCACGATGGAGGCATCGACCATTTCACCGATGGCGATGGCGATGCCGCCGAGGCTCATGATGTTCGACGTCACCCCCAGGTAGTACATACAGATGAAGGAGATCAAGATGGCGATCGGAAAGGTCAGGATAACGACGAGGGCGCTTGGGAGATGGAGCAGGAAAACGATGGCCACCACACAGACGGTTAAAGAAAGCTTGATCAGGGCATCTTTCAGGGTGCCCACGGAGCGATGGATGAGATCGGTCCGATCATAGGTCGTTACCACCTTCACTCCTTTGGGGAGACTGGGCTCGATATCCCGCCTGATTTTCTCCTTCACCCTCTGAATGACACTGAGGACGTTTTCTCCAAACCGGACAACGACGATTCCTCCGGCCACTTCTCCTTTCCCATCGAGTTCGGCTAACCCCCTTCTGATTTCCGGCCCCAGCTGTATATTGGCCACATCCCTCAGATAGATCGGAGTTCCGGCCCCATCGGTACCCACTGGAACCTTTTCCAGGTCCTTCGGGCTCTTGATGTAACCCCTCCCCCTGACCGTATACTCAATGCCCGAGAATTCGATGACCCTTCCTTCCACATCCTTGTTGCTCTTCCTGACCGACTCAATCACCTTTGTGATAGGAATGTTGTAGGAAAGGAGTTTGTTAGGGTCCACGGTGACCTGGTACTGTCTGACATATCCTCCGATACTGGCGACTTGGGCGACTCCGGGCACGCTCTCGAGGACCAGTTTGATATTCCAATCCTGGACCGACCGGAGCTCTGCGAGGTTATATTTTCCGGTCTCATCGACGAGGGCATAGCAAAATCCCCATCCCACACCTGTGGCATCCGGACCCAGGACGGGATTGACGTCGGCTGGGATCTTGTTTCTTACCGCCTGAAGATATTCCAGGATCCTGCTCCTGGCCCAGTAGATATCCGTCCCGTCTTCGAAAATCACATAAATGAAGGAGCTTCCAAGATAGGAAAAGCCTCGCACAGCCTCGACTTTTGGAGCCGCAAGAAGGGTGGAGGTGATTGGATAGGTGATCTGGTCTTCGACGAGGTCCGGGCTTCTCCCGGTCCAGTCGGTAAAAATGATAACCTGGGTATCGCTCAAATCGGGGATGGCATCCAGGGGCGTCTTTTTCAATGCCCAGTATCCCCACCCGATCGAGAGCAACACAATGAGTAGAACGATCAATCTGTTTCTGGCACTGTATTCGATGATTCGTGAAATCATATTCAAACCCCTATCGTGCCGCGGGTCTGTCGTCTTGCCGTTGTCCTGTTTTGCAGATCCTTCTCAAATCCTTCCAACCGAAGCACCCAAAAACTGCCGCACCGCCGATTTTATCGACACCGACCCTAATCACTCACACCTTTAAGTTTCGCCTCTGAATCGATAAAGAAGTTTGCAGCCGATGCAATTTTTTCGCCTTCTTTCAGCCCTTTAATAACTTCTGCGCTCCCCTCTCCACTCAGTCCCAGCACCACCTCTCTCGGTTCAAAAATCCCTTCCCCTTTATCGACGTAGACCACCTTTTTCGTCCCCGTATCGATCACGGCGTCTTCGGGAATGACAAGCCTTTTGCCCAAATCGATTTTCAATTCCACGTCGGTAAACATCTGCGGCTTTAATTGGCCCTCTGGGTTGGGAATGATGAACCTCACTTTTGCCGTCCTCGTCTCGGCGGAAAGCGTTGGATAGATATAGTCGATTTTTGATGAGAATTCTTTTCCGGGAAAGTGACTCAGCGTGATTCTCGCAGGCTGTCCAACCTTGATGACCGGCAATTCATAGACGTAGATGTCGGCAATCACCCAGAGGGTGGAGAGATCGGCAATGTCGAAGAGCCTCTCTCCGACCTCAAACCGTTTTCCCTGCAACGCCAGCTTCTGGACCACATACCCTGTCACAGGACTGTGGAGGGTAAAGGTTCTCATCGGTTTTCCGCTTTCCTCGACCTCCTTGATCTGGTCATCGGTAATTTCCCAGAAACTCATCCGCTGCTGGGCGACTTGAATCAACGCTTCGATGTCAAAGGTGAGCATCTGTCCGGTGGTTCCGTAACGGTCGCCCCATCGTAACTCGATGTTTCTCTGGAACCGATGTGCTTTCTCGCGCTTCCATTTCAGCAGGTTGAGGTACTCCAGTTGTGTCGCAAAAAGCTCGGGACTGTAAATATCGGCCAGGGGTTCCCCTTTCTTCACATGCTTCCCCGTGTAGTCGGCATGAAGCTTTTCGATCCAGCCTTCCACCTTGGAGTTGATGGTCACCAGTTTCCGCTCATCGTATTCAATCCGTCCCACCGTTCGAATGGCTTTGAGCAGGGGTCTCATTGAAGCTTCGATGATTCGGACCCCGATGAGCTGCTGTCTCTTGGGCGGAATCTCAACGGATCGCTCCTCTTTTTTCGACTCCGCTGGATCGGAGGTGCCCTCGGATTTGGCCTTCGGGAGTTCCCCCTGAACGGTTGTCCCCGGATGAGCGCGGAGGCCTTTTGAGTCGGTATCGGGTCCTGCAGTTAGAAATCTACCGGAAGAGACCCAGAAAAGCCCCGCGAAAAGAATGACAAAGGTCACAATAGTCAGATTTCTTTTGCTCATGATTGTCCACCCCCTTGCTTTAACGTGACCGCAATGCGGCGCCCTTTTCCACCGCAACACAGATCATTCTTACAAAAAACAAAGGTTGATGCAATTGGAATGTTTTTCCGCAGCGTTTCAATGATGAAGGGTGAAGGGAAGAGCACTGGCGTCCGTGTGAACGCTATTTCGTGTACAGGTGATCCGGATCTTGTAGTCGGCTCCATCGGGAAGTTTTCTCGAAATGAACCAATGAAAGTACCCTTTCCCGTTGACTCCTATCGGAACCTGCCTGGCAATCGTCCTGATGACGGTGTCTCCCTGGAGCAGTTCAATCTTTACGTGAGGGCCGGGTCTTCCGGTAAAGATCCATTTGATCATCTTATAGGAACCTTTCCTCCAGGTTTCTCCTGCTGTCGGGGAGGCGAGGGTTAGGCTTGGACCGATGAATGTTGCCGTCACATTCTGATCCATGTTCATTTTGACCATGCGTGTCGTTCCGAGAGTGGAACGACATCCCGACGAACTACACACGGTCCATCCCGCAAATCTCGATTCGGGATCCGCGAAGGCTTTTAAAATCACCGCCTCCCCGGAAGAATAAAACTCCGAGCATTCCGGACCGCAGCTGATCGTTTTACTGACCACCCTTCCGGTTCCTGTCCCCATCATTACGACGTCTAGCCTGTATTGCTCTAACCCGGTTCCAGTCAATGCAATATTCAGAGGATTCTCATCAGGATCATTCGTGGGAATAGAGACGTTGGCGTTTTTCACTCCTCCCGAAGTGGGTGAGAAGACGATCTCCAGGGTGCAGACCTGGGAAGGAGCCAGAATCTGCCCGGAGCACTGATCTCTCTGTTTCAGGAATTCAGTCAAGTGGGTCCCTGTGATGGTTATGTCAAAGATGGATAAGTCTTTAGCTCCTGCATTCATCACGGTAAAAGTCTTGGGCGCCGAAAAGCTCCCTTCTTTCATTTCGGCAAAACTATAGGAAGAAGGATTCGCCAGGATATCAGGGAGGATCTCCGGGGCAGAGCTGAAGAGCAGCTGATAGGCTGTGAGGACGTCCAAAAGCCCATATCCATAGGTGTTGTCCGGGCCAGAATCTCCCAGATCGAATGCCGACTCTTTGAGAACTGTTTCCAGGTCATCCACGGTCAGGTCCGGAAAGGCAGACAGCAGAAGGACCATGGCCCCCGCCACATGAGGCGCAGCAATCGATGCTCCTGAGACTGCCAGGTAGGAATCGGGAAAGAGCCCTCCGAAGGTGAGATCAGCCGTCTTGACAGTCACCCCCGGAGCAACGACCTCCGGATAGACCCTTCCGTCGCATGCCGAAGGTCCCCGGCTGCTTGTCGGAGCAATGCTCAAAGATTGATTCACGAAACCGACGGCGAAACTTCCGGGGTTATTGGCAGGGCTGATACTCGAAGCATCTAGGCCGGAATTGCCCGCGGCGAACACGACCGCCACTCCTGCGGCCTTCAGGGCCTGGAGGTCCGTCTGGAACTCGAGAGAACACTCGTTGATATTATCAAGGCCCCAGGAGTTGCTGACGACGTCTGGAGCATCATCAGTATCGGGGTTCTCATCGGGGTCGAGGAGCCACTGAAAACCCTGATGGATCGCGCTCAGCGGAGCTTCTCCCTGATCATTGAAGATCTTCACGGCAATCCATTGGGCACCGGGTGCTACGCCGATGGAGGTGCCGCCGGCGTCGCCTCCCACGAGAACCCCCATCACCTGCGTGCCGTGACCGTGGGCATCATGGGGAGAGTCGTGTTCCCCGTGGGGATCAAACCAGCTGTTCGCCCCTCCCCGCCATTTGGCCTGAAGGTCAGGATGGTCCGGATCCACCC
>Ga0316626_10000231_pt1 | contig 20380 bp, 18 predicted proteins | sample OWC_Aug_T1_C1_D5_FD_207656 | JGI IMG/M metagenome (GOLD analysis project Ga0316626, IMG submission 207656) | Wetland soil microbial communities from Old Woman Creek delta, Ohio, United States - OWC_Aug_T1_C1_D5_A | ecosystem: Environmental > Terrestrial > Soil > Wetlands | place: USA: Ohio...
AAGTCAAAAGGCAAAAGGCAAAAGGCAAAAGGCAAAAGGCAGGAGACCATCGATGACCAAGATCCCCGAAGTCGACAGCTGGCGTTTTCTTCCGCCGCGCCTCGCGCGGCTGCTGCAGGCCCGCCTGGAAGCGTCGCCGCCTGCGACGGTGATCCCCTTCACGCCGTTGCCTGTACCGCTCTCTCGCGCCCGCATCGCACTGCTCTCGACGGCGGGCATCTCCTGCCCGCCCGATCCGCCGTTCGATATGGAGAGCGAACGCGCCAACCCGATGTGGGGCGACCCGTCGTGGCGCCGCATTCCCGCGACGGCAACGGGCGCGGACGTCGAGGTGAACCACCTCCACATCGACACGAGCTACGCCAAGCGCGATCTCAACGTGGTCTTGCCAACGCAGCGGCTGGCGGAGCTGGTTGCGGCTGGCGAGATCGGCAGCGTGGCGCCGAGCCACTACTCGGTCATGGGATTCCAGCTCGACCAGAGTCAGCAACTCGCCGAGTCGGCGCCGGCGATCGCGGCGTCGATGAAGGCTGAAGGGGTGCAGGGTGCGGTCCTCGCGCCTGTCTGACCCGACTGCTGCCGGTCCGTTGGACTGGTCGCGCGGGTGATCGAGGAGGCGGGGATTGCGACGGTGATCCTCAACATGATGCCCGCCTGTCAGCCATCCGTCGGCGCGCCGCGCGTCGCCGCCATCTCCCATCCGTTTGGCCGGCCGTACGGTGAGGTCGGCGATGCGGAGACTCAGCGCGCCGTGCTCCGCGCCGCGTTGTCCATGTTGGAGTCAGCAAAGACGCCGGGTGAAGTCGTTCACCTCCCGTTTCGCTGGCCCGAAGAGCCCAAGGCCACCAAATGGGAGCCCCAGGAGCCATCGCCCATCGTCGCGATGATGCTGCAGGCGCAGCGGCGGGAGTAGTCAGCCCAGAAGCCCATCAATCGATTACCCAATCACCCAATGAATCAATCACTCAATCCTCAATGACCGAGAGAAGGGGGGCGAACGTGACGAGCAGAAGAGGCATGCGGGCATGGGGGGTGCTCGCTGTGGGCGTGCTGTTGGCATTCGGCGTGCCTTCCGCGACGGCCGAGGACGGCGAGGCGCGCGGGATGGTGAAACGGGTGATGGATGCGCTGCCAAAGGTCCCGTTCGTCGCCAAGTTGAAGCTGACGACGGACCAGGGCGGGCGGGAGATCCGGCTGAGCCATAAGCTCGTTCAAGGAGCCCGCGCGAGCTATCTCGAGGTGGTCGCGCCCGAGAGCCTGCAGGGCATGCGCTTCCTGTTCCTCGAACGGGTTGGTGGACTGGCCGAGCAGTACATCAAGATTGCCGGCGCACGGAACGCCGTACGCGTGGCGGATCAGATCCGCAAGCAGCCCTTTCTCGAGTCCGCGTTCTACGTCTCCGATCTCGTCGAGCCGCCCCTGGATGTTTTCACCTACCGCTTTACCGGTGAAGAGCAACTGCTCGGACGCAACTGCAAGCTCATCGAGGCGGTGCCGAAGAACCCCGAAGAGGGGGTGTACGGCAGGACGGTTGTTGCCGTCGATCCGAGCGACCTGCTCGTGCTCAGGCGCCAGTTCTTCGACGGCAAGGGCAATTTGCTCAAGGTCTGGACCATCGAGAAGGTCGAGAAGATCGACGGCATCTGGACCCTGACGCAGCAGCGGATGGAAAACGTGCAGGACCACGCAACCTCGAGGCTCGAAGTCGCCGAGATCAAGTACAACGTCGAGCTGCCGGACACGATGTTCGCCCCGACCTATCTGTTGCGCTGAGCACGCCCACGCCCGCGGCTGCCGCAACGGTTCGGGGACGCGCCGTGGCGCGGCAGGAGCCTCGCTCCCCCCTTGGGCGCCCCGTTGACGCACTGGCGCTGGCGCAGTACCGATGAGCCGAAGGAGCGCAGCGATGAGCGACGAGGCAGCGACGGTGGAGAGTGTTCTGCGCGAGCGGCTGGCCCCACGGTTTGGCCAGGTCGTCAGCGGCGTGGATCAGCGCCTGCAAGCGCTGCAGAGGGACGTCGAGGATCTAGAGTTGAGAGTCTCGCCAAGAGAGTCCCCGTCTTCAACTCTCGACTCTCAACTCTTGACTCGTAACTCTCAACCAGCCTGCGACTCCGACAGCCGCTGCCGCCGGCGGATCAGCGCGGTCGTGGAATAGCCTTCGAAGTAGGGCAGGGCCTTGACTCTGCCACCAGTGGCCCGCACGAAATCGGCGCCAACGATGCGGTCGGGTGTCCAGTCGCCGCCTTTGACGAGCATGTCGGGACGAGCGCAGTGAATGAGTTCGAGCGGCGTGTCCTGATCGAACACCACGACGAAGTCGACCATCTCGAGTGCGGCGAGCACCTCGGCGCGGTCGTGCTCGGGCACGATAGGGCGCCCCGCTCCCTTGTCGAGTCGGCGCACCGAGCGGTCGCTGTTGAGGCCGACGACCAATACGTCACCGAGCCGTCGCGCGGCGCGCAAGTAGCGGACGTGACCCGGGTGAAGGAGATCGAAGCAGCCGTTGGTGAAGACGATCCGTTTGCCCTGGCGGCGCAGCGCCGCCAGCCGGCGGCGGAGCGTCGACCAGCTCACGACCTTGTTTGCCATCGGCGGCCGAGCATTGACGATCGTGACGCGCCAATCAAGCCGGTTGAAGGCAAAAGGCAAAAGCAAGAACCCCAGGAGCGCCTCACGTCTTCACTTTTGCCTTTTGCGGTTTGCCTTCGCCGCCCGCGGGGCGGCGGGACTTGTTGTAAAGCGGAAACCTCGGTGTTAGGAACGCCCCATGCCTGACTATCGCCGTCGGGCGGTGCGGGAGCGCATGACGGTGCGCCTCGACGTCAACGGGATGATGAGCGAGGCCATCGGTGACGAAGGGCTGAGCCGCGGAGAGGTGGAGGCGCTGGCGCCGCGAGCGGCGGAGATCGCGCGTGCACTGCAGGCGCGGCGCGCCGCCGGCGAGTTGCCATTCTACGACCTGCCGCGGCGGGACGATCTGCTGAAGCCGGTGGTCGCGCTCGCGGAGGCGGTGCGCGAGGAGATCGACACGCTGGTCGTGCTTGGCATCGGCGGCGCGGCGCGCGGCGCGCGAACGGTCATGAACGCGCTGGGCGACGGCCAGGTGCGGATCGTCGTCGCGGACAACATCGATCCGTGGACGTTCGGGCGCCTCCTCGACGGTCTCGATCTGGCGCGCTCCGCGTTCAATGTGGTGAGCAAGTCGGGGGAAACCGCCGCGACGATGGCGCAGTTCCTGATCGTTCGCGATCTGCTGCTGCGCCGGTTCGGAGCCATCGACTACAAACCCCACCTGATCGTCACCACCGATGCGAGCAGCGGCCAGATGCGGCAGATCGTCAACGACGAAGGGTTCCGCGACCTGCATGTTCCCGCCGGTGTCGGCGGCCGCTTCTCGGTCCTCAGCCCGGTCGGCCTGTTCCCGGCGGCGGTGGGTGGCGTGGACGTCGCCGAGCTGCTGGCCGGTGCGGCGTGGATGGACACGCGGGCCCAGTCGGCGACGCTGTGGGAGAACCCCGCCCATCTCCTCGGCGCGCTGCTCTATCTGGCGGAGACCCGCAAGGGTAAAAACATCGTCGTCTGCATGCCGTACAGCGATCGCTTGCAGCAACTGTCGGCGTGGTTCGCGCAGCTGTGGGCGGAAAGTCTGGGAAAAGCGCGCGACCTCGCGGGCAATCCCGTGCGCACCGGACAGACACCGGTGACGGCGCTGGGGTCGACCGATCAGCACTCCCAGTTGCAGCTGTACCTCGAAGGTCCACACGACAAGGTCGTGATGATGCTGCGGGTGGAGGACCACGGCCGGGAGATCGAGATTCCGGCTGCCTACGCCGATCTCCAGGGCGTCGGCTACCTGGGCGGGACCGGTCTGGGAGCGCTGCTCAACATGGAGCAGCGGGCCACCGAGCGGGCACTGCAGAAACGCCGACGCATGGTGATCACCATCACGCTGCCCCAGGTCAGCGCGTTCACGCTCGGACAGCTGTTCTATCTCTTCGAGGTGGCAACGGTGTTCGCTGGCGCGTTGCACCAGATCAATCCATTCGATCAGCCGGCCGTGGAGGAAGGGAAGCGGTTCACGTTCGGATTGGCAGGGCGCAAAGGGTGGGAAGAACGGCGAGCGGAGGTGGAAGCGTGGCTTGCGGGGAAGTTGACGGACTACGTCCGGTGAGCACGCTGGAGGTGCCCCGGTCGCGCGGTGCTCGCATCCGGGTGCTGCCTCCGGAAGTTGCGACGCAGATCGCCGCGGGTGAGGTGGTCGAGCGGCCAGCCTCGGTGGTCAAGGAGTTGATCGAGAACGCCCTCGACGCCGGGGCGCGCCGGATCACGGTCGAGCTCGAAGGCGCGGGTTGTGCGCTCATCGCCGTGATCGATGACGGCGAAGGCATGGTGGCGGAGGACGCCGTTTGCGCCTTCTCGCGCCACGCCACCAGCAAGGTGGCCACCGTGGACGACCTGCAGCGCATCGTGACGCTCGGCTTTCGCGGCGAGGCCCTGGCGAGCATTGCGGCGGTGTCGCGGACGACCGTGGTTACGCGGCGGCACGAGGACGTGGGCGGCCATCGCGTGGAGGCTCACCACGGGACGATCGTCGACGTGCGTGCCGCCGGTACCCCCGCGGGTACGCGGGTCGAGGTGGCGGATTTGTTCGCCAACACGCCGGCGCGGCGGAAGTTCCTCAAAGCGCCGGCGACCGAGGTCGGCCATGTGACCGAGTTGGTGACCCGCACCGCGCTGGCCTGGCCGGAGGTCGGATTTGTACTGCGGCACGGCGGGCGGACGCTGGCCGAGTTTCCCGGCGTCGCCGATCCGGCAGAGCGGGTGCGGCAGGTCTTCGGTAGCGAGCGCGCCGCGAGCATGCTCGCCTTCGCCAGCCGCGGAGCGGCCGGGCGCGTGCACGGGTGGCTCAGCGATTCCCACCTCACCTTTCCGAGCGCGCGTCAGATCTTCACCTACGTCAACCGCCGCTACGTGCGCGACAAGCTCGTCAGCCATGCGCTGGTGGCGGGCTACAGCACGTTGCTGATGCACGGGCGGTACCCGGCGGCCGTGGTCTTCCTCGAGGTGCCGTTGGACGAGGTCGATGTGAACGTCCACCCGGCGAAGTCCGAAGTCCGATTCCGCCGGGCCGGTGCGGTGCACGAGCTGCTGTCCCACGCGGTGCAGGTGCGGCTGCGCGACCAGAGCGCCGACCGCATGACGCCTACGATCGGCCCCGTCTCGCAGATGCCGATGCACGTGCCGTTTCCCACGGTGCCCCGCCCCTGGGGGCCGGCGCCGCTCCCGCTGCGCATGGTTGACGTGGGCCAGGCATTGTCGAGGTCGCTGGCGGAGGGGCCGGATGCCGGCCCGGTGACGGACGCCGCGGCGGCGATTGCGTTGGACGCGGGTGGCTTCTTCTCCTCGTTGCGCGTGATCGGCCAAGCGTTTGACGGCTACGTCATTTGCGAAAACGGCGAGAGCCTGGTGCTCATCGATCAGCACGCCGCACACGAACGGGTGACGTTCGAGCAGCTCCGCGCGGCATACGGCCAAGGCGTGGTGGCGCGCCAGCAGCTGCTCATCCCGTCGGTGGTCGAGCTGGGTCCGCGGGAAGCGGCGCTGCTGCACGAACGGGTCGCCGAACTCGAGGCCCTGGGATTCGACGTGGAGCCGTTCGGTGGATCGAGCTTCGCCGTCCGCGCCGTCCCGGCCCTTCTCAGTGATACGGACCCGGCTCTCCTGTTGCGCGACGTTGCCGAGGAGCTGACGGAGATCGGCGGCTCTCGGCGAATTGCGGATGCGGCCGAGTCGGTGCTGGCTCGCCTCGCCTGCCACAGCGCCGTGCGCGTCGGGCAGAGCATGGGGGTGGCGCAGATCCGCGCGCTCCTCAACGCCATGGACCGCGTTGACTTCGCCGGCAACTGCCCGCACGGCCGGCCGGCGTTCGTTACCCTGTCGCGTGGCGAGCTGGAGCGGTGGTTCAAGCGGACGTGAAGAGGGATCAAGGGATCGAGGGAACGTTCACGCCTACGACAACGACTCTCTCGACCCCTGACCCCTAGAACCCTTAAATCCTGTTTGCTAGTCGGCCCTCGATCCCTCGATCCCTATGGTTCCGCGAACCCTCCAACCTTGCATTGCCATCGTCGGTCCCACCGGCGTCGGCAAGACTGCGCTGGCGCTGGCGGTGGCGCAGGCGGCCGATGCCGAGATCGTCAACCTCGATTCCCGCCAAGTCTACCGCGGGCTCGACATCGGCAGTGCGAAGCCAACCGCCGCCGAGCGGGCGCTGGCACCGCATCATCTCTTCGACGTCGTCGCCCCCGACGAGCCGTTCGACTGCGCGCGCTATCGGGAGCTCGCCTGCCGTGTCGTCACCGAGATTCAATCGCGCGGGCGGCCGGTGGTGCTGGTCGGCGGGACCGGCCTGTACTTGCGCGTGCTCCGCAACGGGCTCTTCGCCGGTCCCGCTCGCAACCCGGCGTTGCGAGCCCAGCTGGAAACCACGGAATCGACGGATCCGGGACATCTGTACCGGTGCGTGCAGCGGGTCGATCCGGAGACCGCCAACCGCGTGCACCCACACGATCGGGTGCGTCTGATCCGCGCCCTCGAAGTCTACCAGCTCAGCGGTCGGCCGATCAGCGAATGGCAACGGGAACATGGGTTCCGTGACACCGGGCTGCGCATGTGCACCATCGGGATCGACCTCGATCGCGCCACCCTCTACGCACGGCTGAACGCCCGCTGTGAGTCCATGGTGGCTGCGGGACTGATCGACGAGGTGCGCGAACTGTGGGCGCGCGGCTACGGACCGGAGCTCGGACCGCTGCGCAGCATCGGCTACCGCGAGATCGGCGCCTACTTGCACGGTCAGTGCGACCTCGCCACCGCGATCGTCGATATGGCGGGGGCGACGCGACACCTGGCCAAGCGGCAACTGACTTGGTTCCGTGCCGATCCCGACGTGCGCTGGTACGACGCGGCATCGGTCGAGGTGAGCCGATTGCTCGCCGCCTGGCATGGGGAGTGACGGTCGGTATGAACCGCTGCGGTCGTGCGAATCGCCTCGTCCCCGTGTCCGCAGCGTGATCGATGCGAGGACGCGTGTTCGGCGACGCCGGTTGCAATTGGCCCAGCCTTACGCTAGCTGATGCGAGCGCCTGCCGAATCCATTCCATGGAGGCTTGTCACATTGAGCCGTTCGCGGCGCGTGTCGCCTGCGCGCAGTGATCCGCCGGCGGTGCCTTCGGGAGAGTGTCTTGTCGCGTGCCAGTTCGATTGATGCCCTGCGCAGTAAGATTGACCGGATCGATGAGCGTTTACTGGCTCTGCTCAACCGCCGGGCACGGCTGGCCATCGAGGTGGGGCGGTGCAAGAGCGACTCCGGGCGGAGCCTGTATGCGCCCGAACGCGAGAAGCGCATCCTCGAACGACTCGGCCGCCTGAACCGCGGGCCACTGAAAAGCGACGGCATCCGCACTATTTTCCGGGAGATCATGTCCTCGTGCCTCGCCCTCGAGAAGCCCTTGCAGATCGCGTTTCTCGGGCCGCCGGGCACATTCTCCGAGCAGGCGGCGCGCGACCAGTTCGGCTCGCGGGCCGAACTGCTTCCTTTTGGATCCATCGATGCGGTGTTCGACGAGGTCGAGCGCGGGCGGACCGATTACGGCGTCGTCCCAGTGGAGAACTCCACCGAAGGCGTGGTGGCCCAGACGCTCGACCGTTTCGTCGCGTCGCCGTTGACGATCATGGCGGAGGTCCTCCTGCGCATCGAGCACTGCCTGCTGTCCCGGGAGGCGAGACCGCGGTTGCTGCGTCGCATCGTGTCGCATCCCCAGTCATTGGCCCAATGCCGCGGCTGGCTTGCGCAGCACTATCCCGGAGTGCCGACCGCCGAGGTGGGGAGCAACGCCGTCGCGGCGGCGCTGGCTGCGCGGGAGCCACGAACGGCGGCGATCGCCGGACGGTCAGCGGCAGCGCGCTACGGGCTGCGGATCGTGGCGGCCGGCATCCAGGATCAGCCCAACAACTTCACCCGCTTTGTCGTGATCGGCCGCGACAGCCGCAGCGATCCGACGGGTGACGACAAGACCTCGGTCCTGTTCTCGGTGCCGCACCAGCCGGGTGCCCTGCATCAGGTGCTGCAACCGTTCGCGCGGCACCGCATCAATCTCACGACCATCGAGTCGCGGCCGCTCAAGGGACGCCCGTGGGAATATGTTTTTTTCCTCGATCTCAGCGGGCACACGGCCGAGCCGTCAATGACGAAGGCGCTGGCGGCGCTGCGTCGCCGCGCTCGCTTCTTCAAAGTGTTGGGATCGTATCCGGCGTGGCGCTGGCCAGAAGCGGAGGAGCGGCATGAACGTTAAGGCCTTGGTGCCGCCGTGGATTCAGGCGCTGGAACCGTACCCGCCTGGGAAACCCATCGAAGAGCTGGAGCGCGAGTACGGCGTGGTCGGGTCGATCAAGCTCGCGTCGAACGAAAACCCAGTCGGGCCCTCACCGAAAGCGCTCGCCGCCCTGCAGGGCGCACTGTCGCAAATCCATCGCTACCCCGACGGGGCGTGTTACTACCTGCGTCGGGCGCTGGCGCGGAAGTACGGCCTGTCGCCGGAGGCGGTGCTGGTGGGAAACGGATCCAACGAGATCATCGAGATCGCCGTCCGAACCTTTCTGCGCCAAGGCGAAGAGGCGGTCATGGCGGACCAGGCGTTCGTCATCTACCGCATGGTCGTGCAGGCGCAGGGTGGCCGCCCCATCTGCGTGCCCCTGCGCAACTTCACCCACGATTTGGAGGCGATCGCGGACGCGATCACCCCCGTCACCCGGATGGTGTTTCTGGCCAATCCCAACAACCCGACGGGGACGATCTTCTTTCGCCAACAGTGGGAGGAGTTTCTGCGGGTGGTCCGTTCCGACATCGTCATCGTCATGGACGAGGCCTATGCCGAGTTCGTCGAGGACCCCCAGTATCCAGACTCGCTCGCGGCGCTGCGGCAGCCGCGGCCCATCATCGTTCTGCGAACCTTCTCCAAGATCTACGGGCTCGCCGGGCTGCGGGTCGGTTACGGCATCGCGCATCCCGAGCTGATCGACATGATGAACCGCGTGCGGGCGCCATTCAACGTGAGCACGCTGGCGCAAGTGGCTGCCACGGCGGCGCTCGATGATGACGAACACGTCGAGCGGGTGCGGTGCCTGAATCGCGAGGGGCTCGCCTACCTGCGCGAGGCGTTCACGCGGCTCGGATTGGAGTGTGTGCCGAGCTGGGCCAACTTCCTCTTGGTGCGGGTCGGCAACGCAGCGCGCATTTACGATGCCCTGCTGCGCGAGGGAGTGATTGTCCGGCCGGTTCGGTTCTATGGCTTCCCGGAGCATGTCCGGGTGACCGTCGGCCTGCCGGCGGAAAACGAACGCCTCGTGCGCGCCCTCACGCGCCTGCTGGCGAACGAGGGGCGCCGTGGCCCCGCTGTTTGAACGAGCGGCCATCGTCGGCGTCGGGTTGATTGGCGGGTCGCTGTCGCTGGCGGCACGCAGCGCCGGGGTGATCGGAGAAGTCGTCGGCGTCGGTCGCGGCGAGGCCAACCTCGCGATCGCTGCTCAGCGCGGCCTGGTCGATCGCACGACCCGCGATCTGGCGGCGATCGGACCGGTGGACCTCGTCGTACTGGCCGTGCCGTTGCGGACGACGGAGGCGGTAGCGCGGGCGCTCGTGCCCCATCTCCAGCCGGGGACGATCGTGACTGACGTCGGCAGCGTCAAGGCGCCGATCGTGACCGCACTCGAGGCGGTGTGCCGGGCTGATCGACCCTTCGTCGGCGGGCATCCCATCGCCGGGACGGAGCGCTCCGGCGCGGCCGCGGCGGACGGAGACCTCTTCCGCGGATCGCGCTGCGTCCTCACCCCCACGGCCCACACCAATCCCACGGCGCTCGAACGAGTTGCCGCGCTGTGGCGTGCCGTGGGGGCGACGGTCGAATACCTCAGCCCCGAGAAGCACGACCGGGCGCTGGCGTGGACGAGCCACGTGGTGCACGTGGTGGCGTACGCGCTGGCGCACGCCGTCGAAGCAGCGAACCCGGACTTGTTTCGTTATGCGGGCCCCAGTCTCCGGGATGTGACGCGGGTGGCGGCGAGCCCGCCGGACATGTGGTCCGAGATCCTCCTCACCAACGCCGCTGCGGTCGACGAGGTCACGACCGGGCTCATCGACGAGCTGCAACGGCTGCGGCAGGCTATCGCGACGGGTGACGAGGCGACGCTGAGCGAGCTGTTGCGTGCCGGGAACGCGGCCCGCCAGCGTCTCGAGGCAGTGAAACGGTGACCGAAGCCGCGGTCGAAATCGTTCCGCTGGAGCGGCCGCCGACGGCAACCGTGCGTGTCCCCGGTTCCAAATCGATCAGCAACCGGGCCCTGCTGCTCGCGGCGCTCGCCGATGGCGAGTCGGTCCTCTCCGGCGCGCTCTTCAGTGATGACACGCGTTACATGGCGGCGGCCCTGCGGCAGCTCGGCGTGGCCGTTGCGGCGGACGAAGCGGGGGCGCGATTCACGGTGAGCGGTGGAGGCGGCACGTGGCGGGCCCCGGACGCCGACCTGTTCGTCGGCAACGCCGGAACCGCGATGCGGTTTCTCGTCGCGGCGCTTTGTTTGGGCCATGGCCACTATCGCATCGATGGGGTTGCCCGCATGCGCGAGCGCCCGATTCAGGATCTGGTCGATGCCCTGCAACAGCTCGGGGCCACGATCGCGTGCGAATACGGGAGCGGCTGCCCGCCGGTCGTCGTGGAAGCCAGCGGGCTGCGCGGCGGCGAGGCGCGCCTGCCCGGCGAGCGCAGCAGCCAGTTTCTCTCCGCGGTGCTACAGGTCGCACCATATGCCCGGCACGATGTGAACGTCGCGATTCAGGGGACCCTCATCGCGCAGCCTTACGTGGACATGACGATCGGGGTGATGGCGGCCTTCGGCGTCGTCGTCGAGCGCGACGGGTATCAGCGCTTTCGCGTGCGGAGCGGGCAGCGATACCAGGCGCGCGCATACCGGATCGAACCCGACGCGTCCAGCGCCCACTACTTCCTCGCGGCCGCAGCGCTGACGGGCGGCTGTGTCCGCGTCGACGGGCTCGGTCGACAGTCGCTTCAAGGCGACGTGCGCTTCGCCGATATCCTGGCGGCGATGGGCGCCCGGGTGAAGTGGGAGGCCGATGCCGTCGAGGTCACCGGTCCGACACGGTTGCGCGGCGTCGACGCTGATTTGAACGCGCTCTCCGACACCGCGCCGACGTTGGCGGTGCTGGCGCCCTTCGCGAGCAGCCCGGTCCGTCTGCGCAACATCGCGCACCTGCGCTGGCAGGAGAGCGATCGCCTCGCGGCGGTGGCGACTGAGCTGCGGCGTTTGGGCGTGGCGGTCGAGGAGTTGCCGGACGGCCTCGAGATCCGGCCGTCGCACGTCACGCCCGCGGCGGTGCACACCTACGACGATCACCGCATCGCGATGAGCTTTGCGCTCATTGGTCTGAAGGTTCCCGGCATTCGGATTCTCAATCCGGCGTGCGTGACCAAGACCTTTCCCGATTTTTTCACGCGACTGGAGGCGTTGCGGGCGTGAAGGCACCGGTGATTGCGATCGATGGTCCCGCCGGCGCGGGAAAGAGCACGGTCAGCCGCGCCCTGGCTCGTGTGCTCGGCTTTCGCTATGTTGATACCGGCGCGATGTACCGGGTCGTCGGCGTGGTCGCGCACGAGCGGGGCATCGACCTCAGCGACACGACGGCGCTTGGCCGGCTGTGCGATGAGCTCGATATCGTCTTCGAGGATCGCGCGGACGGCATCCACACCATCGTCGAGGGGCGCGATCTGTCGACGACGATCCGAACGGCGGCGGCGGGGCAACTGGCCTCCAAGGTCTCGACCGTGCCGCTGGTGCGCGAGCATCTGGTCGCGAAGCAGCGCGCGATGGGCGCCGCCGGGGGAGTGGTGATGGAAGGGCGTGACATCGGCACCGTGGTGTTTCCCAATGCGCCGGTGAAAGTCTACCTGATCGCATCGGCGCAGGAGCGTGCGCGACGTCGCTGTGCAGAACTCGCGGGGCGCGGGGAGGCCGCGGACGTGGCGGCCATCGCGCGCGAGATCGCCGAGCGCGACGAGCGCGATCAGAGCCGAGCGCACTCGCCGTTGCGCCCGGCGGAGGGCGCGCACGTCATTGATACCACGGGGCAGAGCGTAGAGGCGGTGGTGGCGCGGTTGCAGGAACTCGTCGCGAGTGTGTGCAGAGCTTGAAACTCAGGGTCTGCGGCGATAAGGACTATCGAGTATCTCCCAAGGGGGTAAGTCACAGTATGAGTGAAGAAGCCAAGGTGGCCGCGGCCGCCAGCAACGACGATTTTCGCAAACTCTTTGAAGAGAGTGTGCGGAGCGTCAGACCGGGCGGAGTTGTCCGCGGACGCGTGGTCGCCATTACCCGCGACCAGGTCACCGTTGATATTGGGTACAAGTCCGAGGGGCAGATCCCGATCCAGGAGTTCCTCGATCACGAAGGTAACGTCACCATCAACGAAGGAGATGAGATTGACGTGTACTTCGACGCGGACGAGGGCGAGAGCGGCGTCCTGCTGTCGCGCGCCAAGGCGGAGCAGTTCAAGGTGTGGCGCGACATCGAAGAGGCGTTTCAACACGAGGGCGTCGTCGAGGGCGTGATCATCGGGAAGGTGAAGGGTGGGCTGAAGGTGGACGTCGGCGTGCCGGCGTTCCTGCCGGGCTCCCATGCGGACCTGCGGCCGGCGCGCAATCTCGACCGGTTCATTGGCCAGCGGACGCAGTTCGCCGTGCTGAAATTTAACCGCGTGCGCGGCAACGTGGTGGTCTCGCGGCGCGCGGTGATGGAGCGCGAGCGCCAGCAGCTCAAGGAGGAGACGCTCAAGGTCCTCGAGGAGGGCGTCATCATCGAGGGGATCGTCAAGAACATCACCGATTACGGCGCTTTCGTCGATCTCGGCGGCATCGATGGCCTGCTGCACGTCACCGACATGTCATGGGGTCGTGTCAACCGTCCGTCGGACGTGGTGAACGTCGGCGACCGGGTCAAAGTCGTCGTGCTCAAGTACGATCCTGAACGGGGCCGCGTGTCACTCGGCATGAAGCAGATCATGCCCGATCCATGGGCGAACGTGGCCGAGCGCTATCCGCTCGGGGTGCGGGTGCACGGCAAAGTGGTCAGCCTGGCCGATTACGGTGCGTTCGTCGAGCTCGAACGCGGGATCGAGGGGTTGGTCCACGTGTCCGAGATGTCCTGGACGAAACGGGTCACCCATCCTTCGAAGGTGGTGGAAGTCGGCGCCGATGTCGATGTGGTGGTGCTGGATGTCGACGCGGCCAACCGGCGGATCTCGCTCGGCCTGAAGCAGGCGGAGCCGAACCCGTGGGAGATGGTCCGCATCAATCACCCGATCGGCAGCCGGGTCCAGGGGCCCGTCAAGAACATCACCGACTTCGGCGTATTCGTTGGCATCGAGGAGGGGATCGACGGCCTCGTGCACATCTCCGACATGCACTGGACGAAGAAGATCCGCCACCCGTCGGAGCTGTTCAAGAAGGGCGACGAGGTCCAAGCGGTGGTGCTCGACATCGACGTCGGCAACGAGCGGATCTCGCTCGGCATCAAGCAGCTGACTCCGGATCCGTGGTCGACGATGCACGAGCGGTACCCGGTGGGAACTCGAGTCAGGGGGCCCGTGACCAGCGTCACCGATTTCGGCGTGTTCGTGGAGATCGAGGAGGGCGTCGAAGGGCTCATTCACGTCTCGCAGCTCAGCACCGAGCGGGTGGACAAGCCGCAGGAGCTGTTCCAACCCGGCCAGGCGGTGGAGGCGGAGATCACCGCGGTGGATGCGCGGGACCGGAAGATCGGATTGAGCATCAAGGCACTGCGCCGGTCCGAGGAGCGCGAGGAGATGGAGTCCTACTTGCGGCGGGAGCGCGAGGGCGCCCGGTTCTCGTTCGAGGACATCCTGAACTCCGAGCTGCGGCTCGACCGTGACGAGAATGACAGCGAGGCAGGGCCAAAAGCGGAGGTTCCAAAAGAAGACGCGAAGTGAGGCGGAGCTGTGACCAAGCGCGACCTGATTGAAGAACTCGTGCAGCGGTATCCGCGCTTCTCGCGCCGGGACGCGGAGGTCATGGTCACCGCGGTGTTCGATAGCCTCGCCGATGCGATGCGCCGCGGCGCGCGCGTGGAGATTCGGGGTTTCGGAAGCTTCGTGGTCAAGCAGCGCCAGGCGCGGGAGGGGCGCAACCCCAAGACCGGTCTGCGGGTGCCGGTCGAGGCGAAACGCGTCCCGTTTTTCAAGGCCGGCAAGGAGTTGCGGCTGCGGGTGGACGGTGCGGATGTCGGCCAGGAGCTGAGCCGCGCCGGCGAGGACGTGAGGCCCGACGACTGATGCGCGGTCCGACGGCGCCTGCCCGCGACCGGGCCGCCGCGCATGCAGGGTGCTTCGCGTCACCGGGGTTGGCGCTGCCCGTGCGGACGGTGGCCGCCGCCGCGCCCGCCGACCGGAACTGAGCTGAGATGCGGGTCCTCTGGGCGCCATGGCGCATGGCGTACATCGGTGGCCCGAAAGAGTCCGGGTGCATTTTCTGCACGGGCCGCGAGGCCCCCGACCGGCGCGCGGTCTTGGTCCTCGCCCGCACCACCAACGCGGTGGTGATGCTCAACCGCTTCCCCTATGCGAACGGGCATGTGATGGTCGCGCCTCGACGCCACACGGCGGACCTGAGCGCCCTGCCGTCCGCCGAGTATGGGGACCTCGGAGAGATCCTCCGCCAGTCCGTGGCCATCCTCCAAGAGACGTTTCAGCCCCAGGGCATGAACGTCGGCTTGAACCTCGGCCGAGCCGGCGGCGCTGGGATCACCGATCATTTCCACTGGCATATCGTTCCCCGTTGGGTCGGCGACATCAACTTCATGCCGCTCATTGGCGAGGTACTGGTCATCCCCGAGCACCTTGAAGCCATCTACGACCGGCTCCGGCCAGCGTTCGCGCGGCTGGAAACGTGACAGTGAGCCGTGGCCGCTGAAGCGAAAAAGAGCGAGGGGTGGTTCACGCCTCCGTTTTCGGTTCTTCGGTTGCCCATCCGGAGTACCCTCCCTATAATCGCTCGTGACAGGTGGGCAGTGAGGGAGCACGGTGGAGCGTATGGATAATCCGCGAACACTGGGAGAGTTGCGACGCGACGGATACCGAGTCCGCAGCGTGCGGGAAGAGATGCGCCGCAACATGCTCTCGTTTCTGGAAAGGGGCGAGCGCATCCTGCCGGGGATCGTTGGTTTCGATGACACCGTGATCCCGGAGATCGAGAACGCGGTTCTCTCCGGTCACCACATGGTCTTCCTCGGCGAGCGGGGACAGGCGAAGTCGCGGATCATCCGTGGATTGGTGGCCTTGCTCGACGCCGAGGTGCCGGTGGTGCAGGGTTGCCCGATTCACGACAACCCCGAGCGGCCGATCTGCAAGGCCTGCCGCGAGCGTGCCGCGGCCCAGGGCGAGGGACTCGAGATCGCGTGGATCAACCGCTCCCTCCGCTACGGTGAGAAGCTGGCGACGCCCGACGTTTCGATTGCCGATCTCATCGGCGAGGTCGATCCCGTCAAGGTGGCCGAAGGCCGCTACCTGGCCGACGAGGACACCATCCACTATGGGTTGGTGCCGCGGTCGAACCGGGGGATCTTCGCCATCAACGAACTCCCGGACCTGACCGAGAAGGTGCAGGTCGGATTGTTCAACTTGATGGAAGAGAAGGACGTGCAGATCAAGGGCTACAAGATCCGCCTGCCGCTCGATGTCGTGATCGTGGCGACGGCGAACCCTGAGGATTACACCTCGCGCGGGCGCATCATCACGCCGCTGAAGGACCGCTTCGATGTCCAGATCCGGACCCACTATCCGCGCCGGATCGAGGACGAGATCGCGATCATGGAGCAGGAGATCCCCGCCCTCGATCGCCTGGAACGCGTCGTGCGTGTTCCCGACTTCCTCAAGCAGGTCATCGCGCAGTTCACGTTCGAGGCGCGCGCCTGTGCTGAGATCAGTCAGACGTCCGGCGTGAGCGTGCGCGTGACCATCAATAACTACGAGAGCATGATCAGCAACGCCGAGAAGCGGGCCGTGCGCCTGCGCGAGCGCGAGGTCGTGCCGCGCCTCAGCGACCTGCACGCGGTGTTTGCGTCGACGTCCGGCAAGATCGAGATCGAGTATGCGGGCGAGGATCGCACGCAGGAAGACGTCATTGAACGCCTGCTGAATCGCGCGGTGCTCAAGGTCTTCGATCAGCACTTCCAAGTCGAGGACCTGCGCTCGGTCGTGGAACACTTCGAGGCCGGGTGGGGCGTGCAGGTGGGTGACACCATGCGGTCGGACGAGTACCTCGAAGGCGTGCGGGACATTCCGGGGCTGCGCGAGGCGGTGCAGCGCCTCGGTGTCGTGGAGAGCCCGGGGTTCATCGCCGCGGCCACCGAGTTGGTCCTCGAAGGCTTGCACCTGCACCAGAAGCTCAACAAGGACCGCGAGGGCGGCCGCTGCAGCTACCGCGCGTAGTGGAGTCGGTGTGACTGGCTCGGAGAGCGCAGCCCTTCTCACCTTCTCTTCAGCGGAGAGGGTGACGGGGCGCTGAGATGCTGACCGTTCGCTACACCGAGTGGGACGGAACGCAGCGTATCCGGCTCACCGCCGACCGGGTGTTCGAGAAGCTCGCGGAGTATCTCTCCTACACCGACGATGTCCAGCAGGCGTTCGACTGGTTGCTGCGGCACGGGTTGGAGATGGACGGTGTTCGCGTCATGGGCCTCGACGAGTTTCTCGAGGACCTGCGCGAGGAGATGCGGAAGCGTCACCGCCAGTTCAACCTCGACCATGCCCTCGACGAGATGCGCCAACGCCTCGGGGAGCTGCTCGACCTCGAACGCGACACGCTGGCGCAGCGCGGGCCCGAAGACGCCGGCGCGCGCGACCGGCTCGAGCAGCTCGACCGCCTTCCGCATCGGCTCTCGGCGGCGATCGAGCAGCTGCGCCAGTACGAGTTTGCCGACGATCAGGCGCGGTCGGAGTTCGAACGCCTGCTCGACGAGCTGGACAACATTCGCGACCTCGAGGAATTCCAGCGCCGGTACGGCGAGCTTTTCCACGGTCCCGAGTCGGTCGGATACGACCAAGCACTCGATCTCATGCGCGAGCTGCAGCGGCTGAAGCAACTCGAAGAGGCGCTGATGGCCGGCGACCTCGACCAGGTCAGCCTCGAGCAGCTCAGTCAGTTTCTCGGCCAGCGGGCCGCGGACGATCTGCAGAACCTGCGTCAGCTCATGGTTCTGCTGACCAGTGCCGGCTATGTGCGCCTGGGCGACAAGCAGGTGCAGCTCTCGCCCAAAGGGGTGCGGAAGATCGGTCAGCTGGCACTGCGGGAGATCTACCAGGGGCTCCTGCGCGACCGCACGGGAACCCATCACACGGATCACCGCGGCGTGAGCGAGATCCGGCCGGAAGCGACGAAGCCCTACGCGTATGGCGATCCAATGAACCTCGACCTGGTGACCACGTTGAAGAAGGCGTTGGCGCGTGGGACGGGGACTCCGCTGCGCCTGCAACCCGACGACTTCGAGGTGTTCGACACGCAGCACGCGACCACCACCTCGACCGTGCTGCTGTTGGACATGAGCTGGTCCATGAGCTGGGAAGGGCGCTTCGCGGCCGCCAAGAAGGTGGCGATGGCGATGGAGAGCCTGATCCGATCGCGCTATCCGCGGGACTACTTCGCCATCGTGGGCTTCTTCACGCGGGCGCGCGAGCTCAAGCTCAAGGATCTGCCGGAGGCGAGCTGGAACATGGGGGATCCGTTCACCAACCTGCAGGACGGACTGCGGCTGGCGAACGACCTGTTGCGGCGCCACCCGAGCTCGAATCAACAGATGATCATCATCACCGACGGCCAGCCGACGGCGTACTTCTCGCGCGGGCGGCTCTACTGCGAGTGGCCGCTCTCGTTCGGTGGCATCAGCATGCGGGCGGCGCAGGAGACCCTGCGCGAGGTGGAGCGGGTGACCCGACGTGGGGTGGTCATCAACACGTTCATGCTGGACGACAGCCCGAGCCTGCGGGCGTTCGTTGAGCGCATGACCCGCATCAACAAGGGCCGTGCACTCTTCACGCGCCCCGATCGGCTGGGTGAGTACCTGTTGGTCGATTACATTGCGCGCAAGCGCAAGCGAGTGTGAGTGGGTGAGCCAGTGGGCCGGTTTGCCGGTTCACCGGTGGAGAATCTGGTGGTGGCAGCAGGAACGGAGTCGGCGGCGCAGCGATCCGCGCGTACGACGCTTGTCAGAGAAGGATGCTCTCTACCGGCTCACCGGTACACTGGCTAACCGGCTCACATGGCGCCCATGAAACTGACGCCAATGCTGGAACAGTACCTGCGGATCAAGCAGGAGCATCCGGACGCGCTGCTGTTCTTCCGCCTCGGTGACTTCTACGAACTGTTCTTCGACGACGCCGAGCGTGCCGCCCGCGTGCTCGACATCACCTTGACGACGCGGAGCAAGAAGGACGAGGTGCCCGTTCCGATGTGTGGCGTCCCGTATCACGCCATACAGCCCTATCTGGCCAAGGCCCTCGGCGCCGGCCTCAAGGTCGCGCTGTGCGATCAGATGGAGGATCCCAGCACCGCCAAGGGCATCGTCACGCGGGCGGTGGTGCGGGTGATCACACCCGGCACGGTCACCGAGGAGGAGTATCTCGATCCAAAACGCCCGAACTACCTGGCGGCGGTTGCCGTCCACGGGACCGGCGCGGCCGTGGTCTATGCCGATCTCTCGACCGGCGAGGTACGCCGGGCCGAGCCGGGGAACGAGAGCGCCCTGCTCGACACCCTGACCCGATTGATGCCGGCGGAGATCCTGCTGGCGCCGACCGCGGAGTCGCTTGCGGCGGCGATCCGGCAGGCCGTAGCGGGGGTGACGATCAGCGTCGTGTCGCCGGACCATTTCAACGCCAGCGCCGGTGCGGCGTGGCTGCGACAGACCGCCGCGCCGGCTGCGACGCCCGGCGTCTGCGCGGCGCTCGGGGCGATGCTGCGGTATCTCGGCGAGACGCATCGGTCGAGCATCGCCCACCTGCGGCCGCCGCAGACCGACGAGGCTGGCGGAACCCTGGTCCTCGACGAGCCGACACGCCGCAACCTCGAGCTCCTCTCGACCACGCGCGGCGAGCGCCGCGGGTCGCTGCTCTGGGTCCTGGACCAGACCGAGACGCCGATGGGTGGGCGTCTGTTGCGCCAATGGCTGCTGGCGCCGCTCACCGACGTCGTGGCCATCGGCGACCGGCTCGATGCCGTGGAGGAGTTACTCAACTCGCCGGCTCGCCGCCAGGATACGGTCCGAGTTCTCGGCACCATCGGTGACCTCGAACGTTTGACCGCCCGCCTGATCGCGGCGCGCGTGACGCCACGCGACGTACTGGGACTGGCCGCGGCGCTGGCGGCGGTCGAACGGGTGCGATCCATCCTGGCGGAGAGTCGGGTGGCAGCGCTGCGGCAGTGCGTCACCGAGCTCGATTCGCTGCCGCGGGCGCGCGATCGGATCACCGCCACCCTCAGCGATGAGCCGCCGCTGAACCCGAAGGCGGGCGGCGTGATCCGCGCCGGGTTTGATGCGCGCGTGGATGAGCTCCGCGGCCTGGCGCAGTCGGGTAAACGGTTCATCAGCGAGCTGGAGGCGGCGGAGCGCGCGCGGACGGGCATCAACTCGCTGAAGGTCCGGTTCAATCAGGTCTTCGGCTACTACATTGAAGTGACTAAGCCGAATCTGCATCTGGTGCCCGCCGAGTATCGCCGCAAGCAAACCCTCGCCAACGCCGAGCGGTTCGTGACGCCGGCGCTGGCGGAATACGAGGCGAAGATTCTGGGCGCAGAGGAACGGCTCACGGCGCTGGAGGCGGAGCTGTTCGAGCGGTTGGTGGCGGAGATCGCGGCGGACCACGCCTCGCTGGCGCGCACCGCCGGGGCCCTGGCGCGGCTGGACGTGTTCAGCGCCCTGGCGCTGCTGGCGGAACGCCACGGCTACACGCGCCCGCAGCTGACGCACGAACGGCGGCTCGTCATCGAAGACGGGCGCCATCCCGTGGTCGAGCTGATGGCCGGGCGCCGCGGCTTCGTGCCCAATGACGGCGTGCTCGATCCCGAGGACACGCAGATCGTGGTGCTCACCGGTCCCAACATGGCCGGCAAGTCGACCTACCTGCGCCAGGTCGCTCTGATCGTTCTGCTGGCGCAGATGGGGAGCTTCGTGCCCGCGGCGCGCGCCGAGGTCGGCGTCGTCGACCGGGTGTTCACCCGGATCGGGGCATCGGACAATCTCG
>Ga0316626_10000233_pt1 | contig 20296 bp, 34 predicted proteins | sample OWC_Aug_T1_C1_D5_FD_207656 | JGI IMG/M metagenome (GOLD analysis project Ga0316626, IMG submission 207656) | Wetland soil microbial communities from Old Woman Creek delta, Ohio, United States - OWC_Aug_T1_C1_D5_A | ecosystem: Environmental > Terrestrial > Soil > Wetlands | place: USA: Ohio...
CGACAAGTATCGAGGGGCGCTGGAGAGGGTCGCGGCCCCGTGTGCTTATTTTTCGTATCACCAAAGACGAATCGCGGCTGTCGCCCTCGCCCCCGATCCCGCGCCGAAGGAGAAGCCATGACCCCAGATCAGTTTAACGCGGTGGTTTGCGTAATAGGGTTTCTTGTCTTATGCGGGTTGATTTACATAGCGTGGAGGAAGCCATGAGCGACCTAGGCGGTGTAGCGGTTATGGTGTTTTGCGGCCAACCCGGCACCCGGTTGGCTACTTCGGCAGGCCGCTAACGTGGCACGCAACGATAAGGATGCGGAGATCGCCCGCCTGCGAGAAGAGATCCGCCGCCTGCGGGCGCTGTGCGGGAGAGCGCGGGCGTGCATGGTGGAACACGAAGTGGACGCCGACATTACCACCGATGATCTGATGGATGAACTCTACAGGGCCGCGAAAGGAGAAGCATGAGCGCGTTTAAGTGGGAGTGGGAAGAGAGGGTTATCGAGCTAGGCCGCCAACTCGCCGCCGAGAAAGCGGCGCGTGAGAAGGTTGAGGCTACGCTTAGGCCATATCTCGGCTGGTCGCCAGATCAGTTTTTAAGATACCAAGCAGAACATAAAAAGCTGCAAGCCTCCTTCGTTGCGTTAGACAGCCGAAGATACGAACTGGAAGTAGCGTTGGAGACCGCCGAACGCGAGCGAGACGAGTTGGCAGCGGCGCTGGAAAAGACTTCATGTTCGTGCAAGCCCATGGGGTTCATCGAAGTGTGCCCTCAGTGCGGGACCGGTTTGAGGGTTGTCAGAAACACCTCCGGGGTACTGAATGATGAGCAGTTTGATTCAATGCGGGCGGGAGACTTCTTTTGCGAAAACTGTAAGGGGGTCGAGGCCAAGAGCGGCTACAAGTATTGGTGGAAAAGAGATTTAGAGAAATATCATAAACCTCTATGTATTCGCTGTGCCGCCCTGCCCGCGCCGAAGGTGACGCCATGAGAGACGGGATGCTGTTTGGAATTTTCATTGCACTGGTGTGGATCGCGAGTTCGCTGTTGAACATTGCAAGAACACTGGAAAGGCTGGTAACGCCATGACCGAGCATATCCCGCCCACCAAGTTTATCAGTCGATACGACGTGCTGGGGCCACCCAATGGTTGCGGTGGCGACTGCGAGGGAACGTCGCTAGTGCCTGTGTTCCGAGATGAAGTAGACCCGATCTATCGGCGATTATGGACCGTGGCGGAGATCCGCCATGCTACTGATGATGGATGGCATTTCGTCCCGTGTCCAGAGTGCAACCCGCACGCCAAGGAGGATTTGGTTTATGCCCTCTAGCAAGTACATCCCGCCCCCCGAGGCGGAGTTGGATCTGTTTGAGCGAATGGATGTCAATTTTGGCGACGAGGTAAGGCTTCGACTTGTCCGCGAGATCCGCCGACTGCGGGCGCTACAGGGGAAGGCGGAGCGGGAAATGGATCGCTTCAAAACGCTCTGGGACCACACGGAGCGCGAGCGGGATGAGTTGGCGGCGGCATGTGTCGAGTTGCAGAAATCTGACAATTGGGAAGCTATGTGCGGAGCCAAGGGTATCTGGGTTGGCCCGCCTATGAACTTCCACGACCCCAAGTCCATCCTCGTCGCGCACGACCGCGAGCTGGTCAAGCCGCTGGTTGAGGCGTTGACAGGGATCGCTGATTTTAGGGGACGGTGTATCTATAGAGAGTTTGACGAGTCGTACCGCGTAGGCAGCCGGGACGCATTTGAGCAGATGGCTGACATAGCCGACGCCGCCCTCGCCAAACACAAGCTTTGCATCTGCGACAACAGCGGTACGGTGTTTGACTCACCGACCGCGCCGTGCCCGGAGTGCGGTGGGAAGGAGCGGAAATGACCATAGATCATATCGCCGAGCAGTTCGTCGAGCAGTTGCGGAGAGACATTGCCGAAACTCAGTTCGAGGTCCGCGCGAAGGCTCGTAATCTTAGGGATGATCTGACAATCCTGATTGCCGCCATAGATGCCGGAACCCCTAGGATCTCAACTGCGTTTTCCGGTCGCGCGACAGACATTGAGCGCAACCTTGGGCGCATGGAAGTGGCTGAAGGTGTACTGGCGGCACTGGGGAAGAAGGCGAGGTCCAGATCTGGACAAGGAGAGCCGAATGGGCGATAATGAAACCGGCGCGGAACGGCCCGAGCCAAGAGGCGTAGGGCCTAAAACAGGGGAGAATGCTGACGCCATACTCAACGCCGCGCCAACAATTCCTATCCCCAATGAAGTCTGGAGCGTGCTTAATTGGCAACGTCTGTGGAATCTACAAGACACAGCCGCTGGGATATGCTGGGTGGCTTCCGTGCGGGCCAAGGAAGAACTCGGGGTGATCTGGAAATGACCGATCAGGACTTCGAAACAACCAAGGAGAGAATAAAAGCATCCGTTGGAAAGTGGTTAAAGCCTCTCGGCCTATTGTGGTGGCAAGACATCACAATGGAGTACTACAGAAACTCGGCGGAGATGCAAAAGTCTATCGGGCACGATGTTCCGACAGAGTGCATCGCCGACACCCATGTAGCCTGGGAGTATTGCCACGCCGTAGTTCGGTGGAACTGTTACCGAGCTTATGGATGCAGCGATGAAGACCTTGACTACTCCGTTCGCCACGAACTGGCCCACATTCTGGTGCGTGAAATGCGGGAGTGGGGGGACAAGGACTCCGACAACAAGATCGGGCACGAAGAGCGGGTATGCACCATGCTCGGGCAGGCGTTCGATTGGATCTGGCAGGCAGCAGTCGAGTCGGTCAAATCTGAGCCTGAAGGTAGTTCTGAAGTCCGATCGTCTTGATAAGGGCTTCCTGCGCTTCCGTCCATTCCAGGTGCTTCTCCTCATCGTGCAGGAAATCCTGAAACATCTTCAGGCTGGCCCCATCGTCAGCGTTTACCGCCTTCTCAATACCTGCGGTGTAAGTAACGATCGCGTCCTGCTCCGACTTCTTCGAATCGGCGATCTGCTTTTCGATGTCGGGGCCTACGGCTACCTTGTCTGGGCTCATCGTGGGAGACTCTCCGAACAGGGCCAACCGTTCCAGGATGTGCTCGACGTGCTCCATCTCTCCACGCGCCGTCTTACGGTAATAGTCGGCCAGCTTGGAGAAGCCCTGGTGTTGGCACATAAGCGACTGCGCCATGTAGCGAGTGATGGCCGTGATCTCGGAATTCAGGCCAGTGTTCAGAACGGCAACAACGTCTTTTGAAGGTTTCATTTTGGACTCCTAACGGATATGGTGCCAATGCTCGCTCGGCCAAGAAATAACCACGTCCAGAGCGATCAGACTGAGAAACCACAGGCGCGTCATTTCACGACCTGATGCTGGCGGTCCGGAGTTGGCAAGTGCTCGACCGGGCTGTGACCTGCCGAAATGGCGTAGATGCTGACCAGCAGCGCTAGAATGGTGAGGCCGGTTTGAACCGCCGCCACAAACGTAGACAGTCCGCCCTTGGTTTGGCTCACTATCCCCTCCACAACACCCAGCCGATTATCCATTGAATTCAGCCTAGCATCGACCTGCATCCCCGTCAATTCGTCGCGCGAGGTTTCCAGATCCTTCACGCGCCCATCGGTGGTATTGATGCGCTCCTCCAGGGACATCTCGGTGCGGGTGCGCCCAATCGAAATCGCTTGGTGCGCCGCGCAGTTGCCCTCGATTGTCCCGAGACGCCTGGAGTGCTCATCGACATAATTGGCGATGCGAGCGAGATCTGTGTGTATGGTCGCCAGCCGCGCATCGATGGCAGCAAGCTGTTTTATCGCCTCGGTTTCCACCACCCAGCACGATCGGCCCGTATTTTCGGATGCCGTCATTGTACACCACCCTTTTTATTGTATTCGACAGCATCTACCGCCCGCCTCGCGAAACTCGATTACCTTCCGACATACGTTTCCCGATCCGTAGCCTTCTCTCCCACGCCGCCGATCTTGTGGGAGTTGGTGCGGTTGAAATAGAAGACGATCACCATCAGGGCTGCGTCTTTTAAAGCGGGCGGAATGGTCTGGTCACCCGAAGCGTGGTATAGAGCCACATGGAGCCCAGCGACCACATTAGACGCCACGATGATGAACGCAATCGCTGCCTGAGTCAACTCCCAGATCAGGTTGACCTTGCGCTGGCCCGCCGTAACGATGGCACGTTCGGCGCGTTCTTCGGTTGTCCTGTTTGGATCGGTCGCGTTGAACATGGCATCAAGTTTCCTTCGGCACAGTGACCGGCTCCGCCGACCGCTCCGTCGTCTCGGTCTTCTTGATTGCCGTGGTAATAGTCGAACCGTCCAAAGTTTTCTTGACGGAGTCCGTCTCGGTGAAGACCGTCTTGGTCAAGATCCCTGGTGGAGGAAACTGCTTTCGGTACGCCTCAAAAACGATCCATCCGTTAATGAACGCCCCGACAGCTACGGACTTCCAGAATTTCCAATCCAAATCTGATCCCTGGAAATATGCCGCCGCTCCAATTGTCCCGAACGGACTCAGACCGCCGATCAGGGTCGCGACAAGTCCATGCCACCATTGTCTCCATGTGTAGTTTTCCATCTCACACCTCCACTGTACCGTTCAAAAACATCTCTCGCTCTTTTTGCCGTCTAGCCAGGAGTGCGGTGCTCAACTTCTTCTTGGAGTACTTCCATCTGGGGAACTCGTTAGCGGCAGCGGCGAATTCCAATTTATTGAGACGGTCAACCAGGGTCGATGTGCGGAACGCATTCGCCCCTATATTGAAAGCAAGAAGCGTCAGAGCGTCGAACTGATTCTGCTTTAGTGGCACCTTGACCGATTCATTAACCGCCACCTCGAATTCCCGTAGTCGAGCGAGTAGCAGAGCTTCGGCATCTGTTTCAGAAAGTCTACGCCCAAGCCACGCGGTGGGCGATACTTGGCATCCATACCCAATAGCCCATCCGTCAGCGTCAGGATACAACTCGGAGCGGAAACCTTCGGCTCGCTTTAGGAATTCTAGACCGGCTGGAGAAAGCTTCATGGTAAAACCTCATTGAATCCGACCACGTTCGAAGGATGAGCGTAGAAGAGCGTGACACCGCACCCATCCGTATCCAGCATAAGCGATCGCCCCACGTTCGGGTCCACGCGCGGCGCGTCTTTGGCGACCAGCGGGACCAGAACATTTAGCAACCCCGCGCCAGCCGTGACACCGATCTGAATCTGCTGGCTCGCCTTGACTGTGCCTGTTAGGAAGTACGCCGCGCCCGCCGCCGCGTACCCCGCCCACCGCATTGCGCGCCCCTGCCAAGATTTTTTTGACAGCAGCCGCTCCGCCGTCGCGGGTTCCATCCACGGAATCCCCCGGTAGCTGGCGAGCGCGTAGACCGTCGTGATGCTGACAGCTTTCGGTGGGCAGGCCCGCGCAGACCACAGGAATACCTTGTCGGTTATCTCGGTTTGCGGGGCAAAGGTGATTATCACCTCTGCCCCCGAAGCTAGGGCGGTCCCAAGGAACGCAAGCAGAGCGAGTCTCACGGCCCTACCGCCGCCTTTGCTACAATCTGAGCGTCCAACACGTTGACCGCGCCGTCACCGTTCTGGTCGTTTGTCACGGTGCCGGTCAGAATTTCCTGAATCATGAGTTGCAGATCCAGTACGTCCGTTTTGCCGTCACCGTTGAGGTCGGTTCGAGCGAGAACACCGAAAAAATAGGGTGTACCAGCCACTATTACTGCGGCGGTGCCGTCCAGCTTCGCACCCACCAACCCGGTCAGTGGGATACCGACATTCCCCGGCAGGGCGTTGGCCGGGACGGTGACCTGATACGTCGCCACCACGCCGACCGTGTAGAGGTTGGAGTTGATCCCGACCGTCAGGCATGTCTGGCTCGTCGGCATTCCGCAGTACAGCGTCTTCGCTGCCGCATTGCTGGCCGCTCCCGCCGACGCCGTGAACGTCAGGCCGCTCGGAACCGCCGTAGTCCACTGGAGCGCGGCCAGATTCTCGGACGGAGCCGACAGCGTCAGGTTCAGGGCGATAGTCTGGCCGGGTCGGGCCGTAGCAGGGCCGGTCAGCGTGAGCGTCTGACCGGCCAGCAGCGCCGAAAACAGTGGGACGATGGCGAGTCTCATGTTCCCTCCGGTTTCTTGCTCACCGTGATCTCGATTTTGAAGCCTTCCGGACTAGCCAGAGGGGACTTCGCAATCTGCGCCAGAAACGATTCGAGCGCGGCCAGAGTCGGAACAAACCGCTCTGTTAGCGCTCGCTCGTCAATGGCGTCTTTCATGTCGCCCAGGAGTCCCATGAGTCACCTATTTGATCGGAGCGCCAAAGGCTTGCCAGCCAAGAATCGCAAGCAGCACGAACATCAGCAAACTTCCTCCCCACACGCGCGGGGAATAGGGCTGGCCGGGAACGTATCCGCTCCACGCTCCGAAGACGGCCCAAACGATCATCAACACCCAAAACAGAATCGCTAGTGTCATAACCTCTCTCCCTTCCTGTTAAGCCGGTCCAACTACGCTGTAGAACGACACGCGACCGAAGAGCCCCATCCGCTCGACCTTGATCCCCTTCACGCCTTTGTAGGTTTCCGGCCAGTCGGTCGGTCTGGTGTCTTCGGGATCACACGTCAGCACGCTGCCGTCCGACGTGATCCCATTGATCGATGTTACGTTGGGCGGATACCTTCCGACCAGATAATTCGGGATTTCCAGCAGCACCAGCGGCGCTGGGTCGGAAACCGGCCCGCCAAATTTGATGACAATGGCGTCCTGGCTTGTCCCTTCCGGAGGAGCGTCCACGTACAGTTCTGGTTCCGGTGGTGCCGGTTGCGGAGGTGCGGGTTTGTTGTTCGCTCGCGCCCAGTCGGCGTCCACGTACCACCGCTTCACAGCCTCGGCGCGAATCTTTTTGTGTTCTTCATTGATCTGAAGGCAGATCGAAATCAAGTTCTGTCGGGCCGTCTTGTAGACATATCCCTCAAGTGGATTGTCCATATTTCTCCTTTCACCTGTAGGCAAATACAAACATAGCGTAGGGGTCCAGGGACGATACGCTGGAAAAAGATGGCCCAGTCCAGGTCGCCAGCATCCGTTCCTCTGGATCGATGAACGGGTTGACGGGCTCCCTTCTATGAGCAGGGTGACCGCGCTTGATGGATCGTCGATGTTTTTGGGCCTGCACTTTATTCTTGTAGGCGTAGCACAACGGGCATCTACCGCATCGGCATCGGGTGTCTGGAAGCTTCGTCATCCTTCTCCTATTTGGAATTGTACTCTAAACATGCAAGAAAACGGTTGACTTTTCTTCAGATGGTGGTACTCTATTTGCGATGCAAGTGATTTTATTGAAAGGATTCGTATGATGGTGGCCCAAAAGGTGGTTTTCAATCAAGCGGTACTCAACGGCAGCGTGAAGCACACGGTGAAAGAGGGATCTGTCGTAACTACATTTTCGATATCCAGCCCGCTTACTATTGAAGCGGCAGACATGCTCGGATGCAAAGCTCTGCTTTACGGCCCGGATGGGCTGAGCAATACCCAGTACCGGGTAATCGGATTACGCCCAATTGAGGAAAGCCTTCGCGTCACCCTGGAGCCGAAAGACATTCCGGAAACTTTGAACGTCGTGGCCGATCGCTGCGATCCGGCTGTCAGCGCCGAAGAGGGCGGGCTGAGCATTGCGGCGAAGTTCTCCATGACTGGAGATGAGTACTCTGTTGTCGAGTTCCTCAAGAAAGCCGGAAACGCTCCGTGCCGATTCGTGATCGAGAAACAGCAGGATAGGCTGGATCTTGAGGTTGCTGGAGCGGAATCTCCGGAAGCGACAGAGGCGGAGGAGGCTGCGGAGCCTGCGGGGGCGGAAGGGAAGCCCAAACCCGGTCGAAGGGGCAGGAAGCCGAAGGCAGCAGAGCCCGAGCCCGCCGAGCAGGAACCCGAGTCCGAAGGCCCTCCGGACGATGAAAGCGTCCTGGTTCATTTCACGAGGATAGGGGTTTAGTTGAAAAAGCCAGCCAGCGTCGATCCGGCGTTCCCAGATCAGGCGTACACAACGCCTACGATGATGGTTGGCTGTCACCGCATACAGTATATCCCGCAGTGCGACGACGACGAGGCTAAGGTGCAGTGGATCAAGCAGATCAGGGAACGGCTGCACCGGGCCGACGTTATCAAGTATCCTGGACTTTACGATCCTGAGGCGTAATCCAGAATGGAAAACATAAAGAGTCCCGATCTTCCTTTCCGCTTATTCCCTGTCCAAAGCAAAATGATCGAGCAATGCAGGGAACCTTTTGCAAAAGATAGGGCGGTTCTAAAATCCATGTCCATCGATCACGGATCGGCGGTAGCGGCGTTGGCACTTCGAAAACTATTCTACGGGAAGAAGGCTGAGTAGTGGGAATGGAATACGTCAAAGATCTCTGCTCCATAGTCATCCCCATCTGGAACAAGGCCGAAGAAACACGCGGGTTCTGCGAGAAGGCCATCGAATCCATCGTCGAGCACGTCAAGTATCCCTACGAGCTAATCCTGGTGGACAACGCGAGTGCGTTTCCCCTGACTGGGGAGTTCCTGTATAAAATCTTCTTCGTAACTGGTAAGGAAACGATCCTGTACTGCCTTCCAGAAAATGTAGGGTTCGGCCCAGCCGTTAACTACGGGGCGACGAAGGCCCGTGGTGAGTACCTCTGCCAGATGAATTCGGACTGCGAACTGGTCGAGGATTCGGTTTCCATTCTAATCGAGGTGATGAACAAGCACGATCTGGCCGTGGGGATGCCCGAGAACTACGGCGCGTGCAAGCATTACGGGCTCAGCAAGGCTCCGGTTTTGATGGGGAAGGACTGGCGATTCGGGGCCTTCTGGGTGATGCGTAGGTCAGTGTGGGATGAGATTGGCGGGTTCGATGAGGGATACATCTCTGGGTATTTTGAAGACAGCGATGCCTGGAAAAAGATCGAAGCCCTTGGATACAAGATCGCCGGATGGCGCGGGACCTGGGTTTACCATATAGGAAACGCATCGTCGCATCCTGATCGAGACAAGTACTTCCAGATGAACAGGGAACGGTACGAGAAGCGGTGGTCGGTGAAGTACCCGTAGAAGTCCAGATCTGGACATGGGAGAAAAGCGAAATGATGAGCAGCGAAGATTACACCGGAATGTCTGACGATCAGAAGAAGGTGTTCAGCGATCTCTTCGAGCGTCAAACCGAAACGGTTGAGAGCATGAGGGAGAGATTGAAGCGGGAGTTCGATCCGATGGACAAGATCGAATTCTTTCGCCGCAGGAAGGAACAGTTCAAAGAGATCCCGAAGTGAAGTCCAGATCCGGACATGGAGACACGGTGGAATACCCACCCGAAAAACAACAGCTTCTATCGCACCTACTCGCTCAGGGAGACGGCCACTATCGGGAGATGCTCGGTTGGCTGGCTCCACACCTAAACGATGCCAAATCCATGTCCCACGTCTGGGCGAACAAGACGCTCCCAACCTTCGACGCCATGGCGTACTGGGCGATGCTCAAGGAGTTCCAGCCACACAGGATCATCGAGGTCGGATCGGGCCGATCGACGCTGATCTCTTTGGAAGCTAGGAAGCGAGGGTTCATAGAATCGCACATCACCGTGATCGATCCAGGCGACGGAAGAAACAACCTGGACCTTGACCACTCCTTCTTCAACGAGTGCGAATCCCATGTGAACGCGCCGGTTCAAACCCTCGATCCAGACTTGTTTCGCGGCCTAAAAGCGGGAGATCTTCTGTTCGTTGACGGAAGCCATATTTGTTATCGCGGCAGCGATGTAACCTATGTCTTCCTTGAAGTTCTCCCGCGTCTAAACCAAGGCGTGATCGTCCACATCCACGACATCATGTGGCCGTTTGACTACCCTCTGGTTTGGCACCAGCAGAGACGCGGCTACACCGAGCACTATTTGATGGCGGTGATGCTGCTGGCCGACGCTGGGCGGCGCTACAAGATCCACCTCCCGGTGCGCTACATACTCAGCGAACCAGCTTTCGAGAAAAGCTTGCTACCGTGGAGCGAAGCCGCCAATAGCGTTGGCATGGAGCTATCCGGTGAGAGTTGGTGGTCGAAGGCGTACATGGGGTACCAGGGAACGGGGTTCTGGATGGAGGTAAATGGGTGAGCGAGCACGTTCTGTTGATAAACCCGAACTCCCCGTTTCTGTTTGATCCCTGCGCTTTACCGCCATTGGGGTTGCTCTACCTTGGCGCAGCCCTGGAAGCGAATGGATTTGAACCTCGGATCGTCGATCTAGCCTTCAAGGAATCCACCATCAAGGGCTTCGACCCGTTTCTGATCGGCATTGGATCTGTTACCGCAAACTATCCTGGGTTGCCGGATCTTATAAGCCAGTGCCGAGACGTATACCCAGGTGTGCCTATCATCATTGGTGGGCCTCATTTCTCGATCGTTCCGGCAGATTCAAAACGTCTAGGGGCTGATTCCGTGGGCATCGGAGATTGCGAAAACGCCATCATCGAAGCGGCCACGGATGCCCTGTCTGGAGAGCCGATCTTCAGTCTCTACCGTTCGTATGGCGGGGTGGTGGACGTTAACAAATACCCGATTCCGGCTAGACATTTATTGCCGATTCACGATTATACTTACAAGATCAGGAAAGCTCCAGTAACGTCGCTGATAACTTCAAGGGGATGCCCTTATACTTGCGCGTTTTGTAGTCATTGGGAAGGGTATCGGGAAGTTCGGTTCCGCCACACTGAGAACGTAATCGAGGAAGTTGGGATTCTGAAATCGATGGGATTCCGCACCTTACTGTTCTTTGACGACGAGTTCAACCTGAATCACCTCCGCATGATGAAGCTCTGTAAGGCGCTTCAATCTGAGAAAATCACTTTCAGGGCCATGGCCCGCACGAATCTGTTCAACGAAGAGCAGGCACAAGCCTTGGTGGCGGCTGGATGCACTCATCTGTCATTCGGAGTAGAGAGCGGGAACGCCGACATCCTTCGGAGCATGGGGAAGCAGACGACGCCCGAAATCAACTCTCGCGCCAGGAGTATCTGCCGGGATAACGGGATCTTATTCCGCGCGTTCGTGGTTATTGGACTTCCTGGGGAAACGAGAGAGACAGCGCTTGAGACTAAGCGGTGGCTTATAGACAATCAGGTTGACGAGATAACCTGCACGGCGTTTGTTCCGAACCTTGGATCTCCGATCGTGAAGAATCCGGAGCAGTACGACACACAATTCCGTATGGCCTACCAGGATCACGTCATGTCATACTGGAGCAACGAACAGATTCAGCGTGACGATCTAGTCCGCACGTCGAGTCTTAGCGCTACGGAGATTGCTGAATTGAGGGACGAAGTGGACGAAGACGCGCATCGTGGATGCGGGATTGAACCTCCTCTGCGAGTAAAGGAGAGCACCCGTTGGAAGAACAAGAGATGAAGACGTTCTCGATCATTCACGCCAGCGCACGCCCGAACAAGTGGCGCGAGTCTTACGAAGACTGGATGCGTAACGCAGCCTATCCCGAAAGAATCGAGTACCTTCTGTGTGTCGATGTCGGTGGTCCGTTCGGGGCTCCTCCGCATCCTCATGTTTCGCAAGTCGTACCGGAGTATCCTAATGTGCGGCTGGTTTGGAACAACCGGCGCAAGTGCTGTGTTGATGCCTACAACGCTGGGGCGGCGATGAGCACTGGGCGAATCCTGATTTTGAATTCAGACGATTTCTTCACCCCTCCGAACTGGGATCTAAAACTTCTGTCAGTAGTCGAAGCCATGGATTCAGAGTTTGTTATCGAGGTATTTGTCACGCCCCGTCGTCTTCTATCCTTACAGATCATGTCCCGAGCAAGGTACAAAAAGCTTGGCTACGCTCTTTACCCAGAGTACCAGTCGGTTCGGGTTGACGTTGAGTTCACCGAGCACGCCCGAATGGACGGGGTTGTTCTGAACGCTTTACACGTCCCGTTTCGTCACGCGCATCCTGGGATGCACGGGCCTGGGTGGGACGAGGTGTACGCGCACGAGAACTCTTTGGAATCCTACGCTCTAGGGGCCGAACTGCTTGAGCGCAGGCGCAAGTCCGGATTCCCACCATACATCGAAGGGGGCCTATGATCTTCGACTGCACCATGTTCTTTTCCGAATGGGATCTACTGGAGATCCGGCTGGCTACGCTGGGCCACGTTGTGGACTACTTCGTCATTGCAGAAGCAGATCGCACGCACCAGAACAACCCAAAACCGTTTCTGATTCCGGACAGCGGAGTATATCAACGGTGGAGTTCGAAAATAATCCACGTCCCCGTGGTGATGCCGCAGTACAATGGGAATCCGTGGGAGTTTGAGCAGCATCAGCGCAATGGGGTAATGGAGACGATACAGCAAATGGCTCTTCCCGGCGACACGATTATAGTCGGCGATCTAGACGAAATCCCAAGGCCGGAAGTGGTTGCCAAGATGGATGGGTTTGAACGCGGCAAGGTTTGCATGGAGCATCTTAGCTGCTACTGGCTGAACTACCGATGCGCGTCTCCTTGGCCTGGGACGGTGATTCTTCCATGGTCAGAAATGCAGAAGATAAGCGGCTCGGATCTGGAGCCTCGATACCACGGAACGGCTGTCGGCGTGCGCGTTAAGCGGAACACGTTCTCTGGTATACCGGACGCCGGATGGCACTTCTCGTATCTGGGTGGGGTTGACGCCATAATCCACAAGATCAAAAACTTCGCGCACGGGGAGTACAACTCCGCTTACTGGCTGGACCCTGAAAGGATCATGGAGCGCATCAAGGTGGGGTGCGATCCATTCGAGCGCGGCGGGATGGTTCGGCTCCTCCGCCCTGTCCCAGTCAATGAGCTTCCACCTTACGTGGTCGAAAACGAGGAAAGGTTCAAACACCTGATCTACCATGACTCCAACGATTGAATTTATCAACACCAATATCCAGGGCTGGATGTCTCCGGTTGAACTGGAGTGGCTCTACAAAACCTCGCAGGAGATGGACAGCGTAGTCGAGTTGGGAAGCTGGAAAGGCCGAAGCACCTACGCTCTTCTGAGCGGATGCAAGGGCTTGGTGTACGCCATCGATCACTGGAAGGGAAGTTCTGATAAGGACTCCCCCACCGGGATACTGCAATGCACCGGGGAGGCCCTGGTGCGGGACATCCACGAAGAGTTCATGGGCAACGTGGGGCACTTCCCGAACCTTCGATCGTACATCTCTAAGAGCGCGGAAGCGGCCACCTTGTTTCCGGAATCGTTCAAGGCCGACATGGTGTTCATCGACGCGGGACATTATTACGAAGAGGTTCTTCCAGACATCGAGGCATGGCTACCGAAAACTCGAAGGCTGATCTGCGGGCACGACTACTTCTATCCGGATGTCGCTCGCGCCGTCAGCGAGAAGCTGGGGACATACACCGTAGCCGTCGCACCAAACACCAGCATCTGGTATGTCTGGCTGCCAGCAGAGGTGCCCGGTGCCTAAACCAAACGTCGATCTGCTGTACATGGCAAAGAACCGTCTGGAGTTCACGCGGGAATCGTTCGCCGCCCTGGAAAGAAACACGAACTGGAACCTGATCCGGAACTTCGTGATTTACGACGACGGTTCCACGGATGGGACTCTTGAATTTCTGGAAGAGAATGCCAAGTATCGGAACGCAGAATTGCGCCAAACCGACTTCGGCAATTCGGTGGACGTGTTTGGTGACTACATCAAACGGTTTGAGCCAGGGGCTGAGTTCTTCGCCAAGGTGGACAACGATGCCATGTACCCACCCAACTGGCTCGATATCTCGCTGGGTGTGCTCGATCGACACGCAGAATTGCAGTTGCTGGGCGTCGAGTACGGCGGGTTCAACGACGGTGGGGAGCTTCCCCATACCTACATTCTTCATCCCAAGGGGCATATTGGGGGGCTGTTTGTGGCACGAAGCAGCATTCTCCAGATCAGGCCCAACGAACCGCTGGTATCGCAGAACAGGTATTGGGGATGGCAGGAATGGGTTTCTGGTAGGAAGCTCATGCGCGGCTGGCTGAAACCGGCGATCCCGACGTTCGTGCTCGATCGGGTTTACTTCGACCCGTGGATATCGTATACCAAAAAGTACGAAGCAGCCGGATGGCAGCGCGGATGGATTCGATACAATCACAGTCACGATCATTTATGGGAGGGCTGGTGCCCATGGATTCAACCACAGAAAACAGCTTAACCCTGGAGAATCTGTACAACGAAGCCTGTTCCGAATGGTCGGATATCCAAGACCACCTCCCCAGGCTGCGTGACTACTCCCTTTTGGTCGATCACGTCACTGAATTCGGCGTTCGGACTGGGTTCTCAACCAGGGCGCTGCTGGCCGGATTCCCCAAACGGATGATCTCCTACGATATCAACCCATATTCTGACGAACCGCGCATCAGAACTGCCACCCAAGCCGCTTGTGTGGACTGGACGTTCGTACAGGATAACATCCTGTTTGTTGAGATCGAGCCCACAGATTTGCTGTTCATCGACACCTACCACACCTACTCCCAACTCAAGGCTGAACTGAATCTACACGCTTCCAAGGTGCGGAGATATCTGATTTTGCACGATACGGCTTTCTTTGGCGAAGTCGGGCAGGACGGGAAGCCTGTGGGTTTGATCCAAGCCTACCGGGAACTGCTGGTTGAAGACCCTTCCTGGCACGTTGTCGAAGTGCTTTCAAGCTCGTATGGGCTGACCGTACTGGAACGCCGAACCACTTAATTGTCAACGCTATCCATATGAAATAGTAATTGCCCCTTCGGTCCCGAATCCCTTAAACTGATCGTGTGAGATGGATCAACGCTATACGTCTGTGGATCGGGCTCCTTCTGATCCGTTTCGGCGCGTTCATCTCCGGAATCCCAGCCCCCGCCTTTGATGTCAAGGGACTGCATCGACGCCATCGCCTAGTCGAATCCGGTTTAGGGCGTCCCAATAAGCACGTAACAGTGAGGCTGTCGTGACCGAATTCCTTACCGCATTCCCTCCGCTTGGTCGGATTCAGCCCGCCCTTGGCAGCACCTCGGACATCTTGGTTAATTTCCCAGATTTACGCGATGAAGAGTTCTTTGTGCATCTGATATTATTCCAAGCCGATCCAACTAATTCCGGCAGGGTCTATATCGGAGACGCCACTCTCGACGTGGCAACAAAGGTTGGCATCAACTATATCTTGGCTTACGCCGGGGACAGTTTTGCGATCGATGCCGGTATGGTTTTGAACACAATCGATGCTAGGGGATTTCGGGTGGCCGTTGACCAAGCTGGTGATGGGGTGTACATCTCAGCGCAATTGAGGTAGCCTCGATGGCCGTCTACTTCGACAATAGCCGCCCAGGAATACCGGGAACATCAGGAACTAGCGGCACCAGCGGAACTGGCGGAGGGGGCGGGGGTACCTCTGGCACATCTGGTATTAGCGGAAGCAGCGGTTCGTCTGGGTTGTCTGGGTCAAGCGGGACATCCGGAAATTCTGGTAGCTCTGGTATCTCTGGTAGCTCTGGATCTTCTGGATCGAGTGGAGAGAACGGACTTTCTGGAAGCAGCGGTACTTCGGGGGCATCGGGAGCCAGCGGTTCCAGCGGCGTCAGCGGATCATCCGGATCTTCAGGAACTTCAGGAACAAGCGGTACTTCCGGGGAATCCGGATCTTCTGGTAGCAGTGGAAACTCAGGGTCTTCCGGAACCTCAGGTGGAAGTGGGAGTTCGGGGACAAGCGGAGCCGCAGGAACTTCAGGTTCCAGTGGCACTTCGGGAGAATCTGGTAGTAGCGGTTCTAGCGGCAGTTCGGGAAGTTCCGGATCATCGGGGAGCAGTGGCTCGTCAGGAACTTCCGGGGAAACCGGAACAAGCGGGACCTCTGGGACTTCTGGAGAGACGGGGACCAGCGGCACATCCGGGACAAGCGGTGAAGCCGGAACGTCTGGTACGTCGGGTGAATCGGGGAGTAGCGGGACCAGTGGGGAAAGTGGAACATCTGGTACCAGTGGCACATCTGGCGCGGCTGGCGAAGTCTCTGGGATGACGCTTTACTTCGACAACATAGAGAGCGACATCTCTGGGCCTACGCTTACTTCTACTGGGATCTCTTTTGTCAATTCCAACCCGGATACCATCGTTCGGGCTTCGGGAGATTGGGTGGCGGATGGATTCCTGCCAGGATGTAAAATCGTAGTTACAAACGCAGCCCAGCCTGGGAACAATGCTACATGGGCGGTAGTATCCGTAAGTCCGTCTACGCTAACTCTGTCTGCTATAAGCGTTCTAACGGCGGAGGGCGTTGGTGCTAACGTCACCATTACAACACACTATGAGAAGTTAACCCGCGTCCCGGTTTCGGGAGTCAAGATTGACGAGTCTAGCTCCGTTGTTTTGTCTGACGGAGGAGTCCCCCTGGACTCATATGCCACGGTGGCCATGGTCCCAGGTCAGGCCGGATACGTTCCAGGAGGCGGTTGGCAATTCCACGGGTGGTTCTATGTGAACACCGCTGTCGGGATTCCGGTAGTGACGTTTAAGTACGAGGTATTGAAGGTAACCGATGCCGGTGTTGCTACATCTCTATTTACTACTCAGGCAACCCCTCAGATTACGTCTACAGATCCAAACAACCCGCAAGAAGAAGATATTAGCTACACGGTTCCGGATTCTACCTACGCGCTTCTGACGACCGACCGGATCGCAATAAGGGTGCTGGCGTATAACAACAACGCTCTTGCTAGGATTGCTCATTGGATCTATCAAGGGACAGAGTTTGCTTCGCACGTTCACACCACATTTTTCGTTTCCGCACCTTCCGGAAGCAGCGGCACCAGCGGAACGGCGGGGAGCAGTGGTAGCTCAGGAAGTTCCGGAAGCTCTGGTACGTCGGGCGAATCCGGTTCCAGTGGATCTTCCGGGAGCAGCGGATCAAGTGGGGCCTCTGGCGCGGCGGGGGCTTCGGGCAGTAGCGGGTCTTCGGGGGAATCGGGTTCTTCTGGGAACAGCGGCACATCCGGGGTGTCGGGATCGTCTGGAATTTCTGGAACTTCCGGAACTTCCGGAGGGGCTGGCGCATCCGGGACTTCCGGATCGTCTGGAACGTCTGGAAACAGCGTTGCCCTTACTCTTACATCCGCTCCAGCGGACGATCACACTATATCTGGAATCACCGCTCCATTCACGGCACACGATAACCAGTCTATGGGCGACGTGTGCTACATTGCATCAGATGGACAGGCCCAGTTAGCCAAGGGAGATGCGATCGCCAACGCTTCCGGATGTGTCATGTGCGCTGACGCTTCGATTAGCGCCGGGAATTCAGGTAACTACTTGCTTATGGGCATAGCTAGGAACGACTCGTGGACCTGGACGGTGGGTGGATTGGTGTACCTGAGCACTACTGGTACAACTGGGAATACTTTGACTCAGACGGCCCCGCACGGGAGCAAAAATGTAATCCAGATCGTTGGGCTGGCAACGCACGCCAACCGGATCTATTTCAATCCGGAGCTAGTCCAGGTTGTACACGTATGATGAGGCGATTATAGATGCTGAAGTACTGGAAGGACGGACTTCCGCTTGCTGGATCAAGAGATGGAACGATGTCGTACTGGCTTAACGGGCTTCCGTATGCCGTGGCGACAGAAATCGCTTCCGTATCCGGTTTTACTCCAGCGGAAATAGAGTCCGTTTCTGGGGAAGCGGTCGCCTCTATCTATTCTGTCTCCGGGGTTGTGATGGAATAGCATCGAAACAGCTTGCATTCCGATGTGAGCTAGGGTAAGCTGTCAACAGTATGGCCCAACTACCAGATGTGGCAATCGTAACGATATCTCGATTCATGGATTTGTTTCAGCAACTCCATGATTCCATTGAGAAACATGAACCGGCTTGGCGACACCGGATAGTGGTAAGGGATATTGACCCCCAGGGTGATAAGTATCCAGTTTTGGGAAAGCACGATGGGTGGTCGGTTCTTCCGGGAGCCCTCCCCTTCAACTACGCCCGCAACTGGAACATAGGAATCAAGGCCACTCCTTCAGACTGCGACGTTCTGCTAGTGAACGACGACGTGGCGTTCGTCCAGCCCAACGGGATAGCTAGTTTGCGGAGGATCGCCCATGAGCACCCAGACGTGGGCATCCTCTCTCCGTTGTTTGACGGAGAGGCGGGGAATCCGCTCCAGTGTCTACCCAAGGTTTATGGAGAAGACTTGTGGTTTTCCGAAGAGCGTCTGGCGTTTTCGTGTATCTACATAAAACGGAGAACTTTAGACGCAGTCGGTTTACTGGATGAGAAATTCGGCGAATACGGTGGCGACGATGTGGACTACTGCTTGCGCGTTCAAAAGGTTGGTCTGAAACTCGGAATAACTTCCGGGGTAACGATAAAGCACGGATTCGGAGATAGGAAATCGGGAGCCTCAGCCCACAGGATGAGCACGGATTCTGATCTTAATGAGCAGATCGGCAGGATGAACAGGCTCCTGGAGAAGAAGCACAACCGCGACCCGCTATGGGATGGCTCCTCGCTCTCATTCGAGACCCCATTGGGGAATCGGGTGCTTCTGAGTTTCGTTGACGGAGCCAGGGTTGAACCCAGAGGAGAGGCTAAGGCTACTTATTCCGTAAAGTTTATAAACGACGAAACGGGCGAGTGCTATTACGGTACGGAAATAGGACAATGGAATTGGGCGGCACCACACGCCAAGTATTTCGTTCCATGGCGCGTCCTGGTGGACGAAAAAGGGATATGCGTTATGGATCACCGCTTGTCTTTAGAAGGCAAGTCGGTTCTTGTTTTCCTTAGCAGCAAGTCTCTCGGCGATACGGTGGCCTGGATTCCCTACGTGGAGGAATTCCAAAAGGCGCACAACTGCAAGGTCCACGTCAGGACGTTCTGGCGCGGGATTCTGGAGAAAGCGTATCCAGATCTGGACTTTCATGACGTAGACGAACTAGTACCGGAAGTGTACGCCTCCTACACAATCGGATGTTTCGATGACGATTACAACAAGTGCAAGAATAACTGGCGGGTGATCCCGGTACAGCAGATAGCCAGTGATTGCCTCGGTCTTCCGTGGGGAAATATCCGCCCTCGTATCGTTCAATCTGACGATCCACGACCGATCAAAGATCGATACGTGGTGATCTCTGAATTCAGCACCTTCCACGCCAAGCAATGGCTGTATCCGAATGGCTGGCAGACGGTTGTGGATTGGCTCACCAGCCGGGGATATCGGGTTGCTTCGATCAGTAAAGAGCCCACCGGACTGCGGAACGTGCTGGCCTGGAACAATCGATCCATCGAAGAAACAATCAACAACATTAAACACGCCGAACTTTTCGTCGGTGTCTCCAATGGGCCGATGTGGCTGGCTTATGCGTTGAGCGTTCCGAGCGTGATCATCTCCGGGTTTACACTCCCGTATTCCGAGATGTCGGACTGCTACCGAGTGATCAACCAAAAGGTATGCACCGGCTGTTACAATGACATCAGCCACCCATTCGTTCGCGGACACTGGTTTTACTGCCCACGAAAGAAGAACTTCGAATGCTCTATTTCGATCACTCCAGAAGCGGTTAAAGACGCCATCTGCAAGGCGATTGGAGGGCCTACTCCAATCCGTCCAGTCGATCTACCAGAGTCCATGCGATCTTATCTCAGGCAGAATCAAGAAGAAGGCATCCTCTATATTGCTCCTCACCTTAGCACTGGTGGCCTACCGCAATATCTGCTCTGGTCGATCGAGCGTGCTCTGAAACGCGGCGTTTCCGTAGAAGTAGTTGAATGGACGTGCCTGTCTCCGGACTACACCGTGCAGCGCAAGAAGATCCAGTCGCTCTGCCGAGTGCATAGCCTGATGAACAGTAAAGACGGTCATCTGTGGGAAATCTTGCACAACTTCAGGCCGAGCATGGTTCATCTACAGGAGTTCGCAGAGTCATTCCTTCCGGATCATGTTTCCGGAGTCTTATTCAAAAGCGAAAGGTACGTGATAGTTGAGACGACGCACGACAGTAGATTCAACCCCAAAGACAAAAGATGGTTCCCCAAGAGGATCGAAGTAGTGTCTAGGTTCCATCAGGGTCATTTCGCTTCTCTGGGAGTCCCGATAGACTACGTCCCGTACACGGTGGAGCCGAAGCCGCGCCCCGCTAGGGACTACGCACTGCTGAACATGGGGCTAGAACCAAGGCAGAAACACATCCTCAACGTCGGCCTATTCACGCCGGGGAAGAACCAGGGGGAAGTGTTCGCCATCGCTAGGCAGATGCCCGACGTAATGTTTTATTTTCTGGG
>Ga0316626_10000235_pt1 | contig 20165 bp, 45 predicted proteins | sample OWC_Aug_T1_C1_D5_FD_207656 | JGI IMG/M metagenome (GOLD analysis project Ga0316626, IMG submission 207656) | Wetland soil microbial communities from Old Woman Creek delta, Ohio, United States - OWC_Aug_T1_C1_D5_A | ecosystem: Environmental > Terrestrial > Soil > Wetlands | place: USA: Ohio...
CGCCCCGTGCGGCCAGCGGAAACCACCCCAGAGAGGGAGACAACATGTCCGACACCTCAACGTCAGTCGTCGCCATCGCCAAAGGCGACCGGGTCCGGGTCGGGGGCACCTCGTACGACGCGACAGAGGACGCCACCCTACACGGCACGTTCGTCCCCGGCCGCCAGCAGACGAACCGCCATCTGCAGGTCGTCTGCACCAACCCGGACTGCCGGACCCGCGCCCAGTCGGCCGGACTCAAACCGTGGGGCGTCCGCGCCTCGCGCTCCATGTTCCTGCGCGGCATGCCCCGCTGCGGGGAGTGCGACGGCATCTGGGCCGACGGCTCGCTCCACACCTGTGAGCCGGACGGGTGGACGTTCGACGAGCTACCAGCCGACGAGAGCTAGCCCGACCCGACCAGAGAGAGGGGACACACAATGCACCAACCCGCGCTCGACACCGACCGGCTCCTTGAGCAGCTTCACAACCTGTCCAAGTTGGAGCTAGTCGAGGCGTGCCTCCGGCTGGGCGTCTACGCTTCGAAGCGGACCCCACGGCAATACGCCTTTGCCGTCCCGCCTGAGGGGCTGCGCCGGGCCATTCGGAACCACATCGCCAACGGTGGGTACCGCCCGTCGCCCGTCCCGGTCCCGGCCCCCAAGCCGGTCAGTTGGGACATCGAAACTCCGGGCGCCTTCCCGGCGAAGCCAGAGCCGACCGTCATCCCGGCGCCCGCGCCTGTCGAGGCGCCTGTCGAGGCGCCCGCCATCTATGCCGCCGTCGACGCCGACCTGCTCAAGCGGCTGGTGGACGAAGCCGTGGCCGCCCGCATGGCCGACCTGACCGCCGCGACCCGCGTCACGCTCGACCTGCCGGGCGACACACCCGGTGAGCGTGTCGAGGTCGACGCTGGCATCCAGCCGCGACAGGCGCCGCTGCTCGCCCGCCTCATCGGGGACGGGCTGAACGTCTGGGTCGCTGGCCCCGCCGGGTCCGGTAAGACCTACACCGTCATCCAGTTGGCAACCTTGCTTGGGTTCCGGGTGTTCCGCGTGCCCTGCAGCAAGCAGACACCGGCCAGCCTCTTCATGGGCTTTCAGGCGGCCACGGGCGTCTACACCCCCGGCATCGTCTGGCACGCGGTCGAGGCCCAGCGCAACGGCGAGAAGTCCCTCATCGTCTGGGACGAATACGACCGCCTGCCCGCTGGCATCGCCGTGCAGGCCAACGGGCTGCTAGACGGCTCAGCCGTCACGTTCCCCCACGGTGAGACGCTGAGCCTCGCGGACCTTGGCATCCGTCAGGTGGTCTGCGGCAACACGTTCGGAGCGCCCACCCCTGAGTTTCCCAGCGCAGAGAAGACCGACCGCAGCACGCTCACCCGGTTCGTCAAGCTGTTCTGGGACTACGACGAGACGTTCGAGCGCGCCCTCTACCCGGACGTGGCCGACTTCGTCACATTCGGTCAGGCGCTCCGGGCCGCCGCCCGGCGGCTGGGTGTCACCTCACTCTGCATCAGCATGAGGACGTTCGACGGCGCGCGCAAGCTGCTCGCCAGCTACGGCCGCGACACCACGGAGCGGCTACTCATCTGGGAGGGCCTGCCAGTCGATGACGCGCAGAAGCTGGCGTCGGCCCTTGGCGTGCGTATCCCTGAGGCTGCCTAACATGCGCGCCCCGACGCACGAGACGCACACGAACCGCCGGACGGGCCAAACGTCCTGCTACCGCGTGTACACGTTCGATGACTTCACCGGGTTCCTCGCGGAGCTTCGGCCGCGCGCCGACGCTGGCTCACAGAACGTCGACGACCGGCCGACCCCCTTCTCAGGGACCCGGACCTACCGCGAGGCCCTCGACCTCGCGCGCAAGGGTTGGCCCGAGGGCATGGACCGGGTCCGGCCGATTGTCGACCGCGTGCTACAGGATGCCCTCAGGTGGGCGCACACGCCTGAGGACGGCCCCGCAATCGAGGGCGAGTACTTCGACCCCGGCCTCGTGGCGCAGGGCATCCCTGAGTGCTGCTACGCACCCGACGAGGAGTCGCAGCGGCTCGCCTACCTGCCCAGCGTCAAGCTGGCCTTGAACATCAGCGTGAGCAGTGCGGTATCCGGTGAGTCCATCTGCAAGCGTGGCGCGGCGTTCCTCGCGCTCGTGCAGACGCTAGAGGCTCTGGGAGTCAAGAACGAACTGTGGCTCACCGAAACCTCGTGCGGGCACGAGGTCAGAATCCTCGTCAAGGGCATGGGCGACATGCTGCAGTGGGACAAAGCGTGCTACCTGTTCATGCACCCCTCAGTACTCCGGCGCCTCATGTTCGCCGCGCAGGAAACCATGGGCGAGCCGGAAACCTACGGCGCCTATGGCCGTCCTGAGGACAGCTTTATGCCCGCCGACTTCACCCTGCAGGGCAACGAAGCCGCGCTACTCAACAACACCCCCATCGAGGACCTAGACCGCTGGGTCCTCGCGCACATCGAGCGGTTCATTAAGGGAGACATGAAGTGAAACACACATGGAACGACAACCGCCTCGACACACCGGGCGGCTACGTGCTCCGGGCACCAGTCGAGGACGATGACTTCGACAACCCGGACCACATCGTCTACATCGCGTTCGTCTGGACGTTCGACAAGTCACACAGCGCCACGGCTGACAGGGTGCTCTACGTCGGCCGCTACCAGTCCGTGGACGCTGCCAAGCGGCGCATCGCCCAGTTCAACACTGCCCGGCGCAACCTGCACTCCGGGCGCAAGCTGCACAACTAGGAGGGGACACATGACACGCAAGGATTTCATCGTCATCGCGGACGCCATCGCCCGCATCGAGGACGTGGGCGACCGCGCCGAGGTCGAGCAGCTGTTGGCAACCGTCTGCGCCAACAGCAACCCGAGCTTCGACTACGTCCGCTTCGACGCGCGCATCGTGAAGACCGCTGCTGAACTGTGGGGTGACAAGTGAGCAACGCGGTCTTGTCGATGCTGAAGCCATACACGGAAGCGGGCCGCTGGGGTGACGTAGCGCGCCGCCACATCACGCAGGTCAAGCGACTGAGCCGCAATCGGCGCGTCAGCCCGGCCACGATTCCACCGCACGTCACGGCCGCCGTGCAGGCTGCCAAGGCCGCCGCACATTTCGCGCGCATCGCGCTAGGAGAACACCAATGACACTCTGCCTGACACGCCACGAGATGGAAGACTGGGTCGTCCGACTCGACCGCGAGATTGCCAGAAGGGAGCGGTGAACCAATGACCCTCTACATGCTTCGCATCGACGGCGAAGAGTACTTGGGCGAGTTCAGCTTCGAAAGCGAGCGCGCGAGGGACGCGTTCATCTCCGGCTGGTGCTACGCGCGAGCGGGCGAGGAACCAGCCATGTGGCGCGCTGAGGAAGCGACGATGCACATGTGGGAAGTCGAGCAGCCCGACGAGGACAAGTAGCCGAAACCCCCCGCGAGGGGGGTCTGCCGGGGCTGGCCGCCCGGCACTGACGAGGCAGGCCAGATAGAGAGGACACGATGACTGCACTGGTTCACGGTTGGATGGGGGACGCGTGGTGGGCGTTCTTCGCATGGCTGGGCATCGTCTACTTCGCCAAGCTGACCTTGCTCACGCTCAAGCACACTGCCCGCGACTAGCGTGTACACACCCCTTGGCAAGGGTTGTGCATCAGACAGCACCAGAGAGAGGGGACATGATGAAGAACAACGACGAACCCAAGGTTGGCAAGTTTGGCACAGGGGTGGGTCGCCCGCGTGGTTTCGAGGGTGGCCTCAGGTGCCACCGCTGCGACTTCGCCCACGCAGAGGAACTGGAGTGGTACGAGCGGCCCTACCGCCTGCGCGTGGTGGGGTTCTCCGCTGACAAGGTCATCGCTGCCGTCCGCTACTTCGACACGGAGCAGCAGGTCAACGCGTGGCGCGTAGGGATGCGCCACAAGTACGGCTACTCCATCCCGACCATCGTGAGCCGGTCGGACCTGCCGGTCGACCTGCATCACAGCTTCACGTTCGACCCGGACGGCGACTTCGAATGGCCGTTCGCGGCCCCGGACCCGAGCGCGGAGGACGTGCCAGACACGTCCTACTACAGGTTCCCGTCGGATGACGCGGTGGTGCGTGATGCGTAGCCTGCCCTACTTCAACAGGTTCGACATCTGCGAGGCGCACCTCGCGCTGGAGTGGGACTACAACAAGGGGGGCGTCCTCTGGGAGCGCCCCACCAACCGTCTCACGCGCCGTTCCACGGGCTGCCAGTTGGCTCGCATGGGGTTTCGGTACGGCCCCCTGTTCAACGGGTACGACAGCTTGACAGAGAACGGCAAGGCTATCTACGGCGCCCTGCAACTGCGCTACGGGCTGAGCGTTCGCTGAGTAGGAGGGGACCGTGTACACGCACAAGCAGAACACCACCAAGGCGCAGGCAGTCAAGCTGGTGGCCCTCGTGCTGAAGCCGGGCCAGACAGGCGACCGCATGTCGCACTGGACCCCCGTGGGCGAGGGCGCCACGCTGGAGGACACCGGGTTGAACCGCCTGTTGCTCTGGCTACAGGCCGCCGACGCCGCGAGCAAGACGTGGGGCACGGTGCCTGCCGTCATCCTCGTGCCCGACTACTTCACTGTCCAGCACTGAGGACACCTGTGCAACCCAGAGAGGACACCCGCCAGCTATGGCCCGCGAGATGTGGCCTTGACAAGCTGGCACGCAAGTGGCATAATGGGGTGTAGGAGCACAAGCCAATGACAGTCACCACCAAGCAGTCAGTGATAACCAAAGCCGAGTGGGTGCGTGATGGCGCTCTCTGTATTGAGGACACGGAGAAGCGTGGCGCTCCCGTGCTCGTGCCAGAGGGGTCGACCGGCGAGGCGCTGCAGATGGACGCGCGCCGCTATTCTGCGTTGGTTGAAACCAAAGGTGTCGTGACGAACGGCGAGACGCGCCTCGTGCGTATCTGGCTGCGCGTCGAGTTGCTGGAGAAGGCGAAGCAGTAGCCATGGACAACCTCAGACGGGGCGACGTGTTCGTCATCGGGTACCGGGTCAAGGAAGACAGTCCCAGGTACCGGGTGCTCTACGTGAACGACTCGCGCGCACTGGTGGAGCCGGTCGAGAAGAAGACCATCGTCATCGGTGACGCAACGTTTCAGCGGTCCTGCGCGGCGGTCAGCATCTCGCCCAACTCTGCAGTCACCGTGGTGGCACACCAGCGGCTGCCCAAGGACACCGTGAAGTTGCCCAAGGTGAAGAATCCGCGCCGCCCGGTTCGCCTGCGCCGCCGCCTGCCCCGTGCCTCGCTGCCCCGACAGAGGGGTGGAGCGCACAAGGACAAGCGGCGCCCGGCCAGAGTCAACGCGCGTGTACACGCAAAGAAGGAAGCGGCATGACCCTCAACTTCCACCCCGACCTGCGGCGCCACATCGAGTCGGCCCTCGCGCGGGAAATCGAGGCGCACTACTACATGCTGCAAGACCTGCAGGAACTGCGGGACGAGATGGTCGACTCCGGTGCGACGGAAGCGAGGATGGCCTCGCTGCGCCAGCGCAAGCACGAGGTGGCTTTCATCATCGTGGGCTTGCAGAACGCCCTCGACGACCTGCGGAAGGAGAAGACCGATGTCCAGCAGTGACCTCGTGTACACGCTGGCGCGCACATGCGTGGAGCAGGCAGAGCGCCTGAACCTTGGACCCGACGAAGTGCGGGCATGGGTCGAGGACACCGGCTTGCACCATGAGTTGCTCGACCAGTTGTTCCCCGACTTCGAACAAGAGGGGTGGACCGGTGACGAGTACGGCGAGGCGCTCGACGAGGCCGAGGGCGACCTGCTCATCGAGGTGGAGCGTCTGATGGAGCGGAGGACCCAGTGAACATCTACCGCGTTTCCCGAATCCGCATCCCGCGTGACCGCCGCAAGGCGTGCTACGCGACCCCCTACGTGGTGGCCGCCACCAGTGCCGACAAGGCCCTGCGCGCGGTGGGCGACTACGAGACGCTGCCCCTCTACGACATTGAGGTGTGGCAGGTGTCGGAGTACGACCTGCATGAGGGCGCCATCATTCTGCGGGGGAACAGCTACCCGGTGGCCCGCGACTACGGCAACGAGTTCCTGTCGGGCGAGCGCCCCTACTACGAGCGGTTCGGCCGTGAGGCGTTCCGTCTGGTGCCCGCCAAGGAAGAGGTGACCAAGTGAAGTCACATCGGGTGTACGTCGCGCACTACTCACACGAGGACTACGGGCAGGGCATCGTTGGCGTGTACACCACGCAGGCTGATGCAATCGACGCCGTCATGCGCGACATAGCGGCGCAGGACTACCCGGTCGACGCTCAGGTGGACAGGGAGACGTTCGGAGACGACCGTGTGTTCTCCGTGGCCGACGACTACTGGTACGTCACACCGTCCAACCTGTACGAGGACTGACATGGCAAAGACACTCGTCACCGTTCAGGTCACGCTGCGAAAGCAGTACACCAAGGAGTTCGACCTGCCAGAGGATGCGGCAGAGCAAGCGGCCGACTGGGAGGACCCGCGCCAGGACCCAAGCTGGGAAGAGGTCGACACCTACTACATGGACGAACCCACGTTTGAAGTCATCGAGGTCGAGCCGCTAGAGGTCGACGAGGAGTAAGCGATGGCTAAGTCAAAGTCACCAACCGACCCATACAAGTTGTGTAACTTTGCCGTCGGCAGTGGGGAAGACTTCATCTGCTTCGACTTCTCGCCCAGCGGGCGCAAGGTCTGGCTCCACTCCGTGGTGAACAGCGAAACCGGACACTTCATCGAGGACTTCCGGTCCCCGGTGCTGGTGCCCCGTGACGCGGCGGTCGAGTTCGCGCTCGCCATGGTGGAGGACGCCATCGAGTGGTGCGTCCTGAACGACGTGAAGCATGACGCCAAGGGTTGGGACCAAGACGAGCAGTACTTCGCCCGCGCCGTGGCCTATGCCCTGATGGACAGGTTCTCGCAGGGACTGTACCCGCTGGTGCGGCGCATCAAGAAGGGGCGGCGCAATGGCTGAGCTAACCGACTTCTGCCTCGCGTTCTCTGAGCGAGCGTTCTGGACCGGGTTCACAGTCGGCGCCGTCTTCGGGCTGCTGAGCTTCGTGCCAGTGACCTACGTCGTCTATCAGCGTGGCTGGCTGACCGGCCTGCGCGACGTGCTGAAGTAGAGGAGGGGACAATGACGCAGCTACAGTTCAAGACACCGCAGGTGTACACGGAGGGCCAGTGGCGCCGTGTGCGTATCCCGGTCGAGGGGTTGGAGAAGCTAGACGATGGCCGGGTGTTCATCGCGCCCGGCTTCTACCCGCTCGTCGAGAACGGGCACGAGGTAACGGCCGACACCCACTTCCTCTACCTGATGGGGACCTACGAGTGGGAGCGCGCAGACTGCGGGCTGGGCTGCCGCTGCAACGCGCGCATTACCAGCACCATCAACAGCGGGCTCTGGTGCGAGGGAGTGATGCTGCCCCAGCCGGGGGAGCGATGACTCTCTGGCAGCGGTTCATGGACTGGTGGCGTGGTGAGTTCATCTCGCGCCCGGAGGTCTTCCGGCGCATCGTGGCAGCCCCAGGTCGAGTGAGTGGCTACGTGTACACGCAGAAGGGGAGGGGACAGTGAAGAGCGAGACAGCCAGAATCAGGGCACGCATCGCCAAGTGCAACCGCCGCATTGGCGCGAAGAAGGACCCCGTGAAGGTGGAGCGGGCGCTCGTGCAGAAGGCGTGGTTAGAGGAGCGGCTCAAGGCCCTGCGTGGCACACGGGTTGCATACTGGTAAGGCGAGGTGCAGAAGCTATGGTAAGCACGAAGCGGAAGTGGCAAATCTGGGATGAGCTAACCGAAGCTCTGATACCCGCGCTCGCGGGGCTGACCACGGAAGAGTTGCACTGGCTCATCGAGGAGACGCAGTGCGACGGGTGGGTGAAGATGACGGCTGGGGACGTGCTGAATCTCCCCGACGAGGCTAGGGCCAAGGTCGCGGCCAAGGCCGAGCCGGTGTGCCGAATGAGGAACGAGCGCGACAAGGCGCGGGCAGACGTGCGGCGCTATCACACGTTGGCAGAGGAGGCGCAAGAGGAGCGCGACAAGGCGCGGGCTAACGCGGACGACCTGCAGTGCGTCGGCTGCGGCATCAAGCCGGAGGACTGGATACACGAGCCGGTGTTCAGGTTGTGCAAGGACGGAGTTCGCTGCGTCAACTGCATGAGGCTGGAAGACGGCGTCGGGTCGGTGGCTTTGGATACGCAGCCGACCATCGTCGGCACCAAGGAATCACGTACAGGTGAGATGGTTCCAACAGCGAGAAGGGCAACGAGGAGGGGACGATGACGAACGACGAGCGCGACAAGTACATCACGGAGACGACCGGGCGCACGGCGCGCCAGGACTTGGCGTTGTCCGACGTGCTGATTGAGAAGATGGCCGAGCAGTTGGACGGGCAGCCCAACTACATCGTCCTGATGGCGGTGACCCGCCTGCTCGCGCGCATCAGCATGGCACTGAACCTGCCCAAGGACGAGGCCCTGCACCTCATCAGCATGGCGCCCGACTGGCTGCTGGTGTCCGACGTGGAGGCCCTGCTCCGCATGATTGACGACGTGGCTGCCGCCCAAGCCCAAGAGGACGAGCGCACCGTGTTCGACCGCAAGGACGAGGACTGACGTGACTCCGACACAGCGCGGCTGGCAGACCGTCTTCGGAACAGTGGGGGTGTGCCTCGTGCTGTGGCTCGTGCTGCTGGTCATCGGGTGGGCGACTCAACCGAAGGGCCGCCCCCCTGTCCGCGATGAGAGACAGCCTGTCATCGAAAGTGACCGGTACGACTTGGTGCAAGAGATGAGGAAGCATGAAGCGGAAGAAGAGCGCCACCGGCAGCAAGGCCCGCCCGTCTACCGATGCTGGTACGACGAGGGGCTGCGCGAAGTCGAGTGCATCCCGCAGTAGGGGGAAGACCATGAAGTGGTCGTGGACGTGTACACGCTGCGGGGCCGACGTGGGCAACTCAGGTGTTGTCACCGTCGACCTCGTGCTGGTGGACGGACAGGTGCTTCACGAGTACGTACGGGAGTGCCACGAGTGCGCGAAGAAGGAGGCAGCGTGAAGAAGCAACCGAAAACGACAGTGACGGTCGAGGCGACCTACGAAGAGGTGGTCACGGGCGTGACGCTGGAGCTAGACGCGGCAACGGCTCGCCTGCTGACGGCCCTGCTCGCTCATGTCAATCTGGATTACCCCGGCAGCGACGTGTTCTACCGACTGTATGACGCCCTCGACAATGCCCTGCGTGGCGACAACAGGCTGGGCGAAGGCTATGCCCTGTACCTGTCGGCCAGCGACAAGCCGCTGCCCGTCATCTGGCTGCGCCCCGTGGGCATGGTAGAGGTGAAGTGATGGGCAAGAAGAACCTCGCAGACAACCCGCTGTTCTCAGAGGTCAGAGAACTGCGCGCCATCCAAGAGCGCCTGTGCGAGGACATTCGGCAACTGCGCCGCGAGAAGGAGTGCCTCATCCTTGAGAAGGAGCAGTTGTACTGGAAGCTGCGCGCGGCCGAAGTTGCGGCAGGGTACGCCGAGGTGGTGTTGCGTCTGCTGAAGACCGACGTAGTTCCGACATGGATAGGGACCACCAGAGAAGGGGACACCAATGTACATCAGAATCAACGGGAAACCAGCGTGTGAGCAGGAGCGGTTGGTCGACAGCGCAATCGCCCGGTACGAGCGCCACTACAAGGCGCATCACGGAAGCTGGCCCGACCTGCCAATCGGCATCACGCAGTGCCATGTGTACACGCCACATGCCGAGGTCGTGGTGAAGTTCCTGCAGAACCAGCTGGGGTTCCACGACGTGGAGGTGGTCGAGGGGCAGTGCCCCAACGCCGAGGTGGAGGCCGCCCGCGAGGAGGCGAGCTACGCGTGGTAGTGGAGTACGCGCGCCTCGCTCTTGAGGTGCTGTACCGTGCCCGGCTCGACCTGACAGAGACGCGGGGCAAGCGACGGGACGACGCCTACGCGTTCTTCTTCTCGCCTGAAGAAGAGCCGGACCTCAAGTTCTGGTGCGCCGTGGCGGGCCTCTCCCACACCGCAGTGCGCCGCACCATCGAAGCCACCCTGCTGCCCAAGGCAGCCTGACCCCAGGAGGACGTGATGGAACTACTTGGGGTCGGACTACTGTACTTCGCCATCATAGGACTGGGCGTCTGGTGCTGGGGGTTGACAAGGCGCTACTGACTGTGTTACACTAGACGTTGGAACGTAGAGGAGGGGACACTCCTGTGCAGGCTCTCATCTGGACGGTGCTCGCGGTCGCACCGTTCATCGACACACCCGGTTACGACTACCACCCGTCAGCGATGGCGGGCAGCGTGTACACCTGTGGTGCGTCCAACGGCGGCGACGGCATCTACCGCAACGGTGCGCTCGTCCTTGCCCGAGGCAGCGGCGCCGACAGTCGGCACGCCTGCGCCCCATCCGTCATCGCGCATACCTATGCACCGCTGGTGGGGTGGGTCCGGCAACTTTCCGGCAAGGCGGTCAGCAAGGCGTGGCTCATGTACTACGAGTGCGAGTCACTTGCCACCGACGGGCACCCGTCCATCTGCGTGGCAGTCAGTGCTGACCAGCAAAAGTGGTGGCGGTGGAACGGCGCTGGGTGGGGCAGTGCCCAGCCCATCCTTACCGGCTCGACCGGGTGGTATGGCGCGGGCCACCCCTCAGCGATGGTGTTGCCCGACGGGCGCGTGCGCCTCGCCTACTACGACTGGGACGGCGTGACGAGCTACCACGTTGCCGACAGTTGGGACGGGCTGCATTTCTGGCCGGCGGCTGACTGGCACCTGCCGTTCCCGGCGCCAGGGCCAGGAGCACGCGTCCACTACCTGCCTGAGAAAGACCAGTATCTGGTGCTCAGCGTGGTGGACAACCGCAACGTGTACACGGTGGGCACCGGCACGCATTGGTCGCAGGTCCTGCGGTTGGGCGAGTCCAGCCCCGACCGGCTGGCGGCCCCAGGTAAGCCGACGCTGCAGGCCAGCGAGCAGAACCACGTACAGCTAGGCGTGCCCGTGACCCTGTTCTCCGGTGAGTTCAACCGCGACTGCGCCGACGCGTGGTGGCAGTGCGGGTCGGCGGTCTACGCGTGGCAAGGACAGTTGCGATGAACTGGCTGAACCGAGCCCTGTACCTCGACGGCAAGGGCAGGGAGAACCGGACAGCCGCTGAGGAGAAGTGGCTGAAGCAGAACGTTCTGGACGAGGAGGAGGGGACACACATGGCTTGGTTGGACTTCTATCCGTCGCGTTGCGAGAAGGTCAGCGTGTACACCGAGGTCGACGACATGGTGTGCATCGAGCGCCGCCTGTGGGACACCCGGCGGGCGCGGTTCATCGAGGTCGAGGCCACGGTCGTGCGCCCCGGTCGCGTGCAAGAGACGCTGGTGGAGCAGTTCGGTGTCGACCCGCAGTCGGCAAGCTGCGCCGCCCAGTACGACGTGGTGGAGCAGAGGGTTGCGTAGGTTCGGGCCGTGGGGGGCCAAAGCCGGGACGAGCTGCCAGACGATTCGGGAGATGGCAGACGTGGGGCACACCGGCACGAGGGGGGTTGACCCTGCCCCCCTCACCGTTTCAGCGAGGACAAGATGAAGAAGAAGAAGTTTCCAGACGACCTGAGGATGGACCCTGCCGTGGACGAGGGCGACTTCACTACGGTAGTTCGTCCCGACAAGTTGCTGGCGGCCGAGGAGTCGGCCGAGTTCAGGATGCTTCAAATCCTGATGGAGTCCGCCCTGATGCAGACACCCTGGATTCGGGGGTTCCGCCCTGAGCCGAAGGTAGGGGTACTGCTCAAGCTAGCCGCCCATTCGGCGGTGGCCGGGTCGATGACCCGTGCCGAAATCTTGGAGGCGTTCGACCGGTACCTCGACCAGGGCTTTCAGGAGGCCGAGGACTGGAACAACGACGTGAACGGGATTCGCACGCAGCTGCAGGCCGAGTTCGCCCAGCGCGCAGCGGAGCGCCGCATCGAGAAGCGGGACCCGCGAGACGCCAAGGTAGTCGTAGTGGTGGAGCAGTTGGAGAAGGCGAAGGAAGAGGAGTGGGACGAGGCCGACCTGGACAACGTGCGGACCACCCTGTTCGGTGGCAAGAAGAAGCCAACCATCCACTGAAGACCTGCCTCTGGGGGACAGCTGCATACAAAGAACCAGTCTGCGGCCCCGGAGCGTCCCGCGTCATCGTGGGGAGGGCAGTACGGAACCTGCCCACGTTGCCTGCCCGTGCGTGCAGGCGTTCATGTCCGAAGGGCGGTGCTTGTCTCAGCAGGTGCCGCCCGCTTTTTTCAGCCGCGCCGCCCGAAGTACTTGGGGTGCCACTCCTTGAACAGGTGGTCGAGCAGTTCCTCGACCGCATCGACGGGCAGCGAGCGCACGTACCCGCAACATCGGTTGTAGGGGTTGCCGTCTTCCACGTTGAGTTCCTGCAGCAGTTCGGAGTTGGGCAGCCGCAGGGCCTGCATGAACCGGATGAGCGTCTCCGACGTGATGGGTTCGCCCTGCTCAGCCCGGATTACCGTGGTCCGGTCGATGCCTGCCTTGCGCGCCACGTCTTCCTGGCGCAGCCCGGCTGCCCGCCGAAGTTGGCGCAGCTGCTGCCCAACGGACACAGACACAGTTTGTCGCTGCTGCTGGTCACCATCTGTCTCCTGATTGGGCACCTTTCCTCCACGTCTGGGGGCAGTACTGTCGATTGGCCGACATTTGTGTTGGCCCGGATGTTGTATCCACTCAACTTTAGGAGGGGACAAGGACGGGTGCCGACGCGAGTCAGTGCCAGAGGAGGGGACACTCCCGAGAGTCACAGTCAGGCGCAGGCGCCCGTCCGGTCGGGAGTATACCACGCCGTCGTTGTTGGCGCGGTATCGTTTACGTGTACACGCGAGTGGGTTTCTTGTCCTGGTAATCTGGACTCCCCCTATAAGGGGGGGAGTCCGCTACCACGGCAGCACTACCACGCCACAACTGCTTATCCCCCAAGCAGTTCCAGCCAAGCCAGACAGCGTGGTAATCGTGGTAGTCCATCGGCATTACCACGGTCATTCCTCTTTGCTCAGTTCCTTCTCGGCACCGGCCTGGATGGCAAGCAGCATCTTCTTGTTCAACTTGGGTCGTTTGTCGGGGGGCATCGCTTCGAGGGTCTTCCGCATCTTGCGGTGCATCTGGCGGTAGCGTTCAACCGACCGAGAGCCATCTATGGTGTGCTGCAGTTCGGCCAGCTCCACCGCCGTGGGCGGGTTCTCCTGTTCCATGGAGAGCAGCACGAGGTTCTGCCCCAGCGCAGCACGGTCGCCCTCACCTTCGACCGGGCGGTCCTCGTCACGCACGATGATGCCGTTGTCCAGCCGCTTGATGGGAATGTGCAGGTCGTCGGATGCCCTGGTCTTCACGCTCAGTTGGACGGGCAGGTTGTTCTTGCCTTCGATTCGCATGATGGCGTCCATCCTGCCGGCCATGTAGCCGGAACCACGCAGGTCCCACATCAGGTCGGCCCCACGCTGCGCGCTCTCCTTGCGGGAATGCGACACCAGAAGCAGTGTGGCCGGGCGGGTGGCCTCGACCAAGGCGGCCAGGATGCCCTGCATCTCGCCCGAGGAGTCCTCATTAGCCTGATGTATTTCACGCAGCACGTCGACCACTACCAGCACCGCGTCGTGTTCGGACACTGCCTTTCGCAGGTTGTGCTGGTGGCTGGGCTGCATGATGTTGAAGGGATAGGGGTTGACCAACAGGGCATCGGTGAACCACACGTCGTCGAAACTGTAACCTGCGCTTCTCATCTTTTCCATTCGGCCTGCCCAAGTCGACCTTGCGGTGTCGACCTGGATGTACAGCACATGACCGTGCTGGTGGACCCGTTGCCCGAGACAGCTAGTCCGGGTCGGGTCGCTGATGGCACTTACCATGTCCAGCGCAATGAAGCTCTTGCCCAGCTTGGGCTTGCCGTACAGCACGGCGCAGCCCCCGGCTGGGAGCATGTCTTTGATGAGCCACGGTTGCGGTTGGCGCGGAAGAAGGAGATAGTTCTCACCCCTCACGTACATGGTAGCCATCGTGTTGGTGTCAGACACGAGGCCCCTCCAATCGGTTGGACCCCAGTATGGGGCCACCTCCAGTGTAGCATAGCCCTATGCCCTGTGTCAATCCCCCAGCCCACATTCCACCTTGAGCGTGTGTCGATTTTTCGACGCACCCCCTTGACAGGGGACCCCCGACTATGCTAATCTGTGAACAGCCCAAAGGAGTAAACGATGGACGAATGCCACTGTGACAGGAAGATCGCGGAGCTGCAGGAAGAGGTCGAGGACCTGCGTGCCGCACTTTGCATGGCCGAGGACGAAATCGCCATGCACGTCGAAGACATGGATGACGAGCGGGCGTCCCACGCAGAGACGGTGCTCGACGCCAACTACCTGCAGGATGTGCTCGACGAGATCCGCACCCTGTGCAACGTCCCATGGGACGTAACCAACAGCGCCCTGCCGGACTACCTCTCGGCGCGCATCATCGACTTCACACCCAAGGACCAGGAAGATGAAGAAACCTCCAACTCCTTCACCCTCAAGTACAACCCCGCCTTCACCTGTGCCTGCTGTGGTGCAACATCCCTCCGTACAAGTTGCCGTTGCGCCAGCTGTGGTTGCCCCGCCGCATGACGTGTACACGCCCTACTTCGATGCGCTGATCGACGAGCTGATCACGCTGCAGCGAGCCACTGTTGCGGCAGGCATCCTCACGCGTGTGGCCCGCTCGCCCGAGCAGCTGGCCCGCGAGGTGAACGACTACCTGGCCGCACTGGACGAGGCGCAAGGGCAATGACCACCATCAACTGTGACGCTTGTGACCGACGTATGACTGGGCAAGGTACGGCTGTGCTCGAATTGTGTGGCGGTACGTGGGACAAACGCACCGTGGCACGCATCGACCTCTGCCCGCAGTGCATTGACCTCTTGCGAGAGAAGTCGCTCAAGGAGCTGATCCAGCATTTCGTCTGGGACTCAGCAGTTGGCGCCCTGCCTGTGGAGAAGCGGTGATCATCCACATCGACCGGTCGCGTTTGGTGGCCCGGCAGGACTGCCCGCAGCTGCGCTACTGGAACTACCACTACAAGGGCAAGGGCCTGCAGCCCCGCACCGCTGCACCCGCTCTGGGCTACGGCATCGCCCTGCACGCTGGCTTTGCGCGCATCCTGCAAGGCTTCCCGCCGGGAATCGTGGTCGATGAAGTGGCGATGGCATACGGCACCGAGCTGCACAAGCAGTATCTGGCCGAGGGCATGAGCGCGGCCGATGCCACGTTCTTCGCCTGCGAGCAGAGCTGGTTGATGGCGGGCCAGTTGTTGGGCTGGGCGAAGTACCGCCTGCCCCACATCCTCGACGAGTACGACGTGGTCAGCATCGAGGACGAGTTCGTTATCCCGTTCGACGATGCCCGCCAGCTGGTTGCCATGCTGCGGCTCGACGCCATGCTGCGGCGCAAGGCCGACGGGCTGCACTTCATCCTCGACTTCAAGTCCCTGAGCAACGTCTCGACCGACTGGATGGTTCACCACGAGCGGTCGGTGCAGACGATGTTCTATACGCTCGCCCTCGAACGCCTGCTTGAGGAGTACGTGGGGGGCATCCTTTACGAGGGGCTCGTGAAGGGGTACTCCCGCATCGAAACCGCCGCCTCGTCCCCGTGGAAGGGCAAGCTGCTACAGCAGTCGCCCATCTGCTACGGCTGGGGCAACGGCTTCGAAATCCGCCCCGGCTACACGGCGACCAAGGGCTACAAGAAGGTGGCCCTGTTTGAGCAGCCCGGCATCGACATCCTGGCGTACATGGAATTGCACGGGTTGGACAAGGAGCTGTTCGTCAGCATCCCGCCCGTGAAGCCGACGCCACGGGAGCTGGAGCGGTTCCGTCGCTCGACCCTGCTGGCCGAGACGCGGTTCGCCCAGAAGGTAGCCATGACCGAGGCCGCCATGGAGCGCGACCCCGAGGTGGGGAAGGCAGTCATGGAGCTGGAGTTCGAACGCAGTCTCGAACGGTGCTGGAAGTACGGCACGCGCAACGGCTGCCCGTTCGTCCACTTGTGCCACCAGGGCATGGACCCTGACGAGAACGACCTCTTCGTTGCCCGCGAACCCCACCACAGCAGCGAGAACCACAATGGGGAAGAGGAGTAACCCCAAGATCTAGGGGTCAGGATGCGTCCATGTTTGACGACACATTTTTTGACGATGAGGGCTTGACAACGGCTTATGAACCTGCTATACTCTCTGATAGTGGTGCTGCGCTCCCATACGTTGCAGTGCCCACGACATTCCATGAAGCCGCTACAGGCCAGCCGTTCGTCACTGTCTACCCCGATGGCACCACGCTCTACCCGGCGCCGTCGCGTGTTGGTGTACACGAGGTTGTCTACGACTCAGCCTCGCACGACTGGTACGACGCATGGATTGTCTGGGATGGTGCCGTGCCTGAGAAACGCTCGCACCACACGCCCGGCCACAGTAAGGGACTACTGCTGGACGCCTGCTTCGACGGGCACCAGCACCTAACCGGTACGTACGAACGAAGGTAAGACCATGAACGAGAAAGCACAGAAGCTGTACGACCTCTCCGGCGACTTGGAGTTCTTGGCTGGGGCACTGGACGATGCCATCGGACTCTACCTCGAAAATCGGCGGAAGGGCGAGGGCACAACGGGGTCCATCCATCTGGTATGCCAGCGCACCGAAAAGCTGCTGATGCAGCTGACCGAGGTGGCGCAGACGTTCGACCAGATGACGGGAGTCAAGAGTGAAGCAGCGTAGGGGCCTCTCGCATGTCCCACCCGAGCGCCGCCGGCAGATTGCGGCCAGGGGCATGAAGGCACTGCGCGCCCACAAGCAGGAGCACCAGTTCACGACGGACGAAGCGAAGGACGCAGCAAAAGCCAGGAAGGACAGAGATGGCGCAAAGGTTTGAGTGTTTCTACGGTGGGTCGGGCAGTGGCAAGACCACCGCCATCATCTACCTGATTGCCAAGGTCTTCAACGAGTCGGGCAAGATCGCCCGCATCTGCGTGGGCGACGGTTCGAAGCAGAGCTACATCGAGGCCGGGCTGGTAGACGCAGGCGTGGCGCACGTCATGGACTTCGCCATCCGTGAGTACCCGCTTACCACCACCCAGCAGATCTGCGAGGGCTGGTGGCCCGAGGACGTGGACAACCCGCAGTCGAAGCTGCGCCGCCTCACGCCTGAGGAGATTGCGGCGACCGGCGTGTGGGTCATCGAGGGCATGTCTGTAATGGGCGCCTACATCATGGGCGGCACGAAGGGCGGCCTCGCGTACCGTGGCGGCCAGGGCGAGAAGATCGGGCAGGACAGCCCCATCCAGATCGTCGACCCGTCCGGGCTGAAGTTCGGCGGCAACCCGATGTCCCATTACAACGTGGGCCAGCGGCACATGCTGCAGAACATCCAGCGGACCAAGGCGCTGCCCGGCTACTTCGTCGTCTGGAGCGCCCACGAGCGGCTAGGCGAGGACATGGAGAACGGCGAGAAGCTGATCGGCCCGGAGATCATCGGCAAGGCGATGACCAGCTGGATCAGTCGGGAGTTCTCCAACACCCTGCACTTCACGCTGGCGACCGCCGTCTCGAAGACGACGGACAAGCAGACGGGCAAGAACGTCGGCAGCGCGAACCAGGAGTACCGCGTGTACACGCGGGACCACTTCGACCCCGATGGGCTGACGATGGTCAAGTACAAGGCTGTCAACCGGTGCATCATTCCCGACATGATGCCAGAGTTCGTCACCGGCAAGGCGCCGGGCGACAACATCTTGGAGTTCTACCGGCTGATGGTCGAGGCGAAGAAGAAGTGGTCAGTGGACAACCTGATCCACCCGAAGAACAAGGTAGCGTAGGGGGTGAGCATGAGTGGGGGCACGACCCCCAGAAACAAACTGTGGCAGACGCAGCGAGGGGCCTTGACAAACGATAACAATTCTGTTATAGTCTAGTCGAGGCGGGACACTCAGGAGAGAGACACAAATGCTGGATGGACTGAACGACTTCACAATCCTCGACGACACGCCCGATGTGGAGGTGTCGCCCGAGGCGTACCAGGACGCGCCGACGCGCGCGCCCTACGACCCCGGCACATACACCTTCAAGATCGTGAAGGTGTCACTGCGTCGGGACAAGACCGGGCAGTTGCGAACGAACAACGGCTTCCCGATCCTCTGCCTGGAGCAGGTCGAGATTCTGGAGCCCAGCGAGCGGGCGGGTGACAAAGTGTTCCTGTATCAGGACATTCGCACCAAGCCGTTCGAGCGCAAGGGGCCGAAGGGCACGACGCTGGCGAACCAGGCATCGGACCTGCTGCGGGCACTCGACCCGACCGCCTCAGCCAAGGGTTCGTTGGAGGTCCTCGCGGCCATCAACGAGATGACCGAGGCGGGCGCGGCGATCTTCAAGGGTCGCCTCGACTGGCAGGCGTACGACTCGGACTACGTGAACGACGAGTTCGAGCGCCAGGGCGGCAAGGATGTGGTGCCGGCGGACATGTCGCACCTCATCTACAACACGGGGCGCGTGCGCGGGTGGAGGAACATCCGTAAGCAGAACGCCTCGCGCAACGGTGGTGAGTTGGGCGGACCCACGCACCAGTGGTTCGGCCCGAGTGGGGCGGTCATCGACGCACAGGTCGAGATCTCCCGGTTCTACGCTCAGGACTCCAAGGAGAAGGTCGGTCCTGATCGTGAGTTCCGTATCGGCGGCTAGGCGGGAACCTGTAGGGGGAGGGCCGGGGAGGTGGAGTTGCCAACCCGGCTCTAACCCTTGTATGATCCCTGGAGGAGGGATCACACATGGCAAGAGAAATGGAAGCTGCGCTGGAAGGATTCCGACGACAGCGACACGAACTCACGAAGCAGATCGAGATGATCGACAGGACCATCGAGCAGATGGAAGCCACAATCCAGGCCATCTCGCCCTCTGCACTTCCCAAGTCGACCAAGTACGCGGACATGAGCATTGCAGAGGCCGCGCGTGCCTTCCTCACTGATAAGGGGAGCCCGGCCACGACGCGCGAGATTGCGGACGCCCTGATCGACAACGGCGTGAAGACGACCTCGAAGAACTTCTCCATGACCGTGTACACGATCCTCCGCGAAACCCAGGGGTTTGACCGGAAGACTCCGTACTGGAGCCTGACCCCGGCCAAGACGAAGAAGTGAAGCTATTCCTGCGCCAGGGTATCTGGTACGTTCGGAAGCAAGTCCGTGGGCGCAGGGTCTGGCGGTCGACCGGCGAGGCCAACGTCAAGCGGGCCGAGCGCCGGGCCATCGAGATCACCCATGCACTGAACGATGGCAGGCTGGGGTGGGACACGACCACGCCGACCTTTGCCGAGTGGTGGGTCACCTACGCGCCTACCTACTCTGAACCGCACGTCTCTGCCAAGCTGGACGCCACCATGGTGCAGCCGGCGCTCGCCTACTTCGGGCGGTACCCGTTGAGCGACATACGCCGGTCGATGTGCCAACGCTACCTGGTGCAGCGGGAAGCCAAGTACGCCACCTCCACCGTACAGCGGGAGCGCCAATTCCTCCAGGCGGTCTTCCAGCGGGCGGTAGACGATGGCATCCTCGACCGCAACCCGTGGAAGGGCATCCCCCGGCTGGAGTCCCAGCCCCGGATGCGGGTGCTCACGCGGGCCAACCAGCTGCTGCTCATGCAGGAGCTGACACCCCGCTTCCGCCGCTGGCTGCTGTTCATGCTGGGCACGGGGGTTCGCCTCGACGAGGCCATCCGTGTACACCCGGCCGACATCGACTTCACCCTCAAGACCATCCAGGTCCAGGGCAAGCGGAAGCCACGAGCTTCGGATCGCAGGCATCGTGAGATCCCGCTCTTCCCCGAGGTGCAAGTCCAGGTAGAGCAGCAACTTGCGGACCAGGGCAAGCTCTGGAACGCCAACCCGCAGAACTATCGGGACGCCCTCGCCGTGTACACACAACGGGCGGGCATCCCGCATCTCTCTCCGCACGACCTGCGCCACACCTTCGCCACGCGCTGGGTCGAGCAGGGCGGGGACATCTACCTGCTCTCGGAGATCCTGGGCCACTCGTCAATCGAGATGACCCGGCGGGTCTACGTCCATGCGGGCG
>Ga0316626_10000236_pt1 | contig 20154 bp, 35 predicted proteins | sample OWC_Aug_T1_C1_D5_FD_207656 | JGI IMG/M metagenome (GOLD analysis project Ga0316626, IMG submission 207656) | Wetland soil microbial communities from Old Woman Creek delta, Ohio, United States - OWC_Aug_T1_C1_D5_A | ecosystem: Environmental > Terrestrial > Soil > Wetlands | place: USA: Ohio...
GTGCTGGCAGGGAAGATAGGAAAAACAAAGTCATGCTCTTCCCCTTTATAGCCATACCCTATCACCTTAATATCATGCAGTTCTGAAAGGCCAGCACACAAAGGCAGAGACAGGCTCATGTACCCGCTGCCTGTAGCAGCTAGGTCGGTCACATAAACGATTTTAGCCAAATACTTTGTCCTCCCAATACTTCGCTATCACAGCAGGATCAAACCTTGACCTTGCTGCCTTTTTTATCTTATTCATCTTCTCATCCAGGTCATCACGCTCTAAAACAGATTTGATCACATCAACGAAGTGAGCATCGCCTCTGGCATCGTTGGCATCCCAATTCAAGACTGTACACATATTTGTGGTGGGCAACGACCCAGCGTTAGTGGTAATCGTGTACACTCCGGCGCACTGCGCCTCAGCCACAGATATGCAAAACAGTTCATCGTAAGTGCATGGATATGCCATGATGCTGGACTTTATTTGCTCAAGAACGAGACGATCCCTGGTTATAGCACCAAGAAAGGCAAAGTCCTCCCTGACTGCCCACCTTGCTCTGTATCTTTCATTCCTTGGACTTCCTGCACCCCACAGCCTATAATCTGATGTTATCGTCAGGCTGGCATCTGGAATTTCTCTTTTGATAAGAGGCCACACTCTCCATAAAGCCTCCAGCCCACGATCAGGAACAGACGCAAATAAAAATCTATGTTTCACTTTAGTGTAAGGCTCAAGACCCTCCGCTAACTCATACTCATGAACCCTTACAGGGAGATCGGTGACTATCGTATTGTTGATATTGTATTGCTGGCTGAAATATGCCTGATGGAATGGAGAGATCACCACAATCTTGTCCATGTGTGGAGCAAACTCTTGGAACATGCCAGTAGTGTGCTGGTCACAGCTCCACCATATCTTCTTGCCATTAGCGACAATGGACTTGGCATTGGTCGAGCGGAACACGATTAAGACATCTCTCTTCTCCGTTGGATTGAATTGAGATGTCATCCTCTGTTCAAACAAAGAGGCGTTTTCTCTTGGATTATTATATAGGACAACCTCATGCCCCATTCCATGCCAAGTCTCGCACATGGTAAGAAGAGCAAGCTCTGCTCCACCAACCCCAATCTGAACATCGTCCCCATACACAGTCTTGCTGGTGACACCCAACGGACTGCCATCAGTTGTTAGGATATGAATAATCATAATAGAACTCCAGCTATGATTGCAGTATTTTTCATAAAATCTCCATTGATGCGCTTTATCTTTTCATAACCTTCAAACTTTGCGAATACGCCTAATCGAAACCCTACAGGAAACTTATAAGACGCAATAACATCTCCAGGTCGCAGCACACCAAAATAAGAGATGAACTCCCTCTCCACATCCTGACCATCACAGAACACCATCGCTGGATGAGAAGAGTTACTGACCAGCCTCTTTACCCTGCCCAAGATAGCCTCGCTGCAACACTTCCCTGCTGCAACAAAGGACTGCTCTGCATATTTCATCATGTCTTCAAGCTTGTTATCCAAGATGTTTAGATCACAAGTAATCCCTGTATAATGAAACTCAGGCACGAAGAAGCCTTTAGCCAGCATCCATGCAGCCAGATCACCCTGGTTCACCCCAGTCTCAATAAACAAGCCGACTTTGTAGTCTCCTATGATCCTGTAAATAGCACCAATCTCCGACCAGGAGTATTCGGATTGTATTCCAAATGGCTGAGCTATATTCTTAGGCCAGTACATTATTCATCATCTGTGTATTCTAAGGCTTCTTTGAGTTTCAAATATCTCTTTAAACGACTATCCATTGTAGGAGAATGATAACCAGTTTTCATTGCAAGGTTAGCATCAAAGGCTATAGGCTTTATGCTTTCTTTGATACACTCCTTAGCAATCTTCATGAATTCTTTTTTCTTCATATCCACCTGTTTCCACCAGTCGCATGTACACCATTGTCAGCATGAAACTGGCATACAAACATCAAACCCTGTGGAGATGCTCCCCACACATACCCACTTTGTCCCACATAGATCGCTTGCGATCCACAACTGCATCTGAAAATTGGGCCTGGAAATTCTGGTCTAGCTTCTACAGGTATCTGATATAAGAAGTGGTCATCATATCTGGCACAGTTAATGAACCCATTCATGTCTGGTATCCAGAACTTGTCCTGAGCATACACCCAAATTCCATTAGGAAGCTGTCCTTTGTTTGGGGTTCCTCTGTGCCGTATGATTTGAAAAGAATTATACGTACTGGATGACTTTTTCTCCATTGACAATCCTAAATAACTGCTCTAGTCTGGTCTTCCATGTGTGACGCTTCATCACTTCTTTGTACGCCTTCTCTGCCATACTGTGAGCAAAGTCCGGCGTGTCCAACAGGAACTTGATTTTTTCTTCGGCTTCGTCTGCCGTGCTGAAGCCAAGGTAATGCTCATTCTCAATAAACAGCTTCTCTAAGTCAGGAACTCTGTTTGTCACCAATGGACGCTTCATTCCCATTGCCTCAAACACCCTGACAGGCAGGTCTTGCAGAGATGACCAGTTGAAAGCCACCCGGCTGGAGCAGTATTCATGCCTGTACTCATCATAGATGATGCCATTTTCGTACATCACGTCTTTACCCAAAGAGCGCATCCGGTTCACCACCGCTGTTCTCTGCTCATATTGTAATCCAATAATGCAGACATCATGCTTTATGGGTAAGTCATCAGGATAGAACCTGTGGTTATCCAACGCATAAGGCCACCAGATATCATCAGCGATCATGTAGTTTGATTGCATACACAGCACCACATCAGAATAAGATGCTGGCTGGGTGTAACTGGATTTAATACAGTGCGGGTCTGTCTCTATCAGCACCACCTTTTTGGCTGGTGGCCTGGATGCAAAATGCCATCCTGCATCCACCTGAAGCCAGATATCTATGTCGCCAGGGATAACATCAACCAGGGTCTGTGGGTGATAAGTAACAGCACCAGATAGAGGAACGTCTGGTGTTTTTACATACTGGCGAGGCAAAGTGATGCCACCCTTCCAGGGTATCCAATCACCAAAGAACGGCCCAATAGAGAATAACTCGATGTTATCAAATCTCTCTAACTCTTCCCACATATACCGCATCATTGTGACAGGATAGATCAAACCGGAGATCGCTACTTTCATTCTTCCTCTTTCCCAAATCTTATCTCTGGAACCTGAACAAACTCAGCCCATATCTCACCATTGGTGAGCTTTCTTCCATCTTCTAAAGTGTATTCTGTAACAGAAGATGGGTAATTGAAGAGATAATCAATCTTTATTACTTTGAATGTTTTTCCGGTTTTTGTGTTCATCACTTTCATTGGCTTCTTCCCCATAAATAAATTTCTGAACAGAAAGGCATAACTCAATCAAGCTCATCAAATCTTGATAGCCTGTAGGAGCATTTATCTTTATGGTTGGTCTTCCAGTCATAGAATCGAATTCGATAGGTCTAAATGCCCTGGTATATATGACTGCCTTATTTACTATGTCATCCTTGAGTTCACTCATCTATCACCTGCACAATCTTATTTCTGTTTTCTCCAGCATCCCTGAAATACAGCTTGGCCCCGCAATGAGGGCAATCCAAAAGCATCCTTGTTTTGACGTTATAAGATTCTACGAGTATCTTGGTTTCTTTTCCACATACGCACCGGACAAAACAATTGTCTACAAGATCATCTCTCACCATAGAAATATCCACGCTTATTGTTACATCTATCTCTTTCATATTACTTTCACTCTTTCTTGATACATCTTGTCAAACCACTTGGGCGTGTAATAAGAGCCATCGTTTCTCTCTGGAAACTTATTATATCCCCAGCTGTTCTCTTTATTCTCTTTGGATAGCCTTGCATAATGAATTTCGTGCTTCTTCAAGACCCATTCCATGCCCCAATAGCGATAGTGCAATAACTTTATTTCTGGCTGGCTGTAAATAGGCTCTGGATAAAACGATGCTGTGTGCCTCCCTGGAGCGTAAGTTATATCCAATTTTGGATTAAACACGCACATCTTGTCAAACACGTAATCTCTGATGCCATTTTTATAATACATCCAAATCTGTCTCTTGTTATCTTTTGGAGGCTTATCATGCATCATCGTATAACCGACTACACTAGCCACAGACATTTCCATGTCTTTGTACTCTTGCAACTTTGTGATTATGTATGGATCGTAAATGATTTCATCGATGTCACATAAGATAACCCAGTCAGCTTTGCCTCTGGCATCATGGTAACACGTGTTATATAACCCGGTCACAGACGGCTCGTGGATGCCTTCGGCATTGTAATCCCTGATCTCTACAAGCTTGTTCTGGCTGGCTATCTCTCTGCTTCCATCATCAGAATGTTGATCGTAAATGATGATCTTGCTGGCAAAAGAATTGTAATGCCTCAGATAGAAAGGTAGGAACATGCTCTCATTCCAACACACAGAATAAACCCAAATTTTCATTTATAGACGATCCCTATCCCACCACCTGGAATATCATCAGCATGTTTTCCAATGATATCAAGAGTGTCGTGTCTCAACTTGATCTCTTCCCACAGCTTTGGAACTCCAACATCATCCCGAAAAGTGTCGATGTCATGCAGGATAATCAGGCCTCCTGGCCTTACCATGTCTCCATAAACTATGAAATCTTCCCTGGCTCCATCATAAGAATGATCCCCATCGATAAATAAGACATCGAACGGACGGTACTCCATAGCCTTGATGATCGCTTTATGCTCATTAGACCTGGATTTGATAAGCACCAGCCTGGGATCATTCAGATACTCCCTGACATCATCGATGTTTGGGTCTATGCCAACCACAGTCCCTTCTCCATCTAGACAGGATAGCCAGATCGCCAAAGTGCCTCCATATAAGCACCCGATCTCCAGTATCTTAGATGGCTTCTTTTCTTTCACAATGCTGTATGCTTGCTGAATTTCCCAAGGCCACTGCCCTGTTGGAATAGCAAAGAAGGCTCTGTCATCCCATGTACCCAGCCACTTATTGTCCATATATCTTCATCCTCAGCTCTTCCGCTCTGCTTGCCCACTTCTCACGCCAAAGCTGCACATTGTGTAGGGTGTACCTTTCACGATCTGGATAATACTTGTTCACGGTCTTTCCACTTTGATGCCTGAAGCTGGCATTGGCAGGGACAAGCTGAACTCCTTTCCACCACGCAGTTGTAGATAAGTCCAAGTCCTCACAGTCAAACTTGCCGTAGATCGGATCGAAGCCACCCAAGACCTTCCATGTCTCCTTGTCTGTAGCTAAGAACCACCCATTTGCATAAGGCACTGCTCCACATCCAGGAAGTCTGTTCCATCCAGTATCATTGAACATCAACTCCCCTCCGATCAACACGTTTGTCTTCAGGCTCAGGATTGTGTCTACGTTGGCTATAAAATTGGATAGCACCGTGACATCGTTAGTCAAAAGACACACTCCGTCTGCTCCGTGGTCAAATGCGATCCTAAATCCCCTGTTTACGGAATACCCAAACCCTTTGTTCTCCTTGTTCCTGTAAGCGTAAAGCCTACCATTCATCGGGCCTCCCTCGCCCAACCCGTCCTTCCACCACTTGATCTGCTTGGCACTCTCTGTGTCATCATCCGTAGAAGCGTCATTGATAAGGATGATCTCTGTATCCATAGGAACGTGGTGATAGAGTTCATTCAACCTGGAATGAACTAAATCCCAATTGTTGTAGAAAGGTATAACCACGCTTATTTTCATAGTGAAAAGAAAAACCTGTAGATAAGATAAGACAAAACTACCAGCCCCCATAAAATAAATACTCCAAGGAGTATTCCCAACATAAAGTTCGCTATTTTGCTGATCATGTTTGTCCCAATGTAAAATACGGATATTATGAAGATATCCGTATTTTACCACTCCATACCAAGAGAAGTATGAGAGTTAGATTAGAGACTGTTTATGTCCAGCCGATTAAGATCTGCCAAACAGACGAGCAGAGAACTTGTCGTTGATTTTTCGTGTCGAGAAGTAAACACCAGCATTGGCGCACAACGCAATCACGAAGTCAACAACAGCAGCCTTGATTGCGGTCAGCGGATCGGGCGAGTAAACTGTGAGCAGCCCAAAGATGCTAAGAGCGCAAACAACGGCAGCAACAAGAAACATGAGTATGAGCATTGCTCCCTGTTTCTTATCAGATTCTAGAGCATTGAACCAGCCCTGGAAACCAGGAAAATAGTATCCAAGCAAAACCAGGACTACGCCCACGACAGGCAAAAGGTCAAAAGTCAATTTGATTTCCATATCACGCCTTCCTTTCTATAGTTTCTTACCCAATACATTCAGTTCATACAATCGTTGAACTCTGACGGAACGCTGAATTCCAGGTTTCCAATCAGGATTTCCCTGATAGTCTCTCTGGTGAGAACGCTGAAATTCAAGGATAGAATTGATGATATTATCTCTAGTAGGCTTGGATGGAAACGTTATATCCAGGTATTTCATTACTCTGTTGAGTTGTGCCATGTTCAACTGATTTAGCTCATCTAGAGAAAATATCTCGCTACCTGCTAGAGACACCAGACCACCTCCTTACATCTGCCTCGGATGCCACCCTGAATATCGGCTTGCTTCCACCACAGCACCCGCCTCTCCTGTCAAGTATGGATTGGGCATCTCCTTCGTCAACCCACGCAAGACAGATATTGGCTTTAGTAATAAACTTATATGCATGTCCATTTCCTAATTCTATCAGGGGGTTCACTGTCTGGTAATAACACAGGGCTACTTCACCAGCTTCATTTCTTTGGGCCACTCCTAAATCCATAATCCATCCCACGAACATATTATACTATAAAAGGAAACGTGGCGAAGAAGGAGGGGAGAGACTTCGCCACGTTCGGGAGGGAGCAGACAGTGACCAGACTGTTTGCTCCACTATGATAACATATATTCCTCCAATTAGCAGCCCTAATCCTGAGAACTCCATGAATAGAGATGGAGTTTGGTACATCTCTGCACCAACCAGATGCGTTCTAGGGGTTTCACGCAGCTTTCTACTTTCAGCTATCAAGGTTAATCATGAAGAGCTTTTCCCTTTGACCGCTGAACGTTTATATGGAGACATATCGGATTTCAGGTCCGTTTACCCTGTCGAGGTTAGTAGTCTCTACTCGTTCTCTCACTTCGCTAACGAAGGAAATTAAATTTTTAAAGATCAATCAGGATTGTAGCATTCTTTAGAGAAAGCTGACCATCCAAAACTCCCATGACAGTCTCGAATTCCTCTATGCGCTCGGCAAGCTCTTTCTCGTTGATATTGACAATGATATCATTGCTGGAATATCCCTTGTCCTCTCCAACAACAGACATTCCTTTTCGCTGCGCCTCCTGGCGCACAGAGTTCAGCCTACCCAATAGATTATTCAAAAATAACAACTGAGACGGGGCGACTTCACGCCTCCAGGTCAGCCAGTCGGCAATGGTCTTGGTCGTGTTTCCAATAGTAATGGTGTTATTACGATTGGCTTCTTGAATCGCTGCTCGAATGCTGACAATCCTATATTGCAGATCGTTGATAGCCTGAATCTCCCTGGAAATCAAAAGCTGCGCCCCTCCGTCTTTCTCGTGCGGATCACGAACAGAAGAGCTTCGATAAAGATAGTTTAGGATGAATTCCTGCTTTTTCTGAATACGCTTTGTGATAGTAGGAATTTCTGCTAGTGCTTCAGTGATTGTGGTCTTTTCCATGTTTGGTTCTCCTTATTATGCGTACATTATCCCACACTATCTGAAACAAAAGATTAGAGGATGATGAGAATATAAACAAAACGATGGAAGTGGGCAGACCAAATCCATCGTTTTGCATTATTAAGACAGCCTGTCGAGCTGCCTGTATATTTTACTACTAAATCACTGTGCAGGTGGTCACAATGCGACCTGTGATCTGCGTGGTGTAATTACCATGCATGCAGCAAGCCTTGATGACCAGAGCAGTTGCCTTCCAAACCTGGAAGCTGATCGCAGTACAACCAGGAACAAGATCGTTGATCCCAAACGGCACTTGAGTGATGCGATACACCATGTTCTCGCCGTTGTGAGTCATACGCATTGCCCACAGATGCACTTGCTGGGTGTTCGTGCCAGCAGCGGTCCGAGTGAAGTTGCTGTCAGCGATGACACGGATCGTGCCAATACCAGTGAACATATAGCTTCCGAAGTTGTAGCCTGGGATAATCCGGTTGCCATCGGTGTGATTGACAATCTGAGAACCCTGATAGCCCAGCTGGAAGTAAGCAGACATCAGTTCCTGAATGGCCTGGGGATGACCTAACACAGCGGTCGGCTTGGCGCAACCCTCGCTCAAGAAGCGATCAAACTCAAGAGCAGAAAGAGTACCAGACGATGCGTTGTTGTTGGTGTGGAAAGTGCAGGAGTAGTTGGTTGCCCAGCTCTCGATGCCTGTGAACTCCAAAGAGTTGCCTACATGGTCGCCATTGACCAGCAAGGCATCTTCGCCGTTCAGAACCAGGGTAGAAGCAAGGCGAACTTCCTTTTCCTTGACACCCCTCACAACCTGACGCTGGAAGGTCGCCATGTCATTCGCACCGGGTAAGCCTTCTCCAGACGGAGCAGGACCAACCAGGGTGTTGATGCCATAGCCACCAGAAGCGACAGCAGTCGAGTGCATGATGTCACGGATGCTGAGAGTTTTCTTAGCACCGATGTTCTTGATATCGACCGTCACATTGCTGCCATTGTGGGTGTATTCCTCTGGGCATGCGCCATCTGCAAAAGCCAGATAGTTAGAGCCAGAGACAAAAGCAAGAGAAGTCATCTCCCGCCACGTATGGGCAGAGAGGGCTGTTCGCTCTTCAGGAATGGCCTGTAAGAGAGTGACTTCCTCGCATAGGCGCAGGATTTCAGTTGTATCGAGCGGGGTCGGATACTGAGCAGTGAAATCTGCGGGTTGAGAATAAGGCTGAGGCAGAATGACTGGATCAGTCGCCTTTGTGACGAAAGCTGGCTCCAGTTCAGCATCAGAACCAAGATTTAGTACAACGTCAGACATCGGAAACCTCCGAAAAAGTATAAGTTAGTACCCCTAATTCCGACGCTGATAACTTTACTGGATGGCCCAACGCTATCAACTTGACCGGATGCCAAGTGTGTTACATCGTTGGATTAATTATAGCACATAATTTCTGAAAACAAAACTAGGATGTCTGCCAACATCCTAGTCTTGCTTGAGAGGAGAACCACCACACGCACTATCCAACCGACTTGCGAACGAAGTCACTAATCGATTGCGGGGAACCTGGGTGAGTTTGAACGGGCTGGGCCGGAGGCATATAGTTTGGAGGAGGGGTCATGCTCCTGCGCTGTGGCACACCTGAAGGTGTCACGTTTTGGGACATGGCAGAGATGAGGATGTCGAGACGCTGATTGGTATCAGCCAGAGCAGACCTGAAAGCCTCGGCAATGGCGATCATGGGATCGGCCTGTGGCTCTTCCACAACCTCGGACTTCTGCTCTTTCTTTTTCTTCTTGTCCTTATATTCCTCGTCTTCCTCGTCTGGACTGTCTTCCGTCTCTTCTTCGTCTTCTTTCTTAAATTTCTTATCGCCTTTGCCCTTCAGGACAGCAACAAGCTCTGAAATCTGAGACTTCAACTCGGAGAGTTCGGCAAGAATCTTGCTATCGTCTTCGTCAGCAAATTCAACTTCAGCCAGCTCTTCTTCCTCTGGTGTCTCTGCTGGTGCTTCGACAACTTCCTCTACCTCATCAGCTTTGATCACCAGAGCCTCGGACTTGCCAACTAACTTGGCCTTATCTTCTAATTCCTCAGCCAACTCATCTCCGATGATGCTGGCTGCATCTTGTTTTCTTGTAGTCATGGCTCTTTCAACCTCCATATCAGTTCGTTGGTTTACTGGAACCCTGGTCATGGCCTCATGCACCAGCATTCCACGTAAAAACTCTTTGCCCCCATAATCACCAGTGATCATCTCTGAAATGCATTCAGGACAGATCATCTTCTTTGGGTCGCTCAAAGAACGCTCAAAGACATAGTCATTCGCCAAATGGCGATGCTTGTAGTCCAAAAATGCGATGGAAATGCGAACTGGATTGGGAGACTTTTCGACAATGTCTTTCTTCACAGAATCGTATGAGGCAATCCCAAGGGGAGTGTCAGCAAACCTGCCCTTGGACTTGAACTTATTCCCATCAATAAAGACACCATCCACAGGCCCAGGCACGGCTAGGCCGTCCAGATCAGGGTAATGCGACACGGAAAGATAAGGCATTCCACCAGACCAGAAGCTGCTCCTGAACTCGTCTGGAGCCTGTTCGTTCTTTTGGATGCGCTCACAGAAGTCTGTGAACAACTCCATGCTCATCTTATCTCCGTACAGGTCTAAATCTGTATCAGAGCATGTAGCTACCCATCGTCTTTCGCCTGTGGCTTTGTCATAAGAAGCCTTGGTGATAGCCATAGAAAACTCAGCAAACACCTGGGCTTTCTTAGTCCACTTGCCCTTAGCATCCTTAGTCCACCCGGCGTTTTTCACTGCGCCCCAGGCTTTCTTGGCTGCTTTGGCTGGGCTGTCACCTTTAGCCTTTGAAGCGTCAAAGACCCTTTCCCATAAGGCTTTCGCTGATTTGGGTAATGTTCCGGTTGGCATAATATCTAGTCCTTGATCACATATTCCCTAAATTTAGCGTTCCATCCCTCCGAAAACACCCACATCAAGAATGATGCCATGCATCCAGTCAAAAACTCCGGCAAAACTGGTATTTGAGTGTGGGCTATCCAGATATGCTCAAACGCAAGAGACAAGCCAAAGTACACCCAAACACCCAAGCAAAGATCGCATTTGAATAAGTCCAGCAGAAATCCCCACTTGATGGCTCTGGAATATGGAGATTTCTGAATAAGATAAATCAGAAGCTTTCCTAATCCTAAATATAGAAAAGCGTCAGCTATTACTTTACTTGGTAAAGAAATACAATAGCCTAAATCCAGCATCAGGAACTACCCCGTATGCTTCCATTCCCGTAAAAACGGGAAAGCCGGGAGATAACATCCATCCCTGGCTTAGAAGGGATTCTACTTCCTTCTCTACGTCTCTAGCATTGTACAAACCATGTTCGATATCTGACGGTGGAACTCCCTGAATGCCTCGACTGATAACAAAAACTCTGTGCAGAACCTTCATTGTAGGAACCTCTCCTTCTAAAATCTTTCTAGGTCTAGCCATCCTTGAACTCACTCTCTAACTCATTAATGATTATACCAGAAACCTTATCCTTGTATGCTTCAAACAATCCGTCTAAGGCACTCCCAAGGGCTGAACGGACATAAGCAAGGCACATCGGATCGTAAGAAGCCTCCAACTGGTCGTACTGCCGCGTCTCAGCAATGTAGTCTCTCATGCCAATAACAACCGCTTTCGATACAACTTCAGGCAAGATAGAATTTACCTTATCGGAAAATTCAGACATTTCAGCAGAAAAGTCTGACTTGAAGGAATTCAAATCATACACCACACCACTCTGGACAAAAGACTTGCTGTTCCATTCCTCAGCCAGAGATTTGGAAATATCGAAAATCAACTGATTATCATCGGATGGGTTATACCCAAATCCGGTTATTCCCATTGACTTGACACTAGATTTGATCATCTCAACTAAAGACAAGTCCATCTGGTCTGGATGAACGTCTTCCCCCTCTCTGCCCAACAGAGCCTCATTTTGGGTAATTATCCAATCGTAAATGAGATTTTCGTCATCCAGACCAATCATAGCCCCCCTGAGCTGTGACAAAGCACCAGGAAAGGCTATGTAAATCAAGCGTTGAATATATACATCTTTGGTGTCTCTGATAGAATCCAACCATGACTTGAATTGCGATCTGGCAGCAGCCTCTCCCCACCCACCCTGAGACGGACTGACTGGACGGCCCAGCATGCTAGGACGCTCCGCAGCTAATTTTTGATTGTCTAGCTTCTGCTGTTGAAGGTCTTTCACTTCTTTCGGGATTTCCTCTTGGATAATGGAAGATACAAGCCCATCTGCGATTGTCTGCTGTCTGGCCTCTTGCGCTGAAAAAGCTCCCATTTGAATTAGAGAGTTCCAGGCTGTGGCATTGCCAAGTCTAGACCTGCTAAGGGCAACGCTCACCTCGTCATCTAGGTCAATTAACCTAAAACGCAGGGTTTGTGGAAGTAAAGAATCAAAAAACTCTCTGATCTTTATCTTGGCTCTTGAATATCCATTTCTCTTAGCTTTTCGGTCATCACGAATAGCACCAGCCAGTGTCCTGCCACCAGCAGCGGTGATGCCGATGTCTCCCGGAGTGAGGCCATAACCTGATGTTACAACAGCAATGTAATGGTTCAGGGCATCTGTGAACATCAACTCCTGTGGGGGTCTAGTAAAGGGTATCCATTGGGCTTGCTGGGTATGCTCATAAATCACAGGGATTTTGTAGGGGTCAATACCAGCCAGCATCTTGCGCCAAGCGTCCACCCACTTCTCAGCACTGTCCCTGCTCATGTCAATCAGGTCTAAGATACCAGCCTCTGGAGTATCCAATAAAAGATTGGCATAATACAAGTCTCCTCTGGAAATCATATTCAAGGCCATGAATATCTTCTCGGGCGGGGGCATTCCCCATCCCTTGCGCTTCAACTCTGACCTGGGAGACATATAAATGCGATTTACGGCATGCTTTGGAAAATATACAGGGTTCTGCCCACCCTCAGGCACATACTGACCCACAGGCCAGTCGGAATTGAGTGTTGGGAATAAGGTAGTCCCATCCAGAAGCTCCAGCCACACCACTCTGCCTTCTGGATCATCCCCCATCCTACCAAGCTCTACGCCAGCACCAAAGGGCAAATCAAGATAATCAGCACCAATCCACTCAATGATCTCAGAATATTTGTAATCTCCGGTGTCAGAGAGGAACTTGGTGTAATATTTGATTTCTTCTTTCAGTTCGTCCCGCTGGGAGCTGTCTCTTGGTTCGATCTTCCAATCCAAAGCGAGTATGCTGGCAATCAAAGTTTCACGGCAGATCATGCAGATTTCCTGCTGTTCTACCGCAGCTCTCCAGTATTTAGCTTCTGTCCACGCTGGTGCGTTCCAATTGTAGAAAGGTCGCTGGAGGAAAAGAGGGTCAACGTTGCGCTCCCCCTTGTTACGGCTTGGTTCGGGTTGGCTGGTTTTTACCCTAGGCATGATTTTCCCATCTCTGACATGATTGGGATAATTATATCATGCGTTCTATCTAAATTGACAAGAAACCTATGTCTCTCCACTGCCTGATGGGGGCAATGCTCAGCCTAGCACCGCTCAGGCTGTCTATCCGGTCATCATGTCTACCCAATGGGAAAGACGACAATTGATCCAGAAAGGGCTTGTTCCACGATCCCTGTATCAGATAGATATCTCCCAGCTTGGCCTCGGCAAACCAGTAGTTCGCCCTCATGACTTTATCTCCGTATTTCTTAGGGTTCCATCCCACTGGGGTAGGCCATGTAGGTAGCTCTTTCTTGATAAACTCAGACAGAGCAGCCACCTGATTGATGCCACCCGATCCTGGCTCTTCTTCAAACACCTGCTTGACAAAAGGACCATCCATTATGATCGTCTTCAGCACGTTGTCTTTGATCTTATCCCAATCCCAAAACCCTGCGGTCTGGTCTTCGACATAGAAGGACTTGTTGTCTTCTCCCATAGAGATCAGCGTTCCTACCGTCTCGTCTGGATCGCTGGTCTTCTTTCCGGCTATTTTCTTCTCCGTAGCTGCCAAGTCCCAAAATCTGAGCCTTGCAGTAACCTCGGCTGGTATGTAAGTCAGTACTTTCCCATCGAACCACCTGGGGTTGCCTAACACTGATCCACGCTCTGTGAACTCACCATAGAGTTCCTGCTGTCTCAGCCAGCCAGGAGGATAGGCCATCAGCAAGGAAGCGTAGAACATCGGGTCTAAGTTGTCTTTGTTCTCGTCAATGGTGGTGTTGATCGTCTCAATCAGCTCATCAGCGGTCACATCTTTCCCGATCAACTCGCTGATTAGTTCAATAGTTTCGGGTGGTATCTCTTTCTCTATGAAAAACTTATACACCCAGTGATCTCTGCCATTGGGAGTTCCAGTTGCCCAGGCCTGTGGGTCTTTACCGATACGGACGGATGCGATGGCGATCTTCCATGCCAGACCTTCGGCATCAGAGCGTCCCACCTCATCGAACCACAGCCAGTTCACATTTGGACCACGCGCGCTGTTAGGGTCATTAACACCCTTCAGAAGCACTGATGCTCCGTTGATGAAGTTGATGCGGAACGGCTGCATGGGAAACCAGTCTGATTCACCCATGACCTTACGGTTCTTAGGAATAACATTATTCCAAGGAATCCACTCCCTGAATTCAGGCCAAGTTGAAATTTTTAAATTTTCAAAGTCACCATTCAGGATAATCCCGCTGTGTCCCTGTTCTATCTTGCGTAAGGCTCTCTGCGCCCCAGCAGCAGTCTTACCACCACCGCGACCCGAGTTCAGCAAAGAGAAGCGTGTGGTGTTATTGACAAACAGCTCTTGATGCTCGTTAGGGACATATCTTTTGCCATCGTTCTTGTAGTAATAGCCAAACTCATCTTTCTTGAACGGCTGGAAAGACCGGATGCCAGACAGCCCATCAATGACTTCCTGAGGGATTTCCAATCCCCTGGCCCTGGCCTCAGCAAGCAGGATTTTCATCCTCTGCTTCTGGCTTTTTACATTCCTGATTTCTTTAGGCATCGTCTTCTGATTCTGGATTTCTAGCGTCCGTATCCACTGGAGACTGGTCTATGACATTTCCAGAAGCATACTTCTTGAGGTCTTCGATTAGCTGTTCATCAGACATCTTATCCAGTTTAGACAGGATGTCAATCGGAGCAATCCTGGCTTCATGCTCGATCTCCACACCACGCACCAGGAGGGTGATAGCGTTACGGGCAGAGCCTACTCCGTGGTCTTCGAGATACTCCAGGCCCATGTCCTGCATCTTCATGCCAAGCTGGGCGTGTCTCTCCAGCATACCCACTCTCTGCTGGACAAGCTCCTGCTCGATGCGCTCAGCTACGGCGTTATCCAGTTCTATGGCTCTAACCGTAAACCTGTTGATGATCCATTCTTTGAGAGTTCTTTCAGAAGGCTTATTACCAGAAACCGGGTCTGGCTTGATAAGCTCAGAAAGCTGCTTGTTGTTAGGCTTGCCTGTGTTATACCAAGTGAAAAAGACTTCAAGCTGGTAATCATCAGGAAATTGGTTGTAAGTCGATATTATTGCGTCAGCCATATATTCCAGTATTCCCCGAGACGTTGATTTCTGCACAAGACCAGAAAGTCTCTTTCCACGATTGTACCATGAGCATGAGCGTCGTGATGACAGGCATTACACAGGATAACCCTGTTAATCCACCTGCGCCAGGAATTTGGAAGCAACGATCTTGGTATTAGCTCATGCACAACGATAGAGGGTTTTCTGCAAACAATACATTTACCCCTATATATATTAAATATCTCATTCTCCTCTACCTCAGTGTTAGGGTTATTAATAAGATATTCCATCCTCTCTTTACTTACAGGTGGAACATTCAATTTTCTTGAAATCATATATTCTTTCATACTACCTCTTTAGAAACCAGTCCGAGCTTAAGCGAGGACTGAATACTTAATATTATGTTATTAATATATTGGATTGTTCGATTGTTATTATTACACAAGTATATACCCCTGAAGATTAGTGTTTGATGAGAATCTTCGATTTTGGATTGACTTCTGGCTGGTTTGGAATATCATATGCTTGGATTGTTCGGAAAGGAAAAATAAAGCTCAAGTGATAATGTTTTACAACTCGTTCATTCATGACAATGCGAGGCTGGACAATATCCCGCATTATGGATTTTGCTTCCCAACATGCATTTTCAAAGAGTGCTGGTCGCCTGGGGTCAGGACAACAGAAAGTGTTGGCACTACTGGTTACAAGCTATACGGTAACAACACGCTCAAAGATTCTCACAACATTTACGTATGCACCTGGATGTTTGACAGTGGCTGTCCTGAAACATCTCAAAACATCGAGGCTTTAGCTATAGAAAGGATCAACGAAGGATGGAGGTCATCTCCGGTTTGATAGAGCAAAGGTATCCTGATGTTGGTTGCAGCTACCTGATTGCCGACCCAGAAACGTCTTTGATCACAAAAAACAGAGAAGAGCTTGTAATCTATGTCAAAAAGCTCTATATCAGCCTGTTCAGAAAAGAGCCAGAGCAGAACTTCTGGTGTCCTGGCTACAATATAGCGTATGCTGGTCCAATTCCAGAGAAAAGGCCATGAAAGCAGTAATGCAAGTACTATTAGTTTCTGGAATGATACTTTGCATCTTTCCCGCCATTTTCTTTTTTATTTTGGCTCTACTCGACCTTTTAGGGTCTTTCATGAGGCCAAAATAGAGTTATTTTTCCATGTAACACCAAAAACGACAAAAAACAGGAGTTATTTCCAATGATCCTACCTTGCACGTGCAAACACGACTATCAAGACAGGGAACACGGAAGGAATATGAGAGTTCACAACCCATGCAACTATGGATACAGATGCTCGGTGTGTGGGCATGAAACAAGAGCCGGGGTAAATAACCCTAACGAAGAGAAGAAAGAAGATGAGTAATTTCATGACGGTTTCCACTTTTCTGTTTTTGTTAATCTTTGTTGTCTTATCTTTATGGTTATGGGCTTTAACCGATATAGTCAGAGGTCTAATAACCAAGGTCGATATATTGAGCAAGGAGAATGAAGCGTTATACAAACTTATGTGGAAGTATATGAGCATAAGTGAAGGCGTTTCTACGTCTCCCACCGTATCTTCTAGTGAGCCTCCGTCTCCAAGTTATGAGCCTGTAGATGACCCTTGGGAGACGAACGACATCAATGATTATAGAGGAAACTAATATGAGTTCAACTTTCATGCTTATTCTTGCCACAGCAATTGTAGCTGGTTCGATTGTTTTCTTTAACAGAACAGGGGATATAACGGTATTTTCTATTCTCTTTATCGGAGCAAACATTGTGTTTGCTTTATCCTTAGTATTGGACAGGCTGGAAAAGATAGAAAAGAGGCTTGAATGAAAAAGATGATTTTTGTGGTTATAGTCTTGCTTGCAGCGTTAGCGACATCGGCCCCAGGTACTCCAAGGCCAACCCCCATAAAAACCGTAGATGGTGGCCCTGGAACTCCACCACCGACAAAGACTGCAATCGCAACGACAGACATACCTGAATTTACCGACACACCAGTATTCACCAAGACCCAGTCTCCGACAAAGATTGCAACCACACCTCCACCCGTTATCACGACAGAGGCTCCCAGGCCGACAGACCATCCAAAGAAGACACAAAAGCCAGCTATGGTGATAAAAGAGCTTCCCACGCTTGGCAGTGGGCCTGGGCAAAGCAGCTTCCCATACCTGGAGATATTTCTCTCTTTCTTGATCTTATGTGTTGGCATCTGGATGATCTCATGGTCTATACTGAGCATACGTCATGGCAAAGATAAATAGCACAAAGAAGTGTTTGACTTGTGGAACTCCCGTATTTACTAAGTGGACGAGGTTCTGTCCAGAGTGCGTCAAGATCGCCCGTAAGGAGCAGGGTGAGCGCAAGCGCATGAAGAACAAGAAACTGGTAGAGAACAAGTATTGTGTGGACTGCGGGTTGAAGCTGTTCCACATCAGTGCCACCAGATGCAGACCTTGTTCCAGGAAGCACAACAAGCTTTTATCAGACCAGAAAATACTGGGAAACGGGAGGTTTGGTTACTGGCAAGCCGGAAGTCCTCCCCCGTCCGGCTATGCCATCAGTGGTCCTGGTAACTGGCGTTAGTATTTTAGAGCGCGCTGGCGCATGCAGAAAGGCCTATGCCCCTTGGGTTTTGTGCTGTTGCACCAGGGGCAGTAATACTCGCCATTCCAAGCCCCCTGCACCCACTCCACTTCTGCCAGGGCTTTTCTGGCTTTATTGCGCTCTTTGATCGCCTCGTCCAGCGCACCAGCAAACTCGGCGTGGAGTTCAGCGCGCTGCTTATCATCAAGATGGATGGTTGATTTTTCTAATTTCTTTCTCGCATCATCTCCCGCTTCGATGCGGGATAGGAGGGCGATGTTGAATTTTTCTACTTGTTTGAATGCTCGCGTGGCTCGTTTGAAATCGACTTCCTTATCAACATCAAGGCATATCTTCAGTGTTTTCATGTACGCGTTGAACAGCGTCATCGTGTTCATCTAATTATTCCTATATCTAGTTATTTCTGCCCTGGCTTTTTATTTCTTCTTTTATCACTTCCTTCTGCATTTCCTTTACTGTTTCTTCAACAGCTTCCTGGATGCAGGTGGTTATCAAGAATGCCTTTATGGTATCCAGCATTTTTATCCCATCCCCATAAGTGAAGTCGCTCAGGGCATCCAAAATCTTACATGCTGCCTCTTTGATCTGTTCTTCTGTTGGTTCTTTATTCATGATAAATCCTCTTCTGGTGGCAAGTCATTTTCTTTATTCAGCACCCTTTGCAGTGCAGCAATCAATTTAGGAATATCTTCTTCCGTATCAGAGGAGATAGCAATGGGAATGGTTTCCATGTGGGAAGCATCCCTCCAATCCTCTATCCAGGCTGTATCTTCATCATAAGTGATAAAGAACATATTATCTTTGTATTCTACAGAAGGATCAACAAGAACAGTCTTTTCAGGCATATGTGTGCATTTCCTTTCAGTAATATATTATAAATGCACACAGCGAATAAGTAGATTAGAGCTTCATGAGAGTATAGGGAAAATTAGGAGAATTAGGAATATTAGTAATTTCCCGTTATTCTCTGGCGATGTTTGACCCCCTGTTTTGTGATTTTTTGAAAATTTTATAGAGACTGTCCGGTGCGGAGAATTCGGACAATTCCGGCATTCCCTACCGATTATGTCCTTTATGTGTTCTTTACGCCGATTTTACGCGTTCTTTACGTGGTATTTATGTACGTAAAATGTACGTAAATATAGCATAAAGAACACATAAACGTAATATATATTGTATGTTGTCAATATATGTTGCATATTTAGGCGTGTATAGTGCTGACCTGGCGCGTGCCGGTCTATGCCGGTTACAATATACGTTGCACTGTGTGTAATAAGTATTGCGTGTATAAAGGGCTATATATGAGTAGACATTAATCTACCAGTGGATTATGAGAGAGATATAAACTCTCTAATCTAGCACTAATAAAACTACGTGTAAACAAACCATAAACCTAGCCTATAGATTAATAAGTATCGTCTGATTCTCACCTGAAATTAATACATCCAATCAATCCGTATTGTAAACTAAAGAGAAAAGCCCGTCAGACAGAACGGGTGTTCTAACAATCTAGCCCTGGCGGTAGGATGGTAAGACCGCAAGAGAGAGGATAACATGACAGGTAAAAACGAGTACTTAAAACAAGGGGAGTGGCATAGCACACAGGACGGTAGCATGCGTCACTGTGTGCCAAACCGTACACTGTCAGACGACAGTTATGGTAGCAATTGCGCTATTATGGTTGTCTGGATTGTAACCATGTTAGCTATTCTGTTATATGTCGCAAGCCAATATGTCGGTTAGTGACATGTTATCAAACAACCTATATCAGAACATATGTACTAACAGGATTAAGGCTAGAGAGAGAGGATCTTAAGATGGATACCCAAACCGTAACAACTCTAATTGATCAATTGGAAAGTTTAATAGACTCCACCTGTCTTACGTTTGAGACAGAAGAAAAACCACCTATCGTCACGCATGACTGTCTAGAAAATATCGTAGACAGGTTGGCTACGATGTATTATGACTATATAGGGTATGATAACGCTGCAGCGTCGCGGTCTTTGTATCGCGCGATACGTGAAATTAGCAGTAATAACACGGTTTGCGATTACATTGACCAAACCATCGGTTTGTCACTGGTAGACTCGCGCGGAAAGTTCATTAAGCGTTTAGCAAACCAACTCAAGCATGACTTAAACTGGAAACTGTCTAATGACCAATTGGGTTATTTGGGTGGATTGATATCCAGGTAT
>Ga0316626_10000237_pt1 | contig 20121 bp, 17 predicted proteins | sample OWC_Aug_T1_C1_D5_FD_207656 | JGI IMG/M metagenome (GOLD analysis project Ga0316626, IMG submission 207656) | Wetland soil microbial communities from Old Woman Creek delta, Ohio, United States - OWC_Aug_T1_C1_D5_A | ecosystem: Environmental > Terrestrial > Soil > Wetlands | place: USA: Ohio...
CTGTCGCCCGGTGACGGCGACGTAGACCACGACCACGTCCTGCAGGGTCTGGGGAACGGCATTCTCGAGGATCCGCTTGAGCGTGGCACGGTCCTGGTTGAGCTTCAGATCGTTCATGAGCAGGCGCATCTGCTCGCAGTGGCCCGGGTAGCGGATGGTCTTGTAGTCCATGCCCTGGGCGCTCTGGCCGTAGGTGTCGCCGAGCGACCCGAGGCCGCCGGAAGTGTTGAACGCTTCGTAGAGCGTGCCATCGATCTCGATCTCCTCGAGGCCCTCGAGCGGCGCGACCTCGGTCGAGCGGCCGTCGACGATCGCCTCGCAGGGGTTGCCGTACTCGTTGATGAGCCCCTCCGTGGACCAGGTGAGCGAGTACTTGAGGACGTTGTTGGGGTGCTGGGGCAGGGCGCCAACGCGCAGCTTCACGCTGCGCACGTCGTCGAAGTGGCCGATGAGCGCATTCGCGGCGATGCTCACGAATCCCGGTGCGAGACCGCACTGCGGCACGAAGGCGCGCTCCGCGCCATCGGCGATGCGGCGGACGGCCCGAGTCACGGCCACGTCCTCGGTGAGGTCGAAGTAGTGGGCGCCCACCCGGCCGGCCGCCTCGGCGACGCCGACGTTGCAGTAGTACGGCAGGCTCGAGATCACCGCGTCCATCGGGTGCGCCGCGAGGTGCGTCGCGAGTGCCGCGGTGTCGCGGGCGTCGAGCCCGTGCGCCTGCAGGTGATCGAGGCCGTGGGCTGCCACGACCCGGCCGGCGACGGCCGCGTCCACGTCCGCGAGCTGGACGTCGTAGTCCCCGGATTCGGCGAGCAGGCCCGAAATCAATGAACCGATCTTCCCCGCGCCGAGGACGATGACTTTATGCACGATGGATCTCCGATGCCGTTGGCGGGCCGCGATTCTGACGAAACCGCGGCGCCGCGTCACATGCCTGGCTCACACCCGCTTTCTTTTGCGGTGCAGCGTTCCGGGTTAGGATCCGCGGATGACACGCCTGCCTCCCACCGCCGACTGGTCGCCGACCAGCTGGTCTGCACGGCCCGCCGAGCAGCAGCCGACCTATCGCGATCCCGCGCAGCTCGCGCGCGTCGTCGCGGAGCTGGGGCGCCTGCCGCCCGTGGTCGTGTCATGGGAGGTCGACGCGCTCAAGCGCCAGATCGCCGAGGCGCAGCGCGGCGAGCGCTTCCTGCTCCAGGGCGGAGATTGCGCCGAGACCTTCGCCGACTGCGAGTCCGGCCAGATCGCGCGCAAGCTCAAGATCCTGCTGCAGATGTCCCTGGTGCTGCTGCACGGGCTTAAGAAGCCGGTGATCCGCGTAGGCCGGTTCGCCGGGCAGTACGCCAAGCCGCGCTCGGCCGACACCGAGACCCGCGACGGCGTGACGCTGCCGAGCTACCGAGGGGACCTCGTCAACCGTCCCGGCTTCACCGCAGCGGAACGCGAGCCCGATCCCGAGTTGCTGTTGCGCGGCTACGAGCGCGCCGCCCTCACGCTCAATTTCGTGCGTGCCCTGGTGGACGGAGGGTTCGCCGACCTGCACCACCCGGAATACTGGGACCTCGGGTTCATGCACCACTCGCCGTGGCGCGACCAGTACCGCCAGCTCGTGGCGTCGATCTCCGACTCGCTCGACTTCTTCGAGGCGATCAGCGGCAGCCGCGTGCACGAGGCGAGCCGCGCCCCGTTCTACGCCAGCCACGAAGCGCTGCACCTGCTCTACGAGCAGGCCCAGACGCGCTACCTGGAGCGCTGGGGGCGCTGGTACAACCTGTCCACACACCTGCCCTGGATCGGTATGCGCACGGCCCGGCTCGGCGGCGCGCACGTCGAGTACTGCCGCGGCATCTCGAACCCGGTCGGCGTCAAGGTAGGGGCGTCCATGGACGACGCCTGGGTACAGGGACTGTGCGAGACGCTGAACCCGCACCGCGAGCCGGGGCGCCTGGTCCTGATCCATCGCCTCGGGGCCGCACATATCGAGGGGCGGCTGCCGGGCCTGATCGAGTGCGTGCAGGCGACTGGCGTGCCGGTGCTGTGGGTCTGCGACCCGATGCACGGCAACACCGAGACCACCGCGTCGGGCACCAAGACGCGCCGCTTCGAGAACATCGTGGCGGAGCTCGAGGCGGCGTTCCGCATCCACCGGCAGGCGGGCAGCTACCTCGGGGGCGTGCATTTTGAACTCACCGGCGAGGACGTCACCGAGTGCACCGGCGGCGCGCGGGGCCTCTCGGACGGCGATCTCGCGCGCGACTATCGCTCGCAGGTGGACCCGCGGCTCAACGTCGAGCAGGCCTTGGAACTCGCGATGCGGATCGCGGGTCATGCCCGCGCGGGCTGAGCCGGGCGGCCGACAGCACGGCCTCGGCGTCCGGCGTCGGCACCGCCCGCCACTCCCCGGGACTCAATCCCGCGACAGTCCAGGGCCCGATCGCCGCGCGAATCAGACGCAGGGTCGGCAACCCGACCGCCGCGGTCATGCGACGCACCTGTCGGTTGCGGCCCTCGGACAGCGTGAGTTCCAGCCATGTCGTCGGGATGGACTTCCGGTACCGGATGGGCGGGTCGCGCGGCCAAAGCCAGGCAGGCTCCGCCACAATGCACGCGCCGGCCGGCCGGGTCGGCCCGTCCGCGAGCACGACGCCCGCCCGAAGCAACTTCAGCACATCGTCGCCCGCCGCACCCTCCACCTGGGCGAGATAACGCTTCGGGAACGGGGCGCCCGGCTGGCTGATGCGCGACTGCCACGGGCCGAAGTCGGTGAGGACCATCAGGCCCTCGCTGTCGTAGTCGAGTCGGCCGGCGGGATACACGCCGCGGACCGGCAGCAGGTCGCGCAGGCAGCGTCGGCCGTCGCTGCTCGTGAACTGCGGTAGCACGTGGAAGGGCTTGTTCAGCAGGATCAGGCGCATTGCGGAATCTGCTCTTGCCCGCGGCCGGAATCCAAGTCTATCCTCAATATTGCGCCGCAACATTTCATGTCACGCCGTCGGTCGGCGGCCGCCTGCCCCGGGAGTCTGCCTTGAGTACACAGACGAATCTCGACCTGCCCTCGGGATGCGCGGTGAATGCCGCCCTGCGCCCGGGATTCGACACCATCCTGACGCGGGAGGCGCTCGAGTTCGTCGTCGAACTGGCCCGCAAGTTCGGACCCCGGGTCGAGGACCTGCTGGCGCGGCGCGTCGAGCGGCAAAAGGAGATTGATGCCGGCAAGCTGCCCGACTACCTGCCCGAGACGCGCGCGATCCGCGAGCGCGAGTGGCACGTGACCTCGATTCCGGCGGACCTGCAGGACCGGCGCGTGGAGATCACGGGGCCCACCGACCGCAAGATGATCATCAACGCGCTCAACTCGGGAGCGAAGGTGTTCATGGCTGACTGCGAAGACTCCATGACGCCGACCTGGGACAACGTGGTGCAGGGACAGATCAACCTGCGCGACGCCGTCTCCCGCCGCATCGACTTCACCAGTGCCGACGGCAAGCAGTACAAGCTGAACCCGACGATCGCCGCGTTGAAGGTGCGGCCGCGCGGCTGGCACCTGTACGAGAAGCACGTGCTGGTGGACGGCAAGCAGGTGCCGGGCGCATTCGTCGACTTCGGCCTGTACGTCTTCCACAACCACGCGGAGCTGAAGCGCCGCGGAACCGGCCCCTACTTCTACCTGCCGAAGACCGAGAGCCACCTCGAGGCCCGGCTGTGGGCCGAGGTGTTCCGGCACACCGAAGCGCGCCTCGGCCTCGCGCCGCAGACCATCAAGGCGACGCTGCTCATCGAGGTGATCCTCGCTGCGTTCGAGATGGACGAGATCCTGTGGGAGCTGCGCGACTACATCGTCGGCCTCAATTGCGGCCGCTGGGACTACATCTTCAGCTTCATCAAGAAGTTCAGCCGCTACCCCGAGTTCGTGCTGCCGGACCGCAGCCAGGTGACGATGACGACGCACTTCCTGCGCTCGTACTCGAAGCTGCTGATCAAGACCACGCACCGGCGCGGCGCCTTCGCGATGGGCGGCATGGCGGCGCAGATCCCGATCAAGAATGACCCGGCGGCCAACGACGCCGCCATCGCCAAGGTGCGCGCCGACAAGGAGCGCGAGGCGGGCGACGGGCACGACGGCACCTGGGTCGCCCACCCGGGGCTGGTGCCGGTGGCCATGGAGATCTTCGACCGACTGATGCCGACGCCGAACCAACTGCACCGCAGGCTCGACGACGTGGAGATCAAGGCCGCGGACCTGCTGCAGATCCCAGAGGGGACCGTTACCGAGGCGGGGCTGCGCAACAACGTGGACGTCTCGATCCAGTACCTGGCTCGGCGGCAACGGCTGCGTGCCGATCCACAACCTGATGGAGGATGCGGCGACCGCCGAGATCGCGCGCGCACAGGTCTGGCAGTGGATCCGCCACCCGAAGGGCGTCCTCGACGACGGACGCAAGGTCACGGTCGACTTGTTCCGGCAGATCACCCGCGAGGAGCTCGCGCGGCTGCGCTCGGAGCTCGGCGAGGCCGCGTTCGCCGGCGGCAACTACGAGCGCGCGGCGCGGATCATCGAGGAGATCACGACCGCCGAGGCCTTCGAGACCTTCCTGACGTTGCCCGCCTACCGGGCCATCGACTGACAGAATTCGCTCAAACGAGGAACCCGAAATGACCGACAAGGCTGCGACTGCACTGCGCAAGGAATGGCACGACAACCCCCGCTGGAAGGGCATCAAGCGGCCCTACAAGGCTGAGGACGTCATCCGGCTGCGCGGCAACGTGCAGGTCGACCACACGCTGGCCCGGCTCGGCGCCGAGAAGCTGTGGAAGCTCGTGAATACCGAGCCCTACGTCAACTGCCTAGGCGCACTCACGGCCGGCCAGGCGATGCAGCAGGTGAAGGCGGGCATCAAGGCGATCTACCTGTCGGGCTGGCAGGTGGCCGCGGACAACAACAGCTACATGGCGATGTACCCCGACCAGTCGCTGTACCCGGTCGATTCGGTGCCCAAGATCGTCGAGCGCATCAACGCCACCTTCAAGCGCGCCGACGAGATCCAGTGCTCACGCGGCATCCACCCGGGCCACAAGGAATACGTCGATTTCTTCGCGCCCATCGTGGCCGACGCCGAAGCGGGATTCGGCGGTGTGCTGAACGCGTTCGAGCTGATGAAGGCGATGATCCGCGCCGGTGCAGCCGGCGTGCATTTCGAGGACCAGCTGGCCTCCGTCAAGAAGTGCGGCCACATGGGCGGCAAGGTGCTCGTGCCCACGCAGGAAGCGATCCAGAAGCTGGTCGCGGCGCGATTCGCGGCCGACGTGATGGGCGCGCCGACGATCGTGCTGGCCCGCACGGACGCCGAGGCGGCCGACCTCCTGACCAGCGACGTGGACGAGAACGACAAGCCGTTCTGCACCGGCGAGCGCACGCCCGAGGGCTTCTACCGCACGAAGCCGGGCGTCGAGCAGTCGATCTCGCGCGGTCTCGCCTACGCGCCGTACGCCGACATGGTGTGGTGCGAGACGGGCAAGCCGGACCTCGGCTTCGCGAAGGCCTTCGCCGAGGCGATCCGCAAGAAGTTCCCGGACAAGATGCTGTCCTACAACTGCTCGCCGTCGTTCAACTGGAAGAAGAACCTCGACGACGCGACGATCGGCAAGTTCCAGCGCGAGCTGGGCGCGATGGGCTACAAGTACCAGTTCATCACGCTGGCCGGCATCCATAACATGTGGTTCAACATGTTCGACCTCACGCAGGAATACGTGAAGAATGGCATGACGGCCTATGTCGAGAAGGTGCAGGAGCCGGAGTTCGCGGCGCGCGATCGCGGCTACACCTTCGTGTCGCACCAGCAGGAAGTCGGCACGGGCTACTTCGACGAAGTCACCCAGGTCATCCAGGGCGGGCACTCGTCGACGACGGCCATGCACGGCTCGACCGAAGAGGAGCAGTTCGACACCGGCGGCGCGCACCACTGACCGGGCGCCGCGACTGACCAGACACGGCCCGGGCGGGCGACCGCCCGGGCCATTTTTCTGCGCCTTCGGGGGGTCTGGTATCCTCGCGCCCGCCAGGGCCATGACCGCCCGCCAGGCCAGCAGACGGGATTCCAGCCATGCAGTTCGAGCGGATTGCCGTTCCCGCAGACGGCGCGCAGATCACGGTGAATCTCGACGGCACCATCGATGTGCCGGACCGTCCCATCATCCCGTTCATCGAGGGCGACGGCATCGGCGTGGACGTCACGCCCGTGATGCTCGAGGTCGTGGAAGCGGCCGTGCTGAAGGCCTACGGCGGGCGCTGCCGGATCGCGTGGATGGAGATCTTCGCGGGCGAAAAGGCGCTGTCGATCTACGGACCCGGTGCGTGGTTCCCCGAGGAGACGCAGCATGCCCTGGAGAAGTACGTCGTCTCGATCAAGGGACCGCTCTCGACGCCGATCGGCGGCGGCATCCGCTCGTTGAACGTGGCGATGCGGCAGAACCTCGACCTCTACGCCTGCGTGCGTCCGATCCGTTACTTCCCGGGCGTCGTCACGCCGATGGCGGACTCGAGCTACGTCGACATGGTGATCTTCCGCGAGAACACCGAGGACATCTACGCCGGCATCGAGTATGCCGCGGGCTCGCAGGAGGTGCACAAGCTCATCCACTTCCTGCAAACCGAGCTCGGCGCCAAGGGCATCCGCTTCCCGACCAGCTCGGGTATCGGTATCAAGCCGGTGTCGAAGGAGGGTTCGCAGCGGCTCATCCGCAAGGCGATCCAGTACGCCGTGGACAACGACCGCAGCTCGGTGACGCTCGTCCACAAGGGCAACATCATGAAGTACACGGAGGGCGCGTTCCGCAACTGGGGATACCAGCTCGCGAAGGACGAGTTCGGCGCGCTCGAGATGGGCGGCGGACCGTGGCTCGCGTTCCCGAACCCGGTCACCGGCCGCGAGATCGTCGTCAAGGACATGATCGCCGACAATTTCCTGCAGCAGATCCTGCTGCGCCCGGAGGACTTCGACGTCATCGCCACGCTGAACCTGAACGGGGACTACATCTCCGACGCGCTGGCCGCTCAGGTCGGCGGGATCGGCATCGCACCCGGCGGCAACATCGGCGAGGGCGTGGCGGTCTTCGAGGCCACGCACGGCACGGCGCCCGGCTTCGCCGGCAAGGACCGAGTGAATCCGGGTTCGCTGATTCTTTCCGCCGAGATGATGCTGCGCTACCTGCGCTGGACCGAGGCGGCGGACCTCCTCATGAAGGGTGTCGTGAACACCATCGCCAGCAAGGAACTCACCTTCGACCTCGCCCGGATGCGCAAGGCGATCCGCGCGCCCAGGCACGGACACGCCGTGAGCCCGGAGTCCGTCCGGCAGGAGATCGAGGAACTCGTGCCGGGCGCAACCCTGGTCGGGACCCGCGGGTTCGGCGATGCCGTCATCCGCCACATGGATGACTGAGTTCGACCCGAGCTGCCAGCGGTGCTCGCGCCTCGCGGCGTTCCTCGACGAGGGCAGGGCGCGGCATCCCGGCTACCACTGCGCACCCGTGGCGCCCTTCGGTGACCCGCTGCCGCGGCTGCTCGTGGTCGGTCTCGCACCCGGATTCCACGGCGCGAACGCCACCGGCCGGCCGTTCACGGGTGACTACGCGGGCGTGCTGCTGTACGAGACGCTCCACGCCTTCGGCTGGGCGAGCGCGCCGGTCTCGTCATCGCGCGATGACGGCCTCGAACTCAAGGGTTGCCGCATCACCAACGCCGTGAAGTGCGTCCCGCCGGGCAACAAGCCGACACCTGCCGAAATCGCCACCTGTAACGCCTTTTTGCGCGAGGAACTCGACGGACTGACCGCGGGCTCCGTGGTGCTCGCGCTGGGCGCCATCGCGCACGGCGCGGTCCTGCGGGCCCACGGCCTCAGGCAAGCCGCGCTGCGATTTGCCCACGGCGCCGAGCACGTGTTGCCGGGCGACCGGGTCCTCGTCGATTGCTACCACTGCAGCCGCTACAACACGAACACGCGCCGCCTGACCGGAGCGATGTTCCGCTCGGTCGTAGGACGGGCAAGCGAGCTGGCACGCCAGTAGACTCGGGGCGTGACTGTCGCTACGTCCCTCGACCTGTCTTCGTTCCTCGCGGCGCTGCCGGCCAAGCCGGGCGTGTACCGCATGCTCGCCGCGGACGGCACGATTCTCTACGTCGGCAAGGCCCGGCATCTCAAGAACCGCGTGTCGAGCTACTTCCATGGTCGGGCGCATGCCGACAAGACGCAGGCGATGGTCGCGCAGGTTGCGCGCGTCGAGGTGACGGTCACGGCCTCGGAGACGGAAGCGCTGCTGCTCGAGTTCAACCTCATCAAGCAGCATCGGCCGCGCTACAACGTCCTGCTGAAGGACGACAAGAGCTTTCCCTACATCCACCTGACGCCGCATGCGTTCCCGCGGCTCGCGTACTACCGGGGCGCTGGAAAGGTGCCCGGACGATTCTTCGGGCCGTATCCGAACTCGGTCGCCGCGCGCGAGACCCTGCAGCTCCTGCAGAAGCTCTTCCGCCTGCGCCCCTGCGAGGACACGTTCTTCGCCAACCGGTCGCGACCCTGCCTGCAGCACCAGATCGGACGCTGCTCGGCGCCCTGCGTGGGGTTCGTCACGAGCGAAGCCTATGCCAGGGACATCGCCGACGCCGTGAAGATCCTCCAGGGGCGCAATACCGAGTTGATCACCGAGCTCGGACGCCGCATGGAGGACGCAGCGCAGCGCCTCGAGTACGAAGCCGCAGCGCGGTTCCGCGACCAGATCGCGATGCTGAAGCAGATCCAGGCGAGCCAGTCGATGACCCGCATCCGCGGTGCCGACATCGACGCCGTCGCCATCGCTGGCGAGGGACCGGAGTTCTGCGTGTCGGTGGTATTCGTGCGGGGTGGTCGGAACCTCGGCAGCACGAATTTCTTCCTGCGTGGCGGTCTCGGTGACGAGCAGGAGACGCTGGCCGGATTCCTCACCCAGTACTACCTCGCCCGCGAATCGCCCGACGAGATCGTCGTAGGCACCCGGGTCGAGGATGCCGATGTGCTCGAGGCGGCACTGCGGCAGCGCGCCGGACGCGCCGTGCCGCTGCGCAGCGGTGTCCGTGGGACGCGCGCCCGCTGGCTCGCGATGGCCCGCACCAACGCCGAGCTCGGCCTCAGGATGAAGGCTTCGAGCCGCGCCAGCGTCCGCGACCAGCTCGAGGCGCTGCAACGGGCCCTCGACCTCGCACGCGTGCCCCAACGCATCGAGTGCTTCGACGTGAGCCATACCATGGGCGAGTCGGCGATCGCGTCCTGCGTGGTGTTCGGCAGCGAAGGCCCGGTGAAGAGCGATTACCGTCGCTTCAACCTCAAAGGCATCACGCCGGGCGACGACTACGCCGGCATGCGGCAGGCAGTCGGCCGGCACTTTGCCCGCGTCCAGCGCGGCGAGGGCGAGATGCCGGAGCTGCTCCTCATCGACGGCGGGGCAGGGCAACTGCAGGCCGCGCACGACGCGCTCGCGGAGCTCGGTATCACGGGACTCACCGCGGTCGGCGTCGCTAAGGGCGTCGACCGCCGCGCGGGGCAGGAGCGACTGTTCTTGGCCGGTCAGGAGGCCCCCCTTATACTCGGGCCCGGTTCACCGGCCCTGCGATTGATCCAGCGCGTGCGGGACGAGGCGCACCGCTTCGCGATCGCGGGGCACCGCAAGGCGAGGGCGCGCAGCCGCCTCGAGTCGCTGCTCGAGGAGATCCCGGGGCTTGGACCCGCTCGGCGCCGAGAGATCCTCAAGTCTTTCGGCGGCCTGCAGGGCGTGCGGCAGGCGTCGGTGGAGGACCTGAGCAAGGTGCGTGGCATCGGGCGCCCGCTGGCCGAACTGATCTACGAGAAGATGAACCCGGGACCCTGACGGATCGTGAACCTCGCCAACCTCCCTAACATTCTGACCGTCGCGCGAATCGTGGCGGTGCCGCTGGTGGTCGCACTTTTCTACTGGGGCCACCCTTGGTCGAATCCCCTGGCCGCGATCGTATTCATCGCGGCGGCCATCACCGATTCGCTGGACGGCTACCTGGCGCGGCGGCTCGGCCTGACCACTCCCCTGGGCGAGTTCCTGGACCCCGTGGCCGACAAGCTCATGGTGGCCACGGCGCTGGTGCTGCTGGTCGGGCACGACACGCGCCCGCTGATCGTCGTCACGGCCGTGGTGATCATCGGGCGGGAAATCACCGTGTCCGCCCTTCGCGAGTGGATGGCGCACCTCGGCGCCCGCTCCAAGGTGGCCGTGTCGGTCCTCGGCAAGTTCAAGACCATCGTCCAGATGACCGGACTGAGCATGATGATGTTCCGCAGCGACTTGTTCGGCCTGCCGGTCTACGAGACCGGCGTGGTGCTGATCGTGATCGCCGGCGTGCTGACGCTGTGGTCCATGGTCAGCTACCTGCAGGCGGCGTGGCCGGAGCTCCGGCGCGACCGTCTCCCTTGACAGAAACGGGCGGGCCTCTGAGAATTCGCGTTCCCCGAGCCCAGTGGCGCGGGGTGCCCGGGCGGGAATAGCTCAGTTGGTAGAGCACGACCTTGCCAAGGTCGGGGTCGCGAGTTCGAGTCTCGTTTCCCGCTCCAGTCTCTCGCCGTAACCCCGGGCCAACCCGGGGTTACGCGCTTTTGTGGCTAGGTGGCAGAGTGGTCATGCAGCGGCCTGCAAAGCCGTGTACGCCGGTTCGATTCCGACCCTAGCCTCCACGACTCCAGATCGGCCGCCCGGCCTTGCCCCCGCTTCGCTCACTGCAGGCGGCGAAGCAGCACGCCCACGTCTGAGTTGAGCAATTCCCAGCTGCGTTGAGCGAATGTCGCCGCGAGGTAAAGGGTCAGCGAACCCATCAGGAGACGGTGGATTCGAGCGAGCGCCAGTTCACGAAACGACAGGTTCCGCGGCGTGGTGAGTCGGGCGTCTCCCATGACCGGATCCCCTTTGTTTTTCTTGTCGGGACCGAGGCTAACGTTCTGCTACGCCGGCGCGGGTTGGTTTTCACATAAAGACTCCCGGATTTGCGGACGTTCCGTTCAACGCATGCAATGCACGCGTCGGACTCCGCCCGCCGGCTGCCTCGACATCGATGGCTTAGACTGTCGCGGTGCGATGCCGGCAATCATCGGCCCCGGTGGCGGAACTGGTAGACGCAACGGACTTAAAATCCGTCGGCCGCAAGGCCATACAGGTTCGATCCCTGTCCGGGGCACCAGGCGAGCGGCAGGATTCAGGCGACCCGCGAGTCCAGTGCGATGCCGGCGATCTCGTAGCCGCGGCGAAAATCCTGGACGTGGCGATTCATCCAGGTCTCCGCCTCGGCGGCATCGCCCTTGCGCAGCGCCTCGACGATGCAGCGCTGTGCGACCACGATGCGCGAGCGTCCCTGCGGCACGCGATCGATCATGCGCCTGAGGGACGGCGCCAGCAGCCGCGTCACGGGCTGCATGGCGAGCATCAGCACCCGGTTGCCGCTCGCCGCGGCGAGCGTGGCGAAGAAGCTCACGACGCCGGCGACGGCGGCTTCCGAGCCGCGCGCCGCCTCCACGGCGGCGATGTCCGCTTCCAGCGCTTCGAGCGCCTCGGCGACGACGTGCGCGGCCGCGAGCGCGGCAGTGCGCGGCGCTACGGCGAGCATCGCTTCCCACAGTTCGATGAAGGTGACCTCGTCGAGCGTCAGCGCGCGACTCACGCGCGAGGCGGTGTCCGCGTGTCCCGGCCGCGTCACTCGCAACCGCTTCGCGCCGCTGTCGCGGCCGACGAGACCGTTGCTTTCGAGCCGTCGCAGCGCCTCGCGAACGGTCGAGCGGTTGACGCCGAACTGGCGCGCCAGGTCGGTCTCGGTGGGCAGGAGGTCACCCGGGCGCAGGCTGCGCTCGAGTATCTTCTGCTCGATGGCGGTCGCAACCCGCCCATAGGCAGGCTGCGGCACCAGCGGGTCGAACTGGATCGGCTTGGCAGGGCGGGGACGTGGCGACGTCGTCATTTGACGGATCCTCCGATTGTCGGACAATATACGCGACCGCATCGCTCAGGCAAGCCATAGGGGTGACGATCGTGTTCGACTTCGAATTCGGCCTCGGCGACGACATCGAGATGCTCCGCCAGACCGTGCGCTCATTCGCGCGGTCGGAGCTTGCGCCCCGTGCCGACGAGATCGACCGCAGCAACGTCTTCCCGCGCGATCTCTGGCCGCGGCTCGGGGAGCTCGGCCTGCTCGGCATCACGGTCGAAGCGGAGTGGGGTGGCTCCGGACTCGGGTACCTCGCGCACGTCATCGCGATGGAGGAGTTGAGTCGCGTGTCGGGCTCGGTGGGCCTGTCTTACGGCGCGCACTCCAACCTCTGCGTCAACCAGATCCGCCGGTGGGGCACCGACGACCAGAAGCGTCGCTACCTCCCACGCCTAGTCAGCGGCGAGCACCTCGGCGCGCTCGCGATGAGCGAGACGGGCGCGGGTTCGGACGTAATGGGCATGCGCACGCTCGCCACGCGCCGCGGCGAGCACTACGTGCTGAACGGCAACAAGATGTGGATCACCAACGGCCCGACGGCGGACGTGCTCGTCGTCTATGCCAAGGTGGATGCGTCGGCTGGTACGCCCGGCATCACGGCCTTCCTGATCGAGAAGGGCTTCAAGGGCTTCTCGACCGCGCAGAAGCTCGACAAGCTCGGCATGCGCGGCTCGGACACCTGCGAACTCGTGTTCGTCGACTGCGAAGTCCCGGCCGAGAACGTGCTCGGACCGGTCGGCGGCGGCGCCAGGGTGCTGATGAGCGGCCTCGACTACGAGCGCGTGGTGCTGGCGGGCGGACCGCTCGGCCTGATGCGCGCAAGCCTCGACCTCGTGCTGCCGTACGTGCACGAACGCAAGCAGTTCGGACAGGCGATCGGCACCTTCCAGCTCATGCAAGGCAAGATCGCCGACATGTACGCCACGACGAGCGCGTGCCGCGCCTATGTGTACGCCGTGGCCCAGGCCTGCGATCGCGGACAGACGACGCGCATCGACGCAGCGGGCTGCATCCTCTACGCTTCCGAGGCGGCGACGCGGCTCGCACTGGAGGCCATCCAGTCGCTGGGCGGCAACGGCTACATCAACGATTTCCCGGCCGGCCGTATCCTGCGCGACGCCAAACTCTACGAGATCGGCGCCGGCACCAGCGAGATCCGCCGCATGCTCATCGGCCGCGAGCTCTTTGCGGCGACGGCCTGAGGCGCGCGCCATGGCGATGGGCGGTCTGTACTACGAGGAATTCACGAACGGCATGCGCTTCGAGCACGCGCTCAGGCGCACGGTCACCGAGTCCGACAACCTGATCTTCAGCGCGCTCAGCCACAACCCCGCGGCCCTGCACCTCGACGAGGAGTACATGAAGGGCACGGAGTTCGGCAGCCGCATCGTCAACAGCTGCTTCACGCTCAGCCTGATGGTGGGCGTCTCGGTCGCCGACACCACGCTCGGGACCACCATCGCGAATCTCGGCTGGGACGAGGTGCGCTTCCCGAAGCCCGTATTCCCCGGCGACACGCTACGCACGGAAACGCTGGTCCACGAGATGCGCGAGAGCCGCTCGCGGCCCGACGCGGGAATCGTGGTGTTCCTGCATCGCTGCTTCAACCAGCGCGACGAACTGGTGGCGAGCTGCAAGCGCACCGCGCTCATGAAGCGCAAGGCGGCGGCCTGATGCGCTCGATGCTGTTCGTCCCCGGCGACCGTCCGGAGCGCTTCTCGAAGGCAGCCGCTAGTGGAGCGGATGCGGTGATTCTCGACCTCGAGGACGCCGTGACCCCCGAGCGTCGTCCCCAGGCGCGCGCCGAGATTGCGCAATGGCTCGCCAGCGCCGAACGCGCCGTGCCGTTGTGGGTGCGCATCAATCCGGTCGACTCGCCCGATGCGCTCCCGGACCTCGCGGCGGTCATCGCCGGCCGACCGGACGGAGTCGTGCTGCCCAAGGCCCGCGATGGCGCGGACGTGCACCGCGTGCATCACTGGCTCGAGAGCCTGGAGGCGCACTGCGGCCTCTCGCCCGGCAGCATCCGGCTCATGCCACTGATCACCGAGAGCGCGGGCGCCCTGCTCAAGGCGGCCACGTTCACCGCTCTGCCCGCGCGCGTGGCCGGGCTCACTTGGGGCGCCGAGGACCTCGCGGCCGACGTCGGCGCGGCGCGCAACAGGACGCCCGACGGCGAGTACGAGTTCACCTACGCGCTGGCGCGCTCGTTCTGCCTGCTCGCGGCAGCGACGGCAGGCGTGCCGGCGTTCGACACCGTGGACACCGAGTTCCGCGACGTCGCCGCGGTCGAGCGACGAGCCCGCGACTCGCGACGGCAGGGCTTCGTGGGCAAGCTCGCGATCCACCCCGCGCAGGTGGCGCCCATCCACGCTGCATTCAGTCCGACGGCGGAGGAGATCGACTGGGCGGAGCGGGTGCTCGCCGCATTCCGCGAGGCCCCGGGCGTCGGCGCCGTTGCGTTCGAAGGCGGGATGCTCGACAAACCGCACCTCCGGCAGGCCGAACGTATCCTGGCCGCGGCCGGTCGCGGCTGAGGGGGAGGGCACCACCTTGAGCGTCATCCAGACCCGCATCGACCGCGCATCCGCCGACTTCGTCGCCAACGCCGAGGTCAATCGCCGTCTCGCCGTCGAACTGCGCGAACTCATGGCCCGCATTTCGGCAGGCGGTTCGGCCGCCGCCCGCGTCCAGCACGAATCCCGCGACAAGATGTTCGTCCGCGACCGAATCGACCGGCTGCTCGATGCAGGCTCGCCGTTCCTCGAGGTCGGGCAGCTCGCCGGCCACGAGCTCTACGGCGACTGGCTGCCGGCGGCCGGCGTGGTCGCCGGCATCGGCAGGGTGAGCGGACTCGAGTGCATGATCGTCGCGAACGACGCCACGGTGAAGGGCGGCACCTACTACCCGATCACCGTGAAGAAGCACCTGCGGGCCCAGGAGATCGCCCTCGAGAACCGGCTTCCCTGCGTGTACCTCGTGGACTCCGGCGGCGCGTTCCTGCCGCGGCAGGACGACGTGTTCCCCGACCGCGACCACTTCGGGCGCATCTTCTACAACCAGGCGCAGATGTCGGCGCTCGGCATCCCGCAGCTCGCGGTGGTGATGGGCTCGTGCACGGCCGGCGGCGCCTACGTGCCGGCGATGTGCGACGAAGCGATCATCGTGCGCGAACAGGGCACGATCTTCCTCGGCGGCCCGCCGCTGGTGCAGGCAGCCACGGGCGAGCGGGTGGACGCCGAGACCCTCGGCGGCGGCGACGTGCACGCCCGGCAATCGGGAGTCGTCGATCACCTCGCCGACAACGACGCGCATGCGTTGTGGATGGCGCGACGGCTGGTATCGCACCTGAACCGGGCGGGCTCGCGCCCGGCGCCCGCGGCGGAGCGCGCGCCGCGCTACGACGCCCAGGACCTCTACGGCATCGTGCCGCGCGACACGCGCCATCCCTACGACGTCCGCGAGGTGATCGCTCGGCTGGTGGACGCGTCCGAGTTCGACGAGTTCAAGGCGCTGTACGGCGCGACGCTGGTCTGCGGCTTCGCCCGCATCGGCGGCTACCCGGTCGGAATCGTCGCCAACAACGGCGTGCTGTTCTCGGAGTCGGCGCTCAAGGGCGCGCACTTCGTCGAGCTGTGCAACCGGCGGCGCGTGCCGCTGCTGTTCCTGCAGAACATCACCGGCTTCATGGTGGGTCGCAAGTACGAGGCGGGCGGCATCGCCCGCGACGGCGCCAAGATGGTCACCGCGGTGGCCTGCGCCTCGGTGCCGAAGCTCACCGTGATCATCGGCGGCTCCTTCGGCGCGGGTAACTACGCCATGTGCGGCCGCTCCTATGGCGGACGCTTCCTGTGGACCTGGCCGAATTCGCGCATCTCGGTGATGGGCGGGGAGCAGGCCGCGACCGTGCTCGCGATCGTCAAGCGCGAGGGACTCCAGCGGCGCGCCGCCGAGTGGCCCGAGGCCGAGGAAGCGGCCTTCCGGGCCGAGATCCGCGGCCAGTATGAGACCCAGGGTCATCCGTACTACGCGAGCGCGCGGCTCTGGGACGACGGCGTGATCGATCCGGCGGATACGCGCGAGGTGCTCAGGCTTGCGCTCGCCGTCACCACCTGCCGTCCCGACCAGGGCGAGTCGCCCTACGGCATCTTCCGGATGTGAGGCGGTCACCGTGCTCGAAAGTGTCCTGATCGCGAATCGCGGCGAGATCGCCTGCCGCATCATCCGCACCGCGCGACGCCTCGGCGTGCGCACGATCGCGGTGTACTCCGAGGCCGATCGCGGCGCGCTGCATGCGCGCCTCGCGGACGAGGCGGTGGAGATTGGGCCCGCCGAGGCCCGTCGGAGCTACCTCGATGCGGAGCGCATCCTCCGGGTGGCCCGCGAGACCGGCGCCGCCGCGATCCACCCGGGCTACGGATTCCTCTCGGAGAACGCGTCCTTCGCACGCGCCTGCCGCGAGGCGGGCGTTGTGTTCGTCGGCCCGCCGGCCGAGGCGATCGATCGGATGGGCTCGAAGAGCGAGGCGCGGCAGCTCATGGCCGCCGCCGGCGTGCCGGTGCTGCCGGGCTACGACGGCGAGGACCAGTCCGACGGGGCCCTCGAGGCCGAGGCGCTGCGGCTCGGGTTCCCGTTGCTCGTGAAACCGACGGCGGGCGGCGGCGGCAAAGGCATGCGCATCGTGCGGACAGCGGGCGAGCTCGTCGAGGCGCTCGCGGGCGCCCGGCGCGAGGCGCTGAAGGCGTTCGGGGATTCGCGGCTGCTGCTCGAGCGCTTCGTCGAAAAGGGCCGGCACGTCGAGATCCAGGTGTTCGCCGACACCCACGGCGGTGCCGTGCACCTGTTCGAGCGCGACTGCTCGCTGCAACGGCGCCACCAGAAGGTGATCGAGGAAGCACCGGCACCGGGCCTGGCGCCAGGCACCCGCGCCGCCATGGGCGAGGCCGCCGTCGCCGCGGCGCGGGCGGTCGGCTACGTCGGCGCAGGCACGGTCGAGTTCCTGTACGACGGCCACGAGTTCTATTTCCTCGAGATGAACACGCGACTGCAGGTCGAGCACCCCGTCACCGAGATGATCACCGGACTCGACCTCGTCGAGTGGCAACTGCGGGTCGCGGACGGCGCGCCGCTGCCGCTGCGGCAGGAGCAGGTCGTGCAGCGCGGGCACGCGGTCGAGGCCCGGCTGTATGCCGAGGACCCGGAACGCGGCTTCCTCCCGTCCACGGGGCGGATCGGCCGCCTGCGATTGCCGGAGGAACACGAGCACGTGCGGGTGGACACCGGCGTGCGCGAGGGCGACGAAGTCTCGATCCATTACGACCCCATGCTGGCCAAGGTGATCGCCTGGGGTGCGGACCGCCTCGAGGCCATCGATCGCCTGCGAACCGCACTCGAGCACACGGACGTGGATGGCCTGCGTACCAACACCCGGTTCCTCTGGGAGATCCTCGGCGCCGACGCGGTCCGCAGCGGCGACGTGAGCACCCGCCTGCTCGAGACCGGACTGCCGGGGAGCGGCGCCACGGCTGCGGATCGCACCATGGCGTGGCTGATCGCGGCGGCCGCGGGCGCCATGATCGGCCCCGGCGGTTCCGGCGCACCCGACGGCCGCGACACGCCCTGGAGTGGGCACGGCGGATTCCGCCTCAATGCGCCGGCGGCGCTTCGCCTCGCGCTCCGGCTCGGCGAAGAGCGACGCTGGCTGCGCCTGCAGCCGGTCGGTCCCGACCTGCAGGTCGAACTGGACGGTCGGCACCACCTGATCGAGTCCGTCGCGAAAGCAGAGGGACGCATTGCGGGCCGCATCGACGGCGAGCCGTTCGAGGCGCGTTTGGAGCGGCTGGAGGACGGCTTCGTCCTGCGGCGCCAGTGCCTGCGGTTCGAGTTTGCCGAGGACACCGGCGCCGAGCACCACGCATCGGCCGAGCACGAGGGCCACCTGCGCTCGCCGATGCCGGGCCTCGTCCTCGACGTGCGTGCCCGGCCGGGCGAGCGGGTCGAGGCCGGGGCGGTGCTGGTGGTGCTCGAGGCGATGAAGATGGAGCACTCCCTGAGTGCGCCGTGGGACGGAACGGTTTCCGTCGTCGCGGTCAAGCCCGGTGATCGCGTAGAAGAGGGGGTCGAACTGGTGGTTCTCGAGCCCCGGAAGGCCGCGCGGCTGCGGGAAGTCGCAGACCCGGACTGATTTTCATTTTGCTAGACTTCGCGGCCACTTAGTCGCCGCGCGGGCCATGTTCCGGGCGACTGCCTCGGATAACCATGCGCGGAGGATGGATGTTGCCCGACGGGGCCCGGCTCGAGGGTCGAGCGATCAATGTGTGGCGAGGCGACCGGCACATCCTTCGGGACGTGTCGTTCTCCCTGCGTGAGGGCGAGTTTCTCAAGCTCACGGGCCCGAACGGGGTCGGCAAGACGACCCTCATCCGGGTGGTCTGCGGCCTGTTGCCGGCCGAGACCGGCACGGTCGAGTGGCGTGGCAAGGCCGTCGACAGCTCGAACGACGAATACCACGCGGACATGAGCTACCTCGGCCACCTGAACTCCCTGAAAGCCGACCTCACGGCCCGGGAAAATCTCAAGTTCCTGGCCGGGCTCCGGGAGGCGCTGACCGACGCCGACATCGACGCGGCTCTGGAGCGCGTGGGCATCCTCTCGCGAGGCGATCTCGCGGCCCGGTCGCTCTCGGCCGGCCAGAAGCGACGACTCGCGCTGGCGCGCCTGCTCCTTTCCGGGGCCATCCTGTGGATCCTCGACGAGCCGGTCACGAACCTCGACGTCGCGGGCGTGGGCCTGGTGGAGGACCTCGTTCGGGAGCACGTCGGGCGCGGCGGACTCGCGCTTGCGGCGGCCCACCAGCGCCTGCTCGACGATGAGCCGTTCCTGCGGCGCCTGGAACTCACCTGATGCGTCGCGCCGCCACGACCGCCGCCGCCAACCTCGTCTTCCGCCGGGACCTCACCCTTGCCTGGCGCCGCTGGGACGAGGTCGCCCAGCCCCTCATCTTCTACGTCGTCGTCACCACGCTTTTCCCACTCGCCACGACGCCAGACCTGTCGCAGCTGCGAGTGATCTCGGGCGGGGTGGTCTGGGTGGCGGCGCTGCTCGCGTCGCTGCTCGCGCTGGAATCATTGTTCCGATCGGATGTCGAAGACGGCACCATGGAACAATGGGTGCTCTCCGGACAGCCGCTCGGGTGGCTGCTCCTGGCCAAGGTCGCCTCTCACTGGGTGCTGACGGGGCTGCCGCTCGTGATCATGTCGCCGGTGGTGGGCACGGCGCTCGGCTTGCCGTTCGACGCCTGGGGCGCGCTCGTCGCCTCGCTGCTGCTCGGCACCGCGACCCTGAGCATCCTCGGCGGCATCGGCGCGGCCCTGACCGTGGGCGTCCGCCGCGGCAGCGTACTGCTCTCCCTGCTGGTGCTGCCGCTGGCGATGCCGCTGCTGATCTTCGGGTCGCGGGCCGTCGGCATGGCCATGGACGGCGACTCGCCGGCCGGGCCGCTGCAGCTGCTCGCCGCCATCTTCTTCCTCACGCTCAGCCTCGGTCCGCTCGCCATGTCGGCGGCGATCCGCATCAGCGTCGAGAGTTGAAACGCACGTTCGAACGAAAACAGGCAAGACAATTCATGTGGCTCTGGTTTCATAAGCTCGCCTCGCCGCCTCACGCCTACCGGGTGCTCGGGAAGCTCGCCCCGTGGTTCGGGTGGCCCGCGCTCGCAACGATCCTGCTCGCCACGTGGTGGGGACTGGTGAAGGCGCCGGCCGACTACCAGCAGGGCGACGCCTTCCGCATCCTGTACGTCCACGCGCCGAGCGCCTGGATGTCCATGTTCATCTACGTGGTCATGGCGATCGCCGCCGCGGTGGGGCTCATCTGGCGCATCAAGCTCGCACACGCTGCTGCTGCGGCGGCGGCGCCGATCGGCGCCTCGTTCACGTTCCTGGCACTGGCCACAGGCTCCATCTGGGGCAAGCCGATGTGGGGCACCTGGTGGGTGTGGGATGCGCGGCTCACCTCCGAGCTGATCCTCCTGTTCCTGTACCTCGGCTACATGGCGCTGCGCTCGTCGTTCGACGACCCGCAGCGTGCCGACC
>Ga0316626_10000238_pt1 | contig 20096 bp, 11 predicted proteins | sample OWC_Aug_T1_C1_D5_FD_207656 | JGI IMG/M metagenome (GOLD analysis project Ga0316626, IMG submission 207656) | Wetland soil microbial communities from Old Woman Creek delta, Ohio, United States - OWC_Aug_T1_C1_D5_A | ecosystem: Environmental > Terrestrial > Soil > Wetlands | place: USA: Ohio...
TGGGCCCCATCTGGTCGATCTTCTCGCGGAGCTCGCTGACCCGGTGCTTCGACGCATCCAGGTCGATCTCGAACTGGCCCAGCTCCTGCACCATGGCCTCGAGCTCGGCGTGATAGGCGGTCCAGATGTTGTCCTTCAGGTGCTCGATCTTCATGCGGAGCTCGGTGCGTCTGACCTCGATGCCCGAGAGGCGCTTCTGCGCCGCGTCGATGTCGTGGCGGAGCCGGCGGACCTCTTCTTCGTGGGAGGCGAGGGCGCGGCTTTTTTCCGCGTGGGTCTCCTGCCTGACGGCCAGGGCCTCGCGCTCCCGCTCCAGGACCGTGATGAGGCCGCGGATATCCTCTTCGGCTGCTGCAATGGCGTCCTCGAAATCCCGGACCTTGCCGGCGATCTCGCCGACCTCGGCCTCGCGTTTCTGCAGGCGCTCGGCGAGGTCCGCCCCCGTCTCGGCGAGGGCAGCGAGGTTCCCGTCTGCCGCGCTCTGCTTCTCCTGGAGGGCGGCCACGGCCATGCGGACATCGGTGATGCCGGAGCGGGCCGTTTCCAGGTTCTCGCGTTCCGACGAGAGCTCGCGCTGCAGGGTCTCGATGCTGGCCTGGGCGCTGCTGTGGCCGTCCTCGAGGTCCCGGAGCATGGCGGAAGACCGCTCGATCTCATCGCGGAACGACCTGCGCCGCGCTGCACGCTCGGCGCGTTCCGACGCGAGGATGTTCGCGCGGGCATCCGTCCGGTTCGCCTCCTCTTGGAGCGCGGCAGCGTCCTTCTCCCGGTGCAGGAGCTCAAGCTCCGCCTTATGGACCTCGTCGGAAAGCCCGGCTTCAGCGCGCGTGTCATCCCCGATGGCGGTCTCCAGGGCATTGACGTCCTGTTCGATCCCGGCGATGCGCAATTCGAGGGCCGCTACCTCCTGCTCAAGATCTTTGATCTCGCGCCGCTTCCGGAGCATGCCGGACCCGCCCGCTTCTGCGGCGCCGCCGGTGACCGCGCCCCAGGGGTCCACGATCTCGCCGGCAAGCGTCACGATGGTCTTGTGGATGCCGTTCTTGTGCCAAAGGTAGAGCGCCGTGTCCATGGTGTCCACGACCACCACGTCCCCCAGGAGGTACTGCGCCACGTTCTTGTAATCGTCCTCGTACTTGACGACGCCCAGGGCGTTCCCGATGACGCCCGCGTGGCCGTTCTTCACGAAAGGCTCGGTCGGAATGGAGCGGGGGGATTCGGGGATGAAGGTGCTCCGTCCGCCGCCGCTCGATTTGAGATATTCGATGGCCTTGAGCGAATCGTTCTGGGAGCCGACGACGACGTTCTGGAGCCGATCGCCCAGGACCGCCTCGATGGCCGTCTCAAACTTGGGCTCTGTCTCGATGATGTCCGCCACGAGGCCGTGGATCGTGCCCACCCGCTCCGAGGAGGCCTGCTTCTTGGCCGCCATCACGGCCTGGACGCCCCTCTGGTATCCTTCGAGGCTTTGCTCGAGCTCGATGAGGGAGCGGAGGCGCGAGCTTTGCCCGGCAAGGCGGTTCTTCGTGGCGCCGAGTTCCTCGTCCAGGGCCTTTTTCTTCGCCACGGCGGTTTCCAACCGGGCAATGACGCGGGCGTGCTCTTCCTGGAGGCCGGCCCGGCGGCTTGCGACAGCCCCGATCTCCTGTTCCTTTTGTCCGAGGAGCACCCGCAGTCCTTCCAGCTTCTTCGCGAGTTCGTTCGCTTCTTCCTGCGCCCGCCCGTCCGTCTCGTCGAGCTGGTTTATGCGGGTCTCCAGGTTCGCGATGCGGGACTTCTCGGCTGCGGCGTCGGTCATGGCGGTGTACACGCCCGCCCGCGCGGCTTCCAGGGCCGCCTCTTTGCCCTCGAGCGTCTGGGCGAGTTTCTCGAACGCCGCGGTCCGTTCAAGGAGCACGGCGTTCTGGCTGGCGAGGGACGCCGCAATGCTGCCGGACTCCTCCTCGAACCGCTGCTTCTGCTCCGCGTTCCGCGCTGATTCGTGGTTCAGGTATTCGATGTCCTTCAGGTCCCTGCCGCGCTGCTCGGTGAGCGCCGTGATCTGGGTTCGGGACATCTCGACCCGGTGCTCGGCCTGCCGCAGGGAGTTCTCGATCTCATGGACCTGGTGCTGAAGAAGGGCAAGCTCGCGCTCCGACGACAGCGCCTCGGCCCGGGTCTCTTCGATGGCGGCCTCGATCGTGCTGAGGGAGGCGTGCAGCCCGGTGACCTCGTCCTCCGCCTCCTTGAACTCGCCCGTCGACGCGGTCCAGTCCTTGCCGAGGTTCGCATACTCGACGCTGGCAAGCCGGAGCTCCAGGTCCTTCATCTCTCCCCGGAGCTTCTGGTAGCGCTCGGCCTTCTTGGCCTGGCGGTCCAGGGAGTTCACCTGCCGTCTTACCTCGGTCAGGATATCGGTCACGCGGAGCTGGTTCTGCTGGGTGGACTCGAGCTTGGAGAGGGCCTCCTGGCGGCGGGCCTTGTACTTCATCACGCCCGCAACTTCCTCGAACAGGAACCGGCGGTCCTCAGGCTTGGACTCGATGATCTTCTTCACGCGGTCCTGCTCGATGATGGCGTGGAGCTTGGCGCCCACGCCGGCGTCCATCATGAGGTCGCGGATGTCCTTCAGCCGGCAGGGGATCTTGTTGATCAGGTACTCGCTCTCGCCGGAGCGGTAGAGCCTGCGGGTGATCTCGATCTCGCTGTACTGGCCGAACTCCGAAGGCATGCCCGACACGTTTGCGAGCGTCAAGGTCACCTCTGCGAGGCCGAGGGGCTTGCGGGACTCACTGCCGCTGAAGATCACGTCCTCCATCTTATCGCCGCGGAGGTGCTTGGCGCTCTGCTCACCCAGCACCCAGCGTATGGCATCGGAGATGTTGCTCTTGCCGCAGCCGTTGGGGCCCACGACGGCGGTGACGCCGGGCTGGAAGTGGAGCGTGGTCTTCTCGAAGAAGGATTTGAAGCCGAGCATGTCGAGGGACTTGAGCTGCATAGGCCTCCTCAAAGGACAAGAAAGTTCATAGTACAACGTACAAAGTTCACCGTACAAAGTTCAATAAAACAGGTGGGGAAATACACACGATTATCAACTCGGTTTATATCATACAGCCGGGGATTTGTAAAGGGAAAAATAACAAGGTAAGGTATTGATTTGTCTGAAAACCACAATATATTGTGGTCGGTCGGGGGCTATATTTCCCGGTCCAGAAGGCGTTTCAGGGCTATTTTCATGGGTAAAACGACGGCCAGGACGTTCAGGGCGATGACCAGCAGGAAGGTCAGGGCCACCCAGGCCAATCTTGCCGGGCCCATGCCGGCCCCGACGGACTGGGACAGGAAGATGCGGTAGACGGGCCAGGCCTCGAGCGTGATCACCGCGCCGATGAACAGCATGGTCACGATCATGTAGGCGATGCCGCCGAAACCCGTGGGGATCTGGGCCACGTTCTCGTACCGGAAGCGGGGGAATATGGCGCCCATGCCGACACCGAGGGAGGTGATGCCGAAGGTCATGAGGGCGACCGTCACGACGCCGATGGCCATCATGAGCGGTGAGGCCTTGAGCAGGATGTTCGACAGGACGATCAGGACCTCGGCGAGGACGAGCAGGGGGAGCACGCTCGACCAGAACTTGGCCCAGAGGAAATCCTTGAGCGGCAAGGGCGACGAGCGGATGATCCAGAAGGACTCGCCTTCGAGGCTCACCGCCGGGAACACGAAGCGCACCGCCACGGCCGAGGTGACGAAGCCCACCATGCCGAGGTTCAGGAACGAGATCAGGTTCTGGATGAAGATCGTGGGCAGGGGCGAGCGTTCCAGCGGCAGCAGCTTGAAGCTGTAGATGTACACGATCGTGAGCGCCAGGAGCAGGAAGAGCTGGGACCACTGGGAGGTGTCCCGGAAGAAGAGCTTGATGTCCTTCTGCACGATGGCCCGCATCCTGCCCCGCAACGGCAGGACGACGAGGCGGAAGAAGAGGTCCGCGGCGGCAGAGCGCGACAGCCTCGCCTTCTTGCCTTCCTGCGAACGGGACCACCCGGCGTAGTAGATCCTGCCGCAGGTCCACTCGCCGATGACGATGCCGGCCAGGGCCGTGCTCCAGAGCATGAGCAGGAAGAAGACGGCATCGCCCGCGCTCCGCTTGAGCAGCGGCGACAGCGTGTCCGCTGCCCAGGAGCTCGGGAAGAGCGGCGACACGGGGCCGCGCATGGCCGTCAGGTACGAGACGAGCGTGGGGAAGGCGTCGGGATCGACGAGCTTCTCGGGCCGGAGCATGCGGAACAGGATGTAGAGCACCACGAAGAAGAGGAGGCCCAGCAGCACCAGGATGTCGCGGGCGCGGCGCGCCGGGAAGGCGGAGACGAGCAGCATGGTCATGATGATGCCGATGGCCGCCGGGATGATCAAGAAGGGCACGATCGTGAGCGCGAGGCCGGCGTAGTACGCGGCCCCCGACTTGAACACCGCCCCGTAGGCGATGAAGACCGGCAGACCGTAGATGAGGGTCATCCACGACGAGTCGATGAGCGTCTCGATGAACTTGGCGCGGTAGATGCTCTCGATCCTGACGGGGGAGGAATGCAGGATGTCCAGCTCGCCCGAGAGATAGAAGGTTGAGAGGGACGTGACGATGTTGCTGAACACCAGGATCGAGAAGAAGGTCAGGAGGACCATGGACAGGAGCCGCAAGGCCAGCAGGTCGCCAAGCCCCTCGACGGTCCGGAAGTAGGAGAGCACCCGGTATGCCGCGATGAACAGAAAGGCCCAGAACGCCATCCCCAGGAGCGCGAGGATACAGGTCTTCAGCCCGTCGCCGGGGGCGAGACGGGTCAGGCGGTTCTTGACGGCATGGTAGCGGGGGAGGAGGAGTATAAGCATTATTTATAATGAAGATTCAATATTCAAGATGACGCGTGATGCGAAACACGATTGCACGAATACAGACAGAACCTTTATAAAAGTCATCTCTCGCAGAGAACGCAGAGAAATCCTGGTAATATAATCGTACTTTGTACTTTGAACTCTGAACTCAGAACTGCGTTCCCGTGTCCCCCGTCTCCGCGTCTCCGTGTCAGGAATTTGACCTGTCCCCGCGTCGGTTTTTACGCGCCGGGCATCTGAGCGCACTCGCGGAAGATGCGCACCGTGCAGACCCGGCATCGCTCCGGGTCGAGCCGCGGCACGATCCGCTCGATGGCCTCGAGCTTGGAAAGGAAGATGTTCTCCACCCCGAATCGCTCGAGGTATCCCCCCCGCCTCAGCGTGTTCAGGACCTCGTATTTCAGCGAGCAGAGATAGAGCTGTCGTCCGTTCATATGCAGGCGGTGCGCCTCATTGACCAGCGCCTCGCATCCGGCCACATCGATGAAATTGATCCCGCTCCCGACGATCAGGATATGGGCCTGTTCGGGGGTGTTCCGGGTCAAGGTGCGCAGTTCCTGGGCGAAATGGTCCACAGCGCCGAAGAAGAGCGAACCGTCGATGCGGATGATCTTGAGCTGCGGGCACTCATCCACCGGCTTCCTCGTGATATTGATGAAGCTCCGCCGGTCGCTGTCCGGATCCGGAGCAAGGGTGATGAAGTGCGGATGCGACGTCCTGTTGAGGTACAGCAGGAGGGAAAGGATGACGCCCACGTATATGGCGAACTCCAGTTCCACGAGGAGCGTTGCCAGGAAGGTGACGGCCAGCACCGCGGCCTCGGGGGTGCTCGTCCGGACGATGGTGCGGATGTGATGGAAGTCGATGAGCCCGTACGCCACGACCAGCAGCACGCCGGCCATGGAAGCGATGGGAAGATACGCGGTCAGGGGGGCGATCAGCAGGAGGATGGCGGCGAGCGACAGCGCGGCAAAGACCGCCGCCATCGGCGTTTTCGCGCCGGCCTCGTAGTTCACTCCCGTGCGGGTGAATGAACCCGATGCCGCATAGCTCGAAAAGAAGCTGCCGATGATGTTCGAGAGGCCCTGGCCGATGAACTCCTGGTTGCTGTCGATGCGCTGGTGGGAGCGCGTGGCGACCGCCCGGGCTATGGAGACCGCTTCGGCTAGGCCCAGCATCGCCACGGCGAGCGCGGCCGGAGCAAGCTGGCGCACCGCGGCGGTCGAAAGGTCGGGTGTGGTGAGGGGCGGAAGGTGGCCCGGCAGGGAGCCGATGAGCCGCACCCCGTGCTCCTTGCCGTGCAGGACCGCGGCGAGTACGCTGCCGATGACCATGGCGAAGAGCATCCCCGGCAGGCGCGGGAGATAGCGCCGGAACAGGACCGCGGCGACCAGCGTCGTGACGGCGACGGCGACCACGTAGGGATTGGTGCGGGGCAGCGCGCTCAGCAGGTCCTCCCAGACATGAAGGAAGGCATGCCGCTTGGAACCGGGGACGCCGAGAAAATTGCCGAGCTGGCTTGTGGCGATGAGCAGGGCGGCTCCGGCGGTGAACCCGATGACCACTGAGTGAGAGACGAAATTGACGAGCGCGCCGAGGCGCGCCATGCCCAGGCCGAACTGGAACAGCCCGGCCAGAAACGTGAGCGTCAGGACCATCTGGAGGTAATGGGTACCCGAGGGATCAGTAAGGGGGCTCACGGTGGTGAAAATGACGATGGAGATCGCGGTTGTGGGACCCGAGATCAGATGATAGGACGAACCGAACAGCGCCGCGACAATGGCCGGTACGATCGCCGAGTAGATGCCGTATTCAGGAGGCAGGCCTGCGATGAGGGCGAAGGCCACTCCCTGGGGGAGGACGATGACCGCTCCCGTGATGCCGGCCAGGAGGTCGGCTTTCAGCGTGCGCCGCGTGACCGTCGGCCACCAGCGAAGAAAGGGAAGATATTCTTTGATCTGCATGATCGCGTTCGCGCTTGTCCCTAGACCGTCTCGTCGTCGCCGGTCAGCTTCAGGAAGATGGGCTCCAGGTGGCTGTTCTCCATCCGCGCCAGCCGGCCCAGCTCCCCGACGCTTCCCCCGGCGATGATCTCGCCCTTGTTGATGATGGCCACGCGCGTGCACATGGCCTCGACGATCTCGAGGGTGTGGGTGGACATGAAGATCGTCACGCCCTGCGAGGCCAGGTCCCTAAAGAGGTCTTTCACCAGCCGGGCGCCGCGCGGGTCGAGCCCCACCATCGGCTCATCGACGACGAGGACCTTCGGATGGTGCAGGAGGGACGAGGCCATAACGAGCCGCTGCTTCATGCCGTGGGAGAAGTTCTCGACCAGCTCGCCGGCCCAGTCGGTCAGGCCGAAGAGGCCGAGCAGCTCCCCGATGCGGCCGTCAACGCCGGTCATGCTGTACAGCTCGGCGACGAACCGCATGAACTCCCCGGCGGTGAGCTTCTCGTAGAGGTACGGCCGGTCCGGGATGAACCCGGTGATGGCCTTGGCCCTGAGCGGCTCCTTCTGCACATCGAAGCCGCCGATCTCCACGCTCCCGCCCGTGGGCTGGAGGAGCCCGGCCATCATCTTGATGGTCGTGGTCTTGCCCGCGCCGTTGGGGCCGAGAAAGCCGAAGACCTCGCCGGCCTTGACCTCGAGGTTGATGCTCCTCACGGCAATGAGGTTGCCGTAGGCCTTGGTGAGGTTGGTGAGTTTGATCATAAGCCTTTCCCTAACCACGGATGGACACGGTTAAATCTAAAATACACCAAAAACTTTTTTGCCACGGATGAACACAGATGCACACGGATGAGAAACAAAGGTCATAACAGTAGCCATTGATGAAAAAATCCGCAATCCGCAATTCACCGGTACTCCAATACTTCCACCTTCAGTTTCCCGACGAGCTTCAGGATCTCGGCCTGCCTCGCCAGGTCGCCGGTGACGAAGCGGATATGCGTGGCATCGGCCGGGAACTGGTTGAACGTGGGATCGATGGCGGTCCATTCGCCGAGCCAGACCTCGGGCCAGGCGTGGTAGTAGAAGCCGTTCTTCATGTACACGATGCCCGCGGCCATGCGCGTCGGGATGCCCGTTGCCCGGGCAAGCGCGGTATAGAGCGTCGTATGCTCGTTGCAGTCGCCGACCTTCTGCTGCAGGACCTCGACGGCGCTCGGAATGCTCACGACCGGCTGCTTGTTGATCGAGTCGTAGACCCATGCATTCAGCTTCTTCGCGGCCTCGCGTCCGTCCTGCTCCCTGCCCACGATACGTGCGGCCTGCTCCCGGATGCGCTTGTCATCGCTCTGCACCAGCATCGTTGGCTGCAGGTCCGCGTCATGGTCCTTCCCGGCGTAAGGGAGGGGGTGCGGGCCTGCCCCGGCAACGGACCGGACCTCGAGGACGCCGTCCTTCCAGGACTGCCTGCCGCCGTCCAGTTCGAATCCCGTGAGAGGCGCCCCTGAGAGCCGCAACCGCATGGTCTTCACCTCCGCCGAATTCTCGATGGGAGACGAGGGGATCTTTACCATGGAAATGATGTCCACTGCCGGACCGCGCTTGTCCCGCTTCAATGCCTCGGCCCGCGTTTCCCTCAGCAGGGAGTATCCGAGAGGGCTTTCCTCCTTGATGGTCTCCCCCTCCTGGGTGATCCACGAGAAGGCTTCCATGCCCTGGAAGGTTTCCTTCAGTTTGTAGACCGTCTGCGACCCGTCGCCGACCTTGATGGTCTCCTTCCCCTCCACGGTCACGAAGGCGTCTTCGGTGCTCATGGTCGCGGGATTGAAGAGCGGGAAGCGGAACCGCTTGCCGGATTCCAGGCCCATCAGCACCAGGGCGGGCTTCAGGTTCGGGGAAAGGTACGGGGGTTCCTTGAGGCGGATCTTCTCCTTGCGCGTTTCCCCCGCAGTGATGATGTCCAGCACCAGTTGTTTGCCCACGACGGCACCCTTGATGTCCATGCTCGACAGGTCGGACCGGAGAGAGAAGTCGAAATACTTGAGCAGGAAGTTCTTGGCGGCATAGCTGTTGATGACGGTCCTGATGCGCTGGACCCGGTCCATGGCCAGGATGTCCATTTCCGATTCCTCGATGAGGTGATAGGCGTCGCCTTCGAGCGTCACGCTCGTGTGTGCGTAGCCGATCTTCCGGTCCCGCTGGTAGATCCCGAACCACTCGTCGCCGGTCTTGACGCCCTCCTCGGTGATCACGTCAAGCGCGATGACCGATGTGGGGCGGAGATAGGTGCGGTGGATAAGGAGCCCCATCATCACGACCCAGAAGAGGAGGATGATGGTCTTGATGAACTTTGCCATAGGGTCAATATAGCCCCACGTCACGCGGAAGTCAAACAGGCTGCTGATGGGCAATTCTGATTCTCATAGTTTACGGCCTCCCTGCGGTCCCGTGCGCTGTTGTGCTTTGCATGCGCCGAAGATCACCGGCAGACCAGCAATCTTGCTTGCACATGCGGTCGACAGCGAAGCGAAAGTGCATAGAGAAGGCAGGATGATCCATTCATACTGACGAACATTATGGCATGCCTGCGCAACAGTGCTAGCCGGACCGCAGAAAGAAATGCTTCGTTTCTTCTGCACCGCCACTCACAGCGCCGCACAAACATGCCAAGTTATCGTCTATTTTACCTGACAATACTGCCAGCCATGAGCGCTTACGCTTCGCACGCGCGGGCATGCTCTGTGGTTTGCGGGCCCACTTCCGGGCATGTAACGCGCGGCCGCTGTTGAAGCTCCCTGAAAGTTGCAGGGAGCTTCGATCCTCAAGGTAGAATTCTATTCTAATCGCTCGCTGACGCCGTAGCACGGCGCTACGGAGATTCCGCTCGCTCCTGGATTCGCTGGGATGCAGGGGGGTCTGTAAAGACATAAGACTAAGCCTTACCCAATCCCGCATATCTCCGGAGCCTCTTGCGTCAGAGTCGCCCGGCGCGGGGAAAAGCAAAAAGGAAAACGATCGGATCTATGATATGATAACTATCAATCAACGAGATCTCAGGAGAAACAGCGGAAGGAGATAATCCATGCGCAGGCTTCCTGGTCTTCTCCTCTATATACTCCCGGTGGTTCTCCTGCTTTTCCCTGCCTGCCACAAGGAAACAGAAGAGGACAGGGTGAAGAAGGTCGTCACCAAGGTCCAGCAGTCCGCCGAGGAGAAAAAGATCATGGCTGTGCTGGAGAACATCTCCAAGTCCTACAAAGACCCGCAGGGGAATGATTATGACGGGATCAAGGGGCTCCTGGCCTTCTATTTTTTTCGACATCAGAAGGTCTCGGTCTATATGCCGAACATCGACATCGTCGTGACCGGTCCGACGGCCAAGGCATTGTTCCAGGCCATCCTGACCGGCAGGGGCACGGGAGAGTCCGCAGGGGGCATCCTTCCCGAAGCGCTGGGCGCCTATAATTTCGAGGTCCTTCTGGCGAAGGAGGACGGCTCATGGAAGGTAACGTCGGCCAGATGGCAGCGGGCAGGGGAGGGGGCGGGGCAGCAACCGTAGGGTGATAGTCAATAAAATGTCAGAGACCCGTGACGGCAATCTGGTCCTCCGGATGCGCCAGTTGAATGGAGTATACACCCAGCTCTTCAGAGAGCTGTCGAGCGTGGTCAGGCTTGTGCCGGGCGCCGGGGTCTAGAGGTTGAAGGCCGCGATCAGCAGGATGACGTTCTGCTGGGATCGCAGCACCGCGTCGGTCACAACCGCCAGGTTGTTGCTCTGGATCACCTGGGTGGCCAGGATCTTGTCCGCCATCGATCCGATGTTGTCCGCCATGATCAGGATCTTGTCCGCCATCTCCAGGATGCGGTCCGCCATCGTGCCGATATCATCGGACAGCCTCAGCAGGGAAGTCAGAGAGCTGTCGAGCGTGGCAAGGCTTGTGCTGGGCGCCAGAGTCACGATGCTCTGGGACAGCATGAAGACTCCCGAGCCGAGCGATGCCGTTATGGACGACAGGGCCTGCAGCGGGACGAGCATATCGTTCGTCATGCTGATGGTAGACGTATCGACGGCGCCGGACACGGTCTTGTAGACCGCTCCGACGTTGGTCAGGTACGTTTTGGTCGACAGGGCCAGCGACGAAAGCTGGCTGTTCATGGTGAACGGCGTGAGCGTGATCTTGCTCAGGGAGGCGACAAGATCGTTGCCCTGCAGCACGAGGGTGTTCAGGTCCTGGGTGAACTTGACGGGGTCCAGCGTTGCGGCTGTTGCCGGGACCGCTCCGAGTCCGGCCAGCAGGACCACGGATAGCACGATCGTTAGGATCCGTTTCTTACTCTTCGTCAGCATGGTTTCACCTCCCGGGAAGTTCTTTCCCCTGTTCTTCATGAATCAATAACAAGCGCATTCCCCGCAGCGGCTCGACTGAGCTCGCCGAAGTCTTGCTGCGGGGAATGCGAGCGATTAGAGGATGACGAGGCTACCTTGAGGATCGAAGATTTCCTGCGGTTCGCTGCAGGTAACTGCAAATCTTCGCATCACCGGCCCAGGATGGCATCGACCTCTTCCTGGGTCAGCACCTGGGCAACATAGTTCCCCTCGCCGATGATCTCCTCGATGTTCTTCACATAGGCCCGCAGATGGCTCTTGGACCCGTCCACCAGGTGGGTGTACATGGTCTTGAGCGCTTTTTCGTCGGTATAGGTAAGGCCGCACTGGCCTTCGGCGATCAGGTCGCTGGTCTCTACGATAACCTTCGGGCAGCCCACGATGTCCAGCATGTCCAGTTCCTCGATGAAGGCGCCCACATAGAGGGCTTCGAGCAGGTTTGCCCTGCCCCGGTCGATGAGGGCAATAAACTTTTCCGTGAAGTACCAGCCGTAGTCCGGACCGGTGAACACGCCGATGCTGTCTGGCAGGTCGTTCGCATCGGGGTTCGGGTCAGGGATGCCGTAGCGCGCCAGCATGTCCCGCACCGTGTCGGTGTGGGTCTGCTCCGATTGCGTGCCGATCGAGGAGAAGGTGGTCGCAGCCGGATAAAGCGTTGCCAGTGTCAGGTACACGTCGCGGGCGAGCTTTTCCTCTTCGCGCATGAAGATCAGATGCTGGGTCTCGCCCAGGTCGAGTGTTGCAGCAACAGCGGGGACCGTGGTGAAAAAAGCAAACAGGGCAAAGGCAACGGCAATGATTCGTTGTTCGAGCTTCATGATATCCTCCTTGTTATGGGGTTAACCGGGAGTATGGTCCTGTGCTGCAGAGGACCCTGATGTCTGATAGGGCAGTTCCCGGCCGAAGCTTCATTCCCTATCTCCTGGAGACCAATGCAATTCCCTGATATGACAGACACGGTGGTCGGTGCACGGCCTGCCCACCCTTCTCCTTTCTGGCGCAATTGCTGCGCCGCATGGGTTTATTCAGCTGCAACTCCCCGTTGCTTGCTGTGCAGAGGTTCATGCCATTCAACTGAGATTAAGTTGCAGATATGCATTGGTAAGACGTCTGAATCTCAAAAAGGTTACGATGTTCGATACAAGACAATAAGAATGCTGTGGTCAGAGAATAACGAAAGGCAGGAGAGAACAGGAGAGAGCAGACTATTACGATTTGCAGCAAAAAAAAGCAACTTGACGTGTCAGGGGCCCCATAGAGTCATATCTACTTTCTTGCCATTCCTCCCGTTACCCATGAGTATGGGACGTCGCCTCGACGTCGCAGGTTCAGGGGACCTTTAGGACCAGGTCATGCGGTTTGACGTTACAAAGGCGCTCAGTGTCCTATACTTTCGAGATCCTTCCGGCGAAAGAGGACGGCCCATGGAAGGTAACGTCGGCGAAGTGGCAGCGGGCAGGGGAGGGGGCGGGGCGGCAGCAGTTGATCTGTATTAGTAAAGCCATCTCCCCAAAATGCCCCATCGAAGTCGTTGACAATCGCCCGCGTTTATCCTACTCTACGCATCAGGATATTTTGAATCTCTTTACGCTGTACTTTGTACTCTCATCAACTATCGGGAGGCCTTGCAACCGGCATTTCCCCACTTGCCCGGAAGCCGCCCTCGATGAATTTCTTAAATCTGACCCGCGACGAACCGAACCAACCAAACTGACTTTTGGGAGGACGTATCCATATGTTCTCGGTAAAGATATTCAGCAAAATCACCGCTCCGCTGCTGCTGGCGACTTCAATGCTATCAATCGTGACCGCCTCCTTCGCCGAGGTCAAGGTCTTCGAGAAGGAGTACACCTATCAGGCGAGCGAGATCGACAGCAAGGTGACTTCCCGCGCGATCGCGCTCGAACAGGTCAAGAGGCTGCTGCTCGAAGAGGTCGGGACCTATCTTATTGCCGAGACCGACGTCAAGAACTTCAAGCTGACGAAGGACAGGATCACGGTCCTGACCGCGGGCATCGTCAAGACCGAGATCCTGAACGAAAAGTGGGATGGGAAGACCTACGCGTTAAAGGCGAAGATGTCCGTGGACAGCCGGGAAGCGGCAAAGATCCTCGACGGATTGAGAGAGAACAGCCAGAAGAACCGCGAGCTGGAGGAGACGAGCCGGAAGGCGGATGAAGCACTGGCCAGGATCAGACAACTGCAGGACGAACTGGCGGCAGGAAAACGCCTGGAAAGCAGGCAGACCGAGTACGTCAAGGCGGTCGACGAGCTGCAATCGCATGAATGGGTAAGCAAGGGCGCCGCGCTCATGGCGCTGGAGAATTACACGGGCGCGCTCGCTGCGTTCAACAAGGCGATCGAGATGAACCCCGGGAACCCCTGGGCCTACATCGACAAAGGGTGGGCCTTGAACTGTCTGAACGATTTTCATCAGGCCGTAAAAGAGCTGAACAGGGCCGAGGAGATCGATCCCGGGAACCCGTGGATCTATGTGAACAGGGGGACGTCCTATAACTCGCTGGGGGATTTTCGGCAGGCCCTGCTGGATGAGGACAAGGCCCTCAGCCTGGATGCGAATAATCCCTGGGCCTATGTCGGCCGGGGCTGGGCGTATGTAGGCCTGGGCAACTACAGCCAGGCCGTTGCGGAACTTACCAGGGCGGAGCAACTGGAGCCCCGGAACTCGTTCGTCTATTCCACCCGGGCATGGGCGCATAACGGCCTCGGCAATACCCGTCAGGCAAAGGCGGACCTGGAAAAAAGCATTGCCCTGGCGCCGAACAATTCATGGATGCACTGGAACCTGGCGGTGTACTACGCCCTCAGCAACGATAAGGACAGGGCGATCGCGGCGCTGGGGAAGGCGATACGCCTCAACGGCGGCCTGAAACAGAAGGCAAAGACGGAAAAGAACCTTCAATCGCTCTGGAATGACGCCGATTTCAGGAAGCTGATCGACTGAGATACGGCAGGGGGCTTCAAGAGCAAAATACAGCATGTGGCCCTGTTGTTTCCGGCGGTGATTTCCACTTCATGAAGAGAGAGAACTCTTTTGAGACGACGCTTCGTGCGGCCCTGTACGGCCCCCTTTCCCGTCCCCGTGGTACAATATCAATAGAACACCGGCCCCGGACATCGGGGCGCCTCCCGGTATCGCGTACTCATGAAAAAGGGCGACCTTTCATCGATCCTCAGGATCCTCGCGCTCTATGTGGTCTTCAGCGGCCTCTGGATCGCTGTCTCGGACCGCGTCCTGGCGGCGCTCATCACCGATCTGCAACGCCTCAGCCTGTTCCAGACCTACAAGGGCCTTGTCTTTATCTTTGCAAGCGCTGTCATCCTCTTCTTTCTGGTGCGGCACGAGTTCATCGCCCGCGGGCGGGCCGAGGCGGACCGGCGCGCTTCGGAGGGGAAGTACCGAACGCTCTTCGAGACGGCCAACGACGCCATCTTCGTCTTTGACGCTGAGACAGGCATGGTGCTCGAAGCGAACCGGAAGGCCTGCGAGATCCTGGGTCTTCCCGAGGAAAAGATCGTGGGTATGCGCCAGGTGGACCTGCACCCGCCCGAGGAGGCCGAGCGCTGCCGCGGCATCTTTCAGGAGGCCCTCGAGAAGGGCCGCCTGACCATTGAGACGGCCTGCCTGTCGCGCCGCGACGGCGCTGCCATCCCGATGGAGGTCAGCATCAGCGTCGTTGAGTTCGGCGGCAGGCGGATCGTGCTGAGCATTTTCCGTGACATCGCGGAGCGGAAAGAAGCGGAGAGGACGCTGCGGCAGGAAAAAGAGCGCGCCCAGAGCTATCTCGACGTGGCGGGCGTGATCATTGTTGTGATCAACGCCGATGGCATGGTTCGCCTGATCAACCGGAAGGGCGCCGAGATCCTCGGATGGAGCGAAGGGGAGATCACGGGGAGCAACTGGTTCGACCGGTTCATGCCGCAGCACGCGCGCGAGCGGGCCCGGGCAGTATTCGGCAAGATCCTTTCCGGGGGCGCAGACCCCCATGAGTACCTGGAATTGCCGCTGCTGACCCGCGACGGCGCGGAGCGGGTCATCGCCTGGCACAACACGGTCCTGAAGGACGAGCGGGGGCGTATCACCGGGACGCTCAGCTCCGGTGAGGACATCACCGCGCGCAAGCAGGCCGAGGCGTCGGCCCAGACCCGGCTGCAGCACCTCTCGGTCCTGCACTCGCTCGACCTGATCATAAGCTCCAGCCTCGACCTGCGCTTCACCCTCAAGGAACTGCTGCAGTTTGTCACATCACAGCTCGGTGTGGATGCCGCGGACGTGCTGCTCCTCGATCAGAACACGCAGACGCTGGAGCACGCGGCGAACCAGGGATTCCGGACCAGTGACATCGAGAAGGTCCGGCTGCGGCTCGGCGAAGGCATTGCGGGCGCCGCGGCCCTGGAGCACAAGACCATCAGTATCCCGGACATCCTCGACCCGGCAAGCGGCGTGACGCGCACGTTCCTGTTCGCGGCGGAAGGGTTCTCGGCCTACATCGTAGTGCCGCTCATGGCCAAGGGAAAGGTGCAGGGCGTGCTCGAGGTCTATCATCGCACGCCGCTCGCGCTCGGCCGGGAGCAGCAGGGCTTTCTCGAGGCCCTGGCGGCCCAGGCTGCCATTGCCATCGACAACGCCGCGCTCTTCGACGACCTCCAGCGAACGAACATCGATCTGATGATCGCCTATGACGCAACGCTGCAGGGCTGGGCGCGGGCACTGGACCTTCGCAGCCGCGCCACGGAACGGCACACAGAGCGCGTGACCGAGATGACGATGCGGCTCGCCAAGGCCATGGGTATCGACGGCAGGGAACTGGTCCATATCCGGCGCGGCGCGCTGCTGCACGACGTGGGCAAGATCGGCATTCCCGACAGCATCCTTACGAAACCGGGCCCGCTCACCGACCAGGAATGGGAGATCATGCGGCGCCATCCCCAGTATGCATTTGACATGCTGAAGCCCATTGCCTATCTCCGGTCCGCGCTGGATATTCCCTATGCCCATCATGAGCACTGGGACGGTACGGGCTATCCGCGGGGGCTCAAGGGCGAGCAGATCCCCCTTGCCGCGCGCATCTTTGCAGTGGCAGATGTGTGGGATGCGATGATCGCTGAAGACCGGCCGTATCGCCGGCCGACCTCCGAGGACGAGGTGCGCAAGCAGATCCGCGCCCTTGCGGGCACCCAGCTCGACCCGGAGATCGTGGAGCTGTTCCTGAAGATGGGGTGGTGAGCATGAGAGGGAAAGCACCGAATCCACCGCGATGTCACGAAGGCGCAAAGGAATACAGGCCAGAGGGCCTTGTATTCTGATAGTTACCTTATTTTGAGCGTTTTGCTCCCCTTGCGCAGGGCCTGTCGAGGGTCCATGACGCCGAAACCGGCCATGGCGCCATGCAGGGCGCCGTCCTTCCCTCCCGCGCCAACGCCTTGCACCCACCCTTGCGTTTGTCCAAAGGAGCAAACAGAAAGAGCAGGCTCTTGTTCCGCCTGCTCTTCAATCTGTGGCCGGTTGCATGTTGTTCCGTCCTTCCGGACGGTCATGGTGCGCTCTGGTCCGCTACGGCAGGTCAGAACCGCCCGGGCCGAAGGTGGACTCCCAGATGCGGGCAGTCTCATCGACCTCCTTCACCGCGCCCGTGCCTCCCGCTGCCACACCCCATGCGCCGGACTCTGCAAGCTCCTTCTCGTGGGCGAGGAACTCCTCATACAGCGCAACGCCTACATCGGCCGGCTTCGCCTCGACCGAGATCTTCGCCTCCCTCTCGATCGGCGTCTTCATCAGCGATGCCTCATAGATCAGGGTCCCGGTGTCGCGGGTGTTCATGTCCGCGGGATCATCGGCAAATGCGGTCACTGCGAACGACAGCATAATGACCGTCATGATGGTAATGAGCGACTTCATAAAAACCACCTCTTTTCTTTACACTGCATACTGCACAAGAACCACGGACTCCATCATCGCCCTCTTTCCCTTTGATCGGACACCGCTACCGCTGCAAAATCCATCATCCCTCCTTTCTGCGGATCACCGGTCGTATCTTTATGTCTCTATATTATTAGTATATCACCATCAGCGACGCATCAGCATAAAACAACTTTTTCATGCGTACCACCAAGGTTGTATCCGCCTTTTTCCTAGGCGACACCATGTGCAAATTTGAGATCGGAGAAGGCGCGACACCTGCCACGTCTTTGATTACAACGGGGCCATCGAGGGCAAGACAGGATTATGGCATTGCGAGAAAATCATGATTCCATGGTCACGAACAGGGTTTCTGTCGCATTGCGCGGCCTGATCCGGTGAAAAACACCTTGCGTCCATGAAAGCCTGTGCTATAGTTTCGACAGAGTGCCTGCGAACATACCCGCAGCCTGTTTGTTGTTATCTGTTCTTCGATCCGGAACAATTCACTCCATCCGGCAGCCATGACAGCCAGCTAAGGAGAATCCATGCGATCATTTCAGATTTCCGTCAGCATTCGCCTGCTCCCGGCCCTATCGTATCTGTGTCTTGTGCTCCTGCTGTTCCTGTTCGCCTGCGCGCCGGCGACCATGCCGGCGAAGAAGGCCGACGTCGCGCCTTCGGAAGAACCGAAAGCGGGCTTGATCGCGAGGAAGCCTCCGGCGCCTGCAGACGCGCTGATGTCGGCAGAGAAGAGCGAAGCTTCCGCCGGGGAGGCAAGGGCGGCGGCATCCCGCCCGGCGATGAGCCAGGAGGCCTCGGGCCTCAAGGCCGGCTATGCGGACGACAACAAGCAGTTCAATTATTACATCCATTTTCTCGAACAGTATGCCGCGCAGGCCAGGCATTATCCGATCAACATCACCGAACGCATCCAGATCAAGGTCGTTGATGCCGCCGGCAAACCCGTACCGAACGCCGAGATAACCGTCTCCGGCAACGGCGAATCCCTTGCTTCGGGTAAAACCTATTCCGACGGATCGTTCTACTTCTTTCCATCCGAATACCATACCGGCATCTTCCGCTATCAGGCGGCTGTTGTCTCTATGCAGCAACGGCAGGAGCTTGCCATCGACCGGCAGGGGCCGCGCGAGATCGAGGTGAAGATGGCGCAGCCGAGGGCCGTCCCGGAGCCGCTCCCGCTCGACATGCTCTTCGTGCTCGACACGACAGGGAGCATGGGCAAGGAGATCGAGCGGCTGAAAAAGACCATCGAGATCATCAACCTCAATCTTGTTTCGCTCACTTCCAAGCCCCAGGTCCGCTTCGGCATGGTGCTGTATAAGGACCGGGGGGACGAGTACGTGACCAGGACCATCCCCCTGACCGGCGACCTTGAGGCGTTCCAGCAGGAACTGAACAAGGTCCGCGCCTCCGGCGGCGGCGACGAACCAGAAGATCTGCAGAGCGCGCTGGCTGACGCCGTCCAGAAGTTAAGCTGGAACCGCGACGGGCTTCGCCTCGTCTTCGTCATCACCGACGCGCCGCCGCACCTCAATTACGGCCAGACATACACCTATGTCCATGCAGCTGGGGACGCGAAAAAGCAGGGTATCAAGATCTTCTCGGTTGGCACCGGAGGGCTGAACCTTGCCGGGGAATTCGTGCTCCGGCAGATCGCCCAGTATACTTCCGGCAGATACATCTTCCTTACCTACGGCGAAAAGGGGGAGAGCGAAGGCGGCCGGCCGGGAAGCGTGAGCCACCATACCGGCGACAACTTCCAGACGGACAAGCTCGAAACCATCATCATCCAGTTCGCCAAGGAGGAGATCAACAACGTCCTGGGAGCGGGCAGGGAAGGCGACGGGGACTATTTCTCCGCCGACAAGGTCGGGGACGAGGACGGCGCAGCGACCCTGCAGAAGCTCTTCGAACAGGCCGTTGCCCAGCTCGTGGACTATTCCACCATCGTGATCGCGGAGAAGACCGCGGCAACGGTGCTGCCCATTTCCGCGAAGGACGCCTCGCTGTCGGTGAACGCCGAATATTTCGGCGAGCAGCTTGGCTTCTCGCTCAGCAGGAGCAAGACCTTCACCATGGTCGAACGGAAGGACCTGCAGGCCGTTCTGGACGAGCTGAAGCTCCAGATGACCGGGGCCGTGTCCGAGAAGGACGCGGTCAAGGTCGGCAAACTGGCCGGAGCGAAGATGATCGTCACCGGCAGCCTGTACGGGAACGCGGAGAACTACGAGCTGTTCCTGAAACTGCTCCGGGTCGAGTCCGGCGAGGTGCTTTCGGTCACCAAGGCGAGGATCAACAAGAAACTGGGGTTGTGAGGCTGCGACCGGAGATAATCGATCCGACGCCGAATGAAAGCCGGAAAAGAGGAGTGACGCGGTAAAAGTCCGGGGGTTGACAGCGAAGATCATAAGCAATCTGCGTTGGAGCCAGGAGCGGGGAATGACGATCATGGATAGGTGGAGACAATTGGGTAGGAGACTATTGATACGTTAATGACGAACATCTTGGCCGTGCCCGATCACTCGGCGCACGGTAACGTCGGATACCGGCCTCTCATCGAAGCTCCCTGCAGCAAGACTTCGGCGAGCTCAGTCGAGTCGCTGCAGGTGCTTCGATCCTCAAGGTAGTTTCATCGTCGTGATCGCTCGCTGACCCCTCTACCTCCCCCCCAATGGGCGGTTTTTGGTTTTTTTCTTCTCTCATAATCCACCAATGGGCCAAGAACCCTGTCCCCATCTTTCGGAAAGTGTTGAGCTATACTTATATTAGTAGGAATGCAGTATTCTGACGGGGTCCATTGCAGCAGCCGAAAACAGCATAGGATCTAAAACATGATCCTGTTCGGCACCGGACAATACGGTATTGACTTCTCGAAAAGCGGTCATTCCGGGGATGGAGATATGATGGTATGAATGCTCCTTCTAAAGAACCTGATAGACGCAAGCTGTTCA
>Ga0316626_10000239_pt1 | contig 20080 bp, 19 predicted proteins | sample OWC_Aug_T1_C1_D5_FD_207656 | JGI IMG/M metagenome (GOLD analysis project Ga0316626, IMG submission 207656) | Wetland soil microbial communities from Old Woman Creek delta, Ohio, United States - OWC_Aug_T1_C1_D5_A | ecosystem: Environmental > Terrestrial > Soil > Wetlands | place: USA: Ohio...
CGGAGACGAAAATCCCTCAGATGGCTTCTTAAGAGATCCAGAATCACCTCATAGCTGGGCATAAGGGTAATTTACTGCTTCCCTTTATCCTTCAGTTCCTTCAGATTCACCTGTGCAAGCTTAACCCCAAGGTCCCGGTACTTTTTGAAAGATTCAATCCTTTTCTCCACCTCAGGCACTAACAATTTCGGAATATACACCATCTGTGTTTGCACCTTTTCTTTATAAGATAAATAATGCGATATGCCATGGTACTCACCTGTCAAGTACTTTCTCCTCCAGGTTATTGTCTTCGGTATATATTTCCGCTCAAAACTGGGGGATGCCAAGATGCGGGGTGAGAAAAATCTCCAGGATGAAGTAAATAAAAAAAGGGTGAGGTAAATACCTCACCCTTTTCATGCCGGTTAAATGTCCGGACCGTTCTAGTACATACCGCCCATACCACCCATACCGCCCATGCCTGCCGGCATTTCCGGGGCCTTTGACTCTTCCGGAATGTCGGATATCATGACGCTGGTGGTCAGCATTAATGCAGCTACGGAAGCCGCGTTCTGAAGGGCATATCTCGTGACCTTTGTCGGATCGATGATGCCTGCCTTCATCATGTCACAGTATTCCTCTGCATTGGCATCAAATCCGAAGTTCTTGTTTTTATCGTTCTTTACTTTGTCTACGATAACAGATCCTTCAAGACCCGCATTGTTTACAATCTGTCTGATCGGTTCTTCAAGTGCTCTTTTAATTATGTCTACCCCTATCTGCTGGTCAACATCAAGTTTTATACCGTCTAATACAGGAATTGCCCTCAGCAGCGCAACGCCGCCGCCGGCGACTATGCCTTCTTCAACGGCTGCTCTTGTAGCGTGAAGTGCATCTTCAACCCGCGCCTTTTTCTCTTTCATTTCTGTTTCAGTAGCCGCCCCGACATTAATTACAGCAACTCCGCCGACGATTTTTGCGAGACGCTCCTGGAGCTTTTCCCTGTCATAATCAGAAGAGGTTTCATCAATCTGGGCCTTGATCTGTTTGACACGGCCCTTGATTTTATCGGTATTGCCTGCGCCTTCAACGATGGTTGTGTTTTCCTTGTCAACGGTGATTTTTTTTGCCCGTCCAAGATCGTTTAAGGTTATGCTTTCGAGTTTTATGCCGAGGTCCTCTGCTATCAAGGTCCCGCCGGTGAGTATTGCGATGTCCTCAAGCATCGCCTTTCTTCTCTCACCAAAGCCGGGGGCTTTTACTGCACAAACCTGCAGTGTGCCGCGGAGCTTGTTTACAACGAGGGTAGCGAGGGCTTCGCCTTCTACTTCCTCGGAGATAATCATGAGAGGTTTTCCCATCTTCGCAGTCTGCTCAAGTATGGGAAGCAGGTCTTTCATAGAGCTGATCTTTTTTTCATGGATCAGGATCAATGCGTCATCCATGGAACACTCCATCCTCTCCGGATCAGTCACGAAATAAGGTGAGATATAACCTCTGTCAAACTGCATGCCTTCTACTACGTCAAGTGTTGTCTGCATGCTTTTTGCTTCTTCTACCGTAATGACACCATCTTTCCCGACCTTATCCATTGCATCGGCGATTAAATTGCCGATCTCAGAGTCGTTGTTTGCAGAGATTGTTCCAACCTGCGCGATCTCTTTTTTATCCTGGATGGTCTTGCTGTTTTTCTTTAACTCCGCAACAATAGCCTCAACAGCCTTCTCTATTCCTCTCTTGATTTCCATGGTGTTTGCGCCTGCTGCTGCGTGTTTCATGCCCTCTCTGTATATGGCATATGCGAGAACAGTGGCAGTTGTTGTTCCGTCACCTGCTACATCAGACGTTTTACTTGCGACTTCTCTGACGAGCTGCGCGCCCATGTTTTCATACGGGTCTTTAAGTTCGATTTCCTTGGCCACGGTTACGCCGTCCTTGGTAATTGTCGGCGCACCGAATTTTTTATCAAGGATTGCGTTTCTTCCTTTCGGGCCCAGAGTTGACTTTACTGCATCACTCAGGGTAGTCACACCTTTGAGTATTTTCTTTCTTGCATCTTCATCAAAAAGCAATTGTTTTGCCATGTTATCCTCCTTCTATACTAGTCAGATTTTGTTTTGTTATTTTTGTACAATTCCAAGAATATCGTCTTCTTTGATAATTAGATATTCCGTATCATCGATGTTTATCTTCGAACCGGAATATTTTTCGAAAAGCACGATATCGCCGACTTTTACTTCCATCTTCTGGACCTTGCCGTCTTCGGTAATCTTGCCTGAACCAACTGCTACGATTTCACCTCTCTGCGGTTTCTCTTTTGCAGTGTCAGGGATATAGATTCCTCCTGCGCTCTTTTCCGGCTCTTCAGAGTATTTAACCAGCACCCTGTCTTTAAGTGGTTTTAAGTTCATAGTTGTCTCTCCTTTCTTATGAAGATGAAAAACGCTTTTGGTGGTTAATGGTTTTGTAATGATTTTAGCACTCTCATGAGGCGAGTGCTAATATAATATTAATCATTCACTAAAACAAGGTGTCTTAATAGCAGATATTTATCAATATTGGATATTTTTGGGTGATTATCCCTTAAAAACTCTAATTATCTCAAAATTCAGATTTAATATGAGGCATTAAATGTTATTTATATATATCGCTGTTCCTGGGAACATTAAAGATGTATATGAAATATTCATTAAAATAATTGTCTTCTTCTGTTCTTCACAAATGGTTTGATCATCAGTATGCCAAAGATAAAACCACCGATATGTGCAAACCATGCTATGCCGCCATGACTGGAGGACCCATGACCGATTAAGCCATTTATAAACTGAATGCCTATCCAGAAACCGATTACGATTATCGCCGGCAGTTTTATTACCTGAACAAAAAAAATTAAAAAAACCAGAGTATGTATTCTTGCATGGGGAAACAGGAGAATATATGCCCCCAGTATCCCTGATACAGCTCCGCTTGCCCCTATCATTGGCACCGTGGATGCAGGATTTGTCAATGCATGGGCGTATGCAGCAACCACGCCGCATAATAGATAAAAAATTATGAACTTTGCGTATCCGAGTTTATCTTCAATATTGTTCCCGAATATCCAGAGATACAGCATATTGGAACCGAGGTGAAGCAGTCCTCCGTGCATGAACATGGATGTAAATATGGTTGCAATGGGATGCACCGGCTGCAGGGTATCAAAAGTCAAAAGGGCATGAGGCACAGCGCCATATGCATACGCAAGCCTCTGATGGTCGGAGGGTGAAAGAGACTCAAAAATAAATACAGCGAGATTGGCCGCAATGAGAGCAATTGTTATAACCGGATAGTGACGTGTAGGATTGTCATCTTTAAAAGGGATCATTTCAGTTGAACTTAACTAAACAATATCTGAATTGTAAATTCAGGATGAACATAATAACATTATTAATGGTAAATAGTGGATAGAGGTTAAAAACACAACTTCCGGGAAGTCATGGGTACCGACATGGTATACCAGCTACTGCCTTCTTGCTTCTGCTTTATAATATCTTCTCATCCTCTATGATATAATAAAATCAGAAGGAGGGGGCGACAGGCCTCGACGGGGGTTATGAGGTCTAAGTTGCATGCCGTGGCACTGTCACCACGTAAAAAGGCAGTAAAAAACACAAACGCCAATAACGAACTGGCACTCGCCGCTTAATTAAGCAGCGCGCTCCCCGGGGAATACCTGCTACCCTGAAGGGGCGTCAATCAGCAGGCTGGTCTGAAGGGGCCGCCCTTGACCTTCAGGCGAGATGAAGAGGGATAGGATCCGGAAAAGTCTTCATGCTGGCGCTTCCGGTTCTGAATATTAACAGGCATGATAAGCATGTAGACGCTTAGAAGTAGTACTTCCGGACCCGGGTTCGATTCCCGGCGCCTCCACCAGTAAAATATGCTGCAGAACAGGGGCACGGTTCCCGTGCCCCTGCTATTTTCAGGTTGATACGTCTGCCATAGTATTGAAATTACTCTATACGTTCGGTTAACTTAACCAGGCAATGATGTATAATGTATCATTACTAATTTTCTGAAAGGTAAAGATTATGGCTTATCCAAGAGTACTTGCAATGATTATGGCCGGTGGCAGAGGAGAGAGGCTTTTCCCCCTCACATTTGAGCGTTCAAAGCCCGCGGTGCCGTTTGGAGGACGGTATCGTATAATTGATTTTGTCCTCAGCAATCTTATCAATTCACAAATTTATTCCATCTATCTACTCGTGCAGTACAAGTCACAGTCATTAATTGAGTACGTTAGAGAAAACTGGGGCCTGTCTGCTGTGATGAGCAACCATTTTGTTACGGTTGTTCCGCCCCAGATGCGGTATGGTCCGGACTGGTTTCAGGGCACTGCCAATGCAGTTTTCCAGAACCTTAATCTGATCCGCCAGCACAAACCCGAGCTTGTGATCGTCTTCGGGGCCGACCATATTTACCGGATGGACATCAGGCAGATGATCGATTTCCATGTTGAGCACAATGCAGACGTGACAGTGGCTGCAATGCCGGTGCCCATCGGCCAGGCCAGCGCATTCGGCATTATTGATGCGGAAGACAGCGGGCGAATAAAGGCGTTTATTGAGAAACCCCAGAATCCCCCGCCGATGCCGCATGATCCTACAAGGGCCTACTGCTCAATGGGGAATTATATTTTCAGCACGGATGCCCTGATCAAGGGACTTATACAGGCTGAACGGAATAAACAGAATGATTTTGGCAAGCATGTCATCCCTAATTTGCTGAATGACGGGGGAAAGCTCTTTGCATATGATTTTGCCACGAATAAAATAGCCGGATCCAAGCCCTATGAAGAGCAGGGATACTGGAGGGACGTAGGGTCAATAAAGGCCTTCTGGGACGCGCATCAGGATATGCTGGGTGAAAAGCCGCTATTTGAAATTAACAACGAGCTCTGGCCTATCCGCCCGGCGCGTAATGAGATGCCTGCCACAAAAATAATCGGGGGAGAGATTACAAACAGCATAATTGCCGAAGGGGTCCTGATAAATAAGTCGAAGATCACGAATTCAGTCATCCGCCGGGGCGTAGTCATTGAAGATGGTGTTGAGATAAAGGACTCAATTATTATGGATTATGTTGTGCTCAAGAAGGGATGTAATCTGAATAAGACTATTGTCGACGCATTCAATATAATAGAAGAAGGTGTCCACATCGGATATGATATCAAGAAGCCATACTGGCGCGCCCTTCTGGACCCATCCGGGATTTCAGTTATAGCGAGTGAGAAACAGACAGCACGGCTTTAATATCCGGAATTTTTCAACCATATTTACAATTTTTAAGGAAGCATAAATAGAGCAAGGAGTCTTAAACGATGACAATGGGTAAGAAATCAGGATGCCCGGGCAGGCATGCGCCGTTAAATCCGCGTCCTGTCACCAAAGGCATGACCGTGGACCAGATTATTGAAAGTTCAATGTTTTCATTTAATGCAGGGACGTTCAGAAAAGCGTGTGAGCTTTTCGCGGGACATATGGCAAAGGAGAACGTCAGGATAGGCGTTTCACTTTCCGGAGCGCTGGTCCCTGCGGGCATCGGGCGCAGTTGCCTGATCCCGCTCATAAAAGAGGGCCTGATTGACTGGCTGGTGTCAACCGGGGCGAACCTGTATCACGATCTTCATTATGCACTCGGTTATGAATTCTGTGAGGGACGCGCAGCTGTAGACGACGGGAAATTGCGTGAAAAGGGCATCATCCGGATATACGATATTTTCATGAACTATGACGCCCTGCTGGATACGGACAATTTTGTTCGTGAAACACTCAGACGCGAAGCCAAAAATATTGCCGGTCCCTGCTCAAGCGCTGATATTCACGCGATCCTTGGAAGGGAGATCGTAAAAATAAAGCCGGAGCTGAAAAACGAGAGTCTTCTGGCTGTTGCATATGAGGCCGGGGTACCTGTTCATACCTCATCACCCGCGGACTCAAGCATCGGGATGAACATTGCGGCACTGATGCTTGACGACAGGCCGATTCCCATGGACACGCATTGCGATATAAATGAAGTGACCAGCTATGTCTATGACATCAAGAAACAGGGCGGCAAAAGCGCGGTGCTGCTGCTTGGCGGCGGCAGCCCTAAAAACTTTGTTCTGCAGACCGAACCACATATACAGGAAGTGCTCGGACTTCAGGAGGAAGGGCATGATTATTTTATTCAGTTTACCGATGCGCGGCCGGACACCGGGGGGCTCAGCGGCGCAACTCCCTCTGAGGCTGTTTCCTGGGGGAAGGTCGACCCGACGGCGCTTTCAAAGACAATTGTCTCGTACGGGGATTGCAGCCTCATGCTGCCTTTTTTTACCGGGTATGTTTTAAACAGATCAAAGACCCGCACCGGTCCACGGCTGCTTGAGAAACGGGAGGGTCTCGTTCAACAGTTGAAGGGCGATTACAGAAAGATCGGGTCTTTCAGGAAATAGCAGAATTATTGATCCTTAACCGGCAGCTCAATTATGACTCTTGTAAATTCCCCTTCGACGCTGTCGATTAAAAGATTTCCCCCGTGGTTTTTAATTATACTGTGACTGATGCTCAGGCCGAGGCCTGTGCCCATATTTGATGGTTTGGTGGAAAAAAAAGGGTTCATCACCTTGTCCCGTAGGGCTTCAGGGATTCCGGTCCCTCTGTCGATAAATGATATACGGACATGCGGTCTGTTTCTGAGCATTATTTCTGTGCACTGGATTTCGAGGATTTTATTCATATGCTCCCCGGGATATTTCTGGTTGAGAGCGTACCTCGCATTGCTGATGATGTTGAGGAAAACCTGCTCAAGCTGCTGCGGCTGCGCATTAATAATGGGCAGATTTGGCGGCATATCTGTATCCAGTTTGATGCCGTCCTTTCTCAATTGTGTTTCAGTCAGTCCAAGTGTATCAGACATTATCTCCTGAATTCTTACGGGATATTTCTCTTCTTTGCCTTCACGCGCAAAGGAGAGAAGGCTTCTTACGATATGGGCAATGCGGTCACTTTCTTTTATGATCCGTGCGGCTATGTCCTGCTCCTTGCTGTCCCGGCTGCTTTTATTCAGCAGCAACTGGGCATAGTTGATAATCCCGTTGATGGGGTTGTTTATTTCGTGGGCCACCCCGGCTGCCAGCTCTCCAATTGCTGCCAGCTGGCCGGCACGTATGGTCTCCGCCTCGGCTATCCTCCGGTTCGTTATCTCATCTTTAAGCAGTTCATATGAAGCCTGTAGTTCAGCGGTACGTTCTTCCACAAGCAGGGCCAGCTGCTCACGGTGTTTCGTCAGTTCCATCTCGCGTTCTCTTAACTTGCTTTCCATCTCATGTTTATAAAGGGCTATTTCTACGGCCGCGTAAAGTTCCCTTTCATCAAAGGGTTTAATAATATATCCAAAGGGGCTTGTTTCTCGTATCCGGTTGATCATTTTATCATCTGAATACGCGGTGAGATACACCACCGGGATGTTGAAATGGGACTGTATGTGCCAGGCTGCCTCGATCCCGTCCATTTTACCGTTAAGGACAATATCCATCAGCACCAGGTCCGGCTTGTCTTCACTGGCTTTCTGTACAGCCTCCTCTCCTGAGGACACTGCTGAGGTAACAGTATATCTTGTTTTTTCCAGACTGCTTTTTATACTCATTGCGGTAATACCTTCATCCTCGACTATCATGATCCGTTTCCTGTCCACCTAGTTGTCACTCCGGAATGTAATATGAAATTCAGTCCCATGGTCTCTATGCAGATCGATATGCCCCCGGATCTGTCTTACGAGGGCATTGACAATATTAAGCCCCAATGAGCCGGTCTTTCTGAAGTCAAGGTCAGCCGGCAGACCGATGCCGTTATCACTGACGGTCAATTCGACATTGCCGTTATTTTTTCTGAGAGACACCCTGATCTCTCCGCTCCTGCTGTCAGGGAAGGCGTACTTCAGGGAATTGGACAGGAGTTCATTGACTATGAGGCCGCAGGGGATAGATGTGTCAAGGGGGAGGAGGACCCTCTCCATCTCTCTTGTCAAATGGACCTTGCGGGCATTGATACCATACGAACCCAGTATGTTGTCCATCATGTCTTTCAGGTAGTCACTGAATACAATCCGTGCGAGATCATCAGAGCGGTAGAGTTTTTCATGTATGAGTGCCATTGTCTTTATCCGGTTTGTACTCTCGTTAAACAGCTCTTTGTAATATTCGTCCTTCACTTTATCGGCCTGTAGTTTGAGCAGACTGGAGATAACGGTCATGTTGTTCTTTACACGGTGATGTATTTCCTGCAGGAGTACTTCTTTCTCTTTCAGTGCCGCGGCAATCTGGATTTCAGACTGCTTTCGATCAGTGATGTCCTGCATCTGTCCTACAAAGTGGAGTGGCTCACCATGTTCATCCCTGACAAGGGAAACACTTAACAATATCCATACGATATGACCATCCTTGTGAATATAACGTTTTTCCATATGAAAGTTCCGGATTTTGCCTGCCAGCATTTGTCGCACATACTCCAGATCAGCATCGAGGTCCGCAGGGTGGGTCAAATCCTGGAATGTCAGAGAAAGCATCTCCTGTTCACTGTAACCCACAATATTGCATAAAGCTTCGTTTACTTTAAGCCACCGGCCTTCAGGGGATGTCAGGCATATTCCGATGGCGGCCGATTCAAAAGCCCCTCTGAAGCGTTCCTCACTGATCCTGAGCGCTTGCTCTGTTTTCTTCTGCTCCGTAATGTCAATCCCGGCAGCGAGTGTTGCTGTGATATGCCCTGCCTCGTCACGAAATACGGTGTTATACCATGCAATAATTTTCTCTTCACCATCTCTGGTCAATATTTCGTTTTCATAATATTCAACAGGCTCAATGTCTCCTGCAATTAACTTTGCATGTACCTGCTTTATGTCTCTCCTTGATCGTTCCGGAATGAAGGAGTCAAACCAGTTTCTCCCGATAATTTCATCTTCGCTATATCCCAGAATAGCACACCCCTTCTTATTGATAAGCGTTACTGTCTGGTCATGATCAATCATAACCACCATGACTGCTGAGATATCGAGATATTTCTGTAATTTCATTTTTTCTTTTAGAAGGTCCTTCTCTGCGGTCCTGCGCTCATAAATTTCCTGCTTTAAGAGTATATTCGTTTTTTCAAGCTCGGCGGTCCTTTCCCTGACCCTTGTTTCAAGCATTTGGTGGGCCTTCAAGAGTTCGTCTTCCGTTTTCTTGCGGTCGGTGACGTCTTCTCCTGATATAATGACACTCTTTATCATGCCTGCTTTATCTGTTAGTAATGAATTGTGCCAGGCAATGATCCTCTCTTCGCCTGTCTTAGTCAAAACAGGAGTTTCTGAGTCAGCAGCTGGATCGATTGCACCTGCTATCTGTTTCCTGAAAAAGAATCTGGCGCTGTCTCTGGATCTTTCAGGCAGGAACGTGTCAAACCAGTTCCTTCCGGTGATCTCTTCTTCTCTGCACCCTAAAAGCGTACACCCCTTGCGGTTAATGAGAATGACCTGTTCATTAATATCGACTACGGCGAGTATGGAGGCGGCAACATCAAGATATCTCTGTGCGCTGTCCTTCTCTTCCTGAACCTGTTCCGCCAGCTCTTTGTACACACCGAATGCATAGTAAATGGAAACAACATATGCCGCTATCCGGACAGCGTGCCAATACCACCAGCCGATGTCCCACAGGCCCGAGAAATAAAACAAAATGCCGGCAACGCCGAAAAGGCTTGAATTAATGGAGAACAGGAGCGAATCAAAGGCCCTATCTCTGATATATTTTTTGATGAACCACGCAGCTGCAGCAATAAATAAAAGTCCCCCAACCAGGTTGATCAAAAGGGCCGTCTGTGTAAAACCACCCCCTGTCAATGCCATCGCTGGGATGAAATTGGACAAAACGACTGACAGGAGCCCCAATATTAAAGCCGCAGTAAATGTAATTTTCGGCAGGAGGGAAAAATACCGTGCTGGTATTGTCCTTTCAGGCAGCCAGACCATCGCGAATAAAAGGCCTCCTGTGAATGCGGCAATACTGTGCAGCCAGATAAAAGCTTTCCCCGGATCAACAACTGCATGAAATAAATCCAGAACTCCCATCCCGATCAGGCCGCAGATTATCCAGATATAAAAAAAACTGAGCGGATGATATTTCCTGATCCGCAGAATCAATAAAGCCAGCAGCAACGCGCATACAGCGCCTACGGCTACCAGAGAGGAGTGGAGGTCCGTGTGGATCCAGGAAGCGTCCGGAAAGAGTATGTGTGCGAGGTTGCCCGCCAGGAGGAAAATAATACCGGAGATTATAAGGTATTTCTGAGGGAGATATTTCATTGACGGACTAGCTTGATATCAGGCAATCTCTCCCTGAAGGCCGTCCCTATGCAGTCTGTTTCACATTTTTCACAAGAGCCGACAGAGCGTATGACGACCTTTTTACCCTTGATGTTTACCAGTTCAACAGAGCTGTTATGCGGTTCGAGCAGCCAGTTTAAATTATGTAGAATTTCCCGTACCTGCTTTTCCATGTGATGTATCCCTCCCATGTATGTTTTCGGAGACGCTCAGAATCTATTTATAATAAATAGTATCTCAAGGAACTGACTTTTATCATTGGCATCACGGCTGTCAGATATTATAACGCTTATAAAGATCGAGCCTTACAGGGCAATTGCAGTAATAAGCAGAATATCCAAATGACATCTTGTAATTACATATATGACGTTCTGCTGGTTTGATAAAAAGAAGAGTATGATCAATCAGGTGATCAACTTCACAGAGACACTCTTTATTGCCTGTAACGCATGAAAAGTTTTTTCTGCACTGTCTCGCCCGATTTAATATGTCCGCATCAACTTTTAAATGCATAATTACCATACGTACACTGAAAAATGTTCATACCTTTTATAACACAAATAGCGGGGAAATATTGGGTAGAGGATTAGTGATCGAAGGGTAACGAAATCTACCTATTTTGCGATAGACAGAAGCCTGGTCCTCAGGTTGATCTTTGCATTACTTATCCCGAGCTTCTTCCTGATGTTCTTACGATGGGCCTTGACGGTATCCAGAGACACATTCAGGATTTCCGATATGTCCTTGTCCTGTTTTCCGTCTTTTATGAGGTCAGCTATCATAATTTCCCTTGGCGTAAAATCCAGGTATTGATAAGACAGTTTTGCTGAGAAGGGGGAAACGATATCTTTCAGGTTGGAATCAATGATATTTAAATAAACGAGTTCATCGGACATGGCCCTGCTCTTCTTTAATTTCTCTAAATAGGGCATGATCAAATGTTTTATATTTGACAGCATATTGTTCTGGAATTCGTGCTGGTCCAGTTCCCTCTGTTTTAATAATACCTTCAGGGCAGTGTTGCTTTCCACAAGTTCCTTTGCGTGGAGCCTCAGATTTTTCTCTGCTTCCTGCAGCCGCTCAATGGCGGTTTCGAGTTCAGCTGTCCGCTCCCTTACTTTCTCTTCCAGACCATGCTTATGCTCCTTTAACGTTTGCTCCATCGCATACTTGTAAAAGGCGATCTCCACCACAACCCGCAGTTCCCGCTCATCAAAGGGCTTGTTGATATATCCAAAGGGCTCCGTATCTTTTATCCTCTTCAGCATTGTTTCATCTGAGTGAGCGGTAAGATACACAATTGGTATTTTTAGAAATGAACGTATCTGTCCAGCGGCCTCAATCCCGTCCATTTTCCCGTTCAGAACGATATCCATCATGACCAGATCGGGCCTGTCCCCGGCTGCCTTTATCACTGCCTCCTCACCCGAATGCACAGTTGATGTAACATCATATCCCATATGCTCCAGACTGTTTTTTATGAGCATGGCTGTTATGCCTTCGTCTTCAACAACCATGATGCGTTTCTTTGACATGATTCCCGGACCTTATAATGAAAGATATTGTAAGCAGACAAGTATTATGTTTTTTTAAACTTTAAATCAGTTTTTATCTCCCCGGTGGAGCCGATACTGATCAGCTTGGTATAGTGTACTGAATAAAGATGATTTGCCTTTTCAGGATTACCGTGTGTCGCCACAACATTTGCGATGTATGCTGTATGGTCTCCGGTCTCGACCTGTTTCACGATCTTGCATTCATATGCAACAGTAGAACCTTCAATCATCGGCGGTTTTACATGGGTTGAATGTACAGGCCTGAATTTTGTTTCCTGGAACTTATCCAAGTCCCTGCCGCTTTTTGTGCCGCAGATCCAGGCGTCCTGTTCCTGTCCTTCCGACGGGAAGCAGAGGACAAACTCCTTATGGTGTTCGAGGCATTCATGAGAGTATTTTTCATGTCCTACGGATATAGCTATCATTAACGGGTCCCATGACGTAAACATCCACCACGAGAGGCCTATAATATTCGGCCTGTCCCTGTTATCCAGTGTTACTGCCAGTACGTACGGAAATGGAGAGGCCAGCTCAAGCGCCTCGTGTCTGTCGAGTTCTTTCATAGATAACCTCCGGGGATATTATCGCTCCAAAAACAATAACGCCAATTAATGTCTACAGCCTGAATTAATATTACCAGATAAGCCCCGGAATTCACACATGAGCGGCGAGGAAATCCTCCGTCTCTCTTAACGATGGTATCCCGGCCCTTCCTCCGGGCTGCCTGCATTTAAGGGCTGCAAAGGCCGATGCAAACCGCACAACGTCTTTCATCTCCCGTTTTTTCAGCAGGCCGAATATATATCCGCCGTGAAAGACATCACCTGCGCCTGTCGTGTCCACGACTCTGACCCTGAAAGCAGGGGTGCGGAATATTTCATCCCCTGCAATCGTGATGCTTCCCTTATCACCAAGGGTGATGGTTGAAGCCCTGGCACCGAAGGAATGCATATGCCTGACTGCCGCCTCTGCATTGAATGCTTCACCGCTGCCTGCAAGCTCCCGGCCGAATTCCTCAGAGGCAACGACATAATCACTTAAACGGGCAAGCCCGATCATCCCTTCCCGCACCCTTCCCGCATCCAGCATAACGGGGATGTTTTTTTCACGGGCTTTCCTGACAGCATGAAAAGAGGCGTCGGTCATGAGTCCGTCAATGAGGAGGAAGTCTGCATTGTCCAGGAAGTTTCCGGGAAGCTCCTCCGGTTTGAGAGGTCCCGCAGAAGGTCTTTTCCAGAAGATGGTCCTCCTCCCGCTCCCTTTTTCGACCGCGATAAAGGCAACCTGCGAATATGATTGTGGCCTCACTAACAACCCCCTGATGTCTACCCTTTCTGTTTTGAGAGAATCCGCAATTTTTTCACCGGCTTCATCATCGCCTGTGATTCCGTGGAAGCTGCAATCAATCCCCAGCCTTGAAAGACTGACCAGCGCCGTTGCCACAGGGCCGCCCCCGGCTGTTGTCCACTCAATTATCTCTTTTTTGGTATCAGGCTCAGGAAAGGAATCAATTATAAAAAGATTATCAAGGGAACACTGGCCAAGACCAACGACTTTCATCCTGCAGTTCCTTCCTGCATTATATACATCAGTTTGTTTGTATCTTTTGAAAGCAGACGGGCAGCATCTTTTCCAAAACGGCCGGCCCTTTCCGGGTCTGTTTTGTCCCAGCTCATCAGTTCACTTTTTAAAAAAGTGCGGTAGAATTTTATCAGGGCCTCCCGGTCTTCGTCCGTGAGTTTCTCCACGATTATCCTCCCGCCGAAAGATCCACTCAAAAGCGGCACTCTTTTCAACGGCGCATGGAACTGATCAAAATAACCGCTGATCCTTTTCTTGCCGCTTTCAGTACCACCGTCAGTCCCGCATACAATGAAAGAGGCTGTTATCTTCCCGTCCAGCAGTTCTGCCTGAGATGTCAGGAAATCCAGCAGCCTGTTATGGACACCGCCTGTCCAGACACCGGAGCCGAGTATGAACGAATCATATCCGTTAACAGCGCGGGTAAAAGAAATATCTTCGATGTTGAGCAGATCGACTTCTCGATCGATGCCGGTCCGTATCCATTGGGCCGTGTCTTTTGTCGCGCCGTATCTCGTGGCATAGATAAGCGCCGTATTACCGGCCCTGTCACCTCTCAGTTTTGAAATACTGCATCCGAAGTTCAATGCCGCCAAAGATAATGCAGCTTTTAAAAGGAACCCTCTTCTGCTTATCAGGTCTGATGACATTGACCCCTCCTGCCTGTTCATCTCCATTTTACCTCCTTCTCAGGAAATCTGTCCTGCAAAAATATTATTACTTCAGGATGGAAAAAACAACCGGCGTCTTGCCACATAAATGTTATAGTTTAATGGACAGGGATTGTTATAATTCTGCAAGGGGATGTGCACCATACTGGAAAATATATAATTCCAAAATTAAATACGCAGAACTTTAGGCAGGAACAGGATATTATTTGATTTAATCCGCGTATATGACGTATCTGATAGAACTGGTCACAAGAACATATTTAACATGTTGCCATTCATACCGTTGCAAGGAAAAAACATTTATGGGTGCGTAAACAATAAAATTAGGTAACGTTTGTCAAATGAACACTGTCCTTCATCAGGTCAGTTTCGGACATGATTCTGTTCCTGCCTGATTTCTTTGCAAGATACAGCGCATGGTCCGCTCTTTCAAACACCGTATCAGGAGTATCATCATCTTTAAAAGCGCTGATACCTACGCTAATAGTCAATGGAATTGTCTGGCCCTTATAGGAGAAGACTGATTTTGCGATATATGACCTTATGCCTTCGCCGGCAATGACAGCGCCGGCGAGGTCCGTATGCGGGAGAATAACGGCAAATTCTTCTCCACCGTAGCGTGTGATAATATCATTTTTTCTTAAACGCTCCACAAGGAGTTCCGCCAGTTTTTTAAGAGCAAGGTCGCCAACGTTATGGCCGTGGGCATCATTTATCTTCTTGAAAAAATCAATGTCACAAATCATGAGGGAAGCCGGCGTATGATATCTTTGCAGGTTGGCTATCGTCTCATTCATCCTGTCCTGATAAGCTCTTCGGTTGTATAGACCCGTGAGTGCATCGTGATAGGCCGCGAATTTGGCATCCTCTGATCTCTTTCTCACTTCATCTGCTTCCTGTTTAAGATGTTGCACCCGATTTCCCATTTCTTCAAGGGTCTTCTCAGTTTCTTTCATGCGCAGCATGTCCTCTTTCCGCTTTTGTTCCAATCCCCTGCTGATATTTTCGATTTTCCCGATAAAGGCTGCTTTGAGCATATTAATGTCATCAAGCGTATTGCAATCTTCCCTCATCGTATTCATATGCCGGATCATATATTCCTCAAAGGCGTGATCAGTTTTAATTTTCTTCTTATGGGATGATAATTCTCTTGAGAGCGGCCCCTCGATGGCATCGAGATACTGCATGGTCTGTTTCAGAAAAGTTTCAACCTCACTGTTCCGGGTGGCAAGAGAATTAATATATTTCTTGATAATACTGATCGGCGAATCAAGCCACTCTGTAGAGGTATTGGGGCTGGTGCAGTTGAATGTATCCTTCAAATCACAGAAGTTGCCGGACATGTGCGGCGGCACAAGCTCGGTAAATTTATCGAGAACTATGTTGGCAATGTCTTTTGAATATTGAACCTCTCCGTGCGCAGAATTGCCGCTGATAGGTTTAAGGGCGCTCTTTACCGACTCTTTTCTGAACATTTTCTCGGCAATCAGTTTGCTGCTTATTTGTTTTTTGTTTTCGCGTGAGAGTTCCTTGAGTATGTCAAGGACTTCACCGGCGATGACATAAACTTTTCCCTCAAAACCCGCAAGGTCTATATCATCAAGATTGATTTCATTATTCATGCTACCTCCCCCCCCTCATATGTGCATTCCTGGTGCGATGTTATCCTTTTTTTTATGTTATCTATCTACGGAATGAAATGATCATACCTTTAACCCACATTTCAAAATACGCAGGCATCGTCCTGTCCAGTCCGACAGCCCACATCCTTATACCGGCGACTCATGGTTTCAGAGACATTGTATGAGGCCATAACTTCTTGATATCACTCATAATTATCTCCTTGATACTGTCCCATAGCGGGTGCATAAAATTATCAGCAGGGGGGTGGCAGGGGCATTGCGCCTCATGCCCCTACTCTTTTTTCCCTCCAAAGACAGAAAATATCCCGTATTTGTAATAACAGTCTACTTCCCCGAACCCTGTTTCCTTTAAGGCGTTCAACTGGTCATAAAGCGTGTCCGGTTTGTTTTCATCAGCATCTTTATATCGTCTTGTGAGGTCACGAAAAAGGTCTCTCTCCAGTCCCAAAGCGGTCTTCTTTTGATCTACCCATTCATTCCACATCCGGAAGTACCAGTTCTCAAGACTGACTGCCGGAGGGAGCACGGTATCAATGTTCATGAAATATCCCCCATGTTTCAGGTGTGAAAAAATGAAATTGAAAAGTCTCTTCTTGTCCCCCATGTCAAGGTGATGAATCGCCATTGATGACACGATGAAATCAAAGTCCTGATGAACGATGCCGGATGTGAGGAGGTCCTGGAAACTGGCCTGGACATAGGTTATGTTATTGGCCCCGGCAAGGCGTTCTTTTGCTTTATTCATCATGTCGGCTGATGGCTCAACCAGTGTCGCTGATATAGAATTATCGATTTCCAGGAGATGATGGGTGACGATCCCGTCTCCGCATCCGAGATCGAGAATGTGCTTTTGCTCATTGCCGTTGATGAAATATCCGTAAAATGACTTCATGATATCAAACAGTCTCCCGCGTTCAACAATAAAGATGTCCGCGTTGTCCCTGTATTCCCTGCTGAATTCAGGTCTTGCCCAGTTTGTTTTATTGAAATCCATAAAAATAATTTCCTTTCCTCATTTTTCTTTCTGCCCCAGAATTACCAGCGCCACGCTGGTCAATATGATAAGCATCGCTGTAATCCCTATCCAGGTAATCCGCTCTCCGGCAAACAGTACACCTAATATGACCGCGATAACAGGATTAACATAAGCGTAGCTTGTAGCGAGCGCAGGGCGTACTTTGCCCAGGAGATAATTGTAGGCGCTGAACCCGATCAATGATCCGAATACGGCAAGATACAGCATCGCGCCAAGAGATTCCCACGAGGGAGTGCCGCCCATGTTTTCACCCGCAATCAGGCTTGCGATCAGTGACAGCGCGCCGCCGCTAATCATCAATACCGCGCCTGACATCAGGCCCGTGGGAAGCGATAACCGCTGGCTCCATGCTGAGCCGAACGCCCATGACATGGAGGAAAGCAATAATACCGCCACCCCGAGGGGATTGGCCCTCATGTTGTTTTCATAATTTAAGACTGCAATCCCGACAAGGCCTACGGCCAGTCCTGTCATTTCAACACGCGTAGGCCGGCGTTTCCATATCCCTGCAAACAGGACCGTCCAGAGCGGCGTTGTAGCAATAATCAGTGATGTAAGCCCAGACTCTATCCACTGTTCCGCGACTGCTACCCCTCCGCCGCCTCCCACAAACATCAATCCTCCGATCAGGAGGGAGTTTAACCACTGGGGGCGGTCCGGCATGGAAGCGCCGCGTGCCCTTAAAAACAAAAATAGTCCGGTACCTACCGCGAGGAAACGTATCCCCATCATAAGGAACGGCTCGAAATCTTTCAGCGCAACGCGTATCGCCAGATATGTCGATCCCCATGAGATGTAGACGGCGAGGAGGGCGATTATTACTCTTGCCTGCACATCACCTTTAATTGCTTTTATCACCATACTCGATCATGCTATTCATAATATTTATCTCCCGGGTCTCTTAAAAAAAGACGGCCTTTGTCCCAAATAATCAAACAAAAAAGCCACGGGGTTTATTCCGTGGCTTCTGAAGTTTTCGTATTATCCGGTCAACGGTTAATAGAACGCCTCCTCCGCCACGACGCTTATGCGCCATGCGGCTTTAAGGGTTCTCCTGACTGTAATCGGAGTTGCATAATACATGTTGTTAAGTATAGAGAAAGTTGTATTATGTGTCAAGAAAAATTCATGGCTATTTACAGTATTATTTATAGACGGGAGGATGGTGAAGGGGCGTGCTTCAGTACAGTGCTATGGACGGACCTAATGTTTTCTCACAACTAATGTAAAATCATACGGGATACTATCGTGTCTGAGTAAAATATGCGGAGAAAGAGTTCTTGCTGCAAAATTAAACATCTCTTCAGGAGACATATAGTGTAATCCAAAATCCTTTTTCGGTTCATGAAGGGAAAGGGCGTTAAAGACGAGGGCTTTTCTGCAATGCTTAAACAATTCTGTCAGCGTGGTTTTAACAGTCTCGTCAATCCCTTCAATTTTCAGATTAAACACCCCGCAGAGGAAAATATAATCAAAATCTTCTTCGAGGACATCTCTGTCTATATCAAAAACCCTGAACTCGGCTTCAGGATACTTCTGCCTTGCAAGAACAATAAGTTGCTCATTAATATCGAAGCCTGAGTATTCAACCTGAATACTTCTGTCTTTTAAGAACCGGTAAAAATCGCCTTTGCCGCAGCCGAAATCGAGGATTTTGTTATTATGAACATCTCCGGCCTCAAGCATTGTCTGATAACGTAACATTTGTCCTTTTGACGTCCACCCCACAGCCTCCGGCCTGTCGCCATGCAGCAACAGTCTCTTGTCAAAAAAAGAAATTACGTATTCTTTTGACATCTCATCCATGACAGGACGGCCCGGTGATAAGTCTTGTTTCTCTCATGATGCATATTATAGCTTATGCAGCCAGGGACCATTTTATTTTGACATTTGGTTTTACTTTCTTTTATCCTTACAATCATGAAAAAGCTCTGGGGTGGCAGGTTTTCAGCGCAGACGGAAAAGACCGTGGAGGACTTTACGGAATCCGTATCTTTTGACGCGCGCCTGTGGAAATATGACATTGACGGCAGCATTGCGCACGTCACAATGCTCGGCAGGCAGACGATCATTTCAAAGCAAGAAGCAGCGCTGATTATAAAAGGGCTGAATGAAATTAAAGCTGAGATCGAAAGCGGTAAGTTTAAATTCAGCCAGGCCCTTGAAGATGTACACATGAATATCGAAAGCACACTCATTAAAAAGATAGGGCCGGTCGGCGGAAAGATCCACACAGCACGAAGCCGCAATGACCAGGTGGCCCTTGATATCAGGCTGTATCTCAGGGATGAAATTTCAGAGATACTTCAATTAATCAGGATGCTCCAGAAGATATTCGTCTCCCTTGCTGAAAAGAACATTGATACAATCATGCCTGGGTATACGCATCTTCAGCGGGCGCAGCCGGTCCTGCTGTCACATCACCTGCTTGCTTATTTTGAGATGCTGGCACGTGATCTGGCAAGGTTTGAGGATTGCCTCAGGAGGGTGAATGTTCTGCCTCTCGGTTCTGCAGCGCTGGCAGGAACGACCCTGCCTATTGACAGGCACTGTGTTGCAAAACTCTTGAAATTTCCGGCTGTATCAGAGAACAGCATCGATGCCGTGTCCGACAGGGATTTTGCCGCCGAGTTTATTGCCACATCCAGTATACTGATGATGCATCTCTCAAGACTGGCTGAAGAGATCATTATGTGGAACAGTGAAGAGTTTAAGTTTGTTGAACTCCCTGATGCATTTACGACCGGCTCCTCTATCATGCCGCAGAAGAAGAACCCGGACGTTCTGGAACTGACCCGGGGCAAGACCGGGAGGGTCTATGGAAATCTGATGTCGATACTGACGATCATGAAGGCCCTGCCGCTTGCGTACAACAGGGACATGCAGGAGGACAAGGAACCGCTGTTTGACACCGTGGATACGGTCAAATCATGCCTCGGGGTTCTGGTGAAAATGCTGCCGCTGGTGCGGTTTGACCGGAAGGTCATGGAACAGGCGACAGCAGCGGGATTCCTGACAGCCACTGATCTGGCAGAATATCTTGTAAAAAAGGGGATGCCCTTCAGGGATGCCCATAGCATAACGGGCAGAGTGGTAACATACTGTATCGACAACAATAAGAAAATGACGGACATGGACCTCAATGAACTGAAACAGTTTTCAGATCTGATCGGGAAGGAGATCTTTCATTATATTTCAGCGGAAGTGTCTGTCAACGGAAAGAAGTCCTATGGC
>Ga0316626_10000241_pt1 | contig 20024 bp, 12 predicted proteins | sample OWC_Aug_T1_C1_D5_FD_207656 | JGI IMG/M metagenome (GOLD analysis project Ga0316626, IMG submission 207656) | Wetland soil microbial communities from Old Woman Creek delta, Ohio, United States - OWC_Aug_T1_C1_D5_A | ecosystem: Environmental > Terrestrial > Soil > Wetlands | place: USA: Ohio...
GTGGACGTCAAGACCGGCACCATGTTGATCGTGAGCCTCTTCCCCAATCCGGGGAATCTGCTGCGGCCGGGACAATACGCAAAGGTGCGGGCGGCCGTTGAGACGAAACCCGGCGCTCTTCTGGTGCCACAGCGTTCGGTGCAAGAGATGCAGGGAACCTTCCAGGTCGCCGTGGTTGGGGCCGACAACAAGGTGGCCATGCGCACCGTCAAGACCGGAGCGCGCGTGGGCAACCTGTGGGTCATCGACGAAGGGCTCAAGCCCGGCGAACGAGTCGTCGTCGAGGGCCTGCAAAAGGTGCGCGACGGCGTCACCGTGAACCCCAAGTCCGCCGAGCCGGCGGCGCAGCAGTAGCGCGGGGCCGCCATGTCGGAATTCTTCATTCGGCGGCCCATCGTCGCCATCGTCATTTCGATCATCATGGTTATCATGGGGCTGTTCACCCTGAGCGGCCTCAGCATCGAGCAGTATCCCTTCCTCGCCCCGCCCACGATCCGCGTGACCGCCAACTACCTGGGTGCCTCTGCCATCGCGGTGGAGCAGTCGGTGGCCACGCCGATCGAGCAGGAGGTCAACGGCGTCGAGAACATGATCTACATGAAGTCGTCCAACACCAGCGACGGCCGCATGCAGCTCGACGTCAACTTCGCCGTCGGCGTCAATCAGGACATGGCCAACGTCCTCACCCAGAACCGCGTCTCCTCCGCACAGGCGCGCCTGCCGCAAGAAGTCATCGCCCAGGGCGTCACCGTCAAGAAGATGAGCCCGAGCATCCTCATGGTGATCTCGCTCGCCTCACCCAACGGCACCTACGACGCCAACTTCCTGATCAACTACTGCGGCATCAACCTGCGCGATCAGCTGCTGCGCATTCCCGGCATTGCGCAGGTCGACCTCTTCGGTGGCATCGACTACGGCATGCGGATTTGGCTCCGCCCCGACAAGCTGGCGAAGCTGGGGTTGACCCCGTCCGATGTGATCTCGGCCATCAAGGAGCAGAACCTGCAAGCGCCCGCGGGACGCGTCGGGATGGCGCCGTCGCCGAAGGATCAGGAGTTCACTTACACGGTGAGCGCCCCCGGGCGCCTGGTCACCGCCGAGGAGTTCGAGAACATCATCATTCGCGAAACCGAGACCGGCGCGCAGATTCGCGTCCGCGATGTCGGGCGCGCCGAGCTGGGCTCGCAGGACTACAACTCCTTCGGCCGGCTGAACGGCAAGCCCGCCGGCGCCATGGCCGTCTACCTGCTGCCGGGCGCGAACCAGCTCAATGCATCCGAGGCCATCTACGAGACCATGCGGCGTGCCAAGGAGTTGTTCCCGCAGGACATGGACTATACCATCGTGTACGACACGACCCCAGCGGTGGAAGCGTCGATCGAATCGATCGTGCACACTTTCTTCGAAGCGGTCGTCCTCGTCACCCTCGTCGTGTTCATCTTCCTGCAGAACCTGCGCGCCACCATCATTCCTTTGATAACCGTCCCGGTTTCGCTGATCGGCACCTTCATCTTCTTCCCCCTGCTCGGCTTCTCGGTGAACACGCTGTCGATGTTCGGGCTGATCCTCGCCATCGGCATTGTCGTGGACGACGCCATCGTCGTGGTCGAGGCCGTGATGCATCACATCGAGCACGGGCTGTCTCCGAAGGAAGCGACGCGCCAGGCGATGAAGGAGGTCTCCGCACCGGTCGTCGGGATCGCCCTCATTCTCTCCGCCGTGTTCTTGCCGGTTGCCTTTCTCGGCGGTCTCACCGGACAGGTGTTTCAGCAGTTCGCGTTGACCATCGCCATCTCGGTGCTGCTCTCGGCGTTCAATGCGCTGTCACTGTCGCCGGCGCTGGCGGCGATGTTCCTCAAGCCCCACAAGCAGGCCCGCGGCCCGTTGGGCAAGTTCTTCTCAGGGTTCAATACCGCCTTTGAGCACGCCACCAGCGGCTACGTCGGCCTGTCGCGGCTACTGGTACGGCGCGCCGCATTGACCATCGTCATCGTCGCCGCGGTGGCCGTGGGTGCCGGTCTTTTCGGCAGCGCGCTCCCCGCCGGGTTCATCCCCGACGAGGACCAGGGCATCATGGGCGTCAACGTCACCCTACCCGCGGGCTCGTCGCTGGAACGCACCAGCGCGGTCTTGGCGAAGGTCGAGTCGATTCTCAGCAGGACCGAGGGTGTCGACTCCTACCAGACCATCGGTGGCTACGGGATCGTCACCAGCACGTATCAGCCCAACTTCGGTTCTATCTTCATGCGTCTCAAACCATGGGAAGAACGCCACGCGCCCGCTTTGCACGTGCGCGGCATCATGCGCACGATTCAGGCAGAGGTGGCCCGCATTCCCGACGCGATCATCTTCCCGTTCAACATACCGACCATCTCGGGCTTTGGCGCAGCGGCCGGGTTCAATTTCCTACTGCAGGACCGCAGCGGCACCATCAGCGTGGAGCAGCTCGGCGACCTGAGCCGGCAGTTCATGGAAGCGGCCCGCAAGCGACCCGAGATCGGCAACGTGTTCACCTCCTTTGATCCGCGCTATCCCCAGGTCAAAGTGGATCTCGACCGCGAGAAAGCGCGTCTGGTGGGTGTGCCGATCAACGAACTGTTCCAGGCGATGTCGACGGTATTGGGCGGCAGCTACATCAACGACTTCAACCGCTTCGGGCGCCTGTATCGCGTCTACGCGCAAGCCGACGCCGATTACCGCCGCAAGCCGGGCGACATCGGCGACATCTTCGTGCGCAGCAAGACCACCGGCGAAATGATCCCGCTCTCGACCCTCGTCACGATCACGTCGGTGTCCGGCACCGAGATCACCAACCGCTTCAACCTGTTTCGCTCGGTGGAGATCAACGGCGTGCCCGGTTCCGGCTTCAGCTCGGGACAAGCGCTCGGCGCGCTCGAGGACGTGTTCAGACAGACGATGCCCAAGGAGATGGGCTTTGCTTACAGCCAGATGTCGTACCAGGAGAAGGTGGCACCGCCCGCCGGACCGACGTTCCTCCTGGCGATCGTGTTCGTGTTTCTCCTCCTGGCCGCCCTGTACGAGAGCTGGCGGCTGCCCTGGGCCGTGCTGCTCGGCTCGCCGCTGGTGGCGCTCGGCTCGTTCTTTGGGGTCTGGCTCATGGGCTACGACAACAACGTCTACGTCCAGATCGGCAACATCATGCTCATCGGTCTGGCCGCCAAGAACGCGATCCTGATCGTCGAGTTCGCCAAGGCGAAGCACGAAGAGGGCAAGTCGGTCGAAGAGGCGGCGCTCGAGTCGGCGCGCTTGCGCTTCCGGCCGATCCTGATGACGGCGTTCGCCTTCATCCTGGGCGTCGTCCCGTTGATGCTCGCGAGCGGTGCGGGGGCCGGCGCGCAGAACGTGATGGGCACTTCGGTGTTCTTCGGGATGCTGGTCGCCACTATGCTCGGCGTCTTCCTCATCCCCGGCAACTTCGCCTTCGTCGAGGGACTGGGCCGGAAGCGGGCGGCGGTTGAGACCGCCGCGCCGACGACGCCCGCGCCCGAAGGAGCGCACTGACGATGCACACCAGCGACGCGATGCCGCGGCGGTCGTCTGTTCCGGTTGCCCTTCTGCTCGGGCTCACACTGCTCTCCGCCTGTGCCATCGGGCCCAACTACAAGCGGCCGGTGATCGAGACACCCCCCGCGTACCGCACCGAGGCTCCGCCGGAGGCCCCGCCCGTCGATGCGACGTCGCTGGCGGACCTGCCATGGTGGCAGGTGTTTCAGGACCCGGTGCTCAAGGGTCTGATCGAGGAGTCGCTCGCCAACAGCTACGACACGCGCATCGTGGCGGCGCGCGTCGAGCAGGCCCGCTACGCCGTGGGGGTGACGCGGGCGGATCTGTTGCCGCAGGCGTCATACGAAGCGGGGGCGCAACGGGGGCGGGCGTTCAATTCCGCGGGCGGCGACAACATCACCGGCAACCAGTTCCTCGGCGCCTTCCAGATGGCGTGGGAGATCGACCTCTGGGGCCGCATCCGCCGCTCCACAGAGGCGTCCCTGGCCAATCTGTTCGCCAACGAAGACGTGCGGCGCGGCGTCATCCTGTCGCTGGTCACCGGCGTGGCGCAAGCGTACTTCGAGCTGCGCGAGCTGGATCTCGAGCTGGAGATTGCCAGGCGCACGCGCGACTCATTCCAGCAGACGCTCGACCTGTTCATGCGTCAACTGCTCGGCGGCGTCGGCAACAAGCTGGCCACCTCGCGCGCCGCGGCCGCACTCGCCAGCACGGCGGCGACCATCCCGGAGCTCGAACGTCTGATCGTCGCCAAGGAGAACCAGATCAACCTCCTGCTCGGCCGCAACCCCGGTCCGATTGCGCGCGGCACGCTGTTGACGGAGCAAGCCTACCCGCCGGACGTGCCGGCGGGCCTCCCGGCCGGGTTGTTGGAGCGGCGGCCCGACATTCTCCAGGCCGAGCAGAACATCGTGGCGGCGAACGCCATCGTCGGGGTCTCGATCGCGAACTTTCTGCCGCGCATCGGGTTGACGACACTCTACGGTGGACAGAGCACCGAGCTGGAAAACATCGTCAAAGGCCCCGGCAACATCTGGTCGATCGGCGGCTCGCTCCTGGGTCCGATTTTTCAGGGCGGACGCCTGTACTACACCTACAAAGGCAGCGTCGCTGCCTGGGAAGAGGCGAAGCTGGCGTACGAGCAGACGGTACTCAATGCCCTTGGCGAGGTATCGAATACGCTGGTGGCGCGCCAGAAATTTGCGCAGTCGCGGGTCGAGATCGAACGACAGGTGGCCGCCCTGCAGGAGTCCGTGCATCTGGCGACCGTCCGTTTCACGGGCGGGCTGGCGACCTACTACGAAGTGCTCGAAGCCCAGCAGCAGCTCTTTCCGGCGGAGAACTCCCTGGCGCGCACGCAGCTGAACCAGCTGGTGGCCGTGGTGCAGCTGTACCGCGCCCTCGGCGGCGGCTGGCGCGCGGAAGAGGCTCGCTATCCCGAGCGGTACCCGATGCGCCGTGAGGCCCTGGACCGGATCGTGCCGGGAGGCGGACGGCCCGAGTGATTGTCGACGGCGCGGCTTGAGCCATTGGGAGGAAGCGTGGCGCTTCTCCGCAAATTCTGGGCGACCGATCGCAGCCTCACGATTTTGCTGCTGTTGCTGGGCGTCGGCATCTTCGTGATCCACCCATTGGGAGATATCGACGTTGCGGGTCGCCTGCTGACCAGCCTGTTCTTCTCGCTCATCCTCATCTCGGGCGTCGCTGCCGTCGCGAAGCACGCGCGGACGACCGTCTTCGTAGGCAGCGTGGTGCTCATCAGCCTCGTCCTTCGTTGGCTGCGGTTGTGGCTCGGGGGGGGATCGCTCGCGACCTCGGATGCGCTCTCCTCGTCGCTGTTCTGCGTCATCCTGGCGGCCGTCGTGCTGGCTCAGGTGTTCCGCGAAGGACCCATCACGTGGCAGCGGATTCAAGGAGCCGTGGCCGTCTATCTCCTGCTCGGCCTGGCATGGGCCTTCGCCTACGAGCTCGTTGCGCTCCAGTGGCCGAACGCATTCGCTCCGCCGCCCTCGAGCGTGGCTCCCCAGGATGGCCTCACCTCACACTTCGTGTACTTCAGCTTCGTCACCTTGACGACGGTCGGCTACGGGGACATCACCGCGGTGCATCCGGTCGCGCGTTCTCTCGTGACCATCGAGGCGCTGATCGGTCAACTGTTTCCCGCCATCCTGATCGCCCGGCTCGTGTCGATGGAGCTGTACTATCGACACAGCAAGGACTCGGGGCGCTGATGAGAGATTGCCCAGCCGAGCGTCCGATGAGTCCCTTCTTGAGCCGCACGGAAAGAGAAATGGAAGACCGGAGACAGGAAACTGGAAATTGGAAACGCCAATCTGCCGGTTTCGCATTTCCGGTTTTCGGTTTCCTGTTTTCCATTCTCCCCTGTTTGGTGCCGGCTCTGCCGGGGTAGGGAACCGAGGCATGGCCGATCCGGCGCTCCCAATTGAGATTGAAGCCAAGCTGCTCGTTCCGAGGGCGACGGATCTGCGTGCCATCGCGCGGCTCACCCAGCTTGGACCGTACCCATTACGATCACTGGGTGCGGTGCGTCTGCATTCGACCTACCTCGACACCCCGAGTCTGACGCTGGCGCGCCACGGCGTCGCCTTGCGGCTGCGCCGACAGGGCCGCCACTGGGAAGCCACGGTGAAGTTGGCCGGGCGAGTCGAGGGCGACGTACACGAACGCCCCGAGTTGACGGTGGCGCTGCCGAGTGCACCGGTACTGCCGTTTTGTCCGCCGCAGGGGCCGCTGCACACCCAGCTCGCGGCGCTGGTGGCAGGACGGCCGCTGGCCCCGATCCTCGTCAGCGAGATTCGTCGCCGGCTGTTCGACGTGTTGCCGTCGGACTCCGCGGCGACGCCGGAGCCGATCGCCGAGTTGGCGCTCGATCGCGTCCAGTTGCGCGCCCCGCTGGACGGGCAGGCGGAGACCACCTACTGCGAGGTCGAGGTCGAGGGACGCCGCGGCGATCGAGGCGACATCGCCAGCCTGGCGAAGGCACTGCGGGGCGGCTTCGATCTGTTGCCGTCGACCGAGTCCAAGTTCACCCGCGGCCTGACGCTCCTCTACGGCCCCGGGATCATCGGGAGCGGCGACCCACGCGTGCTGGCGTATGACACGGTGCAAGGTGGGGTCCGTCACATCCTGGCCCGCCACCTGTACCGGCTCCGGCTGCACGATCCCGGAACGCGCATCGGTGAGGACCCGGAGGCGCTGCACGACATGCGGGTGGCGACGCGCCGATTGCGCGCGGCGGTCCGCGTCTTTGCGGCGGGCATTCCGGCCCGGCTGCAAAGCGGCATGAGCCAGGAGCTGCAATGGCTCGGCCAGCTCCTCGGCCGCGTGCGCGATCTCGACGTGCAGCTGGCGAGGCTGGACGACTTCACCGCCGCGGCGCCGGCCGGCTTTCGCCCGGCGCTCGGTTGCCTGCGCGAGTACCTGGATGGTGAACGGGGGCGCGGCCGCGCTGACATGCTGGCGGGCCTCGACACGGCACGCTACTTTCGGCTGCTGCTCCGGCTGGAGCGCTTCGCCCACGCCCGCGGGCGCAGACGTTCACCAGACACCGCGGCACAGGAGCTGATCGTCATTGCCGGCCAGCGCGCGATCCAGAAAGCCTTTCGGCGGTTGATCAAGCGCGGCGAAAAGATCCACGCGACGCCGCACCCCGAGGACTTGCACGCACTGCGTATCCGCGCCAAGCGGCTACGCTACCTGCTCGAGTTTCTCCAGGAGCTGACCGGCAAGCCGGGCCGGCGCTTGGTGCGCCGCCTGACCGAGCTCCAGGATCTCCTGGGCAGCTACCACGACGCCGTGGTGGCGGCGGATTTCGTTCGCGTCTACGTCGAAGGCCAAGGCGCACAGCTCGCGCCGGCGCAGATGGTTGCGCTTGGTGCGCTCGTCGCCGGCGAGCTGCGCCTCGCCGAACAGAAGCGCGCCGAATTCGAAACCACGTGGCGCCGCTTCGCCCGCCCACGCACCGCTGCCGACTGTCGCGCGGTGCTCCAGAAGCTGCACGACCTCCAGGCGTCACCGGCGCCGGCCCCAACCCCGACGCCGGCCGCGCCCGGAGACGCGCCATGACCCGGGTGATCTATCTCGTGCGGCACGGGATCGCCGGCCCGCCGCCCGCTGGGATGGGCGACGCGGATCGTGCGCTCACCGCCGAAGGGAAACGGAAGATGCTCCGCATCGCGGCTGGCCTCAAGCGTCTCGGCGTCGTGCCCGACGTCGTCCTGTCGAGTCCGCTGCGGCGGGCGGAAGAGACGGCGGCCGTGGTCGCGGGCGTGCTGGCCCCAGAGTTGCCGGTGGAACCATACCCGCTGCTGGCCCCGGGCCACGCCGCGGTCGAGGTGTTGAAGGGCCTGCGGTCTTACCGGACCGCACGCGCGCTGGTGCTCGTCGGTCACCAACCGGATCTGGGGCTGCTCGCGTCGCAGCTGCTCACGGGATCCGGCAGGCTCGCGCCGCTGCCGTTCAAGAAGGGCGCGGTCGCCGCCGTTCGGGTAGAGGCCCTTCCTCCGCGTGCCGCGGCGGAGCTATTGTGGTTCATGACCCCGAAGCAACTGCGGGCCGTTGCCGGTCGCGTAGGGAAGAAATAGGAAAGGGAGAGTGCCACATGCCCACTTCTCAAGAAAAAGCCGCGCCGATGAATACAAAGCAAGTCATCAAGCGCGCCCGAGGTTTCGCGAAGCCCTTCCGGGTGACGGACGGCAAAGGATTTCGCCTCAAAGACATCGATCCCAGCGACACGCTCCAGCTCGGCTCCGAGGATAAGCCGCGCGCCAAGGAAGCGCTCGCCATCGGCATCGAGGCGCTCGCTGAGCTCCAGGACATGCTCTACGCGCAAGACCGCTGGGCGGTGCTGCTCGTCTTCCAGGCCATGGACGCCGCCGGCAAGGACGGCACCATCAAGCACGTCATGTCCGGCGTCAACCCACAGGGCTGCCAGGTGTATTCCTTCAAGGCGCCGTCCGCGGAGGACCTCGACCACGACTTTCTGTGGCGCTGCATGAAGTACGTGCCGGAGCGCGGGCGCATTGGGATCTTCAACCGCAGCTACTACGAGGAAACGCTGGTGGTGCGCGTGCATCCCGAGTTCCTCGCGAAGCAGTCACTGCCGCCGGAGCTCGTCACCAAGAATATCTGGAAGGAACGGTTTCAGGATATTCGCAGCTTCGAGCGCTACCTGGCGCGCAACGGCGTCGTCATTCTCAAGTTCTTTCTGCACGTGTCGAAGAACGAGCAGAAGCGCCGTTTTCTCGAACGGCTCGAGAACCCGGAGAAGAACTGGAAGTTCTCGGCCAACGACATCAAGGAGCGCGCCTTCTGGAACGATTACATGGACGCCTACGAAGACACGATCCGCAACACCGCCACCGCCGAGGCGCCGTGGTACGTCGTGCCCGCCGACAACAAGTGGTTCACGCGCGTCGTGGTCGCTGCCGCGATCATCGAGGCGTTGGACGCCCTCGATCTGCACTATCCGAAGGTCAGCAAGGAAAAGCTGAAGGAACTCGCCGCCGCAAAACGGACATTGCTCGGCAGCAAGGAATAGGCGCCAAGGCGCCGCGCGCATGTCTGTCGCCCCGGTGAGTCCGTCCGACACCGTGAAGAACGCGCGCTGGAAGGCCGTGTTTCCGCCGGCTCAGTGGCTGCCCGCATACCGGGCGCGATGGCTCGGGGCCGATCTCGTGGCCGGCATCACCCTCGCGGCGTATGCCATCCCGGTCTCACTGGCCTATGCGGGGCTCGCCGGATTGCCGCCGCAGGTCGGGTTGTACGGCTATCTGCTCGGCGGGCTCGGGTACGCGCTGTTCGGTTCGTCGAAGCATCTCGCCGTGGGACCGACGTCGGCGATCTCGTTGATGGTCGGCGGCACCGTGGGGCAGATGGCCGGGGGCGATGCGGTGCTGTACGCCCAGATCGCGACCCTCGCGGGTTTTGTCATCGCGCTGCTGAGCGTGCTCGCGTGGCTGCTGCGACTGAGCACGCTCACGAGCTTCATCAGCGAGACCATTCTGTTGGGGTTCAAAGCCGGGGCCGCCCTGAGCATTGCCTCCACGCAATTGGCCGCCCTGTTCGGCGTGCCAGGAGGCGGAGACCACTTCTTTGTGCGCGTGTTCACCGTGTGCACGCAGCTCGGGCATTTGAACCCTGTAACCACGGCCGTAGGCCTCACCGGCCTCGCGCTCTTGCTGGTCGGCGACAAGCTCCTGCCGGGGCGGCCGGTGGCACTGATGGTGGTTGCCCTGTCCATCGTCGCGGTCTCGGTCCCGCCGCTGAGTCGGGCGGATCTGACGTTGGTGGGCAACGTGCCCAGCGGGTTACCCGGTCTTGGCTTTCCCGGACTCCGGCTGCGTGACGTGGACGGCGTGATTCCCCTGGCATTCGCCTGCCTGCTGCTCGCCTACATCGAGGGCGTGTCGGCGGCGCGAACGTTCGCGGCGAAGCACGGATACCCGCTCGACGTGCGGCAGGAGCTGCTCGGCCTCGGCAGCGCCAACCTCCTGGTCGCGTTTGGCGGCGGCTACCCGGTGGCCGGCGGCTTGTCGCAGTCCGCCGTGAACGATCAGGCGGGCGCGAAGACACCGCTGGCCCTGGTGGTCGCCTCGGCAACGCTCGGCCTCTGCCTGGTTTTCCTGGCCGGCCTCGTACACAACCTGCCCAAGGCCGTGCTCGCCGCCATCGTCCTCGTCGCCGTGAAGGGCCTGATCGACTTCCGTGAAGCGGCGCGGCTGTGGCGGGTGAGCCGCTTCGAGTTCAACGTGGCCATGGTGGCGTTCGCCGGGGTACTGGCGCTGGGCATCCTGAAAGGCGTGTTGCTCGCGGCCGTGGCCTCCATTCTCATGATGCTGCGGCGGGCGGCGAATCCGTACGTCGCCTTCCTCGGCCGGATTCCGGGCACGCGGCGTTTCTCAGACCTTGCCCGCCATCCGGACAACGAGCGGATCGAGGGCGTGCTGGCGTTCCGCGTCGAGTCGGCGCTGTTGTATTTCAATGTTGAGAACGTGCGGCGAGCCGTCCTCGACCGGGTCGGCAGCGAGGACACCCCCGTTCGCCTCGTGGTGTGCGATCTGTCTGCCTCTCCCAGCTTGGACCTGGCCGGTGCCCGCATGCTGGCAAGCCTACGCGACGAGCTGGCCAAGCGGAGCGCCATCCTGCGCCTTGCCGAAGTCCACGCGGCGACGCGCGACCTGCTCCGCGCGGAGGGTTTGGAAGCGAAGGTCGGTGGCATCGACCGGTTCACGTCCGTGGCTGATGTGGTGGACCAATTTCAGAAGGAGGCCGCAGGCGGCCTGGAATGATCGCCCTTGGGCGAATGTGCGGAGCGCCGGCGACAAAATCCCCCGCTCACTGCGTTCGCGGCCCCCTTTTCCCGACTTTACAATTGCGTCGCGCCTGGAGGATACTGGGGTGGCGCCGAGGGGGGACTCGATCTGAGTCAAGGAACGTACGTCATGCGAGAGTCGGCGAATGCAGCCATGCGCGTCTTCGTGTTTCCCCTCACTCGGCTACCGCGGGCCGCAGGGGTCGGCTTGTGGATGTGCGTGATCGTGGCGGGTCTGGCCGCCAGGCCCACCGTCGGACACGCAATGGTGGTAAGCCGGGCTCAGCTCCGCGCCGACACGTCGGCGACAAAGGACAACGGGCGCTTCGAGGTTCAGGCAGTGCTGACCACGTACGATGCCGGAGCCGGGCTGGAGGCCGCTTTCTTATCGGGCGGCGTCGCGGTCACGGTCAGTGACACCGGGGGGTTCAACGCCACCGTCGCGCTGACTGGGTGCACCCCGCGCACTGGCGCTGGGGGCATCGTCTGCGCCAGCGCAGGCCGGCGAGTCCGGGCCAAGCTGAGAAGGATCAACGCGCCGCCCTTCGTCTACCAACTGCGGGTGTCGGCTCGCGGCCTCGGGTCGAACGCGACGGGCGCTGTTCCTCCCGGCGCCCCGGTGAAAGTGACGCTGCGACAGACGCTGCCCGCTGAGCGGGTCGGCACACTTGCCGACTGCCGCAGATCGGGCGCGCGCTTGGTTTGCCAGGGCAGGCAGCGGCCCAACATCATTTTCATCGTCTCCGACGACCAACGCTGGGATACGATGCAGTACATGCCGCGGGTGCTCGAGCGGATCGCCAACCAGGGCGTGAGCTTCACGAATGCGTTTGTCCCCACGGCCCTGTGCGCCCCCAGCCGGGCGAGCATGCTGACCGGCCAGTACGCGCACACCCACGGGGTGCTGACGCTTGCGATTCCGACCGGGGGCGCGACGCTGTTCGTGGGGCCGGATGCGTCGACACTGGCCACCTGGCTGCAGCAGGCCGGGTACCGCACCGGAATGTACGGGAAATACATCACCGATTACAATCGACAGTGTCCGCCGTATACGACGTCCTGCTACACGCCGCCCGGGTGGAACGACTGGCATGTCTTCGTGCAGCAGGGGTACTTCAACTATCGACTCGCCGAGAACGGATCGATCATATCGTACGGATCAACGGAGGCGGAGTATTCCACCGATGTGCTCGCGGCGAAGGCGGTGGACTTCATCGTGCGCGCCAACGGGCAGCCGTTCTTCCTCCACCTCGCGACCGCGGCGCCGCACCAGGACGGCGGTGCGCGGCCGAAACCTGCGCCGCGCCACGTCGGCCTTTTCGCGGGTATCGCCCCGTGGCGGCCGCCCAGCTACGACGAGGAGGACATTTCCGACAAGCCAATATGGGTCCAGCAGATGCCAAGGGCGGCGGACCCGGTGGGCATCTATCTCACCCACGGAACATGGACCGAGGCCATCCGTCAGGCGCAACTCGAATCGGCTGTCGCGATCGACGAGGCAGTGGAAGCGATTGTCAGCGCGCTCGATGCGACCGGGCAGGCGGACGACACGATCATCGTGTATACGTCGGACAATGGCCTCGTCTGGGGCGAGCACCGGGAGTTTGCGGGCAAGGACTCCGACTTCGAGGAGAGCATCCGGGTTCCGCTGATCATCCGGGCCCCCGGGCTGGTGGGTGCTCCACGCGAGGAGTCGAGGCTGGCGCTCAATATCGACCTCGCACCGACCTTGGCGGCGGCTGCGGGCGTTACGCCGACCTCACCGGTGGACGGCGCGAGCCTGCTTCCGCTTCTGCGCGACGAGGCGAGCCCCTGGCGCACGGATTTCCTGATCGAGCACTTCGACTTCAGTAGCGCTGGCCTGTTCAACTATGCTGGCGTGCGAACAGACGAGTGGAAATACGTCGAGTACCCGATCACCGGTGAGGCGGAGTTGTATGACCTTGTCAACGACCCGTACGAGCTGGACAGCCGGCATGCCGATCCCGCCTACGACGGCATCAAGGCGACCCTGCAGTCGCGGCTGGATGAGCTGCTGACCCCGCCAAGCCGGTAGTCGCCGGTCAGCCTCTCAGGGTGAAGCGACCTCCTGCAAATCGGCTTGGCGTGTCTCTGGCAGCAACCCGATGAGCGGCGCGAGGAAGAACGTCAGCGCGGCCAGGGCGGTGACGACCGGTGCGTGCCCGCCCGTGATCTCACTGAGCACGCCGACGGCGCTGAAGCCGAAGAGCGCACCCAGGATGCTGGCATTGGTGATCCACGACTTGGCCGTGGCGCGGAGATGAGTCGGAAACAGCTCGGTGCCGAGCGCGTTGACGGCGATGACGATGCCGGACTCCATGAAGGTCAGCAGCGCAAATGCCGGGAGCAACCAGTCGGTCTGGTAGAAGACAACCACGGCGACGGCGCCGCCCATCAGACCGAGGCCGCCGATCAGGCGGCGCCCGAGCATGTCGGACAGGCGGCCAATGATGAAGTATCCGAGAAAGCCGACCGTACCGCCACCGAGGATGAGCGCGCTGACTTGTCCGGGGCCCCAGTGGAAGATCGTTGTGGCTCGATAGGTCGCGAAGCTGAACGCCGGCGCTGCGGTGGCCGATGCCATCGCGGTCAACCCGGTCAGGATCATCAAGCGGCCGCGGAGATCCGCCTGCCACACGTCGAGCAGCCGTGCCTGGCGCTGGCCTCCGGCACCCAGACGCTGCCAGCGCTGCGTTTCCGGAAGATGGCGTTGCAGGTAGGCCACCATGACCAGCGGGAGTAAGCCGATCAGGTACATCCCGCGCCAGCCGTAGGCGCTCCGCTGCAGGAGTGGGAAGAGCATTGCCGCCACCCCGGCGCCGAGCGCGGCGAAGGCGCCGAGCACGCCCTGGCCGAACCCGCGCATCGCCGCCGGGAACTCCTCGGCGATGATGACTTGCGCGAGCGTGAGTTCCGTGGACAGGAAGATCACCGCGACAAGCTGACACGCGGCGAAGTCGAGCAGGCCGCGAGAGAACCCGGTCGCGGCCGTGGCGAGCGTGTAGGCGACGACGCTGGCGATCAAGAGGCGACGGCGGCCGTAGCGATCGGCCATCCGGCCGAAGAGGAGGGAGACGAGGGCGCCGAGGCGGATCGCGGCCAGGGCGAAGCCGAGCCCGCCCTCGGCCGCGCCCAGGTCTCGGCCGATATACGGCAGGGCGAGGCTGGCGATGAACCGATCGTAGCCCTCGAACAACGTCGCCGTGCCCAGCAACAGGAGGAGCGCGCGGTGGTGGCGCGTGAGGCCAGTGCTGGATACCTCGACCACGGCCGGCAGCGGCGCGCGATGCGCCACGACCAGGGTGGTGCCGAGGACGACCAGCAGCGCCGCGCGCGCCCAGCTCCACTGGTTGAGATGGTCCACCTCGGCCGCGAGCGCAGCCGCATTCGGTGCGGCTGCGGCGAGGCGTTCCTCGAGCGGAGTCATCACCACGAAATCGACGAGGGTCGTGGCGAGAAGCAGGAAGAGGGTGGCGAGGCGCATCCGGCTGCGCAGCGAACGGAAGTCTCCGAGCCGCAGGAGCGCTCCGAGTGCCAGCCCTCCGGTGATGAGCCCGAGCGGGAAGAGGAGCGGGAGCACCCAGGACGGGCGAGGCGTGAAGGACGCCGCTGGCTGTGCGCTCGCGGGCGATTCCAATCCGACGCGCGCCCCCGCCACCATCGCCAGCGTGAGGGCGGTCACGGTGAAGACCGTCCCGGCGACCAGGGTGGCGCGATCGAGCCAGTGCGGCTTTGTGCGGCCTGTCACGCGCCCTCGCCGGGTGCGCGCTTGCGCACGATCGTCAGACCGTCGGAGACGGAGATCATCACCGCCTGGACGCGGCGGTCCTGGGCGATGAAGTCGTTGAGTTCGCGCATGGTGCGTGTCTCCGCGCTGGTGTCGTTGGGGTCCGCGACCTGGCCCATCCACAACACGTTGTCGAAGAGGATGAGCCCGTTTGGACGCAGGCGCGGCAACAGCGCCTCGTAGTAGGCGCGGTACGACACCTTGTCGGCATCGATGAAGGCGAAGTCGAACGTCGTGTCAGCCGGGAGGGCGCGGATGGTGTCGATCGCCGGGCCGAGGCGGAGCGTTATGCGGTCGGCCACGCCGGCTTTCTGCCAGTAGCGGCGGGCGACGGCCGTCCACTCCTCGTTGACATCGCAGCAGAGGAGGCGCCCATCCGGCGGCAAGGCGCGGGCGATACAGATGGCGCTGTAACCGGTGAACGTTCCGATCTCGATCGCCGAGCGCGCGCCGGTGGCGCGTACGAGCAGCGCCATCAAGGTGCCCTGCTCAGGGGCGATCTGCATGAGCGAAAGCGCGCCGAGCCGTTCGGTCTCGGCGGCGAGCTCCGCGAGCACGGGGTCCTGGTTGTGTCCGTGGTCGAGGAGATACTGGTACAGATCGGGGTTGAGTGGGGTGAATTTCATCGGCGGCTCCTTCCCGTCGCGGGCATCATTATCCCGAAAACCTCAATTGTACGACACTGGCCGGGCATGACCGATGCGCAACGAGTGCTTCCCGCTTTGAAGAAGGGGGATCAATGGTCGCCCCGGAATCCGTTCGCCGTGCTCGAACGCCGACCCGTGCCATTGACTCTCGGCTCCGACACCGCGTAAAGCACTTCGCTCCTGAGTCACCCCAGCCACGGAGTTCATACGATGTCGAATCCCGATGCACGGTCTCTTTCTGACCACGACCCGGAAACAGAGCGATCCGATGCGACGCCGATCGAGGAGACGGAAACGTTTCAGGTCCTCCTGTCGCTCGCCCACCGGAAAACCGGCGCGATTCCGACGCCACTCCTCGTCCGGCACGTCCTCGCCGTCACCGGCGAAGCGGACTTGCCGGTCCAGCGCGCGGCAATGGAAGCCGTGTTGCGCCGCTGTCAGTTCGGCAAACAGGACGGGCTGGAAGTCGCTTCGCGTCCGCCGCGAGGCGCCCCGTTCGGCATCTACGCTACTCGGCGCGCCGGATCGTCCGAGCGTCCGTATACGACCATGCTCGAACGGGCAGATCCGATCGGCGGCAGCTGTGACTGCCCGGATTTCCTGCGCAACTCCCTCGGGATCTGCAAGCACCTGCTCGTGGTCCTCGACGACCTGGCGCCCAAGCTCGATCAGATTCTCGCCGCACAGGGCAACGGCTCCCGCACGGCTCCGCGCCTCGTGTGGGACCCGGTACGCCCGCTGACAGGCGCTGGTGACTGGTTGGATCGACTCCACCTCGTCAACGGCGGCGAACCGCGGGCAAACGGGTCGGACAGTCTCGCCGCAGCGAAGAAGTGGTTTCGTCGCGACGGCCGCGGTAGCATGGTCCTCAAATCCACCTATGCCACGGAGCCGCATCGCCGTCTCGATCTCGTCAACGATCTGGGGCGGCTGGTCGGTCTCGAACAACGCCGACGAGCCGACCGTCAGCCCGCTGCCGCGCCAGCGCTGCGTGCGCTCTTTGCAGCCGAGAAAGAGCGTTTGGATCGACTGACCGCAAATCGTGCGGCCGCACCGATGTTCAAACGCGCCCTGCAGTCGCTCAAGCGGCAACTCTATCCGTATCAGATCGAAGGATTCGAGCGCATCCTGCAGGGCGGTCGCCTGTTGCTCGCTGACGACATGGGATTGGGCAAGACCGCACAGGCGATCGCTGCGTGCCACGCGCTCTGGTTTGCTGGCAAGGTCCGGCGGGGTCTTCTGATCGTTCCCGCCAGTCTGAAGCCGCAATGGGAGCGGGAGTGGCAGCTGTTCACCGATGCACCGGTCGCCGTGGTCGAAGGCCAAGCAGCGCAACGGAAAGAATGCTACCGCACGCACAGCAGAGGGTTCTTGATCGCCAACTACGAGCAGGTCTTGCGGGATCTCGAGCACATGCACGCGTGGCGACCGGAGATCGTCGTCCTCGACGAAGCGCAGCGGATCAAGAACTGGGCGACGAAGACCGCCGCTTACGTGAAGAAGCTGCGCCCACCGTACCGGCTCGTGCTGACCGGGACGCCGATGGAGAACCGTCTGGAAGAGCTGGCTTCTCTGCTCGACTGGGTCGACGACCTGGCCCTGGAGCCGAAGTGGAGGCTGGCCCCGTGGCATTCCACCTTCTGTGACGGATCAAAGGAGGTGAGCGGGGCGCGCCACCTCGACACTCTCCGCGTGCGCCTGTCCGGCTGTATGGTGCGCCGGGTACGCAGCGAGGTTCTGCGGCAGCTCCCACCACGGACCGACACGGTCGTTCCGGTGGAAATCACCGACGAGCAAGCCGGGGAGCATGCCGCTCTGAACCAGCCGATCGCCCAGCTGGTGGCCATCGCGAGGCGCCGGCCGCTCACGCAGGCACAGTTCCTCCGGCTCATGAGCCTGCTCACCACGCAACGGATCATCGCCAACGGTTTGGCCCAGCTCCAGTTCGCGCGGGTGTGGCCGGCCATCGCCGACGGGACTCGACCGGAACCGGCCCTGCTGCGCAGCCTGTCGAGCCCGAAGCTTCTCGAGCTCCGCGAAATACTCGCTCAGGTTGCCATCGAGCAGCAGCGGAAAGTGGTGGTTTTCAGTCAGTGGCGTCGCATGCTCAAGCTCGCGCACTGGGCGGTGACGGATCTCCTCGCCGAGAGCGGTGTCCGCGCCGTGTTCTTCACCGGGAAGGAAGGGGCGAAGCAGCGGACCAACAACCTCGTCGAATTTCACGACGACCCCAACACCCGGGTGCTGTTCGCGAGCGATGCCGGTGGCGTCGGGCTGAACCTGCAGCGCGCCGCGAGTTGCTGTGTCAACATCGAGCTGCCATGGAACCCGGCGGTCCTCGAACAGCGGATCGGCCGCATCTACCGCCTGGGGCAGAAACGTCCGATCGACGTCTACAACTTGGTGACCGAATTCAGCATCGAGTCGCGTATCGCCGCGCTCGTGTCGGACAAAAGGGCCCTCTTCACCGGCCTCTTCGATGGAGCCAGTGACGAGGTTCGCTTCGATCGATCCGGTTCATTCCTGTCACGCCTGGAGAAGATCGTGGAACCGGTCACTGTGCCGGACCTTCCCGAGGACGCGGCGGTCCAGGAGGCTGAAACCAGTGCGGACCGCGAGCTCGACGAGATGGTGAGCGCCGCCGACGAGTCGCAGGACGCCGCACCCGTGTTGCAGCCCGAGCAAACGGCGCAACCCAATCGCGTTGCACCACCAGAGTCGCTACCCTCTGCGGTGGAGCTCACCCACCTCTTGGCGCAACTCAGTATCCGTTCCACCAACACGGGCAACATCGTCATCGAAGCTCCACCCGATGCCGCCGCGAGTCTTGCCGGCCTGTTCGAAGGGATGGCGCGCATGCTGCGTCAGAGTGAGGCACGCGCCTCGTAAACCTGTCGGCCGCCGGGTTCGAATCTAACTCCAATGCAAGCGGGGTGAAGACGGGGCTCAGATCCGGTGCCGGGCGGCGAAGAGGCGGCCGCGGTGCTCCGAGGTCAGGAAGCCCCGCTCCATGGCAGTGACGATATCGCGCGCCGCGGCGACCGGGTCGGGCGCATCGCGGATCGGGTTTCCCACGACGAGGTAATCGGCGCCCGCGCGAAAAGCGGCCTCGGGGGTCATCACGCGCTTCTGGTCGTCGCGACTGCCATCGGCCGGCCGGACACCCGGGGTGACGATAAGAAAATTGCGGCCGCACTCCTTGCGGATGCGGGCGATCTCGTGGGGGGAGGCCACCACGCCGTCCATCCCAGCCTGCCGGGCCAGTTTGGCCAGACGCACCACTTGGTGCTCGACGCCGCTCATCACGCCGACGCGCTTCAAGTCCTCGCGGTCGAGGCTGGTCAAGACCGTCACGGCCAGGATCTTCGGTTTCGGAATGCCCTCGAGTCGGCAGACCTTGGTGACCTCGGTGATGGTCTGCCGCATCATCTCCAGGCTACCCGACGCGTGCAGGTCGAACATCCGTACCCCGAGGCGGGTGGCTTCCGCCGCCGCCTTGGCCACGGTGCGCGGAATGTCGTGGAACTTGAGGTCGAGGAAAACCTCTCCGCCAAGCCGCCGGATCTGCGTGACCACCTGGGGGCCCGCGTGCATGAAGAGCTGCTTGCCGACTTTGAACATGCCGACCTCGTGCCGCAGCAGCTGCACCAGCTTCAGCGCTTCGGGGACCGTCGCCACGTCGAGCGCGAAGATCAGGCGGGCGCGCATATGCCCCGGTCGGACCGGTCCGAACAAGGACTGCAGGTTCACGAACGCAGTTCCTCTCGCACCAGCGTGCTCAGGTGGGTCACGGCGTCGTCGAGTGCTACCTCCTTCGCCTGCTTCTCGTGCCGTGGTTTCAGCTCGACCGCGCCGCGCTCGAGGCTCTTCGGGCCGACCGTGAGGCGCAACGGGATGCCAATGAGGTCCGCGTCCTTGAACTTGACGCCCGGGCGCTCCTCCCGATCGTCAAACAAGACCTCGACGCCCGCGTTCCGCAAGCCCTGGTAAAGGCGCTCGGCGGCCTCGCGCTGGCGGCTGTCTTTGGCGTTCACCGGAATCAGGTGGACATGCGCCGGGGCAAGCGACATCGGCCAGATGATGCCATCGGCGTCATGGTGCTGCTCGATCGCGGCAGCGGCGGTGCGCGTGATGCCGATTCCGTAACACCCCATCTCGATCGGGCGCTCCTGACCTCCGGCGTCGAGAAACGTGGCGCCCATGGCGCGGCTGTACTTGGTGCCGAGATAGAACACCTGCCCGACCTCGATGCCACGATGCCCGTCGAACACGCCGTCGGCGCAACGGCCACAGGGGTCGCCGGCCGCCGCATTCCGCAAGTCCATGAACGTCACGTTCGGGAAGTCGCGTTCCTGGTCGACGTCAACGAGGTGAGTATCGGTCTCGTTGGCGCCGCACACCGCCCAGCCGATGCCGCGGACGGCAAAATCCGCGATCATCCGCACGCGGAGCCCCACCGGCCCGGCAAAGCCGACCTTGGCTCCGGTCACACGCTCCACCGTATCCGCATCGGCCATCGCCACCCACTGAGAGCCCAGCGCGGTCAGCAGCTTCGCCTCACTCAGCTCGTGGTCGCCCCGGACGAGGGCGCCCACGGCTTCACCGGTGTCGGTGACGAACAAGAGGGTCTTGACGAAGCGGTCGGGCGGGATGCCGAGAAACGCGCTGACTTCCTCAACCGTGCGCTGATCGGGTGTGGGCACCTGCCGCA
>Ga0316626_10000242_pt1 | contig 19962 bp, 12 predicted proteins | sample OWC_Aug_T1_C1_D5_FD_207656 | JGI IMG/M metagenome (GOLD analysis project Ga0316626, IMG submission 207656) | Wetland soil microbial communities from Old Woman Creek delta, Ohio, United States - OWC_Aug_T1_C1_D5_A | ecosystem: Environmental > Terrestrial > Soil > Wetlands | place: USA: Ohio...
CGACCAGATCATGGCGCCAACCGCAACCGCCGATCTCACCGCCGCGGTGAAGGAGCTACTGGCGGCGGAAGAGCGCGGCACGGCGCCGTACGACCTGTATCACGTGACCGGAGCTGGGCAGTGTTCGTGGTACGAGTTTGCGCGCGCCATCTTCGAGCTCAGCGGCATGGCGGTCGACCTGTCGCCGATCACCACCGCGGAGTCCGGCGCCAAGGCGCGACGACCGCCATACTCCGTGCTCGGCCATGGGCGATGGATTCGCGCCGGCCTGCGCGAGCTGCGCCCGTGGCGCGCGGCGTTGGCGGACTACCTGCGGGCGAAGGGGCATCTTCCCTGCTGAAGGCTCGTCAGCGCCCATGGTTCCCGTCGGCGGTTGCTGCTGACGCAGGGACACGGCGACGCGGAGACGCGGCGAATTGGCCACAACACCCCATCCCCCTGGAAATCACAAAGGCCGTTCCGCAGCGCGGGACGGTTGGCCGCGCGTTGGCGTCGTGGTCCTGAACTGGCACGGTCGGGCGGAGACGTTGCAGTGCCTTCACGCCCTGGCCGCGCTGTCCTACCCGAACTTGGCGGTGATCCTGATCGACAACGATTGCCGGGAGTTCACCGCCGATGAGCTGTCGCAGCTCGTGGCCGACGGCCGCTACGTGTCCACCGACGTCAACCTCGGCTTCGCCGCGGGGGCCAATCTCGGCATGCGCCATGCCCTCGACGCCCGGGCCGAGTACGTCTGGTTTCTCAACAACGACGCGCAGCCGGAACCGGACGCGCTGAGGGAATTGATCGCCGTGGCGGAGCAGAGTCCCGCGATCGCCATCGTGGGTCCGAAGATCCTTCAGGCGCAGGACCCGCAGCGGCTGGACTCGATCGCGCTCGACGTCAACCTCCGCTCGGGACGGATCTACTTGACCGGGCACGACGAAGCCGACCACGGACAGTATGACCAGCTCACGACTGCGCGCGCGGTCACCGGCTGCGCGATGCTGGTGAGCCGCGTCGCCTGCGAGCGGCTGGGTGGGTTCGACGAGCGCTTCTTTGCGTACCTCGAGGACGCCGATCTGTGTCTGCGCGCCGGCGCCGCCGGGTTCCGCGTCGCCGTGGCGCCGCGGGCCCGGGTACGACACCAGCGACCGGCGGCGACGCGCGGCCGACAATCGGTTGCCAGCCTGTACTACACGGCGCGCAACCACCTGATTCTGCTCGAGCGCCACGGCCGCGGGCCATTCTGGTGGCGTCCGCTGCGGGCCGCCTGGATCATCGTGCTCAACCTGCTCTATGCCGTCCGGGCGGCCGATACCGCCGATGCAATGGCGCGCGTCGGGGCCGTCTGCCAAGGGGTCCGCGCCTACCGGTGCCGTTCGGCGAGGTCTTGAGTCCGCGCGGGACGCGTACGCAGGGCCGGTTGCCTCGGCCCGCGGGTTCGGTGATAGTGTGGGCCGCCGCGCAAGAAAACAACGAAAGCAGTAGATGGCTCTGCGATCAGGCCCCGGCCGCCGACGGCATCCCACTCTCGCCGCTGTCAGGAGGCTCGCGACGGCGCCCCTCCCGAAGGTCCTCCTCAAGATCCCGGAGTACGAAGGGGCGATTCTCACCCCGCGCCGACTGTCCAACCTCTACCTCAACCGCTTCGAGACCCTCAGCTTGCGGACGAAGCTCGTCAGCAACCCGGTCAAGCTGACGGTTGAGCCGACCAACATCTGCAACCTGCGCTGCCCGGCCTGTTTCACCGGAATCGGTCAGGTCGGGCGCAAGGCCGGCCCCATGCCCCTCGCCCTCTATCGCCGGCTCCTGCGAGAGTTGGGAGGCCACCTGTTCCAGATCGAGTTCACGAACTGGGGCGAGCCACTACTGGCCAAGGAGTTCTGCACACTGGTTCGGGAAGCGAAGGAGCGCGGGATTTCCACGATCACCAGCACGAACTTGAGCATACCGTTCGACCGAAGCCGCGCGGAGGCACTCGTCGCCTCGGGACTCGACGTGTTCGGGGTATCGATCGATGGAGCGCGACAGGAAACCTACGGCCGGTACCGGGTACGCGGCGACTTCGACACCGTTCTGCGCAACTGCCGGATGGTCATCGAAGCCAAGAAGCACTTGGGCTCGGCGACTCCGAAGCTCGTGTGGGAGTTCCACGTCTTCCGACACAACGTCGACGATATCGAGCCGGCGAAGGAGATGGCTCGCGACCTCGGCATGGGGATCACGATCTCGAAGGGATGGACGGTCGGCAACGAGTGGAATCCCTCGGGCCAGTGGAGCTTCTTCCTCGGCAATCCCGAACCGTTTCCATGCCTTTTCCTCTGGCACTTCGCCGTGGTCAACAACGACGGGGGGGTCGCCCCGTGTTGCGGGACGTTCTATCAGGCAGACGACATGGGTAGGCTCTCCAGCAGCCCAGGCGACGGGGGCGCCCAGACCTTCCGGCAGGTCTGGAACGGCGCTCGCTTCCGGGAGGCGCGTCAGCTCTACCGCGAGCGCAGCCGCGCCCCCCAAGACGTGCGGTCGCGCATCTGCCACGACTGCCCAAGCACACTACTCTGGGAGCAGTGGCAGAACCACCTGCGCGCTGGTCTGCCCCCGAACGCGTTCCGCGCCGGCTTCACTTTCAACGACAGTTTCAACTACTTCTGGAACCGTCACCGGAAAGAGTAGTGCTGTCTCCCCCTTGATCTCTGGGAGCCGTGATCCCTTGACCTCGCGGGCGTTGTCAGGCTTGTGAAATGAGCGCTGTTACGATGTATTCGTGCTACACATCCAGTCTGAAGGAACTGCCATACGCATACCGACGCGGAGACACGGTGACACGGGAACGCGGCGCAAGAGACCGACGTCGATCCCAAGCTCATCGGAATGAAGTTCCGAGTGGGCGCCCTGTCGGCCGCCGCGTCGCCGCGTCGCCGCGTCGCCGCGTCAGCCGGCGCGAGGAAGTATTGTCAAAGCGGGGCTAAGCTCCCAACCACGAGTCCCCCATCATGTGTGGCATTTTCGGCGGAACGCCCGAGCTCATCAGCAAGGACGCACCCCGGCTGCTCCATCACCGCGGCCCCGACCAGCAGGGCCAGGTGCTGGTCCACAGCCGTGACGGCCGCCCTTTCGTTATCGGCGAGACACGTCTCGCGGTCGTCTACAAGCACGATGTCCCCACGCCGATGGAGCGTGATGGCGCGGTCATTTCGTTCAACGGTGAGATCTACAACTGGACCGCCTTGCGCCAGGAGCTCGAGGGCAAAGGCTGGCGATTCCACACCCCGACGGACACGGAGGTGGCGCTCTGCGCCTATCTCGAATGGGGGCCGGACTGTCTCCGCCGTTTCAATGGCATGTTTGCCATCGCCATCTGGCACGACGATCGCCTGTTTCTGGCGCGCGACCGGCTGGGCAAGAAACCGCTCTTCTACACGCACGGCAGGAAAGGGGTCGGGTTTGCCTCCGAGCTCAAGGTCTTTCGCGACCTCGAGCTCGAGGAAGTACCGATATGCCAAGCGCTGGAGTTCTACTTCGACGAGCACACGCCCTTTCGCAACCTGAAGAGCGTGCGCCCCGGCGAGTATCTCGTCTACACACCCGCCAACGATCAGGTCGTACGTCACCGCTGGTGGCGCTTTCCCGAGTTCGAGGAAACCATCGACGACGAGGATCGCGCCGTGACGCAGTTCCTGGACCTGCTCCAGGACGCATGCGCCATCCGCAAGGTGGCCGACGTGCCGGTCACGATCTTCCTGTCCGGTGGGATCGACTCGTCGCTGATCCAGGCGATCGTCAAGTGCGACGCCAGCTACACGGTGCAGTTCGCCGAGTTCGAGCACACCATCAACGAGCGGGACTACGTCCTTGAGTTCGCGCAGCACCTCGGCTTCGAGCCGCGCATCGTCACGCCGACGCGAGAGGAATTCCTCGACACCTTCTCCGATCTGGCCCGCTTCATCGAGTTCCCGGTCGGGAGCTTCAGCGTGTTTCCGCTCTTCTGCCTGGCCCGGCAGGCCCGGCGCGATGGCTTCGTGGTTGCCTTGTCCGGCGAAGGCGCCGATGAGCTGTTCACCGGCTACTATCGCAACGAGCTGCTGCTGAGAGAAGCAGCCGAGCTCGAACCCGACTTCAACGGGCCGTACGGAACGCTGTGCCGGCGCTATTTCGGAAACGACGTGGAGCGCTTCTGCCGAATGGTGAGCCGCCAGGGTCTCGCCGGGGTGCCCTTTCTGATCGACTTCTTCGGGCCGCAGTGGAGCGAAGGGCGCAGCTTCGCGCAGAATCTGAGCCTCCTCGAATCGACGGTCTTCCTGCAGCCGCTCCTGGTCATGGCCGACCGCCTCGCCATGGGCAACTCGCTGGAGGTGCGCAACCCCTACCTCGACTACCGCATCGTGGAGTTCTCGACCAGGCTCTCCAACCGGCTCCGATTTCACAACGGGCAGGGCAAGTGGGTCCTGCGCCAGGCCCTGCGGCGCCTCGTCGGCAACGAGCTCCGCATCACCCAGCGCCGCATCAAGCACGGGTTGCCCGCACCGGTGAACCAGTGGCTGTTCAAGAGCAGCGCCTTCGATCGCAAGGACTGGAACCACATCCTGCTCGGCGAGTGCCTGAAGCAGCTGGCACAGGCGCACAACCCGGTCACCTGAGATTCCGTGGCACCATTCGCGCTCACCGATTTCCTCAGTCGGTCCTCCCGGGCGCCGTCTTCTCTGCGACTGGGCTTCGCGGTCCTCTTCTCCCTGTTGGCGGCCTGTAGTCGGCCCATCCCCCAATCATCGGTCATCCTCGCCGTGCTCGATACCACACGGGCCGATGCGGTCTCGGCCTACGGCCAAGTCGCGGGCACGACGCCGACCGTCGACGCACTGGCCCGGACCGGATTGCAGTACGATCGCGCCTACAGCAACGCGGGCTGGACGCTCCCCGCGCACGCCAGTCTGTTCACCGGACTCCTCCCGAGTGAACACGGCGTCCAGTCCGGCAGCGACAAACTGGACACCGTGCTGACGCTCGCCGAGGCGCTGCAACGCGCGGGCTACGAGACGATCGGGATCGTCGAGAACCCGTGGCTCACCCCTACGACCGGCATGGCCAGAGGGTTCGAGCGCTTCGCGGCGGCGGGTACCAACATGACCGGCAAGGTCGAGGACTGGCTGCGGACGCGCGATGGGAACCGGCCGTTCTTTCTCTTCCTCAACATCATGGATCCGCACTCGCCGTACGAGGTTCGCGACACCAACCCCTTCCTTCCGGCAGGCATCGACACCGCAGCCGCCAAGGCGGTGTCGCAGGCGCCAGACGACTATCTCTGTCTCGTGAAGCCTGGCGACCGCAATCTTGCAGCGCTGCGGGGCCTCTACCTCGGGGACGTGCACGCGGCCGATGCGAAGCTCGCGGCCATCCTCGCTCGGATCGAACCGCTGCGCGCCAGGCGACCACAGATCGTGATCGTCACCTCCGATCACGGCGAGTACTTCGGAGAGCACGGGCTTGTCGGGCACTACGTCGGAGTTGCCGAGGCCGTGCTGCGCGTTCCCCTGATCGTCCATGGGTTGCCGTACGTCAGGCCCGCGCGCATCGCGTCGGTCGTTCAGTTACTGGACCTCATGCCGTCCATCCTCGCCTGGGTTGGCGCACCGGTCCCTGGCGGGCTGACCGGCCGGCCGCTCCCAACGAAAACGGTGGCGTCCGGCGCCGATCGGGTGGTGATCGCCGAGCACCATGACTACTTTCGTACTGACCCGCACATTCCGGAAGGCCTGCGCGCCCTGGCCAACAACGTGTGGCGGCACTGTGGGCCCGACGACCGCGTCCTCGGTGACATGCGTTCGCTCATTCGCTTCCCCGAAAAGGTCGTGTGGTACGCCAACTATGCGCCCGAGTTGTTCGACGTGGCGGTTGATCCGCTCGAGGAGCACAACCTCGCAAGCGCGTCACCGGAGAAGTGCACCGCCCTGCAGGCCGAATTGGCCACCGTCATCGCGGCGGCAGGGAACCGGCCGCCGGCGCCGAAGCAAGCACTCGATCCCGCGCTTGTCGAACGCCTCCGCGGGCTCGGCTACCTCGGGGGTGCAAAGGACCCGAAACCGGCGCACGCGCCGCAGCCGTAAACGGCGTTTCCGCGCGAAACGTCTTGCCATCGCCCGAAATCTCAGCATATAGATTGAATATCGATACACAGAGTCCAGTTTCTCCGTGGCGTCACCGCGTGTTCTTCCGTTCGCGGTTGAAGGTGACAACAAGTGTCCCGAATGGTCCGGGTGGCGTTCGGCAAAGTTTTTTCCCGGTTGAGCCCGGGCAGCGCAGCCGCCGAGCGTCAATCCCCATGAACGAGTCGGAGAGCTTTCCATGGCACGGGTGGCGTTGATCAAGGTATTCACCGGCCTGAATCTCGGGGTCTCCCAGCTCTCCGGTGAGCTGCAGCGCGCCGGGCACGACACGCGGCTCATCTACTTCAAGGATTTCTGCCCCGTGCCGGAGTCGGAAGCGCACCGCTATCAGCGGAGCGACGTGACCGGTATGTGGATCGCGGCTCGGGCGAAGCAGATGAACTGCAACACCTACAAGCCGTTCACCGAGCGCGAGTACGACCTTCTCCTGCAGACGCTGCGGGATTTCCAGCCGGACCTGATCGGTTTCGGCCTCACGTCGGTGAGCTTCAAGGAATGTGCCGAGACGACGATGCGGGTCAAGCAGCACTTCGACATCCCGGTCATCTGGGGCGGCGCCGGCACGGTTCTGGAACCGGAGCGAGCCCTGCAGTATGCGGACATGATCTGCATGGGCGAAGGCGAAGAGCTCATCGTCGCGCTCGCCGACGCGATCGATGCGAAACGGGACTACTCGCACCTGCCCAACCTGTGGCTCAAGCGCAACGGCGACATCATCCGCAATCCCAACGCGCCGCTCGTCGATCTCGAAAAGATCGCCATCCCCGATTTCGAGCCCGCGCGCACCGTGCACATCAACGACAACCGGATCCGGCACAACGTGTACCCGCCGAATCTCGGCCGCCAGTACAACATCATGACCCAGCGCGGGTGCCCCTACTCGTGCTCCTTTTGCATCGAGAGCGTCTACCAGGACAAGTACGGCAAGAAGGAGTCGCTGCGGCGCCGCTCGGTGGACATCGTCATCAAGGAACTCGTGCAAGCCAAGGAGCGGTACGGCATCAAGGCCGTCATGTTCTACGACGACGTCTTCACGACGCATCCGAAGTGGCTGCGCGAGTTCGCCCCGCGATACAAGGAAGAGGTGGGCCTGCCGTTCTGGTGCTACACCTACCCGCGGACGACGCGCAAAGAAGAGATCCTCATGCTCAAGGACGCTGGCTGCGTCTCGATCACGATGGGGGTGCAGTCGGGGAGCATGACCGTGCTGAAGGAGTACAACCGCCCGGTGCCACCCGCGATGTCCGTTCAGGCGGCGCAGGACATCGTCGACTGCGGCGTCGAAATCTTCTTCGATCTGATGACGCGCAGCGAGTACGAGACCGAGGAGACCTGCCGGGAGACCTTCAACTTCCTGCTGGATTTCCCGCGCCAGGTGAAGACCGTTGGGTTCTACCCGATGACGAAGTTTCCCGGATACGGGTACTCGCGCAAGGTCGAGCAAGAGCAGCGGACGCTCACCCTGACCGACGCGGACTACAATTACTACCACAAGCTGTACCTGTTGACCCGCACGCAGCTGCCCCGCTGGCTCGTGCGCGCCATCGGCAACGCGAGACTCTTCCGCCGCTTCCCGTCGCTCATCGACCCGCTGTTGCCGAAGCAGCTGCCCTTCTTCTACCTCGATCAGTATGCCATCGATCTCGAGGATGCCTTTCGTTCGGCGTCCGGCGGCGGAGCCGCGCTGAGCGAGGTAGAACGGAACGCCGCCCCGCGGCCAAGCGCTGAGCCCCGCGAGGTCGGCAGCGATGCACGATCGGCTGCTTGAACCGATGCGAGGTTAGCACGGAGGACTCCGAATGGCGCGCGTGGCGCTGATCAAGCTTTTCACCGGGCTCAACCTCGGCGTGTCCCAGCTCTCCGGCGAGTTGCAACGCGCCGGGCACGATTCCCGGATCATCTACTTCAAGGACTTCCTCGTCGCTCCGGTCGAGGAGGCGTCGCGCTACCTGGTGAGCGACTACCCGGGAGTGCTCGTCGGTGCCCGCGCCAGAGAGTTCGTGTGGAACTGCTACAAGCCGTTTTCCGACCGCGAGTACGAGCTGCTCATCGGCACGCTGCGCGATTTCGATCCAGACCTGATCGGCTTCAGCCTCACCTCGCTGCCGATCAAACCGGCCCTGGAGGTCACGGCGAAGCTCAAGCGGCACTTCGACATACCGGTCATCTGGGGCGGTTCCGGCCCGACGCTGGAGCCGGAGCGGTGCATCGAGCACGCGGACATGCTGTGCATCAACGAGGGGGAGGAACTCATCGTCGAGCTGGCCAACCGCATCGACGCGGGGCAGGATCTCTCCACCATCCCCGGCTTGTGGATGAAAGTCGGCGACCGCATCGTCAAGAACCCGCCACGCCCGCTCCTCGACCTCGAGAAGATCGCCCGTCCCGATTTCGAACCGGCGCGGACGGTGTACATCCACGACGACCAGATCCGGCACGACGTCTACCCGCCCAACCTCGGCAGCCAGTACATCATCATGACCACGCGCGGGTGCCCCTTCTCCTGCTCGTTCTGCATCGAGAGCGTCTACCAGGATATGTTCGGCAAGAAGGGGTCGTTGCGCCGGCGCTCGGTCGACGCCGTCATCGCGGAGCTCGTCGCGGCGAAGGAGAAGTACCGGCCGAAGTCGGTGATGTTCTACGACGACGTCTTCACCACGCACCCGAAGTGGCTGCACGAGTTCGCGGCGCGCTACAAGCAGGAAGTGGGCCTCCCCTTCTGGTGCTACACCTACCCGACCACGACGCGAAAAGAGGACCTCGAGGTCCTGAAGGACGCCGGTTGCGTCTCGATGACGATGGGGATCCAGTCGGGCAGCGCCGAAATTCTCAGCGAGAAGTTCGATCGCCCGGTCGATCAAGAGCGGGCCATCGAGGCGGCGCGACTGATCATCGACGCGGGCATCGAAGGCTTTTTCGATCTCATCACGAAGGTCCAGTTCGAAAGCGAGCGCCACTTGCGCGAGACCTTCGACTTCCTGGTCGATTTCCCGCGCGAGATGAAATCGGTGGGCTTCGGGAACATGACGATGTTCCCCGGCTACGGGTACACCCGTCAGGTGGCGAACGAAAAGGCCACGCTCACGGTGAGCGACAGGGACTACGCCTACTATCACAAGCTGTACCTCCTCACCCGCACCTCGTTGCCACGCTTCGTCGTGAAGGCGGTGGGGACGCTGGGGATCTTCCGGCGTTTCCCGGCGCTGATCGACCGGCTGCTTCCCGAGCAGCTGCCGGCCTTCTTCCTCGTTGACAAGGATGATCGCCGGCGCGACGAGGTCCTGGATCTGGGACACGCGCAAGCCGTCATTCCCGGCGGTACCCTCGACCGTGGGCTGCCCGCTGAGGAAGCACGGCTGTAGCGACTCTCCCTCCCCAGGGCCACGGCACCGACAGGGCCTCTATGGCTGCCGAATCGATGACACCGCCTTCCGACAATCGGCTGTCATTCCGGCGAAGGCCGGAATCCATGCCCGCTCGAGCTGTCGCGTCCCTCTGGATGCCGGCTTTCGCCGGCATGACGGATCTTCGACTGAGGTTCTGCCAACGCTGACCGCCCCCGTGGACGACTTTGAGTGGCCCTGTCTCCCTCCCGGCCAGGCCTTGCCCTCGCCCCTCTGCCACACTATTCGGGACTGTCGATAAACTCGCTTGGCGCTCGGGGCCTGAATCTTCCCCCTTTGAAAAAGGGGGAATGAGGGGGATTTTTCCGAATGATCCATTCCAAAATCCCTCCTCACCTCCCTTTTTCAAAGGGAGGAATCTATCGCCGCTACGAAAATCGACACTCCCATTCGGGGAGGGAGGTCACTCAGTGAACGCTCCCGATCACGCCGCCGTGGCTTGCGGCGACCGCATCCTGCTGCTCCTGTTCTTGGCGGCGGTCGTGCGGCTTGGCGGCAATGACATGAGAGGATGCGGGACCGCGTGACCGATCGTTGGAGGGCAGCGAGTCGGCTCAGATACGACCGGGGAGATGCGTGGCTAGCGCTGATCATCTTCTCCGCCACCGTCCTCTACATCAGCTGGCTGCCGCGCAACCTGTCCCCCGCCGACGAGAGCGTCTACCTGTACGAGGCGAAACGCATCCTCGAGGGCCAGGTGCTCTACCGCGACATCTTCGAGATCATCACGCCCGGTTGGATGTACCTGATGGCGCTGCTGTTCCGGATCTTCGGGACCGACCTGGCCACCGCCCGGATCGCCATGGCGGTGATGCACGGCGTCGGCGGTGTGGTGATCTATCTCACCTGCCGTCGGCTCGGGATCCGCCGCGGCTGGTGCTGGCCGGCGGCGCTGGCGTACCTCGTCATCTCGCAACCCGCCTGGCCCATCGCCAGCCAGCACTGGTTGACCACGCTGATCTGCGTCGTTCTGCTGCTGGTGTGCGCTGGCCGACAGCCGGCGCGCGCGGCCTGGCCGCTCCTGCCGGGCCTCGTGATCGGAGTGCTGATCGGCGTCCAACAGCAGCGCGGGTCGATCATGGCGGTCGGGACCTTCACCTGGCTGGTCGTCGACCACGCGCTGCAGCGGCGATACCGGCCGTCGCCGCCCGCCGCGCCGCTGGTCACACAGCTTTCGCTTCTGGTCGCAGGCGCGCTCATCGTCGTTCTGCCCCTGTGCGCTGGGATGATCGCCAGCGCCGGATTCCAGAACGTCTGGCGGGCGCTGGTGATTCATCCGATCTTCAACTACGGCGGCACCACCCACTGTGAGTGGGGCCACATCAATGTCATGACCGCCCCGCAGGGGAGCTACACGTTCCCGCGGCTGCTCAAGTACCTGCCGCTGGTGCTGATCGTGAGCCTCCTCCGTCTGGTGGTGCAGTGGGTCCGCCGGCAGGGACAGCAAGAGGTCCGCACGCTCACCCTGCTGATCCTCTACTGCCTCTTCTCCATGCTCTCGATCGCCTACTTCCCCGACTTCATCCACATTGCCTTCATCGCCCCGGCGTTCTTCGTGGCGATTGCCGAGAACCTGGAGTGGACGCTTCGCCTCATCCCGGCGCCCCCGAAGCTGTTGCGCGCAGGCGGATGGCTGTTGGCCGCGGGGCTGCTGGCCGCGAGCGGGCTGCGCCTCCACCGGAACATGACCCGGGCGTACGCGACCTATCGGTTCACCCTGCAGACCGCCTTCGGCCGGGTCGATGTCGCCGACGCGCGTGAGACCCAGCTGTACGAGAAGATCGCCGAGCTGATGGAAACAGTGCCGTCTCGGGAGCTGTTCTGCTACCCGATCGTCTCCCACCTGTACCTGATGGCCGACGCCGACAACCCGACCCGGTACCAGTTCTTTTGGCCCGGCTACAACAGCCCGGATCAGGTGCAGGAGGTTTTGGACACGCTGAAGGCGAAGAACCTGCCGTACATTCTCGCGTTGCCGGCGTTTCTCTCACGCAGCGATCCGATCATGGATTACATTCGGAGCAACTACGAGCCGCTCACCGATGCGGGCGAGATCGGGAAAGGGATCTTCCGGCGGAAAGACCTCGGGGTTCCTCCCCCTTTGGGAAAGGCGGATTGAGGAAGATTTGCGCCTCGCGTCCACGACGCTACAAATCCTCCCTGACCCTCCTTTTCCAGGGAGTGTCGACAAATGCTCGGTTGGTGTATCCGGCGGCCGTTAGAGCGACCTGAATACCTTCGCTCGCGTCAACGTAGCCGCGGGGCTTGTCCCCGCTCCCAGCTGGCGCGAAGGTCGGCCACGAGGGCCGCAGCTACATCGACGCAGAGAAAACCGACAGTCCCCCCCAAAGGAGGGAACGCCTGCCACCGGTCAGGGAAGTCCGAACAGTCCCGCGGCGAGGGGGACCGTGGAGATGTTCGGTCCCGGCTCCCCCGTCGCGGCCGGCTCGATGCGGTCGACCTCGTGGACGTTGATGGTGAAGTCGGCGCCGAGGTCCTGGTGGAAGCGCGCCAGGATGCGGTCCAGCAACGCCCGCGAGAAGCGCGGCCCTTTGACCAGGTGGAAGTCGATCACGCCGCGTTGCTCCTGCACCACGCGGAACTGGCGGACGACGTGGCCGTAGTCCTTGAGGACGTGGGAGAAGAACGTCCCCGGAACGAACCCGCCGTTGGCCCCGACCAGGATTGACGCGGCGCGGCCGTGGATGTTGCGGATGATCGGCAGGCCCCGCCCGCACGGGCACGGCTCGTCGGCCAGCGTTGCCCGATCGCCGATCGCGTACCGGAGGAGCGGCACGCTGAGGTTGGTCAGATCGGTGACCAGGACGTCACCGGTCTCACCCGGTCGCGCCGGCCGGCCGTCGCAGACGATCTCGACGATGTACGACTCGGCGTTGACGTGGTGGCCGTCGTGCCGCTCGCACTCGTGCGCAATGCCACTGAACTCGCGACTCGCGTACTTGTCGAAGACCGTGGTGTGCAGCGCCTGCTCAATGCGGGCTCGCGTCCCGGCGGATAGCGTCTGCTCGGACGAGACGACCGCCTTCGGCCCCTCGCCGGTCAGCGGACGTCGCTCGAGGTACTGCGCCATGAGGTCGAGCACCTCGGCATCGCCCGACATGACCACCGGCCGCACGCGCAGCACGCGCTCGATGTGCTGGCGCACGGCGTCCGCATTCATGGCGCCGGCCGGCGCGACCAGGCGGCGCGTCAGCAGTGCGTCGAGACGCTCGCGCCAGACCTGCAAGCGCGGCAGGCCTTCGGGCACGTAGCGCAACTGCAGCTGGCGATCGCCGAAGCGATAGCCGGTCCACTCCAGACCGCGAAGCGTCGCCGCCCAGCGCATCTCCAGCTGGGTCCGGTCGGTGTACAGCGTCAGCGGCTCACCCCTCGACCCGCTGGTGGTGATCGGCAGCATCTGTCGCTTGTTGTGGACGTCCGACAACAGATCGAAGTGGAGGTTCCTGCGGATGTCGTCCTTTGTCAGGATCGGCAGCCGCGGCAGATCGTCGAGGTGCTGGACTTGGTTCGGATCGATGCCCAAGCGGCTGAGCCGATCACGGTAGTAGGGAACGTGCCGGTAGGCGTGCTTGACCAGGGTGCGCAACCGCACCTCCTGCAACTCACGGATCTGCGCCGGGCTCAGCCATTGGGTGCGGCGCAGCTGGTAGTAGTAGCGCTGGGCCGACGACGACAGCTTCCAGTGGTGCAGCGGCATGAGGGCGGTGAAGAAGCGCAGGTACAGGCGGCGCCGGAGCGACAGGGGCTCCGGCGGGCGCGACACCGAATGCCGCTCGAGAAAATCGGCGAGGATGTCGGTCCGCGCCGAGAGCAGCCGGAACTCGACGAACCCCACGGCGAGGTCGACGAGGTTCTTGAGGATCATCTTCAGCGGGAACGAGGAGATGAACGATTCCCCCAGCTTGCGTTCCTCGAACAGCGACTCGATCTCAGCGATCCGGTACCCCTTGTGATGCGCCGACACGACGATGAAGGTCTGGAAGTAGTAGTACGAGAAGCGGCGGCGGAGGATGTGGGCGAAGATGTCGCGATCGCAGACGAGGAAGCCCGACTTGATGTCGAAGAGCCTCACGCCGAAGAGGAGGCGCAGCATCCAGTGGAGGACGCGGCTCATGGTGTAGCGGAAGTCACGCGCGCGGCCGATGTGGCTGCGCCACCCCTGGACGATGTCGGCGTTGGTGTACTGGAGCTCGCGGTAGAGGCGGTAGACGTCTTCGGGCAGGTACTGCAGATCGCCGTCCATGATCGCCACGTAGCGCCCCCGGGATGCCCGGAGGCCGCTCTCCCATCCGCCGGGGATGCCGCGGTTCTGCGGGTGGTGCACGGCGCGGACGAACGGGTAGTGGGCGGCCAGGTCGTCGATCAACGCGCCGGTGTGATCGGTGCTGGCGTCGTTGACGAAGACCACCTCCCCGTTGATCCCGTGCGCCTCGAACATGGCGCGCGCGCGGTCCGCCAGCTCGAGGACGTTCTCCGCCTCGTTCCGGCAGGGCACGATGATGCTGAGCTCGATGGAGTGATCGGTCATTGGAGGCGTATGGTCGCTTATTCAATCTAGCCGACACCCATCCGGTTTTGGAAGCCTGAGCGCGGAGCTCCTCAACGCAAAGGGTTATGGGGCCGCTGCAAGGGGGTCAGTCCGGCGTCCGCTCTGACACCGCGAGGGCAGGTACACCACCCCGCTCGCCGGGGAACTTGAGCGGCCGATAGTGCCGCTGCAGGTAGGCGGGGAGCAGGTCTATCCCCGCGAGGTTCACGTACAGGTTGCGGACCACGAACGGCACCCGGCGCGCCTCGAGGGTCGCGATGATCTCCTCGATCTGATCTCGGTCCGTGTATCCACGAGGCAGGACGATCTGGTAGCGGGTGGGGTTGTGCGTCTGTGTGAGCAGGTACAGGGCCGGATAGCAGGGATAGACGAAGATCTCGCGCGCCCCGGCGTCGCGCAAGAGCTGCACGAGCCAATTCAGGCGGTCGACATCCTCCTGGCTCGCGAAGTCGACCCGGCCGAAGACTGTCTGATGAGGGAACGGATACCGGCTCCGCTGGACCTCCATGTTCCGCCGTGACTGCAGGGCGAGCGCCGCAAGCAAGAGGAAGGCAATCACATTGCCAGGGATCTGCGAGGCGCCGGCAGCGCGTTCCAGAAGCCGCGCGAGCCGCTCCAGCGATTCGGCGACCACCGGGAACCAGATCGGCCCGGCGAGGGCGAGATGGAGCGCGTCGGGAAGGTACGCGATCGCGAGTACGGCGAATCCCGAGAAGATCACGGCGACGAGCAGCGGCCTTTGCTGCGCACGGTTTGCGCCGGCGACCCACTGCCACGCCGCCCTGACCGCTGCCGCGGGGATGAACACGGGGGGGAGATATTTGAGCAGAAACGGGATGCCGAGCGAGACCGACAGATACGCGCCCCAGGGGACGTCTCGGACGATGCGCCGATAGTTGTCGAGCGGGTGCCTCACCAGCGCCCGAAAGACTGCATCGAAACCAGCGACGGCAACGAAAGCCAGCAGCACGGGCAGCACGACGCCGAGCACGCCGGCGGTGTACGCGGCAGCCTTCCCCGCCAGATCAGCTTGCCGGGAGGTCCCTGATCGCTGCTCAAGGACGTGGTCCATCACCAGCATGGCCGCAGCGGCGACCGCCATCACCGCGCCCCTGTGCTGCTCGACAACGATCGGGATCCCGGCTGCGACGCCCCAGACGAACGATCGTCCTCGCGTCGTTGCCGCGCGGCACAGCACAAGCAGGTACAGAACCGTCGCGGCGCCCGTGCCGAACCAGTGGGCGCTGGCAATCGTCAGCGCCGGATAGCAGATCGCCGGATGCACGATGGCCGCCGCCAGCGCAAGGGCGCGGCGAGCGCCGAGACGGCGGCAGATGAAATAGATCAGAACGGCAATGCCGCTGTGCAATACCGCCATGCCCGTTCTCGCCGTCTCCATGCTGACACCGAAAAGCGCGTAGAGCCCGGCCATGACGTAGTGCGACCCCGGGGTGAGAATCTCGAAGAAATCGCGGTACATCACTTCGCCGTCCAAGATGCGCTTCCCCTCGTAGAGGAAGAGTCCCTCGTCAAAGGGGTAGAGATCGTGGGGCCAGAAGTGGAGATAGGCGAACGTCCCCAGGAAAAGGGCGACGCACACGCTGGTGTCGCGGACCCGCTCGTCCATCATCGAGGTGCCGTGCGCTGCCGCAAGCGCTAGCCTTGATATGAGAGAAAAGGGCTCATCACAGAGGCACAGAGACACGGAGGAAGCGGTCTTGGCAACGCGGAATGACTATTTGCAGAATTCATTTTCAATGCGGGTTGGGCGCCAGCTCTTCGCTTCCAGAATCCTCGGCCTGCTCTGTGCCTCCGTGTGTCCGTGGTGAGGGTTTTCTGTCACATCAGGGCCAGCTTAGCCGCAATCGGCCGATTGGGGCTGATTGGAGGGACGCCGCGGCACCAGGGTGAAGACCGCGCACGAGACGGTGTGCTCGGCGTTGAAGAAGCGCTGGGCGTTCTCGACGTCGTAGTGATGCGCCAGCAGGTCACGCAGCGCGCCGTATGGCCGCATGTGGGCGCCGCGGTCCTGCCGCACCAGCCAGCCGCTGACGGCGTTGTCGCGCTCGATGTCGTGGTCGAGCACGAACACCTTCTTGCGCACAACCCGCGCGAGCTTGCCGAGGAATTGATCGGCCATGGTATCGTCGAGGTGGTGCACGACGTTGAGCATCATGGCCTTGTCGAAGGCCCCGTCCTGAAAGCCGAGGTCCAGCGCGCTCATCGCCATGAAGGTGTGCGTGGGCCGCTGGCGCAGTCGCCTGCGCGCGAAGCGCAGATACGTCAGGTCGGTATCGACGCCGACATACATTCCGCGGGTCAGCCCCGCGCCCATGCCCGAGCCGCAGCCGACGTCAAGGAGTCGCTCACCGGGTTGCATGTCGAGGGTGCGGCGCACGCGCCGCATCGTGCCCCAGTAGAAGTGCGTGCGCGCGTAGTAGAAAACGGCGGGGCTCTGGACGACGCGATGAACAACCCGCTTCACCAGCGTCGCGGAAGCTCCGTGTGGAAATTCGCTCGTCATCGTGAGGTTCCGCCACCGACATTTCTCATCTCTCTCCTCCTCTCCACATCACCTGAAACTCGGGTCGAAACGACGGAAACCCTTGTACCACAAGGCTCGCCTAAAGTTAATGACATTGGCGTGAGGGTGGGGCAGGAGATCTTCGCACGTCGCGAGGAAATGCAGCGCTGACTGTGGCTTTCACTCGACCGCATCGGGCGTGCCGCGCGGCGTGGCGTCCTCCGGGCTCGGGGGGTCGGCAACGCTTGCCGCGGCAGCACCATTGCCTCTGATGATGCCTTCCTCGATCGGACGCCCGTCTTTGAGCGGAATCCACTCCCAGCTGCCGCCCTCGTGCAGATCGAGCACCGCGTTGTAGCGGTCCAGTCGGCTTTCGCCGTGGTCGACCGAAAGGCAGGTAATGGCGTTCCTCGTCAGCGTGTCGAGCACCTGCTCGACCTGCGGTGGGGTGAGCGCCGTGCCGATCCGATCCAACAGAGCGAAGCGCGGCGCGGCGAGCAGCAGACGCGCCAACACCAGCATCTGCTGTTCGTCGAGGGAGAGGATGTTGTTCCAGTCGCGTTCGACGTCGAGCCCACCCGCCCGCGTGATCACTTTCTCGAGTTGCAGCTCACGCAGCACGGTGAGCACCTGTGCATCCGAGACCTCCGCTTCGTACCCCGCGCGCACCACGAGCTCGCGCAGCGTTCCGGGCGATACGTACGGTCGTTCCGGCATCACCAGGAAGCCCTCGGGCCCCGGCCGTATGATTCGCCCATCGCCGCGCGCCCACATGCCGGCGATCGCGCGCACCAGGGCGATCTTGACGGTATCGCTGTCGCCCCGAATCAGGACGTTGGTCCCCGCCGGGATGGAGAGGGATAATCCGCGAACCAGCACCCGCCCATCACGCGGCGACCACAGCGTCAGCCGGTCGAATGCGACCTGGTCTTTCTCCTCTCGCAGCTCGACCAGAGTCACGTCAGAGGCCGCGATCTCCTCGGCCGCTTCATCGAAATCACCGAGCCGCGCCAGCACGGCGGCGTACGAAGAGAGCGACTGGAACTGGGTGACGATCAAGGAGAAGGCACCCATCAGCTGAGAGAAGGCCATCGACGATTGCGTGATGACGCCGAACTCGACCTCGCCGCGGATGAAGAGCGGGGCGACGATCACGATCGGAATGATCTGGATGAGGTAGTTGTATCCAGTGGTGAAGAAGCTGAGGTTGCGATTGATGGCAACGATTCGCCTGAAATTGTCGACGAGCGAACCGAGGTGGCGCGTCAACCGCGCCCGCATGCGTCCCTCGCGGTGCAGAAAGGCCACCGACTCGGCGTTTTCGCGGAGGTGAACCAGGTCGCTTCGGAAGAAAGCCTCCTGGTCGGCCTGCGCGTAATTGAGACGGATCAGTGGACGCCCCAGGACGCCGGTGAGGATCGACCCGATCACAGCGTATCCGACGGCGACGCCAAAGAGGAGCGGGCTGATGGACCACAGCACTCCGGAAAACGCCGTGACGGTGATGGCCCCGTTGAGCAAGAGGAGCAGGAGCGACAGGGTCGTGACGGCAAACGAACGCGCGTCCTCGGCAATCCGCTGGTCGGGGTTCGAGATCCGAGCCCTCTCATTCAGGTGATAGTACATGCGGTGGCTGAGGTACTGGTGCAGCATTCGGCGCGTCAGCCATTCGCGCCAGAACAGGCCGAGCCGTTCTTCGGCGAAGCGGTAGAGCGCGGCGACGGCCGTCGCGAGGGCGAAGACGCCGATGTACAGGATCATCTTCGCCACGAATACTTCCGTGTTGCGGTCCTCGATGGCCGTCATGAAGTCGCGGCCGACATAGCTGTTCAGGACGTTCAGGCCGCTGATCGCGAGCAACAGAACGACGAGCAGGGCGAGCAGACCTTTGGCCTTGCCGCCGACCTCAGACGTGAGGAAGCCACGCACCGTCCGAGTGAAGCGCTGGCGGTTGACGCGGCTCAGCTCGAGCGTGTGCTTCCGCTTCGTCGGGTCCGTCATCGAGCCCCTCCGGCCTTGCCCAGGAAGTTCCGCCGGGTAAGCCGAGCGACACATTCTCGGCCCGTCATGTCCGCAAGAGCGGGCATCCAGGTGGGGAGGCGGTCCGATCTGAACTGGATTCCCGCCTCTGAGACGTCACACATGTCCGAGGCGTCATACCCCAACGACCGGATTGGAGCCAAGCCCAAATCGTCGTGACCCCGGGTGCTGCGGCTCCACTGTCCGCGGTCCAGAGCATCCTCGCCGCGACTGCTTCCAGGGGCCGACGCGCTCGCCGCATCTTGGAGCGGTCGATGACCTCGAAGAGGCTGAACCTGGTGCGCACCCGTCGATGCGCTCGAACCCGCCTTCACACCCCGCGTCCTACCTGGCCGGGCAGGAACTCCGCGCGCCATTGCCGGTACCGCGACCCTGGTGTAGCCTCAACTTCGGAACAGCGCCCAATGTCGACCCGGCCGCAGCGGCAGTACACGCCAACGGACTACTTCCTGATTGAGGCAGGCTCGCCCATCCGGCACGAGTTCTTCAACGGCGAGATCTTCGCGATGCCTGGAGGAACGGTAGCGCACAACCAAGTATGTGCGAACGTTCTCGCACTCCTGAGTGTCGGTTTCGGGACGGCGCCCTGTCGCGCGCTGGGAAGCGACATGCGTTTGGCAACACCGAGAGGACTGCTCACGTATCCGGAAGTCATGGTGATCTGCGGCCGCGTCGAGCTGTTCGAAGGACGCGAGGATACGGTAACGAATCCGGTCGTTCTCGTCGAGGTCCTGTCCGATGCGACCCGCAACTACGACCGGGGTGACAAGTTCGTCCTGTATCAGGCCATTCCCACGCTTCGCGACTACCTGTTGATCGAACCGAGAGAAGTCCGGATCGAGCACTACCGGAGAGCGGCGAACGATTCCTGGCCCGTGTTGACCTACGGCACGCCAGGCCAGCTCATCGAACTGACGTCAATTCCCGCTCGACTCCCCGTTGCGGAGATCTATCGCAAGGTGCTCGACGCCCTGCAGTGAGCCTCGCCACGCAAGCGGCGGGGTCGTGCTTGTGGCCGTGGAGACGCAAGCGCGGTACCTCGTGCCATCACTACGGTCCGGGTTCGGGGTCTCGCCCTTGGACTTGCATTGGTTCATTGGCGCACCACCCCAGCGCGCGTTGGAGTAAAGGCCCTTTGTGTTCCTCTCCCGCATTGCCTGCTTAGCCTTACCCACAAGTCGGCCTGCTGGACACAGTGGTTGACGATGCTCAAGGGGCGCGTGCGGAGGGACCGAAGAGGCGCCAGCACATGCTGATGTCGGAAAGGCGCATGAGGCCGAT
>Ga0316626_10000245_pt1 | contig 19786 bp, 12 predicted proteins | sample OWC_Aug_T1_C1_D5_FD_207656 | JGI IMG/M metagenome (GOLD analysis project Ga0316626, IMG submission 207656) | Wetland soil microbial communities from Old Woman Creek delta, Ohio, United States - OWC_Aug_T1_C1_D5_A | ecosystem: Environmental > Terrestrial > Soil > Wetlands | place: USA: Ohio...
AAACGTATTATAATACGTATTATAATACGTAGATAATAAATTTCAGATTATTTCCGGCTACAATTCTTTTTTGTATTTTTAAGAAATATTTAAAATCATAACTTATGAAAAAGCTACATTCTAAAATCAGCTTTTTAGCTGTCGTGTTTCTTGCCTTGCCGGCACTGCTCAGGGCAGAAGTAAAGCTCCCTGCCATCTTCGGCGACAATATGGTATTGCAGCAGCAGACTGAAGCAGCGATGTGGGGAAGTGCCACACCAAATACCACAGTAAGGATAACTACCTCGTGGAACAAAAAATCCTATTCCACCCGTTCCGACAGTGACGGAAAATGGAAGGTGAAAGTCACAACCCCGGCAGCGGGTGGTCCTTTCACAATTACGATCAGCGATGGGAAGGCTGTTACTCTCAGAAACGTGCTGTCAGGTGAAGTCTGGGTCTGTTCCGGTCAATCGAATATGGAAATGCCTATGAAAGGCTACAGAAATCAGCCTATAACAGGTTCAAATGAGTATATAGCAATCTCTGACAATCCAAACATCAGGCTGATAACAGTTCCAAAGCTGGCCAGTCTTGTTCCTCTCGGCGACTTTCAAGGTTCGTGGAAACTCTGTGAATCCGGAAATGTAAGTGAGTTCAGCGCAACTGCCTATTTTTTCGGTCTCATGCTTAACAATGCTCTGAACGTACCTGTCGGTCTGATTAATACCAGCTGGGGAGGTACAAGAATAGAGCCATGGATCAGTGAAGCCGGATTTAAGAGTTTCGACTGGGTTAAGCTTCCCGATAAAAATGTACAGCAGGAAAAGCTGTCACCTCAAACACCGACAGTCCTATTCAACGGGATGATCAATCCAGTAGCCGGTTATGGGCTCCGCGGTGCTATATGGTACCAGGGTGAATCAAACCGTAACGAGCCTGCACAATATCAAAAACTTATGCCAGGCCTTGCAGAGAACTGGAGGAGTGTCTGGGATATTGGAGAATTCCCAATGTATTATGTGCAGATAGCTCCGTTCGATTACGGACCTGCAGGCTTAAACTCGGCATATCTCCGTGAAGCACAGCTAAAAGCCTCAAATGTCATTCCTAATTTTGGTATGGCATGTATAATGGAGACTGGTGAAAAAGACTGCATCCACCCTGCAAACAAGAAAGCTGCAGGCGACAGGCTGGCCTACCTTGCACTTGTAAAAACATACAATCTGAAAGGATTTGCCTGTGAGGGTCCTTTTCTGAAAGAAATGAAAGTCGAGGGCAGCCTGGTCAGGCTTACTTTTGATAACGCTGCCAACGGACTAACCTCATTCGGAAAACCTCTCACATGCTTTGAGATAGCGGGAGCCAATAAACGGTTCTTTCCTGCCGAGGCATTCATTACAAATGCAGGTGTTACACTTTTCTGCCCGATGGTAAACGAACCTGTGGCTGTCAGGTATGCTTTTAAGGATTTCATCATCGGCGATCTTTTTAATGTCGAAGGACTGCCTGCTTCGTCGTTCAGGACCGATACCTGGGATGAACAATGATATTTCCGCTCTGCGGCGTCCGGATTACGGTTACCGGCCATCCAATGGTGGCCGGATACCTTCAGCCGGATAACCGATCAGGCAAACATTTCTTCGTAGTGCGGCATCTCGTCGAATATGCCTCCGCCTGTTTTATAAAACTCACTACCAAGCTCATACACCCCATTCTTTACCTGGACCCACGGAGCATCCTTACGCGGATGATATCCGAGCATGGTGTTCCAGTTCCTGTAATTCTGGTGACCATTGCTTTCAATAAGCCCGAGGTTACCGATACCCGGGAATGAAGTAAGCCTTGCAGCCACATTCTTGTTCCATTCGACCAGAACAGGATTAACAGTAAGATCAGCACAGAAACACGGGATATCGCGGTCGAAGGCTGCCTGTGCAATCTTCATTGTCATGCTCAGAGTTTTGGCAATTGCTTTAAGGGCAATTGCCTTATATCCCATCCCGATCCGTGTTATTGCATCTTCAACGGTATGGGCACTTTCATCTGATGCCAGGCGTACAGGAATATCACTTACATCAATCTCAATTTCTTCTGCAAAAGGCTCCTCGATGATCGCTATCTGGTCATAAGCGCCGATGGCCTTTGCATGGTCCAGAAGCCTGAGCAGCGTGTCCTTCTTCTCGTATCTTCCGTTTGCATCAAAATAATATGGGAGCTTCCCGTTTTTTGTATAGGAGGTCCTGACATCACCTATGGCCTGATGAATAGCAGTTAATCTTGCCTTGTCTTTTTCGAGCATCTCTTCCTGGGTGCCTGGTTGTCCTATCTTGATTTTCATGAAGAAATATCCCTGGTCAGTAGCAGCTTTTATCTCTTCGACAGGTATTGTATATGCCATCAATGGAATGCCGGCAGCTTTTGTATGACGGGCTGACAGAATCCTCCTGTATTCTGCAGGAATCAGTTCATCAAATGTCCTTATGCCATTCTCTTTAGCATATAACAGCCAGGCAGCATTATCAACGCCTACCAGTGCATTAAGGGCGAATGTTTTTCGCAGCAGCGGATTTGATGTGATTTTCTTCCCAAACTCATAGACTTCGGGAAGTATATTATCCAGAAGTTCAACGGGCGAAAAGAAACTCTGCCCGTTGAGGATCTGCATTGCTCTCTCAGTCATTGAATACATCAGGGCATTGCCTCCGCTTTCGGAGTGTAATGAAAACACCTGTGCATCAGACCATAGTACACTCTGTGAGCAGAGTCCTAGAGAATGAGCGCCCGAGCTGCTTTCCAGGAAGGATATGCTCTGCCATATCTCAGTCATATATCCTCCCTTGAATCCGAATGGACGGATAAGCGGTTCACGTTCAAAGTTGGAGCTGACCTTTGATACCGTGATCTTCTTTGGTGCCTGACTTGCACAACCTGAAACGATAAAATCGAGAGGAGAAGTCATTACTGCTCCTCCTGCCGCCAAAAGTCCTCCTTTTATAAAAGTTCTACGGTCTGTTGCCATATCAGATAAGCTGGTGTTTAACAAGTAATCCGTTGAGGAAATCAGCATCTTTTTTAATTTTCTTCACGATTAATTCCTGCTGCTGCGCTAACGGCAACTGTTCCTCGCCTTTTTCAAAAAGGGGATATTCAACATGGATTGTAACTGGTCCGGAGATATTCAGCTCTTTCACTGTCCGGAAGAAAAGGTCCCAGTTTACCATTCCCTCACCCATCGGTACGGTGACTGCCGAAGGTTTTCCCTTTACCGTCATCCAGGTGAAGTCTTTGACAGCCAGAGTCTTTATGTACGGTGCTATAAGGCGCATTCCGACAATCCATGCATTGGCTCCTTCAACCATCGCATGTCTTACATCATACTGGCATCCTGCAAGTTCAGGCGGGAATCCGTGAAGAAGCTCATAGAGATCCCATACCGGTCCCCCCACCCTGGTACCGGCATGATTCTGGTAATCTCCATGTATCTTATATTTCCTGTTCAGTTCAACAACACCTTTAAGGCTCTCTTTATGCTTCTGAAGCGTCTCCCAGACACCTGTTCTGAAGTCGAATTCGAGGTATCCTAACCGGTAGTGTGTTATCCCAAGAGCTGAAGCAGTCTTTAAAACCCTTTCAGTAAGCGGATCGGTTGCCGATACTATCCCGGTTACCATCATATCGACGGCAAGATTGTGTTTTGCTGCCTGTTTAACCAGCGGCGGCAGCTTCATTTCTACCTCAGAGGGTTCGACTTTGCCGCCCGGTCTGACAGTAAGGTCAAATCCGCTAATGCCTGAAAGTTTTGTGCATTCGCACATAAATTCAAAATCGTATGCATCGAGGGGTTTGGAAAAGAGCCTGACCGGAAACCTGCTGCCTGCAGTTGTCTGATGCCCGCCGGATGCAACTGAGGTAAATGGTATTGCAGCGCCAGCTGCAGCCAGAGTTGTAATAAATTCTCTCCTGTTCTGTTTCATATTGTTTAATTATAATTTCCAGGGTTTGCGGTATTCATAATGAAGAAGGCTGTTGGCTTTTTCGCTGTTAATGAACCTTTCCTTCTCCGGATCCCACTTTAATCTCTCACCTGTCTCAAGTGCAATATTTGCCAGATGTGCAAAGCTTGTGGATCTGTGTCCGTCATCAATGGAACATAATGGTGTCTGCCTTGATTTAATGCAATCGAGGAAGTTCCTGACAAGTGTCTCTGTACTGTCACCGCTGCTGCCATCTGGAAGCGGAGCATCCTTAACGCTGAACTCCTCAGCTTGCAGAGTGTGTTTGTAAGACTGGAACTGACCATTCCTTGCGGGAGTTATCCTGTAACCGTTCTCATCAGCGTTCAGGGTTCCAAGTGTTCCGCGCAGTTCTATTTCACCATATCTGAACAAATTACCGCTGCTGGCTTCATAGGTGCAGAAAGTAATTATTGCTCCTGACTTAAATTCAAATGTGACCTGCATGGTATCAGGAATAGTACGGTCATCATCAACAAAAAACCTGCCTCCGTGATTGCTGATTGCGATGGGTGCCGTTTCACCCATAAGCCATCGTATAACATCCATGTAATGAACCCCCCAGTTCCCCATCTGGCTTGAATAATCACCCCACCAGCGGAATTTGTAAGGGTGTATGTTATACTGATATGGTCTGTAAGCCCTTGGACCCAGCCACATATCCCAGTTCAGGTCAGCAGGTGGATCCTCAGGTTTCATTCTGCCTATTCCATTCGGGAACATGTTATCGATACGGTGCGCCATCCCGACGGATATCCTTCCGATCTTACCACCTGGAATCTCTTTTACAAGTTTCTGGTAGACTCTTGAACCCCGGCGGTTCAAACCCACTGCTACAACCCTTTTTGTCTCTGCCTGGGCATCTACCATTGCCCTGCCCTCTTTAATGGTTATGGTCAATGGTTTTTCAACATAGACATCCTTGCCTGCTTTTACTGCACTTATCATCTGGATGGCATGCCAGTGATCGGGAGTGGCAATCACGACAGCATCTATATCTTTATTTTCCAGTAGTTTACGAAAGTCTTTGTGAAGGACAGGTTTCTCTGAAAAGGTTTCCCCCATTTCAGGAATCCGGCCGCCCAGTTCCTTAAGGTACCTTGGATGAACCTTGTTCCGGTCACGAAGCATGTATGGTTCATAAGTGTCACAGAATGCTGCTATCCTTGTCTCGGGTTGTTTCATGAAAAGCTCCAGTAGCTGGGAGCCCCGGTTCCCGAGGCCTATAAACCCTACATTTATCTTGTCGCCGGCTCCTTTAATCTGCCGGTATGATGACGCACTCAGCGAGGATGCTCCCAGCGCCAGACCGGCTGAAGCCAGGCTAGTTTTTGCAATGAATGCACGACGGGTGGTTTTTTCGTGATTTTTCATAATTCAACAATTTAAAAAAGTAAAATAAGCGGAAATTTACACTTTTTAATCAAATATACCGGCCAGTTTCTACCGGACTTTGATGAGCTTCTTTTGTGAAATTATTTTACCGCTACCTGTAATACCATATATAGTAATCAAGTAGTCGGAAACCATATCCGAGCTCCAGAATTCCGCTTTTACGCTGCCTTCGGAGTCAGGTTTTAAAGATGGATTCCAGTAAAGTGTATTCCTGAAATCGGGAACGCGGCTTATTTTCACCGCGGGATCGGAATAGTCGGGTGCAGTAAACGGTATTTCTTCCTGATCTGTTACTGCATAGGGAAACCTGATCGAATTTTCAGGCAGCGGCAGGTTGCTGAAATCACCTGTTTTTGTTATGAGATTTACAATTCCATAGAAATGATAACCTCCGCTGACATATTCATTTCGCATAACATCAATTCTTTCAACCTTTTCAGTGCTCATTTCAACCATAAGTGAAGATTCATTAATTATCACACCATCGATCATCAAAGTCGGTTCTTCTTCATATTGCCTGTTTTCCAAAGGATTTACTACAGTAATCCCGTAATTTTTTCTGCCGGTTTTCATCGAGACTCCAGGTATAAGCTCATAAAAAACCTCCTGCATTGAAGGAAGCAGGACATAATCAGCCATTAAAAGTTCCATATCCGGCACCCCGTAGAACCTTGGTTTTTTATCCTTCATCTTTTGAGTAGGAAGAGGATCACCGGAATGACTGATGCCATAAATCTTCGAGACCTGGTAATTTTCGCTCCAGTCTGAAATATATTGAGGAATTTCGCGGTATAAAGAATCATCACGGATCTCAATATCAGGATATCTGTCCCAGAATGATGATTCAATCCTGATAAGATTGTTGTTGTCTTTGTTCAGCTGCTGTATTACAAGTTCTCCGGGATTCTCATCTTTATGGATATTGAAAGTGAATTTACCGTTGCCGTCCGTTATTGCGTACCGGAAATAAGCTTCTTTCCCGGGCACAGAAAGCAATATTATCCGATCAGCAAGATCTTCGCCGGTATTTTGTGATAAAAGGCTGCCATGTATAATACGACCTGTAATTTCAGCTTTATATTCCTGAGCAGAGGGACTATATGAAACTGGTTCCCTGCTGCTGGTATTATGCACGTATGTTTCTTCCATCCTTCCGGTCCAGGGTGCAACTGAGATACTCAGATTCGTTATCACGGCAGACCGGACAGCATTCCTGCCTGCCGTAATATCAAGAGTAATCTTCTCCCTTTTCGCGGTTGAATCGGGTGCTCTGACCGAAAAAATCTGCGACAACTCATCACCTGATATCGTATACGGGGAGGATGAGGCTTCTGACATACGGTCTTTATATTGGCCAACAGAAATTATTTCATGATAATCTCTGTGTTTCAGGGAATTATAAATTGTTATAATTTTCATGAAACAGTTCTCCGGAGGGAGATTCTTCATGAGGTTTGTATATGCCCTGAGGATATATGATCCTGAACTGAGTGTATCAGGCATCACAAACATTCCATGACCTGATCTTTCAAATAGTGAAATACCCTTCTGAACAACCGGATTTCTTTCAGCATTTAATAATTCAATATAGGCGAACGAACTTACAGCGGATCCGGCACCTTTTCCGGTTTCGACCAGATATGCTGTAAACCAGCAGTTCTCACCGGCTATATATTCCTCGCGGTCGGTATGCAGAAATATTGCTTCACTGATAACCGCAGCAGGTTTTACGATTTCTTTACGGTCCGTACGATTCAGGAGCTGATACTTGTCCTGGCAGTTAACAGCAGGAACGAGACCGGCGAAAAAAAGAACCTGAAATATAACCTTGATTAATCTTACCATTTCAATTACACTCTCATAATTCAATCAGTTATCTGGCCAGAAGTCGGGTTTTACGGTTGTTCCCCGCGTTGTGCAGTCAGCGCACCGGTACTGGTCAGTGTAGGTTTTGGTCCCTTCATCATAATTCATGATGATTATCCAGTAGATTTCACCCAGGTACCTGATCGTCTGATTTATAGGAACAGTATCAAAAGGACATGATGAATAAAGGTCTTTAAAACCTGCAAAAATATCTTTAATGAAGATTCTCCGGGAAGAGACAGCCGAGACGCTGAAAAAACCCATAACCTGTTCCTCGGGATCCATTGTATTCTGGATATTTCCAATGACGGTCATCGGGGTCACATCGTACAATCCGCCGGACTTTTCTGATATTTTCTGAATCTTTTCCCAGTACCGGAATTCCTCTTCGCTGATCGAATACTGGTTTACCACAATACTGTATCTTTCTCTCAGCCTGTCGTCTCTTTCAGTTGCGATTCTTCTTATGGGAAAACGACTTACATTTGATTCGGCGAGATACGATGTATTTGCCAGAAAAATCTTGTCGGACTCCTCAGTTATCCAGCATACATGGTTCTGAACATCAATATAAGGTAATCTGAATATCCATGTTTCAGTATAATTCCACCTGAAAAATTTTGTATTGTTAAGGCTGTCGTGTGTATCAATATAAATCTGAGCGCCTTCAACCGGCTTTCCCAGCTGATTAAGCTTTACGAATACTTTCTCATAATATACACTGTCTATCGGGGGCACCGGTTTCATTTCCACGTTCTGTGATTCATATCTTCCATTAAAGGTTAAAATGAGTAACGAATATGAATGTCCGGGTACTCCTCTGAAGATAGCCGGATCTGTATAATAGCTACCAGGCTCCTTCTCCGTGAGTTTATAGCTGCCGCCAAGATATTCCCTGACATATACCTGTGCATTAGGAACAGGTATGGAATACAACGAATCGCCGATTGGCATGGACAATGATAATTTAATCTTATTTGCGACCGGCTGGTCTGTGATCAGTCCTTCCACAACAAGCTTCTGCCGGACATCACTTGTTTCCGGGATGAACTCGGTTACACATCCTTCTGCCAGAAGGATTAAAATTAAGGATGGTATTAATTTGAAGAGATTCATCCCAGCTAAAAATCAAAACTGTAAGTTACCGAAGGAATGGGGCGTCCAAAAACTGACAGCTTGTAACCCTTTATCCTGTTATTATTTTCTCTGAAGTATACCGAATAAACATTTGCACGGCCAAGTACATTATAAACCGAGAATGCCCAGTGCGGATGCGCGATCTTCTTCAGCTTCAGGTTACCGGAGATACTTACAGCTATGTCGAGACGCGAATAATCAGGTATCCTGTATGCATTTCTCTCCGAATAGATTGGTACCGTAATCCCTCCGATCCGGAAAACGCCTGTCGGATAAGTCACAGGCCTTCCGGTATTATAAGTATAGCTTCCGGAGAAGCTGAAGCGTCGGGAGATCAGATAGTTAAATGTAACCGTGAGATCATGCGGCTTATCGAAGCTGGCAGGAAACCATTTTCCTGAATTGACAAGCTCTTCCCTGAAATCACTTATGCTGCGGATAAGAATTCTTGAATAAGTGTATCCTGCAGTCCATTGCAGCCTTCCTTCTGTACTCTTTAAGGAAAGCTCAAGACCATAAGCTCTCCCCCTTACGTTTATAATCTCTGTTTCAGCATTTTCATTCATCACCAGTCTTGCCCCGCCTTTGAAATCAAGCATGTTCCTTATCGATTTGTAATAGATCTCAGCAGAGGCTTCGATCCTGTTCCTGTTGAGCATCCTGTAATATCCTAATGCATACTGATCTCCTATCTGTGGTTTCAGGTAATAATCGCTCAGTTTCCATGTATCAGTAGGCGATATCGAAGTTGTATTTGTGAGAAGATGAAGATATTGCCGGTTTCTGTTATAATTGATCTTAACGGAACTGTTATCGGTCAGTCTGAAATTAAGCGACAGCCTTAACTCCGGACCGGCATATGTTTTAATCACCCTCCCTGGTGAGATTACAGATGTATCGGTAATTGTAGAAACGTTTTTCGGCACCAACGGATCATATAACATTATATCAGCCGGGCCAAGTGCAAAATATGAGGAGAATCTAAGTCCTGCATTGACCGACAGGAAAGGGGTTATTGTATATTTCTCATCAAAATAGAGAGCTGCTTCTACTGCATTCTCTTTCTGTATCAAATGGGGAATTACCAGTGATGAATCGTTTGATGGGGTATAGTCACCTGGTTTGATTGAATATTTTATTACATCAGCTCCAAAGTTCATCTCACTCCTGCCTTCCGGGTACCAGTTAAAGTCAGCTTTGAACCAGGTACTGTTAACCTTGTGGGCCATCTTAAATCCATCCTGAAGGACTCTTTCGCTCGATATCTTATACTGATAATTGCTGTTATTTACGGTAACAATGGAGAGAAATCTTCTGCTGAAGAAATGTTTCCATTTAACCGAGACAATATTGTTATCATATTTATACAGAGAATCTGAGTTCAGGCGGAAGGCATCATTACTTAAATAATAAGCTGTTTCAATCTTATTATTCTTATTAATATCATATGTCAGCCTGGCGTTGACATCATAGAATGATGCCATGCTGTTTTGCAGAATGGCATTGTTAACTCTCCTGAAAATCCAGTTTGAATAAGTACTTCTGCCTGTAAGAATTAATGAACATTTATCCTTTAATATGGGTGCATCAATCATAAAATGTGCAGTAACAGGACTGATTCCCGCATTGCCGGCAAATTCTTTTCTGTTGCCTTCTTTCGGTGTTATTTCAAGTACTGATGATATCCGTCCTCCGTACCGGGCAGGAATTCCTCCTTTATAGAGTGCGACATCCCTTATTATATCTGAATTAACTGCCGAAAAGAATCCGAAGAAATGGTTGGAATTGTACATAGGAGCGCCATACAGCAGTATAAGGTTCTGATCAGCTGAGCCTCCCCTTACATTGAATCCCGATGATCCTTCTCCCACAACTTTCACCCCGGGAAGCGAAAGGACACTTTTAATAATATCTGATTCTCCGAGTGATGCCGGTAAAAGTCTAAGGTTTACCAGGCTGATGTTTTCAAGACCAACCTCAAACCTCTGTATTATTCTGTCCTTCTGAGCCGATACAACAGCCTCCTTTAATGGTATGAGAACGCTGCTCATCCCGAGGTCAATTTCACCACTGCTGTACAGGTTTATATTTATTGTTTTTTCCTTTAAACCAATAAATGTGAATTGTACTGAATGACTTCCGCGGGGCAGTGATAAAGAATAAAAACCGAATGAATTTGTAATGGTTCCTAAGGACAATTTCTGGTTGAAGACTGAAACACCTGCAATCGGTTCACCTGTATTTTCGTCTCTCACATAACCCGAGAGAGTAACAGCACCCGGCTTATCCCGATCGGAGGGATTCCCGACATCTATAAACATGCTGCCGGTAACCTGCCGGCTCTTCAGGCTGTCGGTCAGAATAACTGACGGTATGAATTTTCCCTCAACACCCGCAGGCGTTTCGATCCGCCTGACCATATACCCGCTTGTTAAAATAATATCACCGTGCCTGTTGATGAGGAAATATATTCCTGATTCACGAAGGGACGCATCGAGAACCTGCGCAACAGTTACCGAGTCCCCACAAAAGGTTACTGCTTTATCACTTATCCATTCTTCCTTATAAAAGAACTTTACGTTATGAACAGATTCAGCCTTCTGTATGAATTCCCTGAACTTCTGGTTCTCATATTTCCATGTAACCGGATATTTTGTAACCTGACCCTGCAGAGCAACGGATATCAGAAGTAAAAAGACTGTTGTCAGAACTTTTAAGGTCATTTCCTGGATACAATTATTCACTCAGACTGTCATAATACATAAGAACAGGGATCACTGATTCTGGCTGGCGTGGAAGGATTATTATCCTGTTTCTGACAATAAATTTTCTGACCTCACTACGCCTGTCATTAAGGAAATCCAGAAGCCCCTTCCTTCCCCTCAGGTGATCTGACCGATCTTCTTTAACTACATACAGGTATTCGGTCATTTCATACAGGTCAGTGACTTTATTGTAACCCAGAGGGATGATCTCTTTAAAAGACTTAAGCCACAGGCTTGTTTCCCCATCATAGAGGAGCCTGGCAAATCCTTTCAATTGATTGTCCCTGTTTTCCCCGAAGTTACGAAAGCGATATTCCACGTTCTCAAAATTCAGGCTGAATTCCGAAACCATTTCCTTGTTGAGTTTAAGAACAACACCGTCGGGTCTTCTTATATGAAGTTCATCATCCATGATATCATACCTGAGGTATTTATCATTAAATACCTGATTATTTATTGTGATATCTCCAATGACCCACAGTGATGTAAAAAGGAATTCATGACCACGAACATTATAGTATTTTCTGTGCCAGATTTTTCCGTTGTAAAGAACCTGGCTATCCTGGTATGCCTGTAACTCTTTCTGATAAATAACGGCTGAGCTTCGGCCGGAAAGTTCCTGTCCGAAGCAATGAATGCGGAGGATGACAAATAATAAAACTAATATTACAGGAGCAGGTTTTCCCATAAATCGGGTTAATTAACAGATCAGGGTTGTCATTCAACTAGAAGCTATATTCAAAAATTGTGCCCATTCTTCAGGACCCGGGTGAAATCATTTTTCCACATGGATCACTTTTTGCACAGATATTAAATCACCATCGCCAGAGATTCCCTGAATATTCACTGTATAATCCGCAACAATATCAGATGTCCAGAATTCAATCCTGATCCTGCCGTCATTACCGGGTTTCAGTGAAGGATCCCAGAAAAGGGTATTCCTGAAATCGGGTTTTCTGCTTTGTCTGCTGACAGGATCTGAATAATCAGGCGCATAAAACTCAGAAATAGGATCTCCAACCCTGTATGCTAACCTGGCTACATAGTCAGGAAGAGTTATGTTTTTCAGATTCCCTGTTTTTGTGATCACATTTACTATACCAAAGTGTATGATATCACCTGTAAGATATGGAATCCTTGTTGCATCAATCCTCTCAATATTTTCCGGATCGAGGTTCGCCAGAAGTTCAAGATCTTTGATAACAACTCCATCGATCATCACCAAAGGTGGTTCTTCGTATATAACATTATCGGTTGGATTAAAAATCTGGATCTCATAACCTGATCTTTTCGATCTCAGCTTTACACCTGGAAGAAGTTCAAAAAAGATCTCCTGGACAACCGGAAGGCTTATATAATCGGCCATTCTTAACTCCACTTCCGGTCTGCCATAGAATCTGATTAATCCTGGTGTCAGGTCTTCAATTGCACTGTTGTCTTTTTTGTACAGAGTTCCGTAAATCCTGCCTATCTGGTAGCCGGCACTCAGGTTTGAAACTTTTCGGGGAAACTCCTTACTTGCTGAATCTACATAACTTACCGATTCCGGGAATTTCCACGAATATGAAGATTCTATCTGGATTGTGAAGCCTCGCTCAGGATTCGCAGGTTGAATATGCAGATTCTTTGCAGAATAATCGGGTGGGAGTAAAAAAACAAAATGTCCTGTGCCGGTGGTCCTTGCATATTGAAATGTCGCAGTCTTTCCCGGCACGGAAAGGTAAACCAGCTCAGCTGTGTCGTTTACCTGAGCATCCCTCTGTTTCATCCATCCTGAAAGCAGGTGCCCCTCCTTTTCCGGTAAATATTCAAACGGAGTTACTTTCCCCGAGAGTATTTTTTCCCAGGAAACCCACCCGCTTTCTGCAGTTATAAGGAAATTGTCGATAGTATTATTGCTTACATCACTTATTGAACGTTCTGTTCCATCCCAGGGAAGAATGCCATACTCAGTCCCAAAAACAAGATAATCATCTATCTCCTGTGAATAATAATCAGCTGATTGCGATGCGACTGAAACGCTTAGCCTTGTGCCGGTTGCCGACTTAATTCCTGCCTTTACAAGGTCTAAATCCATTGTTACTTTTTCACGCCTCCTGAAATAATCATTGCCCGATAATATGGAACCTGACAAAGTATTATTCTTTGTTAATATTAACCTTTCGCAAACAGGGATTCCGTCGTTCCCGAATAAAGTTATCCGATTTATCCCATTTGAAAGATCTGCCCTGGGAATGGCAATTCTGATATGTTTCCCTGACAGACTGAGATACTTATAGTAATCAGCGGCACTATTTGTATTAATAATAAGAAGAAGTGGATTATCAGCTTCAGTCTGATTTCTTCCGGATGCATTAACAACAACTAAGACCGAATCATTCAAAGAATTATTTACCTGAATTGAATATCCGTTTGCTGCCGGCTCCGGAAGATATGTATTAATATCTGATGCTGAAACATAATACCTTTCACCATCTTCCGGAGTAAATTCAAACGAAGCAGTCCCAAATTCGTCAGTTTTAAAACCCGCCACTGAGTCAGCTCTGGTGTTTCTTACAATACCTTTAAATTGCAGACCTCTCTGATACCTGTCATATACTTTTACGGCCACCCTTGAAGAAACTCCGTACAGCAATGTCCCGCCTTCCGGAAAGAATTCAATATTAAGACTTTTACCTGTATTCTTTTCATAAACGATTTTTCTTTTAAAACCATTATCCCTGAATGTATTAAATATGTTAATGGTTTTCATAAAACAGTCAGCCGGCATGAAATTCTTCATCCAGTTGGTATAAACTCTGACAGTATGCATACCCGAGCTCAGGGAATCAGGGAGAAGAACATTTCCCGGTCCATGTCCATTACTGATTATAATTCGTTTCTGAATTACAGGAAAATTGTCAGGATTAAGAAGTTCAAAATACGCAATCCTGCTTTTTACTGACGGTTTACCGGTTCCCCTGTCGATGATAAAAACATTAAACCAGATATCCTCTCCTGCGATATAATCCTGCCTGTCGCAATGAACGAATACCTCTTCATAAGGGACATTCAGGTAATAGTCATTTAACCTGGTTAAGATCCTTTCATATATCCCTGATTGTGCCCGGACAGGTTTATCGGTCATCGAGATGACAATGAAAAACGAAAATGCGGATAATAAAAAATTGTATCTACTCATCCCAGTAGGGTGGTTTTACATTTGTGCCCCTTAAAGTACAATCCGCGCATTCCCTGAAATACGTAATTACACGGTAAGGAGGCTGTCCATTCGAATTATCTACAATAAGCCATGCAGATATATTAAGGTTGGGGATCGGACCAGGATATCTTATCGTATCTCCAGGACAATATGAATAATAATTCGGCAAGCCAATAAAGTTATCATCAATAAAGATCCTTTCCCGGGCAACGGCCGACACGCTGAAATAACCAAGGACTGGCACATCCGGATCATCAAGGCGATAAACATTGCCTGTAATGGACATTGGCGTAACATCGTACAGTCCTCCGACATTTTCTGATACACTTTTCACTCTCTCCCAGTATGCATATTCATCTTCATTCAGAGAGTACTGGTTGACAAGCATACTGTACTTTACCTTAAGTCTTTCGGTTTCGTTTGAGATATAATGAATCGGGAACCTGTCAACCCTTGACTGGTTGTAAACAGAGGTGTTCTTAATGATTATCTTGTCGGAATAGGCTGACTTCCAGCATCTGTAATTTGGGACTGAGTAGGGCAAAATGAATTCCCAGGTCTCACTGAAATCCCACCTGTAGTAAAGACATTTCCCAAACGGATCCTTAGTGTCAAGATAAACCTGGCATTCCTCTATCGGTACACCAAACTCGTCTTCTCCTATCAGCACCTTTTCATAATATATTGAATCAATCGGCGGAACAGGTTTCATTTCCATGGTATATGATTCATAGCTCTTGCCGCCATCGACAATATTCAGCCGGTACCGGTTGTTCACCTGTCCACGAAATCTGGTGGAATCTGTAATATATATCCCGGGAGATGATTCTTTCAGGTTATAAATGCTGCCATGCCTGTCGGTAATTGTGACTCTGCATCCTTTCACCGGTACAGGTGTAATTACTTTTCCGACAGGCAGCGCATGTGATATTCTTATTTTATTTGTCATGTTCTGGTCGGTGATCATTCCTTCCACGACAAGGAGGGTATTATCTTCCTCAATTTCGGGAGTAAACTTAATAATACATCCGGCAACCAGAATGAGTGACAGACAAAGAATTATTAAAAGTAAATATCTCATTTCGGTCTAAAAGTCAAAATTGAAGGACACAGACGGAATCGGCCTCCCAAATACTGACAGCATGTATCCCTGCACCTTGTTTTTTTCATATTTAAAGTATTCCGAATAAATATTTTGTCGTCCCAACACATTATAAAGTGAGAAGATCCAGTGGGGATGAGCTATTTTCTTCGACTTCAGGTTCCCGCTTATTTTCATGGAAAGATCGAGCCGGGAATAATATGGAATTCTGTATTTATTCCTTTCGCTGAAATAGGTAAGAACAATATTCCCGACTTTATATGCTGCCACCGGGTATGTTATTGGCCGTCCGGAGCTGTAAGTATAATTTGCCGAAAGGCTGAAGCGACGGGAATAAAGATAGTTAAAGGTCAAAACCAGATCGTGAGGCTTGTCGAAATTGGCAGGGAACCACTTTCCGCTGTTTATTCTTTCTTCTCTTAAATTGCTCGTGGTTCTGGTCAGGATTCTGGAATAGGTATACCCGATACTCCATCTGAACCTGCCCTCCTGCTTCTTAAATAATAACTCCACACCGTAGGCTCTCCCCTCAACATTGATAAGATCCCGCTCGATATATTTATTCATTACAAGTTTTGTACCCCCCTTGAAATCCACCAGATTATCGATCATTTTATAATATATCTCCGCTGATGCTTCAATCTTCTTCCTATTAAGCATCCTGTAATAACCAATGGCAAACTGGTCTCCCACCTGAGGTTTCAGATAATAATCACTAAGTTTCCAGGTGTCGCTTGGTGAAATAGAGGTCGTATTTGAAAGTAAATGAAGATATTGCTTCGTCCTGTTATAATTCAATTTAAAAGAGCTGTTATCGTTTAACCTGTAATTCAGTGATAATCTGAATTCAGGTGCTGCATAAGTCCTGTAGTTTTCCGATCTGCCGAAATGCAAGGTATCAGTCACGGATGAGCTGCTTTTCGGGTAAGCATCATTATAAATATAGAATGACTGTGGACCAAATGCAAAATAGGTAGAGAACCTCAGCCCGGCATTTGCCGATAAGTGATCGGTCACAATAAATTTATCTTCAAAATATAATGCAGACTCCAGGGCTCTTTGCTTTTGAATTATATCAGGTTTTACCATTGAGGAGTCCCCTGCCGGCCGGAAACTTCCCGGAAGGACTTCATACCTGGTCAGGTTTATCCCGAAATTAAACTCATTTCTGCTTCCCTGGTACCAGTTGATATCTGCTTTTAATTCTGTACTATTGATCCTGTGTGACAACATAAATGCTTCACCTGGTGTTTTGTCACTCGAAATTCTGTAATCATAGTAACTGTTGTTCAGGTTCACCCCGGAGAAAAAACGGCTGCTGAAAAAATGACGCCATTTAAAAGCAAAAATATTATTATGGTACCTGTAGATTGTATCAGAATTGAATCTGAAACCATCATTACTGAAATAACCCGAAAAATCAATTTTATTTTTCCTGTTTATATCATAAGCAATCCTTCCATTGATATCGTAAAATGATGCCCTGCTGTTCCGCAATGCCTTATTCTCCATTAAGCCTAATATCCAGTTCGAATATGTGGTTCTGGCAGAGAGAAGGTAGAAACAGGTATCTTCTTTAATGGGCCCTTCAATTACAACATGAGTGGTGACCGGACTGATCCCGGCATTACCTGCAAATTCCCGCCTGTTTCCGTCTCTTGGGCTTATGTCAAGCACTGACGAAATTCTTCCGCCATAGCGGCTGGGTATACCTCCCTTGTACAAGGTGACTTCCCTGATGATATCGGAATTTACCGAGGAAAAGAATCCAAAGAAATGAGACGGATTATAAACCGGCGCTCCATAAAGCAGGATAAGGTTCTGGTCTGACGTTCCGCCTCTCACATTAAATCCTGAGGATCCTTCGCCGACCGACTGAACACCCGGGATCAGAAGGATACTCTTTATTATATCAGCTTCTCCCATGGAAGTAGGCAGCAGTCTGAATGAAACGATGTTGATCTTCTCAACGCCAACCTCGAACCGCCGGAGAATCACATTTTTCTCAGCGGTGACGACTGTTTCCTTTAACGGTATCAGGGTGCTCTTCATCTCTATATTCATCTCACCTGAACCATAAAGGTTAACATCGATCAATCTTTCTTTCATCCCTAAAAATGACACACGCACCGTGTAACTGCCTCTGGGAACAGCCAATGTATAAAAACCAAATTCATTCGATATAGTTCCTACAGAAAGTTCCCGAATAACTACAGTTGCTCCGGCAACAGGTTCACGTGTGTTTAAATTTGAAATATAGCCCGATATAATAGCATTACCGGGTTTGTTTCTGTCGGCCTGATTACCAATGTTCATAACCAGATTACCGGCGGTCCCGGCCTCTTCAACAATCCCGGTATAATCATCGCCGGGAATGTATTTTCGCTCTTCCGGTTCGGGCTTACCAGTTATTCTGACAGCAAAATCCTTGGTAAGCACAACATTCCAGGCTTCGTCAAGATAATAGTAAAGTGATGTCCCGGTCAGAAGTGTGTCAAGGAGATCAGTCAGGTGGATATTCCGGTCAAACTGCGGAAGTTTAAGCCCTTTTATCCACTCCTCATTGAAAAAAAACCTGACCGGATGATATGCCTCAATCCTTGTTACAAATTCTTCAAAGCTGAGGCCCTGATAGTCAGGACTTATTATGTACTCTTCCTGGGATCCGGCAAAGGGTGAACTGATGAAAAAGAAGATCAATATAAGGGTTCGTACTTTCATCTTTTACAGACCTTAGCGGTTCAGGTCATCATAATACTGAAGGATCCGGACAAAGCTCTCCGGATTATTCCTGAGGATTTTCTGGTTGTTCTTTTTGACAAAATCCCTGATTTCAGCCTTTTTGTCCGCCAGAAGCTTATATAAATCTATTCTGCCCGAAACAGGGAAAATCATCCCATCCTTTCGTACATAGATACGGTGCTGCTGATAAAACCTGTCATATTTATTATCGACAGCCATTAATTCAATCTTTTTGGAATATTTGACAAAAAGTGTCGTAGGACCATCGTACAATAAATTCGCATAACCCCATAATAAACTTGTACTGTCACTTCCCATATTCAGAAAACGGTAAGATCTGTTACGGTATCTCAAAGTGAACTCACTTACCATCTCTTTATTCAGGACTATAATAGTTCTAAGATTCACGAGGAGAATTATCTCATCATTATAGATATCGTATCTGAATCTGAGGTCGTTGAATTCCCTGCCGTTAAAACTTACATCCCCGAAAAGGAATTCTCCTGAAAGGAAATACTGGTCACCATCAACCCTTGCATAAAGATCACGCCATATCCTCCCGTTATAGATCTGCTGTTTTTCGAGAGTTGTATCCTGGAATTCCATGGTCGGATTAATTCCTGACAACTCTGAGAACCGGCAGGTAATAATCATCAATAATGAGGAACACAGGATAATCTTATTCACTGGCACACCGATATTAAGTATTCCAAAGCTCTGAATACTGGTTAACCTTTCTTTAAGATACAGGGTACAATCTGCATGCAATGTTCTCTCTCCCCGCAAGCAGACTGTTTCGGAGCCTATCGAGTGAAAGAATGAACTATTTAATTATCGGCGTCAGGATCATATTCCTGTAGGATACTTTTCCATGATCGCCCTGCAAATAGATGGGTCCGGGGGCAAACACATCAGATTTCATAGCACCGCCCGTAGGGCCGTAAACCGGCTGATTGTCTATTATTTTCACGCCGTTGAGTATTACTGTTATATGCCTGTCGCAGAGGGTTATATCCATAGTCTGCCATTCACCTGCCGGTTTCTCGGCTGCAACTGTTGGCCTGATCCTGCTGTAAACGGCTCCCATGTTATGTGGATCAAGCTCTCTTTTATAGGAGTCCATCACCTGTATCTCATATATTCCCCGCAGGTATACTCCGCTGTTGCTGCCTTCCGGCACATTCACCTCAAGCTTCAGGTTAAAATCTTCAAATTCCTTTTCAGTCCTGAGGTTCCCGTAGCTTATATGCGGTGCACCCTCAGTCTGAACCGGATCATTGACTATAATACCGTCAGTAACCTTAAATCCATTTGTCAGCTTCTCCTCTTTAAGCCTCCATCCTGTCAGGTCTTTACCATTAAACAGGATTACCGGATCGCCGTATTTAACTTTGGTAAGATCGGGTGCAGGAGGAACAGGCGGCAGTCTGTTACCTGTAAACATTGTTGTATCGATGCTCAGGCAGTTGCGGCGGGGCGATAATAAGATCCCGTCAATCTTGTCGCCATTCTTCGTTATTTCAAGCCAGTTGGTCACTTTCTGGGTCCTTACAGGATTCCTGCTTTCATCCCTGGTCCTGAC
>Ga0316626_10000246_pt1 | contig 19785 bp, 44 predicted proteins | sample OWC_Aug_T1_C1_D5_FD_207656 | JGI IMG/M metagenome (GOLD analysis project Ga0316626, IMG submission 207656) | Wetland soil microbial communities from Old Woman Creek delta, Ohio, United States - OWC_Aug_T1_C1_D5_A | ecosystem: Environmental > Terrestrial > Soil > Wetlands | place: USA: Ohio...
ATCACCAACATTCTTGGTGTTGTACTCTCTTTCAAGTCATGGTCATGGCTACCTTTAATGCGGACAGGAAGCACGTTGAAGCGGTCCACATATACCTTTGGATTTTTGAAACAGAAATCTCCCAAGTCGTAAGCTGTGTCTCCTTCTTTGACCACTGAGTTGTAATTATCAATAATGGCTTGGTCCATCTCTTCCACTGAACCAAACGGTCTGTCGGAAAGACGGATAATATTCTTATGTCCCAAGTGCATATCTGATGTGAAATAAATAGTCATATTATAATTATATCATAGTTTTACTAGTTTGTCAAGAGAGATAAAAGTAGTGGACCTTGTGTGTCGGTTGGCGGCTTGTGAAAAAAAGTACTAATAAGAAAAACGGTCACGCCCTGTGAATAACTCACCTAACACCACTGGTCACAAACTAGAAGAGCCATATGTGTAAAAGTGACTTAATTTCCTGAATTTTGTAATCTTTACTCTCCCCCCTCCCCCCTCATGCGTGGAGTAATACATGATTAAAGAATATTAATTTAATTTCAAATGGAAAGGAAATAGCGGAGTAGTTAGGTAGCAACAAAGAATAGTATATAAATAAAATAAAAAAAATAAAAAAAATATTTTTTTATTTTTTTACTTGCCTTCCTTCCACCTGCCAGCAGCAGGGTGCAGCACACACAAATAAAAATAAAATAATAAATAATAAATAATAATAAATAAATAATAAATAAATAATAATATATTATTATAATAATAATATATATGCTTATGCATATATATACATACGTGCTATGCACAACACTACCTGTGCACACGTGTGCATGAGCAGTGCACATATACGTTTATACATATATATACATATACACAATATCGGGGCAAAAGGAAATGGTTACATCATACTCAACCACAGCATACTAACAAATAGGAACAGCATCTTCACTAGAATAATAAATAAAAAATAAAGTATTATATTTATAATAATAAATATAATAATAAATAAAAAAAACTAAAAAAATAAAGAAGCAAAACGGAGCAAGAAATTCTAACTCGCTTTGCATCGAGCACTTTACTGATAAGAAAAAATAAGAAAAAAAATAAAAAAAAAATAAATAAAAAAAATAAATATTTATTTTATAAATAAATAAATAATAAATAATAAATAAAATAAAAAAAATAAATAATAATAATATAATAAATAATAATATAATAAATAATAATATAATAATATAATAAAATAAATATAAAAGGAAATAATAATTATAAACGGAAATTATATAGCCGGAATATATATGCTGCTGCATAGGGTACTGTACAGAAGGGGTATTATAGGGTAGGGTATATAGTGTTCGTTTGGCGGAGCCTGTTAGGTCCGCTACCCCCTCCACTTTCAGCTTTTCCCGTAGACTTTTTTGTGCTAAAATAAAAACACGTATAGGTCCAAAAATAGAACATATGTGCTAAGAAAAAAAATAAATAGAACATTTGTGCTCTGCAAAAAAGCTTGCAAAAACCCCCTCCACTTTCAGCTTTTTGCAAAAACTTTTTCAGCAAAAAAACGTACATGGTGTGCCGAAAAATTCGGACAAAAAAGGTCCGATTAGTGAAAATAGAACTTGTGTGCTAAAATAGAACATTTGTTCTTCCGGCACAAAAAAATCGACTATGCGCAATACTTCAAGAGCTAAAATAGAACATTTGTGCTAAGAATAAAAGATTAAAGAAAGATTAAAGGAACATTAGAGAATTATGAGAGTTTCAAAAAGTACTTGACAAATAAGAATTTTATGGTATACTATAGATAGGGAGACTGTGCCTGTACACAGGCGCAGCGAGCCGCCCCAATTCGGACAATATTAGTAGGAATTGGGATACCCGCAAATTCGGACAAAAAAGGTCGAATTAGTCTTTTTTATGATATGCCGGGAATTCGGACAAAAAAGGTCTAATTCGTATTATTACCATATTTGTCCGAATATATGCAATAAAAATTGCGCAATTTTTATTGCAAGTAATATGACAAATAAAGTCCAGATTCCCCCTGAATCTGGACTATTCTTATCTTTTTTCTATTTTCGATGGATTGCAATCCACTGTGGTTCTACAAAATGGGTGCTCATGGTCGGGTTATAGGTGAGCATTGCAACCCGTTCAAGAGATGATGGGGTTATCTCTTTTTCTATCCGGATATTATCTCGGGTTGACCGTGAGAAAAAAGCTTTCCCGTTTTTTACATCGACAAAAAGAGCGTTCACTGTGCTTTTCATTTTCATTTTCTCCTCGTTAGAATTTGTTATCATGATATCATTATAGCGACATTTTAGAATTTGTCAAGTACTTTTTTACTTTTCTAATCTAATTCTAATATTTCCCTGATAGAATATTCCATACTTTTATTGCGGTATAACCGAACATTATTATTACGATAATTCCTAAAATTGTGCTTGCATCTGGTATAGTCATTTTTTATGCTCCTCTTTATAAGATAATTATATTATAGCGACATTTTAGAATTTGTCAAGTGATTTTACCTTGCAATAATGCAAAGTGATAAACTTGACCTATCAGGTCCGTCGGACCTGATAGTGTTCTAAGTATTATTTTATAATTAGAACGTAAAATGAGAGTTTCATTAGAATGTCTAAAAGTACTTGACAAGTCTATAATCACTCGCTATAATGGTATTGTAATCAAATCTGACTGAGAGGAGCTTCAAATGTTCAACAACAATTTTTTTCTAGATGAGGTCGAGGACGAGGTCGAGGACGAGGTCGAGGACGAGGTCGAGGACGAGATGGGCGAGGTTGACGACGACCTCGAATGGGACGAGCAAGAGTGGTAAAAGAAAAAAGACTGGCGAAAGCCAGTCTTTTTTTTATATTTTATTTTAGAACATTTGTGCTAAAAACGAGCCAGCCCAATTAGGACTATTTTTGTCCTAATTGGGGTGGGTCCTCGCCCGACACGCACCTCTGGAATAAGTATAGCATAAAACAGATTTTTTGTCAAGATGACAAATGTCATGTCTTTTTTATGACAATCATATTACAAGACAAAAAAGGTCTGAATTGTCCTATTTATATATGCATATATACGCATATCCATATATATGCATACGTATTCGGACAAAAAAGGTCTTATTGGTCCGCCTTCGGCGGTCCGGTCCCCACCTCAGCTTACTTGAATTATGAGCTTCAGCTTAATTCCCGGGCTTGACTTAATTCCGTCCTTCAGGTCCGATTTTTTTAAAATCGGACCGCAATTCGGAGAGTTTAGGTCCGCTTTAAATCAGACAATTTTGGTCCAGTTTGCCCCCTTCAAACTGGACTATTTTTATCTTATTAGTGCTGTTCGAAGAACTCGATGAGTTCTTCTACCGCCTCCTGTTCCTGATATTCTATCAGGGAATTGTGTGCTTGCATGACCATAAAAAAGGTCTTTGCATAATAGCGTACATCGGTTGGTAGTGAAGCATCTTCACTATCGTTCTTGATTGCTTGCATCATATTCTGGAAGGCGGTTTGGAAGTTCATTTTAGGAGGCTCCTTTTTTGTAAGATGATATCATTATACCCCTCTTCCGGCTATTGTCAAGGTGACAAATGTCACCTCTTTTTTATGACATTTTTATGACATTATAATACTTGACAAATTATAATATAGTGGTATAATAGTAGTATCTTACACAAGGAGAAAAAAATGGAACTTACATACGGACAGGTCGGTTTTTTCTTTTTTATCCTTTTACTCCCTATTGCTATTCCGGCAATCAAAGAGGCGTGGCGAGGAGGGAAACATTAGAGAAACATTAGAGAATTATGAGAGAATGGAAAACCCCTTGACAAAAGGGGTTTTTGGTGTATAATATAGTCATAATCCCTAACCGACAGGAGGGGGGAACCTGCCTGTTTACAGGCGAGCGGAGCGGTCCCAAATCGGACAAAAAAGGTCTAATTAGTCCGAATTGTCGGGGGAAAGTCCCGGGGGAATTGTCGGGGGAATTATAGCGGGAAGCCCTCTTTCAGGGAGGGCTTCGAGTTATTCGGACTATTTTTGTCTAAATCATCTCCTTTGCCATTCGGCGTTCTGATTTTTCGGGATGTCCGGCGACATCGTAAAAGCCGACTTTTCCCTTTGCGTTGACAATCACGATGCTATCCGGCTTGCAGTACTTTACGATAAAACGTGCAACCCTCTTTGCGGTCCGCAATTCATTTTCCCCGAGGGTGTGACGTGAACCTTTGCCGTCGATTTTTCTGGTAGTGATTATTAGGTATTTTGAGCTTTTCATTTGAGTGCCTCCTGTGTAAGATGTATATATAATATCATGTAATTTATAAATTGTCAACATGACAAATGTCATATCTTTTTTATTACAATTTTATTACATTTTTCTCTTGACAAAATTATAATCATCTGGTATCATATAATCATTCAAGGAGTGAAAATGTCAAACACCCAAACCGCAAAAAATCGTTCTAATAAAGCCCTCTACTTTTTGACCTCTGGTAAGTACTTCAATGAAGTCCCTCTTGACGATATTTTTTCAATTGTACGTTCTAATGCCGGGGAAGTACTTGACGTAGATAATACCCCTCTGAGCGGGGTTATTCTATGCGGTGAAAGTGGTACAGCAAATTTTTCAGTTCAGAACATGCGTTCTAAACTTCACATTGCATGGTATACTATGCCGTCCGGCAGATATGAGATTATAGCGTATATCTCATAATACGTTCTATAAATAGAACATAACATTAGAGTATTATGAGAAAAGCAAAAACCCCTTGACAAACGGGGTTTTTGTGCTATAATACTATCATAACCCCTACCCGACAGGAGGGGCAGACCCGCCTATTGGCGGTAGGCGGGACCGGACCCAATTCGGACAGTTCTTGTCCGAATTGGGTTGCCCCCGAATTCAGACAAAAAAGGTCTAAATTGTCCGATTTATAGGCATGGTAGAACGTTTGTTCTACGCATCCCCCTCGAATGGAAAATCGAACCGACACCAGAATTTATCCCAATCATCCGAGGAGGAGGGTTCCCCCTCCTCCTCTTCATGTGCCCTCACGATATCGCAGAGGTCGCCCTCTAGTACTTCCGGTTCCTCTAGAGGGGTATTTTCCTCTAGTGTTTTATTCCATTCTGCATATTCAAGGTCAAAAGCCTCGGGGTTGGTAGTTTCAATGTTGAAGTGGATTGTAGACATTTTTTTGCTCCTTTTTTGTAAGATGATTACATTATACACCATTTTACCCAATTGTCAAGTACTTTTTGACATTCTAATCTAACTCTAATGTTACGTTCTAAGAATAGAATAATTAGAACACCAGATTAGAGTATTATGAGAAAAGCTAAAAAGCCTTGACAATTCTAGAATTATAGACTATACTGGTATTAGCTTATAGAGAGGAGCTAAAATGAAAAATCAAGACACCAACCCAAACCGTTTTTATTTCGATGTTTCCGAAGGCTTTTCATTTTTTTACACCGATAGTGTAGTAAAAGCACACCATGTAAAAAAGGTGTCAAATTCCAGCATTGCACGTATTTTGAAATTGATTGAAAACAAAACTTTTGTTTGTGAACCGTTCAGCACCGTAATTTATTTTCGTCGCAAGTACGATAACGGTTATTAGAAAATACAAAAACTCTTGCATAGGCGACCTTGGGGGTCAAGCCTATGCAAAGTTTTTTGCATTCACATTAGAACATATGTTCTTAGAACAAATGTTCGCAGCCATCCCAATTCGGATAATTTCGGTCCGAATTTCGAGCCAGCCCAATCCGGACGTTTTTTGTCCGAATTGAAATCTTCGGGGCAGGTCCAGCCCCCTGCGGGGGCTGGAAATACCCTTTGTTTAATTCCTGAGAAGATATAGAGCTTAATTCCTAGCTTAATTCCTAGAGATTAATTCTAATGAATTCCTTAATTCTATGGTCCAGCAAAATATGCATGGCTTCATCTGCAACCTGCTTTGCAAACCACTCCTTGATAAAGTTTTCGTGTACACCCTTCCACAGAAAAACCATTTCCCTGAATTCATCCAGCGTTAGATTACCACTCTTGATACCGATTAGCATTTCCCGGTCCATACCAGTGAACCAGAGGGCTTCACTCATCTTCATACCAATAGCAACACGCTTCAACACTAACAAGAAACGCATAGCGTGAGTAGCTTGCTTGGTATCATAACCGTACTTTTCGATTAGCACCTGCGTATTACCAGTGCCCTTCAAGAGTGTACTCATCTTTTCACGATGCATACCCATCGTTGCATTATAAAAACGTGGTAGGTTCATCGTAGCTAACTTTTCGTTATTGTCTGCAATCCAGACTAAACCATCGTCAATATAGTCTATACCGAATAATACAGAAACAAAATTCAGGTTAGCTTCCCACAGTAAAGCACCTAACTTGCGAATGTCATGCACATCATAATCCAACGTTTCAGATATGCTTGCATTGGCATACATTGTACCATTATATAGGTCCTCAAATGTAGGTGTAACAAAATACTTCCAATCTTCATCGGAATTTGCGACGTTCAGATTAGCGCAATGAGAACCTACTAATGACCGTAAAACTATCGTGTGTCCTTCAAATGTTGCTGTCATATTCACCTCACTAAAATCATTATAGCATATATCGGGGGAAATGTCAAGGGGGAAAATCCCTCGGGGGAAATGCCGGGGGAAATTGTAGACGGATAATTCAGACCTAAATTGTCGGAATTGGGAGGGGTCCCCAATCGGACAAAAAAGGTCCGATTTGTCCGATTGGGGCTAATGTAGCACAATCGTTCTACCCTCGATGGTCAATCGATTGATATTATCTAAAATCCTGTCAATGTGCTCAGGCACGTTGATAACGTCCCAAGGTCCAATTGCAGGTTCGCCCAAAACATAACGTGCAAAATTTATTTCATTCAACCGTGTCATGTGCAATTCTGCTTGCACATCAGCCCAAGTCCAATCGTTCATTCGTCACCTCCATAATAGCCATAGTCCTCATCCGTACCATATCCGGCACTGGCAAGCGTGTCGGCATCAGCTTCGACATCACTCATCCAGTCCTCAGCCTCATCATGCTCACGCACGATGTCGCACAGGTCCACGCTGCGACGTGAAACGTAGTGGTCGCAATTCTGGCAAACGTCCTCATCACAGCCCTCGCACTCGCTGATGCAGGTGCAGGAAAGTTCATCAGGTTCATCGGCAAAGATAGCCTGTACTTCAATTTGATAAATGTACATAGCTTCCAACTCGGTTGCCCTCTTTGCCATTTCTGGCGTACCGATACGAGGGGTTTCGGCTAACTCACGCATGAGTTCCTGATATTCCTCATAATCAGACTGAAAAGCTTCGGGGTCGTGCATCCATGAGTTGAACATTTTACGCTCCTTTTGAAAGTTTTTGAAGTGAGCATCCTCGAAACCCGAGTAGCATTTTACCTCACTTCCTAACTATATACAGTATAGCACATTATAGCCAGAATGCAATATGACATTTGTCATATCTTTCATATTACATTGTCATATGCCAATTCACCCAATTCGGATGATTTTTATCCGAATTGGGACCCCGCCCAATTTAGACAAAAAAGGTCCAATTTGTCCGTTTTAAAGCTAAAAAATACTCGGGGATAACCCCGAGTATTTTAATTTTAGGCAGAGGTTGGAAGGATTCAAACCTTCATAGCTTCAACCAAAAAGTTAGCTAGACCTTTTGGCTCGTAGGTATCCAGCGCTAGACCCTTGCGGCTGTCAGAACCGTTGTGACGTTTCTGGTGTGTTCGCCACCACACCGCAACCCCGTAAAGGCGTATTTTTCTCATTCCGCTCGCCAGCGGCGACCTGCGCTTTATTGGCGCTTGTGCGCTCTTATTACGCTTATAAAAATATTATACTATATATCTATTTATTTGTCAAGGTCCGATTTTTCCAATTTTTCTATTTCATCAATTGCACTATTGACGGTAGAATATATCCCCGGCAAAATTATATATTTTCTATCCGGAGTTACAAATTCTTTTATTTGATAATACATTTTAGGAGGATTATCATAACTCCATTTTCCAACTACCACAAAATGACCTTTGCGGGTGTTTACTTCATACGCACCACAATTACCACATTGTAAACCTTGACCGCTGATAAACAAATCATTTGAATTACAGGCACGTGCTAAACCTATTGGGTTATGTTGCATTTTTCACCTCACATACATCCTAAACCAAGCCACAGCCAGTATAATTGATATGATTGCTACATATGTAGCACAACCCCAACCCCAAGCCTTTGTATCGTTTCCAGTTGAGCTTCTCATTCTATAACTCCTTTTGAAAAATGATTTCTAGCAAACTCTATCAAGTACTTCATGGTATCTGCATCCAAGGAAATAACGTCGCTTTCCTCTATTCCATCGGATGTATATATGCATACATGATAACCATCAAAATAACCGTAAACACCATCTCCAATATAAGTTTCCTCGAAACCATTTTTATATGTCATTTTATAATCTCCTTATAATTATAATAACATACTTTGCTTATCTTGTCAAGGGGCGGTTGAGTTGAATAACGTTTACAACCATGCCAGCAAGCCCCAATATAACAAGGGTTGAGTTCTGAAGTACACAAGCTAGAATAATTGTTATCAAACCTACAATCAAACCTACAAAATATTTTAGCATTCTACACCTCCACCATCCAACCGCAAACGTCGCATTGAAAACCATCTTCAACTAAAGCGTCACATTGTTTACAAAAAATATCTACATCTTCCAAATCTTCCAAACTTTCCAAACTGTCATTATCGGGGTCATCTTCAAAACCATCATACAAATCTTCTCTTACCTCTTCATCTTCATCATCATCTTCATCAATTTGCCATAGTCTAATGTTGCTCATATTATTATCTCCTTTGTATTCTAGTATAGCATATTTTTTACATTTGTCAAGGGTTTATAGAAACTCTCATAATCCTTTAATGTTCCCTATTCGGACCGTTTTTGTCCGAATAGGGGCGGGTCCCAAATAAGACAAAAACCGTCTTATTTGGGTACTTTTAATCTTCAAGCTCTTCATAAAAATAATCGATATGACTTATATCGGGATAAGTTGTTGCAATCCGTTTCATTGCCTCTGCTAAACTTACAGCCTCAGTAAAACCATTTACATAATTTCCGTTTTCACATGAGAATGCCAACTTAAAAACTTTCAGTTTTTTATCCATTTATTAATCTCCTCGCCTCATAATTTCTTTTATAATATTCAATGCTTATTTCGATATTTTTTACCCGTTGAGTATTCCACATAACAACAGTGGAATCAGATGCGTTATTTACTCTTTCCTGATAATATTCTTTAAATGTTTCCAGCTTATTTATACAATCTTCGATTTCCTTTTTATTTTCTTTTGTATATTTGAATTGACTCCAAATAAGCCCGTCTAATTTTTTTTCTATAACCATTTGATACCAAGGGTTAGGTTTATCAGTCAATACATAATTGCCATTTCCCATTTTATAATCTCCTACCATTCCATTTCTGAAAGTTCTTTAGCCGCTTCCTGTGCTTCTTTTATTCGTTTCATATCAAGACGAACAAGAGTATTATATGACCAAGATGGTTTTTTAGTCCCAAAAGTAAGAATAATAACAATATTTTCAAAAAGACCTGCCCAACCAACAAGCCACCAATCTATATTTTTCATAAAACCATTTTTATTATCCATTTTTATAATCTCCTTATCTTTATAATACCATTATTTTCTCTGTTTGTCAAGAGGCAATAATTCCATATGGATTATATTTTCCCAACCCTCTTTGGTTGTAGGTCTCTCACCCTTGCGATATTTCACCCAACAGCTATCCAATATCCCTTTTACATAAGGGGGTTGACCTGCTATATTTTTAGCGGGTACAAAACTTACATGCTCGCTAACTATTGTATAAGGCGCACGAATAGTAATACGAGGATAATAAGTAGTTTCAAAACTATCGCCGGGGAGTACATACCTCATCATTTTATAATCTCCTATTTTAATTTTGCCAACGGTATATAAGTAATACTAATCAATTCGTTTTGATTATAACGAATAAATTCCTCGTCTCCATCGTCATGCTCCATTTTTATTTTTATATTATCTCCGTAACGATGAATGGTCAAAAAGGAAACTTTTTCATATTTAGTTTGAAATTCACCATGATAAATAATTACATCAAATAAACCCATTTTATAATCTCCTACTTCTTATCATATCACTATTCCGGCTGTTTGTCAAGAATATTCTATATATAATCTCCAATATTTATAACTTTTAATTATAGAAACAGATAATATAAATAGTAATCCGTTTTTCATACTTGTATTGTTAGCATCTATCCATTTTTCTAACACGGTCTTACAGTCAAAAAATCCTACTGGTAAAGAATTTTCGCTTTTATATTCATAGTGTTTGACCATTTTATAAAACTCCCATTTTATTAGCAGCCACAACCTGATAATTTCATAAAACTTATCATGATATAACCAAACACACTTGCAAAAAAGATACCGAGGCAAATTATACAAATTGCCCACAGTACATAAAAAAACAAATAAAAATTATCGGTTTTTGTTTTCATTATTTATCTCCTATTCTGGTCTCATAAATAATACAACACAATCCATTACATTGCAAGCCGAGCCGAACTCAGGATGCCGAGTGAAATATTCCTCCTCGCCTATCTGAGTAATATCATATAAGCAATGCAATCTATTCGCTATTTTCTGCATGGCATTAGCAAAATCGAGAATGTTTTTCATATCCTCATCATTTATGCCAGTGTTATCAGCATTGAAAATAAGGGGCAGTGCGTAGGTCGGTATTTTTACGTTTGTTTTAGCTATTGTTTTCATAGTTTCATTATACACCTTTTTTTCAATTTGTCAAGAGTTTTCGCAAACTCTCATAATTCATTAATGTACCCTATTCGGACCGCTTTTGTCCGAATAGGGAGGGGTCCCAATTGGGACCATTTTGGTCTTATTTGTCCGGTTAGTCAAGCAACTCCATATATAAACCGGAATTTATTTCCATGAAAAAATAACGCATATCATCAAAAGTTTCCACTGGTGCTTCAGTAAACTTTTTTAAATCATCAAAATTTCCGGCAACCAAAAAACGACTGTAACGCTTTTCCCAATTTTTTACAAAATTAAAAATAGTTGCTTCTAAACCAGTCATTTGAGTACCATCGGATAAAAGAACTTGACCATTCGGTATCAATTTAAAATATGAGCATTTTTGTGCTTTTTTAAAACCACGCATCGAACCACGCTTGACAGGCTTGCCATCAACTAAAATGTCTATGATTTTATCGTTTTCATCCTTGACATAAGAATAATTCATTTTGTCTCTCCTTTTTTTATTTGTACCGCCTGAATTGTGAAAATTGAGCGGTTGGATACCCGCATCCCTCGATGGGACTTGTGGTATTTTTTATCTCGGGAATTTGCTTTCGTTGTTTTCATAGTTACATTATAGCACAGATTTTATAATTGTCAAGCGTTTTTAGATTTTCTCATAATCCTTTAATGTGCCAATTCGGACCATTTTTGTCCGAATTGGCAGGGGTCCCCAATACGACAAAATCTATCCGGTTTGTCTACTTCACTCGGAGTACTCCGGTAAACTCGCCGTGAAGGGTAAGCATCAACGTACCAGTGACGAGGGGTATTGCTCGTATGTTCCCTCATTGGATTGAGGGGGCTTACCGAGGAAGATTGGGAGGTGTCGAACCTCCATTGTCCATTGCCGATTGTACTTTTCGGCGCTATCGCCCGTCATCGGTAATTAGCCTCAGGGTTACAATCTTCAAATTTTCGGAGTACCGTCATTCCGTCTAGCTTTTGTGATGCCTACCGGAGTGGACACTAGAGGCATTTTCCCTCCGGCTTATTAGGGGAAGTTTAGGGCTAGTACTTCCAACCTCAACCCGACTAGTTACTCAACGGGTAGATATTTTAACCCCGGCTTCACAGCCTCAATTCAAAATCAGGTTTCGCTTATCCAGTGACGAGTTACCCTCGGGTTAGGTGCATGATTTGCCACGCCCTTTGCATACTCCCTGAATGTTTTACCAGTTCGTGAAACTGGTGGGGTTTTTATTTTTCTATGATGCCCCGTCTTGCTATCTCACAGGTTACTGTCGATTGCATGAAGTACGGAAGTCGCTTACCAGTTTGGCGTTTCAGAGCGCTACCCTGACGTGCAATGGTTCGTGTTGCCTCCTGTTCATGTGTCCGCCTTGTTACCGTAGACTGTCGGGCATTATATTCTATTTTTAAGGTACTTCTATATTATATCAAATAATTTTCAGTTTGTCAAGAGGCAATCCATTCGTCTGCAATCTCGGCACATAAGTTAGCTAATTTTCCCCATGCTTCTCTCTCGTTATCTCCTAAAAATTGATATACTCCTTTATCAAGTACAATTTTACACTCTTGTAAATTGCTCAATGTTTTTTCAAATAGGGTATTATTGAAATCATCTGATAACATATTATCAATTTCATTAGCTAATTTATCAGCTTCCCTTTTCTCTAAGCTGGTATTCATATATATAATTTCTGAAATTGCCTTTACCATATCTTCATTATTCATTTTATCACCTCATCTTTAGTATACCATATTTTTCAGATTTGTCAAGAGGCAATTTTATAACCCAATTCGGAGTGTTTTTATCCGAATTGGGACCCCGCCCGAATTGGACTAAAATTATCCTAATTGTCAGATTATCTTTTTGGTATTGACAATTCTATACTTCGGGGGTATAATACTTACAGGAGAGTGAAAAATGAAATACGACACTAATTATGCCTATGGTTGGATAAAACTTTGTGCCTTTTTGCTTTTTCTTTTTGTTGCGCTAAAATTCTTGAGCGTTCTACTTCCCTATATACCTTTTTTGCACTAAGCCCCTTTGCAGGGGCTTTTTGTTTTGCCTATAATCATATCTTTGGATTTATGTTGCCTTGGTCCACCCCCTGTTGAATTAGAAAATGGTCATAGCTTAATTCCTGTGATTTAATTCCTGTTTAATTCCTGTTTAATTTTTGATTGATTTTAATTTTAATTTAATTTTAACTCATCAATTCATAATGATTAATATATGAATCAGAATCGCAATGAGCATTCATATGAGCAGCAATCATTTGTAAGAAAAGAGTTACGCCTTTGTCGGTTAGCACAAGCCAACCCCTGCAACGCTTGTAAGGCTTTTTACCATCATGAAAAATCATCAAACCGTCATCGAGAACTGATTTATATTCTGATACTGTGCCTAAACCTACCCAAGCATTTCTCAAGGGTTCCCCGGCGTGAAATAAACAATAACGCCTGATTGCCTCATTCATCAATATTTCAACTCCTGCTTTCATTTTCATTTTTTCATTCTCCCTTTGTTGAGAACTCTAACCCACAAAATAGACAACGAAACCATTTTAAATTTCCAAGCCAACCCATGAAACCTGCTGTACCTCCACACATAGGGCAAACAGGGTAAGAATTTTCATCAACATCATCGTCTATCATTTTATTTTCTCCTTAGTTATAAACAAACATATTGATTGCTCGAAGTACATTCCAACATTGAAATTCTGTTCCTTTGAATTTTATATTCCAGAATTCTAAAGGAATTGCTGAAATATAATAGCCTGTTTTCAAATATTCAGGAGGATTTTCGCTATGCTCCATAAAGTATTTGCATGTATCGGGGCTATAAATTACATAGAAAATTTCTTTATCATTTTCAATCATATTTATATTATACCACCTTTCAGAAATTTGTCAAGAGGCAATTTATCGGGGGAAAACTTGTAGGGGGAAAAACCATAGGGGGAAAATCCTTTGCCAATTACGACTCTTTTTGTCGTAATTGGGAGGGGTCCCCAATGCGATAAATCTTATCCGAATAATGCAGAATGCCCCAATCAAGGGGCATTCCTACTATTCAATTGTCTGTTACTCTGGAATATAATCCAGTAATTCTTGAATATCCCCACCATACTTTTTCAGAACTTCGGTTAGCCGGAGCACTAACTTTGTTTCGCTGGTGGAAAGCAGGACAACGCTTTCTACATCTTCTTTGATGTGATTGATTTGCGCAATTTGTGGGACTAGTTCTGGATAAACTTCTTCAAGAACTTTGTTCTTATATTGATGCAAGCAAAAATGTTCGACCTCTGAAATAACATCATCCCGATAACGACTGATGTTAGCTTTGGGGAATTTCTTTTCTATTGCGGCAAAGATAAGATTTTTTATCTCTGACTGTTCTTTATAAAGTTCATCCCTTTGTACTCCGATTTGTTCAAAGCGGGTAAGAACAGCGGGTGATATTCCCACATCTTTGCAAAGACGTGCAACAGCTTGACTTTTGACTTTATCTTGGTCAATCTTATCATGGATTGCAGAAAGCTTTGCATCCAACAGACGATTGATACGACCTGTGAAAAAATCCCGTACTTCTTTAGTAAGACCCATTTTATTTCTCTCCTTTTTTAAGTTTGAATTACTTTTATATTATACCACATTATATTGGTCTTGTCAAGAGCAATTCTGAAAAACCAAAAACATCTACACCATAAAATTTATCTTCTCTTATAGAATAGATTACATCCCCGATGCTCATTGATGTATGGGTTAGCCCCAATATACGGATAAAATCTCGCATTTCGCCATTTGGGGACCACACATCACTCTGCATTTTAGAATAAACTTCATCCAAGTTTTTTGCAGCCAATACTTCAACAGGTACAAAGGCTGAAAAGAAATAGTTTGCAGACAATGTTTTGGGTAACTTTTCAAAATCAACATTTTTTTTATAATATGCAATATATTTATTCATCTTCATCCTCCCAATCATCATCTTCATCTTCCCCGAGCCAGTCAAGATAATCCCTACAAGCATCGGCTAACTTCTGTTTTTCTTCTCGGGTTGCTTCGGTATTCTCTGATATGATTTCCCGAATTCCTTCGATTGCATCACGGTACGGATAAATAATCATTTTGTTTTCTCCTTTATATACATTATACCACTTATCTAGTATTTGTCAAGAGGGAATTTTACCATTCCCTAATCGGACTGTTTTTGTCCGATTAGGGAGGGGTCCCAAATGAGACCTTTTTTATCTTATTACTCTTCTACCGTTTGATACATGGTATAACCGCCATGACCATTCCAGCCATCGGAAGATGATATATAAAACCAACCTTTATCGTCATACTTAGAACAAGCGTTCTCATATTCCTCGGTAGTTTTGTAATCATCCTCATAAATTATTTTTGTTTTTATTTCCCATAAACGCAATTTTTTATCGCCCTTTTTATTTTTTGATTCATTTAGTAGTTTCATTTTATTCTCCTAATCATCTTCATAAAATAAGGCGTGTGTAGCATCTAAGGCGAGATAATAATGACCGTTCCCACAACCTCGGTACTCTTCACTGTACCATGCTTTATTATCTTCTGGTTGATAGTTGAAAGTAACATCATAACCATTTGTAAGACGACCATCACTCCAAATTGTTACTTTATTTTTATCTTTCAAATTTAATTCAATTTGTGCTAATTTATTATCATTCAACCATTTTCGACCAAAGTGCATTTTCTTTACTTTAGCGGGTTTATGCATATACCATATGATACTCGTGTCTGCGTAAACTGTACCATCTTCTCTATACCCTACTAGACGCTCATCAATTTCTTTTATTTTTTCAGCGTTTGTTTTATCTTCTTCTGTCAAGTTTTTATAGTCATGACGCTCCCAATATTGCGTATAAGACTGTTTCATTTTATCATATCCAACAGACAAAGCAATACGCACGTCGCTTGCAACATCTTCCCACAAACCGGATTTTTCAAGACGGTTTAGCACATTTGTCCATGACCGCACCCATTTTTCATTTTCACTTTTTTCTTTTTTATCCGGTATAATAACAGACTTAAAATAATCCCAATTTATATAACTCCCATAACGCTTGCGTCTATAACCAAGCACCATGATGTGCTCCCCTCCGGCAGACCATGCTAATGTCCTGTTAAATTTTTGTCCGTCTTTGTCTACCAGTTTTACTTTCAAGTGACTGTACTTAGGTACAGAATTTTTAAGTATTGCCATAAAATCAGGGCTAGATGTTTCAAGTATCATTTTATTATTCCTTTTCTTCCTTATCCATATAACCAGCTTCTTTGAGTACTTCTATTGCTTCTTCTAATGTTCTGGCATAGTACCCCTCTTGTTCTCTATCCGCTTCATTAGTCAATTCAGCCATAACTTCTGGCATATACACTGCTTGCATATCCTCATCAAAAGCCCATTCATAACCATTTGCGTCAAAAAAATAAATTAGTGGCATTTTGCATCTCCTTTTGTAAGTATAATTATATTATACCACGTTTTATACATTTGTCAAGAGGGAATATTCCCAATTAGGACGGTTTATGTCCTAATTGGGAGGGGTCCCAAACTGGATAAAATTCATCCAATTTGGGCGTAAGTATTCCGGCTGACCTGTACATCGGAAAGACCTGCGTCAGCGCCAGTTAGTCTCTCGTCGCCGTAGCGGATTATACACTTACTTCTGCTTCTGCTTTCAGCCTTTCAGCCTCTGCTTTAGCCTTTTCCTCTGCTTCATAGCGAGACTTTTCAGCATTCAGTTGAAGAGGAAGGATTTTCAACTGCGCATCTATAAGGTCGGCAAACTGCTTTGAACTGAACATTCCCAAAGGAATTGAAAAACTAAAATTCTGATTAACCCGAGGGTCGTGCCATTCGTAACTATCCTCATTTAGAGTGAGTTGCACTTGCACATGGACAAACTGGAAATCTACATTTTTAGTTGACATTTTATTTCTCTCCTTTTTTAGATTATAATTGAATTATACTACACTTTTGATAACTTGTCAAGGGTCTTATATTCTCTTTCTGCATCATAAGGTAGCATGGGACGTACAGTGATAACACCGATTTGCTTGTATTCAAGCTTGGTGCGTACATAAATATTTTTTGCACCATTGGCATATTCCTCTACACTGGAAAGCATAGAACCATAAGGGGCAAATTGTTCATAGTCAATACGTTCTCCTTGGGTTGGAGGGCGCACCGCTACGCATTCTACACCTATAACACCACCCGCAAGAATGCTACGATTATAGGCTTGCATTTTACAAACATCTTCCGATGTTGCGGTTTCTTCAATGAGTTTGAATGCTTGGTATGAAAACATTTTTTATCTCCTTATCTTTTATAATTATAGCACAATTCTAAATATTTGTCAAGGTCCAATTTCCCAATTCGGACTGTTCTTGTCTGAATTGGGACCCCGCCCAAATGCGACAATTTTGGTCTAAATTGATATAAAGCGAACAACCCCCGAGGCGTGGGGGTTGTTGCTATCTTACGAAAGAGGAGTTTATTGTTAGAACCCGGATAGCATTCCGGTATTACCCAATTTTAGCTAACTGAGAAGGGACATTTACTGTCAAATATTGCAGTGTTTTCCCGTTCTTGTTTTTGCATAAGCGCAAGAAAAGTTTCTTGTTCTTGATGCGTAACACCCTAACGTTTTTGACGGAATGAGACTGAAAAAGAAAACCAGCCGTTGATTTTGTTGCATGGCAATCATAACCGTCTAACGTTCTTTGTTTACCATCGATAGTTCTGTAAACTAGCTTGTAAGGTGCTTTCATTGTATTCTCTCCTTTCTTTTTAGTTTTTATTTCGTATAAATATATTATACCACGTTTTTATTAGTTTGTCAAGAGGCAATTATTTCTCGAATTTTAGCAAAAGTGGCTTTTTTCTCATCGAATTTCTTTTGAGTATAATCCTCTAAAGCATCAATAAGGTCAATCAAACCCTCGGCTTTAGAACCATAAGTATTATGAACACAACCAATTCTGCCGCCCCTGTCCTCAACAATTATAATGGTGTCGTTATGCTTATCATAAGCGATATTGATTACATCACCGATTGTAATCCCTTTTACTTTTGTGTAAGAAAAAATCTCTGCTGTCATTTTTCACTCTCCTTTTTCATATTTATATTATAGCACAGTTTATAAAACCTGTCAAGAGGCAATATTCCCAATTCGGACGTTTTCTGTCCGAATTGGGAGGGGTCCCAATTCCGACAAATTCAGTCGGAATTGGGTACTTTATCTCTTTTGTGCTGGCTGTGTACCATGCAAACATAGCGCAAACGTTCTACCCGACATAATCAAATTGAAATCATCAGCCGGATTGTCTATACAAGCCGGATGTAAGCCACGCTCAATTGCCTCTGCAATATTTTTTACAACATAGGCGGTAGGTTCGCAAGTTTTCTTGCTATCCATTTTCCCACCGTAAGAGTAAACTAGACGAAAATTGTCCGGTTTAGTTGCATTGACATAGGGTAAAATTTTAGTATAACCGAAAAACTGAATATCTGTTCTAATTTCTGCCACTTTCACCCAAGCCTGAAAATATTTTTTCGAGAAAAAATCCCCGCTTGCGTGTATGCGGATAATTTTAGTATTTTCCGGTATGAATGATAAAATCAATTTTACCATGCCGTCTAACGTTAGCTTGCGCAAGCTTTCATAATTGCGCCAATGTGCCCGACGTGTTGCAGAATATCTTGCCTCCATGCTGGCTGCATAGCAACGGAATTTGCAATTATCACCATCGGTTATTTTACCATTTTCTCGGTTAGAAAATGACTGGCATACATCAGCCGCCGGACAAGTATACCCCGCTGGCAAGTCGAATGATGTAACCTGATTAGAATTTAATCCTAATGCTTGTGCCAATGCTAAAATTTTAGTATTGCCGATTGAGAAGGTCAAAGTTTTTGTCATGCTTCAATTATACCAGATTTTACCAATTTGTCAAGAGGCAAAATACAATCTCCCAATTTAGACCGTTTTTGTCTAAATTGGGACCCCGCCCAATTCAGACTAATTTACTCTAATTAGTCCAGCTTATTTGTCTAGACAACACAAAAGCCGCAGGGTCCTCCCGCCCTGCGGCTTGATGTTATAAGAGATTAATTCCTGAGATTAATTCCTGAGTTTAATTTTAGACTTCTTCAAAATCCTCCGCCTCATCGTAATTTTCAATTGTAAAACTTCCGGGTCCATTTCCCTCGTCGTCTCTCAAGAACCATAGAATTAAACCTCTTTCCATTCTTGAGTCATCAATTTTCAAACCATAGTACTTTTCATATTTGTCTGTTGAGCGGATTACCCCAACAATTTTACAATCAACCAATTGTTCTAATTCTCTGACACAATAATCTATAGTCATAGTTCCACCTCCCGATAAGGATAGAATTCTTGTTCTGTCATCAGCTTCAAATCATCCACGAGTACTTCTTGCAGTGCATCCCTTATTTTTCCGATGAGTTCTATATTCCATTCGATATCTTCTAAACCATTTGGACAAAAGGCACAAATTAAATCATAACAAGCATCATCAACACAATCCTGTCGTTCTGTTTCTCGTCCAGTGAATAACTCGTCTCCTCTATTGTCCATTTTATAACTCCTACTCATTTATAATACAGGCTAGGCAGTGCTGGTGAGACGGACATTCGTTGCATTCACCTGCATAATCATTTAACCATTTTAGACGTGCATCGTCAACATCATTAGACGGTTGTAACAAAAAATCAGAAACCATTGTCGAAAGGCACAGCACATCTTCTAGAGATGTAGCGTGTTTGAAACGTTCATTCTTACCTTGCAGTGTTTGGATA